>Ga0224512_10001595_pt1 | contig 21594 bp, 17 predicted proteins | sample SF_May12_sed_USG_4_FD_169103 | JGI IMG/M metagenome (GOLD analysis project Ga0224512, IMG submission 169103) | Sediment microbial communities from San Francisco Bay, California, United States - SF_May12_sed_USGS_13 | ecosystem: Environmental > Aquatic > Marine > Sediment | place: USA... | reverse complement strand
CGAGGTCGGGCACGACGCCCGACGCCATCTTGAGCCAATAGCGCGCGCCGGAATCATAGGGAGTCTCGCTGACCAGGTCGGCCCGCCCCCCGGCCACCGCTCGGCCCTCGGCGATATTGCGATAGGCGGGTTCCAGCGCGGCGATCACGTCCTTCATGGTGAGCAGGCCGTCGACGTCTTCGTTGCCGAGGATGAGGGTCATGGGTTCGCCTTTCGCGCCGGTTGACAGGGTAGGGCGTCTCGGGTTGAGTGTCCCCGCCGTTATACAAGAAAAGACATGAGAAGGAACACCGCCATGGCCCAGGATGCCGGCCTCTCGAAGAATGCCTTTCCCTTCATCCGTGTCGCGCCGCGCCCGCCCAAGCCGCGCGAGACGGGGCTGACCATCGTCGCCGACCGGGGGCTCGGGATGAACCGCATCGACGACCTGGTGGAGTCCGCCGGCGATCACATCGACGTCGTCAAGATCGCCATCGGCGCCTGGCGGTTGCAGTCGGAAGCCTTCCTGAAGAAGAAGATCGCGGCGCTGAAGAAGGCCAGGATCAGGACGTTCTTCGCCGGCGACGCCACCGAAGCCGCGTTCCAGCAAGGCGTGTCGAAGGAATTCTACCAGGCGGTCAAGAAGCTCGGCGCCGACGCGGTGGAGGTGTCCTCGGCCCAGGTCACCATGTCGCTCAACGACAAGTGCGGGTTGATCAAGATGGCCAAGGGATCAGGGCTCAATGTGGTGGCGGAGGCGGGCCAGAAGGGCCACGAGGATTGGACCCGCAGCCTGCCTTACGTGCTGGCCCAGATCGAGGCCTATCAGAAGTCGGGCGCCTGGAAGGTGCTGGTGCAGGGGGAGGGGATTTCCGAAGGCGTGGCGGAGCGCAAGGAGGACCTGCTGCTCAACATCGCCGCGCGCTTCGACATCAAGGACCTGATCTTCCAGGCCAAGGACAGCGCGACCCAGGAATGGTTCGTCTCCACCCTCGGCAATGCCGTCAACCTCGACGTCGACGACCACCAGGTGCTGGACGTGGAACTGATGCGCCGGGGCATCCGCAAGCGCGGCGTCTTCGGTCTGCTGGGAAGCCTCTAGGGGAGCTTCTACACCCGGAAGGTGGAAAGCGCCGAAAGATCCTTCGCGGCGCCGATCCCCACGCAGAAATCCAAGAGCTCCTCGCCGACTTCGGCGGGCCAGCCGCCATAGGCGACGTTGGCGCGGAACTTCGCGACCAGCTGTTCGCGGGTCAGCGGCTCCTTGCGCCCGCCGCGCATGTGGGGCTGGCGCAGCTCCTGGACGCTGCCGTCCTTGAAGGTGACGCGGATGTGGCCGCTGTAGTTGTCAGGATACTCATTGTCGGGATCGATGACGTAGGAGATCTTGCGGCACAGCGCCAGGATGCGCGGGTCGGCCGCCTTTTCGTCGGTGAACTGGTCGAGCCCCGCATCGCCGTCATAGAACCCCACCGCCATGCAGAACGGCATGGAGAACTTGGCGGCGTAGCCCGACGGCGGATCGTGCTTGTCGGCCAAGGGCTCCCACAGGCGGTCGACCAGGCCCTCGCCGGTCTCGCAGACGATGCTCTCGATCTGATCGGGATCAGCCCCGCCTTCCGCCAGGCGGATGGTGCAGTCGATATAGGGGTGGATCATGGTGCCGCAGGCATAGGGCTTGAAGGCGATGTGCTCCATGAACCATTCCTTGCCGACGGTTCGGGTCGCGTAATCGAAGCGGGGTTTTTCGTAGCTCGGCGCGAAGGCCTTGAAGAAACTGTGCCCGCCCTCGAACACCGTGCGCGGGGCGAAATAGTCCTCGCGCCCCCATAGGGCCGCGCGCAGGCCCGATTGCGCCGCCCAACCGGGGTGCAGGCGCTTGGTCCAGGCGCCGTCGGTCAGGTATTCGAGGATACCCGAGGCGAGCGATCCGGCGATGCCGAGGGCCAGCGTCATCTGCCGGGCGTTCAACCCCAGCGCCACCGAGGCGCCGACGGTGCTCCCCAGCGCCCCGATCACGCCGACCGGGTGAAAGCCCGCGCGATGGATCGCGCCCGGCGCGATGTGGTTGAAGCGGCAGATCGCCTCAAGGCCGCAGACGATGCCGAGAAGGGCGTCGGCGCCCGAGCGATCGAACCGTTCGCAGGCCGCCAGCACTGCCGGGATCACCATGGCGCCGACGCGGATCGGCGCGCCTTCCAGGGTGTCGTCGAAATCCTCGCCGTGGGTGGCGACGCCGTTGACGATGGCGGCCCCCGCGGCATCCAGCGCCCGGCCGTGGCCGATGGCGGTGCACGGGCCGGACGCATCCAGCCCGTCGATGATCTTGGCCACGTAATCGGTCTGGCGCGCGGCGATGCACAGCCCCGCCATGTCGATCAGGTCGTTGACGGCGATCTCCTTGGCCTTTTCCGGGATATCGTCGAGGGTCAGGCCGGCAAGGGTCTCCGACATGCGCTCGGATACGGTCTGGGCATCGGTCATGGGCTGGGCTCGTTTCGGCGGGTTAAAGGAATTTTATCAGGAGCCCCAGCATAGCCCGTGCTATGACTTTCCCAAAGGGCGGGACGGCCCTGGGGGACGGATCACGGTGGGCGGATGACGGATTTCGGGAACAAGGTGTTCGATTACGTGATCGTCGGCGGCGGCGCGGCGGGCTCGGTGCTGGCGAGCCGCCTGACCGAACGCGCCGCCAACCATGTGCTGCTGATCGAGGCGGGGGAGGATTTCCCGCCGGGCCGGGAGCCGCCCGAGATCCTCGACAGCTTCGCCGGCACGGCGCATTCCAACCCGCGCTTCACCTGGCCTAACCTGACCGCCGCCTTCCTGCCGCGGCCCGGCAACGCGCCCGACAACCGGCCAAGGCGCCGCTACACTCAGGGCCGGGTGATCGGCGGCGGCTCGTCGGTCAACGGCATGTGTTCCGTGCGCGGGTTGCCGAGCGATTACGACGGCTGGGCCGCCGCCGGGGCCGACGGCTGGGATTGGGACGGCGTGCTGCCCTTCTTCAAGAAGCTGGAGCATGACCGCGATTTCGACGGGCCCTTGCACGGCAAGGACGGGCCCATCGGTTTGCGCCGCATTCCGGCGGAGGTCTGGCCCGGCTTCGTCAAATCGGTGATCCAGGCGGTCGACGATCTGGGATATGGAAACATCCAGGATCAGAACGGCGTCTTCACCGACGGCTATTTCCCCATCGCCATCTGCAATATCGACGACCAGCGCGTCTCCGCCGCCATCGGCTACCTGACCGCCGAGGTTCGGGGGCGGGAGAACTTCGACATTCTCAGCGAGACCCGGGTCGACCGCCTGCTGTTCGACGGCAGCCGGGTCACCGGTGTCGCGGCCCGCGATGCCGGCGGGCCGTTCGAGGTCCGCGCGAAGGAGGTGATCGTCTCCACCGGCGCGCTGCATTCGCCGGCCTTGCTGCTGCGCTCCGGCGTTGGACCGGCGGCGGAGCTCAAGGCGCTCGGCATCGGCGTGGTGGCCGACCGGCCCGGCGTCGGCAAACACCTGATGGAGCATCCCGGGGTGAATTTCGGCTGCTACATGAAGCCCGAGGCGCGCCTTCCCGCGAGCCTGCGCCGCCAGATGTTCGCGGGGCTACGCTGGTCGTCCAACCTGGAAGGCTGCCCCAAGGGCGACATGTACCTGATCCCTACCAACAAGACCGCCTGGCACGACATCGGCGCGCGGCTCGGCGTCATCATGGTGTGGGCCAACAAGTCCTATTCCACCGGCGAGGTGCGCCTGACCTCGGCCGATCCCAACGCGCCCATCGACGTCGATTTCGACATGTGCTCGGATGCCCGCGACCTCGACCGCCTGGTGATGGCGACGCGGCTGATGATCAAGCTGCAGGAAAACCCCGCCATCCGCGGCGCGGTGGAGGAGATCTTCCCGATCAGCTATTCCGACCGTGCCCGCAAGCTTGCGGTCTACAGCCGCTTCAACGAATTCCAGACCTGGCTGGGCGGCAAGGTGATGGATGCCTCTTCCAGCTTGCGCCGCTTTTTGATCGACACCCTGATTGCCGACGGGCCGACGGTGGCCGACCTCGCAAACGACGAATCCGTCATGATCGATTGGATTCGCGACACCGTGCTGGGCCACTGGCATGCGTCCTGCAGCTGCCGCATGGGCGCCGCCGACGACCCGGGCGCGGTGACGGATTCCCACGGCCGGGTCTATGGCGTTGCGGGCCTGCGCGTCGCGGATGCCTCGATCATGCCTGCGGTCCCTTGCGCCAACACCAATATTCCGACCATCATGGTGGGCGAGAAGATCGCCGCCACCATCCCGTCCGAATGAGGAGGAGTAAAAAAAAGTGAGTGAAGCGGAAGCCGAACTGGAAGTGACCGATAAGTACCTGCTGGACCCCTATCTCGATTGGGTGAAAGGGGAGGGCATCCCCATCGTCGAGGATTTCGGCGTCGACCTGTTCGCGGTGGAGACCGCACCCTGGGCGCGCATGGGGACCAAGGGGGCGGCGGTCCACCTCAAGGGGCGGGGCGACTTCATGTCGCTGTTCCTGATCGACCTGGCACCGGGCGGCAAGAGCGAGCAGCAACGCCACCTGTTCGAAGAGGTGGTCTATGTGATCGACGGCCACGGTTCCACCACGGTGATGGCCACCGATGGGCGCAAACACACCTTCGAGTGGGGGCCCAAGAGCCTGTTCGCCCTGCCGCTGAACGCCACCTATCAGCATTTCAACGGCTCGGGCACCGAATCGGCCAGGCTGTGTTCCGGCACCAATCTGCCGATGATGATGAACATCTTCCACAATGAAGGCTTCATCTTCGACAACGCTTATGAATTCCCCGAAAGGGTAGGGGCGGCGGACTACTTCGCGGGCGACGGCGAATTCCTCCCGGTCAAGCCCGGCCGCCACATGTGGGAGACCAACTTCGTCCCCAGCCTGTCGAACATGGAACTGCAGGGCTGGAAGAACCGGGGTGCCGGCGGCACCTCCATCGTCTTCGCCCTGGCCGATGGGTTGATGCATTCCCATACTTCGGAAATGCCGGTCGGCACCTACAAGAAGGGCCATCGCCACGGCGCCGATTTCCACGTCTTCTGCGTCCATGGCACGGGCTATTCCCTGCTCTGGTACAAGCCCGACGACGAATACGTGCGCGTCGATTGGCGCCACGGCGTCGTCTTCGCGCCGCCGGACGGCATGTTCCATCAGCATTTCAACACCGACCCCAGCCCGGCGCGCTATCTCGCCATCGCGCTCGGCAGCCAGCGCTATCCGTTCACCGAATCGAAGCGGTCGCATTTCGACAAGGGCGTCGATACCTCGCTGAAGGAGGGCGGCAACCAGGTCGAATACGAGGACCAGGACCCGCGCATCCACAAGATTTACCTGGAGGAACTCGCCAAGACCGGCGTCGCATCCAAGATGGGTCAGTTCATCGACGAATCGAAGTCCTGATCTTCGAAGCCGCGGGCTGAGGCGCCTCTTCGGCGAACAGCGCGAAGCGTTCGGGACGCCCCGGGATCATGCCGTCGAGCGGCCAGCAGGTGATGAGCACCAGGCGGCGCTTGGCGTCGCCCTCATCGATCGTGAGCTTCGGCTTCGGCAAAACCCGGGAGCCCGTGACCCGATAGCGCAGGGTTCTGCGGTCCGGCGTTTCCAGGGTGAGGAGCGCGCCCGGTTTGACTCCGTCCAAGCCCCGGAAATGGGTATCGCGGTGGGCCGAGATCACGACCGTCCCGGCGGCGCCCGGGGCCGCCGATCCGGAGACATGGGTGGGTCCGAAGGCGAGGCCGTGGCCGCCGGAATCGCTCAGCACCAAAACGGCCCGGCCGCCCACCGACAGGCGGGCGACCGGGAAGGTGTCGGCCCAGGGCCAGGGAGGAAGCCCGGGCCGTCCCGAGAGCGTTCTCTGCCAGGCGCGCTCGAGCAGGTGTTGGGCGAGCACCGCCTTGGCGGGGATCCACAGCCCGTTGAGCGTGAGGAGGGCGCCCAGCGCGAGCAGGCTTGCACCGGCGATGCGCCGGGCGCCCCATTTCCCCTTAGGCATGGGCCTGCCTGATCCGGCCCATGAGCAGCAGGCCCAGGCCGGCAAGCAATGCCGCCAGACCCGCCATCAGGCTGAGCGCCGCCGGGCTCGCCGTCTGGGGCAGTTGCAGGGGCTGGGCACTGGCTGAGGGCTGCCCCGGCTTCGCGGCTTTGGCCGCCGCCGGTGGCGCGGCGAGGGCCGCGACTTCGGCCTTCTTGAAGCGTGCCCGCGCGCGGTCCAGCATCGCCTTGCGCGGCCCGATCAGCGCGGGGTCCGTCGTGAGCTGCTTGCCGAACACCTTGTCGTATTCCCAGCCGTTGGGCAGGTTGTGCGGCAGTTTCTTGGAATGCAGCGGCTGCTCGTCGCCCCGGGCGATGGCCTTGTCCACCGCCACCAGGGAGGTGTGGCGCGTCACCAGTTCGTGACGAAGGGCGACGTCCACGACACGGTCGCGGATGTCCTTCGCCGCGACACCGTCGTAGCGCAGCATGTTGAGCCCGGCGATCTTCTCCCGGGCCCACAGCTTGGCGATACCCTCACCCTTGACCGCGCCCGCGAAGTCGAGCCGTTTGCGCCAGGTGCCCCCGGCGGCCTTGCCCCTGACCTCGATCGCCCCGGGTCGGCCTTCGAAACGGATGGCGACGAACACCGGGTCGCCCGCGAACAGGTCAGGCACCGGATCGGGCCAGATTTCCATCGCGGTTTCGCTTTCGGCATTGAGCGAAATGTGGGTGACCACCGGCCGGGCGAGCTTTTCCCATAATGCCTGGGTGCGCGCCTTGACCTGGTCGGGCGAGCCGATGAAGGTGAACGTGCCGCGACCGCGCCGGGCCGCGCCCCGCATGAAATAGCGGTTGGGCGCGGAGCCGATGCCGACGGTGAACAGGCGCGAATCGCCCAGCCTGCCGGCGATGGTCTGGAACAACTGACGCTCGTTGCCGACCGCCCCGTCGGTGATGAACACCACCTGACGCAGCCGGTTTGCGTTGGTGGCCCCATCGAGCGCGGCGTAGAGCGCGGTGCGCATTTCCGTGCCGCCCTTGGCCTTGAGGGCGCCGACATAGGCCATGGCCAGCAGCTTGTTGCGCTCGCTCGCCCTGACGGGGCGAGCGAACAGCGTGTCGGTGGTGGAATTGAACTGGATGACGTTGAAGCGGTCGGCGGGGTTGAGCCGCCCGAGGGCGAATTTTAGCGATGCCTTGGCCTGGCGGATCGAGCGCCCGCCCATGGAGCCCGAAGTGTCGATCACGAAGATGATTTCCCGGCCCCGTTCGATGATGCCGTCTTCAAGGTCGCGCGGCGGGGTCAGCATGACCAAGCCGTAATGCTTGCCCTGCCATTCCTCGGTGAACAGAACCGCCGCCGGGTTCCCGCCGCCGGCCTGCCAGGTCAGCTCGAAATCCCGGTCCGCCGGGACCGCGCCCTTGGCCAGCTTGACGATGCGCCCGCAGTCTTCTGTCTCCGTGATGTTCACGGGGTGATGGTGGCTCTTGATCGCGGCGAACTCGGCGCCGCCCTTGAGGCGGACCAGGAGGGCGAGCGGGTTGATCTTGCCCTCTTCCGGCCGCAGCACCGGCGAGGTCATGTTCTTGATGTCCTTGGCGCCGCCCTCGGCGGCGGCGCCCCGCGTGCCTTCCGGCGCCGGCACATCGGGGGCAACCTCATCCGGGCCTCCACCGGCCAAGAGCATGGCGCCCTGGCCTTTGGGGAAGTAACGCGGGCCGACGACCATGGGGAAGCGCAGGCGGAATTCGCCGTCGCGCACCGGCACCGTCTTCTGGTAGGCGATTTCGATGGTGATGGTCTCGTTGGGACCGATATTGGCGACCGAGGACATGAACACGTTGGGCCGATGCGATTCCACCAGGGCCGCGCGCTTGCCCTGGGATTTCGCCTGTTCGTACATCTTGCGCGCCTCGGCGCGTTGCTTGATGACACCTTCGACGATGCGCTTGCCGATGCGCATGCGCAAGGTGTCCACCGCCGACTTGTCGGCCAGGGGAAAGACGTAGACGCCTTCGATCCACGCCTTGGCCGGGTTGAGGTAGTGCTGGCGCACCCGGGTGCGGGCGACCGGCCCGGTGACGTCGATCTCGACCTCGGTGGCGAGAAGCGGCGCCGGCACGTAGTGCCCCGGCTTGCGGGTCTTGATCATGAGGCCCCGGAAATCGGGACTATTGGACGTGATGGTGCCGGCGGGTGCCGGGGCGGCGGCGGGTGCCGGTGGCTGGGCCTGGGTCCGGGAATTGGCCTGGGCCGCAGCCGGCGAGGGTTGGATTGCGGCCAAGGGAATGGCCATGGAGAAAACTACGAAGGCCCGCATCAGCGCGGGTGCCCTTCCTTGGGTCATGTTTCTGCTCCCCTGTCTCGAGCGTTAGCGAAGCGTCACTCTTGTCAGGGGAATGGGGCGGACAGGGGCCGGGAGTGGGGCGAAAGTGGGGCGATACCGGGGTCATTCCGTGGTCGCGGCGTAACAGGCGTGTAACGGTGCGCCCGATTCAACCGAAAAGATTATGGCCTTACGGGTTGTCGAGATCGCCCCAAGCGCGGTAGCGGCGCCGCTCGCCGACATCGCAGCCGAGGTGATAGCCGGGCCCCACCGGCGGCTTGGCATTCGCGCGCAGGAACCGGGCAGAAGTCGCGGGCAGGGGGCGGGGCATCAGGCCGGCGATTTCCAGGATCAGCTTCTTCTTGATGGCGCGGGCGAAGTCCTTGAAGTCCCGTGCCGGCACTTGAAACGCGCCGGTCCCGCCGATGACGCAGCCGGCGTAATACTTGTCCAGGTCGGGCAGGTAGTAGCGGCTGCGCAGGCCCGAACCGGGGTCGTTCATGATCGGCAGGCCGTTGATGACGATGCCCTTGGCGACTGCCGCGTCCCGCACCATGGTCACCAGGTTGCCGTGGTTGTTGGGGCCGTCGCCGGAAACGTCGATGACCCGCCGCGTCCCCTGATAGGCGTTTTTCTCGATCAGCGCGACACCGTGCTCGATGGCGTCGGAGATGGATGTCCGCCGCCCGTGGGTCAGCGGCGTCTTGAGCAACAATTCGGCGAAGGCGGCGGCGCCCGCCTGGTCCTGGATCACGCGCCAGTCGGCGATCACCCGGTTGAAGGGGTCGGACGAATAATCGATATAGGCGACGGCGATGCGCCCCAGCGTCCCGGAACGGATGGCGCCGATCACGCCGGGATCGAGGAAGGCCGCGGCGACGCCCTCGCGCTGCAGGCGGGCCTCGTCCTCATCGATGGAGCGCGAGACGTCGGTGGCGATCACAAGCTCCAGGTCGACCCGCTCGGCACCCCGGGCGGCGGGTGGCCCGGCTAGGATCAAAATCAGGAAAGCGAGAAAACTCAGGGGCTTCATAAGGATCTCGACCCTCGGTTAACCAAATTTTTCACCCCGCACACTAACCTTTAAAACGCGGGTCCGACAATGGCGGTGTGGGCGCCGTCGCGGCTGCCCCTATTCAACCGGGCGGCTTGGGGGTTTAATAGCCGATGGTAGCTGAAGTCAGGGGTCAGTCATGCCTTTGAAAGGCGCATTTTTCCTAGTTTTTGTGGGTTTGTTGCTGTGCGCGGCGCCTGGGTTAGCCCAGGAAAGCGTCGTCGAGTCCCATGCCGCCGAGGGCGCCAAGGCCTTCCGCAGCGGTGATTACGCGACCGCCGAGAAGGCGTTCGGCGCCGCCGTCAAGGAGGCCGAACGAATCGGCCCCGAGAGCGAACTGCTGGCGACCAACCTCAACAATCTCGGCGCACTCTACAAGATTCAGGGCAAGCTCAAGCAGGCGATCCCGGTTTTCAAGCGGGCCATCGCCATTCGCGAGAAGGTTCTGGGCCCCAATCACCATCAGGTCGCCAACAGCCTCAACAACCTGGCGGTGGTCTACAAGAGCCAGGGTGATCTCAAGGCCGCCGTGCCGCTCTATGAACGGGCGCTGGCCATCCAGGAAAAGGTGCTGGGCGGCGACCACCCCGGAGTCGCGACCCGGCTCAACAACCTGGCGACGATCTATCTGATCCTCGGCCAGTTCGACAAGGCGGAACCGATGTTCCTGCGCTCCCTTGCCATCTATGAAAAGAAGCTGGGACCGGATCACACGGGTGTCGCCGGCAGTCTCAACAACCTGGCGCGGCTCCGTCGCGCCCAGGGCCGCTACGCCGATGCCGAGCCCCTGCTGAAACGCGCGCTCGCCATCTTCGAGCGGGCCCATGGTCCCAATCATCCCAATGCGGGTAAGAACATCGGGGCGCTCGCCGAGGTCTATAGCCTCCAGGGCAAGAACGACGAGGCCGAGCCCCTGTTCAGGAAATCCCTTGAAATCCTCGAGACCGCCTTCGGCCGCGAGGATGCCAACCTTGTTCCGGTGCTGGAGGCCTATGCCAAGCACCTGCGCAAGACCGGCCGGGCGGACGACGCGGAAAGCTTCGAAGCGCGCGTCAAGGCGATCCGCGCCAAGGCCGGAGGCGGCGAAAGTAAGTAGCGCCGCGGGTTGTGCTACACTTTTGAGCAGTCGGCGAGGTGGAGCGAAGGGAGGGCGCTCGCATGTTGGCACGATCGGCCAGAGGATGCGGCGTGGTTGTGGCCGGGGTTCTGGTCCTGGCGAGTTGCGCGTTCGAAGGTGTCGACCGACGTGCGATGCGCAGCTGGGCCATGGAAATGGACGCCGGCCTGAAGGCGTTTCACACCGGCGATTACCGCGAGTCCCTGGGCCGGTTCGGCGCGGCGGTGGAGATGGCCGAGGGGTTCACCGACCAGGACCACCGGAAAGGGACGTCCTTCCATCATTATGCCAGCATCCAGAGATCACTCGGCCGATACGCCGGCGCGGAATCGAACTTCAAGCGCGCGCTGGCGATCTATGAAACGGCCGGCGGCGCGGAACATTCGAATGTCGCCGCCACCCTGGGGGCGCTCGGGTCGCTCTACACTTCCCTCGGCCGCTATCGCGAGGCGGAACCTCTTCTTCAGCGCGCATTGACGGTGGTCTCGAAGGCCCAAGGGCCCGAGCATCCGACGGTGGCCTCGGCCCTGAATGCCATCGGCCTTCTTTACCTGGATCAGGGGCGATTCGCCGATGCGCGGACCTTTTTCGAACGCGCCCTCGCCATTCGCAGGACCGCATACGGCAACAACGACGCCAGAACGATTCCGCCCTTGGTCAATCTCGGCGGGCTCTACCTTGCCCTCGGCCGCTATGACGAGGCCGATTTCCTGTTCTCTCACGCGCTCACGGTCCGCACCGCGGTCTATGGCTCGAACCATCCCGTGGTGGCGCGCAGCATGAGCCAGCTGGGCGGCGCCTATGTCCGCAAGGGAAAATACGACAAGGCCCGCCCCCTGTTCGAACGCGCCCTTGGGATCTACCGGGAGAGATTGGGCCAGACTCATGTCCGGGTTGCTACCGCACTTATCGCGCTCGCCGGCCTCGACCGGCGTCAGGGGCGCTATGCCGCGGCCGAGCCTTTGCTCAATCAGGCCCTCGTGATCCGGCGAAATGCTTTTGGAAACGATCATCCGGCGGTGGGCCGGGCCCTCAACGCGCTTGGCAATCTTTATCGGTCCCAGGGACGGTACGGCGAGGCGGGGCCGCGATACGACAGGGCGCTCGCTATCTTGACGACGGCGCTTGGCCGGGACCATCCGGCGGTGGCGGAGACGCTGGTCAATCGGGCGGGGCTGTATCGCCGGCAAGGCAGGCTTCTGGCGGCCGAGACGACGTACCAGGAAGCCCTGGTCATCCTTGGCAAGGCTTCGGCGCCGCTCAATGTCGGATTGGCGTCGGGCTACAAGGGGTTGGGCGATGTCCTCACCCTTCAGGGCCAATACCGGGACGCCGAGATTCGCTATCTGAAGGCGTTGGAACTGGCCAAGAAGGTGGTCGGTGAGGAACACCCTGCGACCGGGCTCACGCTGATGGCGATGGCGGAGTTGTTTACGGCAGAGGGCGCGCATGCCAAGGCCGAACGCTATTACAAGCGGGCGCTGGGCATCCTGAACGAGACCCTTGGGAGCGAGCATCCCGACCTCGCCAAGGGGTTCGAGGCCTACGCCAAGCTTCTCAGGATGGCGGGCCGTGCGCGCGACGCCGCCGCCGCCGCGGCGCGGGCCAAGGCGATTCGCGAGAAGAATTCGACCCCGAATTAGGGGACGACGGTCGGGGAACGGGGACGGCATCCCGAATTGTTCCCGGGTTGCATGTTGCGCCAGGGGGGATAAGCTTCCGCTCACCCATGCAGAGAAACCGCGATCGAGGGAGGCCGCCATGGCGACCACGGAACAGAAGGTCTATCGCAACAACTGGGTCGAGAAGGACCCCAATTACGGCATCGAGTTCCTGGAGAGCCCGCGCCGCGTACGGGTGATGTTCGCCGGGGAGGCCATCGCCGACACCACCCGGGCGCGGCTGATGCGCGAGCCCAAGCACGTTCCGGTCTATTACTTCCCGCGCGAGGACGTGCGCATGGACCTGGCCACGCCGAGCGACAACCACAGCCATTGCCCGTGGAAGGGCCATTGCTCCTATTATTCGATCACCGTCGGCGGCAAAACGGCGGAGAACGCCATGTGGTCCTATGAGGACCCCTATCCGGAAATCGGCGCCATCAAGGACTACGTCGCCTTCTATTGGGACCGCGTCGATCAATGGCTTGAGGAGGACGAGGAAATCTTCGTCCACGCCCGCGATCCCTACAAGCGCGTCGATACCTGCCTGTCCCATCGCGAGGTGCGGGTGATGCTGGCCGGGGAGGAGGTCGCGCGCTCGACCGACGCCCGCTTCCTGTTCGAGACCAACCACCAGGTGCGCTATTACCTCCCCGAATCCGACGTGCGCATGGACCTGATGGAGCGCTCGGCGACGCGCACCTCCTGCCCGTACAAGGGGGACGCGGTCTATTTCTCCGCCCGCATCAACGGGGAGCTGTTGGAGGACGTGGCCTGGAGCTATCCCGATCCGATCCCCGAGTGCCCCAAGATCAAAGGCTTGATCTGTTTCTTCAACGAACGGGTCGACGACATCCTGGTGGACGGCCGGTCGGTGCCCAAGGTCGAGACCAAGTGGTCGCGGAAATAGCGGCCCGGCCCGCGTGACGGCTCTAACCTTCCGGGTCAAGCGCGCGGGCGGATCTGGTATTTCTCGAGCTCGGCGCCGATGCGCCCCGTGAGGGCATATCCCAGCATGCGGAAATCGGAGATCAGCGACCAGGCCGGGTAGGTGAAGGTTGCGGGTTTGTTGTGCTCGATCATGAGGTGTGACAGCCAGGCGAAAGCATAGGCGGCGGCGACTGCGGCGGCCAGCGCCCACCATGTGGCGGTGGCGACGGCGTAGACCGCAACCGCGATGAAGATAAGCGTGCCCGCGTAATGGAAGCCGCGGGTCGCCGGCCTGGAATGCTCGCCCAGATAGAACGGCCAGAATTCCGCGTAGGTCAATATGGGCTTGGCCATGATCGCCCCAGCCTCCTTGGCGTGATCCTAACCCAATCAGGGCGCCGTCAGAAGGCTCGCCGCGGCCTCACCCGTAGACCGCGCGGGGAAGCCACAGGACCAACTGCGGGAAGACGATCACCAGCGCAAGGCCGATCGCCTGCAGGATCAGGAAGGGCAGGGCGGACTTGAAGATCATCGCCATGGTGATATCCGGCGGCGCGACCGATTTCAGGTAGAACAGCGCGTATCCGAAGGGCGGGCTGAGGAACGACATCTGCATGTTGACCATGTAGACCACCCCGAACCATAGCTGCATGGTTTCCTTGGCCTTCTGGGGGTCGGTGATGCCGTCCACCGGGCCGGGCAGTCCGAACAGGCCGTCGAACTGCAGCTTCAGCATGATCGGCACGAAGATCGGCACCGCCAGCAACAGGATCCCGACCCAGTCGAGGAACATGCCGAGCACCACCAGGATCACCATCATGATCAGGAGGATGCCGTAGGGGCCGAGGCCGGTGCCTATCAGGGTCTCGGCGACGAACTCGCGCCCGCCGCTCAGGCTATAGAAACCGACGAAGATCGAGGCGCCGAAGATGATCCACAGCACCATGGAGGATGCTTTCAGGGTGGTGACCGCCGCCTCCTTGGTGCCCTGCCAGGTGAGGCGCCGATGGATCGCGGCGACGAGGAACGCACCGAAGGTGCCGATGCCGGCGGCCTCCACCGGCGTGGCGATGCCGGTGAAGATCACCCCCAGCACCAGCACGATGAGCAGGATCGGCGCGATGATGCCGCGCAGCAAGGAGAGCTTTTCCCGCCAATCGACGCGCTCCTCGGGTGGCAGGCCGGGGCCCATGCCCGGGTTGAGGTAGGACCGAACCGTAACATAGAGGATGAACAGGCCGGAAAGCAGGAGGCCGGGGACGACGCAGCCGATGAAGAGGTCGCCCACCGATTGTTCCGCCACCACCGCGAACAGGATGGCGAGGATCGAGGGCGGGATCAGGATACCCAGCGTCCCGCCGGCCAGGATCGATCCGCAGGCGAGCTTGGGTTCGTAGCGGTGGCGCAGCATGGCCGGCAAGGCGATCAGGCCCATGGTCACTTCCGCCGCGCCGATGACGCCGACCATGGCGGCCAGGATGGTCGAGGCGATGATGGTGGCCGATGCCAGCCCGCCCTTGATGCCGCCCAACAGCCGGTAGATGACGTCGAACAGCTCCTCGATGATGCCGGCACGTTCCAGCATCGCCGCCATGAAGATGAACAGCGGGATCGCCGAAAGCTGGTAATCGGTCATGAACGGGAAGATGCGGGACGGCAGCAGGTTGAGGCTGTTGAGGTCGCCGAACAGGAACAGGAAGATGCACCCCAGCCCGCCCGTCACGAAGGCCAGCGGCAGCCCCGCCATCAACAGGATGGCCAGCGACCCGAACATCAGCACCGTCAGCCACAGGATGTCGATTTCCCAACCCATGGTCTCAGGCCTCGGAACCCGAGGTGCGGCGCAGGTAGAGGATGTCGCGCACCAGCTTGGCGATGCCCTGCAGCAACAGCAGGAAGGCGCCGACCGGGATGGCCAGCTTCACCGGCCAGTACTGGATGCCCCATTCGTTGAGGGTGGTCTCCCCGACCTCGATCGCGTCGAGGGCGAACACCGCCCCCGTGCCCAGCAGGGCGAGGACGAAGATGAAGAAGAACACCGAGGTCACGATGTCGATGATCGCCTTGGTGCGGAAGCTGCGGTTCTCGTAAAGGACGTCGACCCGGACATGGGATTCGTTCAAATAGGCATAGCCCCCGGCCAGCAGGTATTGCATGCCGAACATCAGGAACATTCCTTCATGGGCCCAGTTGGTAGGCGCGTTGAAGACGTAACGGGCCAGCACCTCGTAGTAATAGACGAAGACGGCGATGATCGCCCACCAGGCCACATAGGTTCCGGCCCAGTGGTTGAGGCGGTCGATCGCGCGGGTCAGCGGCGTGTGGATGTCGCGGCGCGGGTCGGGCTTGGGGCCGCGTTCCATCACCTGGAAATCGGAGCTCTCCCGCTCCGGCTCCCGGGCAAGGCAGCGGCGGCGGAGCCCGGGCAGAAGGCAGGCGTCGACCAGCAACAAGACGAAGATCAGATAGCTGAAGAAGCCCGAGAACGAGGCCCATTCGGCGCGCCGTTCGACGGCGCCGGCGAGGGCCGCCTCGACCTTCTCATGGGTGGCTTTGGCCTTGGCCAGGTTAGCCTCGGCGCCGGGGCGCCCGTCCCGCGCCCGCCGGGTGAAGTGATCGATCTCGAAAGCGGCGATCTTGAGGTCGTTCTGGCCCTTGGAGACGACCTCGCGCTCAATCGCCCCCTCGGTGTTACCGTGCAGCACCAGGAGGAACAGGGCGATGAGGACGAAGGCGAACTTGGGCGCCCGCAGGTAGAACCGGTGGAGGCCGACGAAGCCCGACGCGATCAGAAACAGATAGGCAACCGGCAGTGAAACGGTTTGCCCCGTCCGTGCCCGCTCCGCCCGGTGGGCCAGAAACCCGGCGATCAGCGGAAACAGAATGATGCCCGCCCAATAGATTCCGTGGGGCAGGACGAAGGTGATGTTGGGCAAGGCGACCCAGCCGGGCAGGATGGCGTGCAGCGCCTGAGCTATGGGAGCGGTGATCTCGGACATCATGAAACCGGGGCGAAGATGGGCCGGCGCGGCAAGCGCCCGGAAGGGGCGCCCGAAGGCGCCCCCCAAGGCTTACCGGCGGAGCGCGCGGCGAAGGCCGCGCCTCAACCCCACTTCAGCTTCTGGCCCTTGATCATGGCGGGCGTGACATAGCCCAGGCTGCCCGACATCATGTAATCGAGCTGGATCTTGAAGACCTGGGCGGCATCCTTGTCCTTGTTGGCCCAGGCGTACCAGCGCGGCACCGCGAGCTTGGTGAACTTCTCCACGTCGTCCTGGCCGAGCCGGGTGACGATGGTGCCCGCCTTCTCGAACAGCGCCCAGGAATCCTGATCGGCCTTCTGGATCTTGGCGTGATGCAGGTCGGAATAGACGTGGACCTCGGATTCGACGAACTGCTTCATCCGTTTCGAAAGCTTGTTCCAGTCGTTCATGCTGACCGTCAGGTCCATCAGGTCGACCGGCTGATAGAGCGACATGAAGCCCGGCGGTCCCATGGAGATGTACTTGGTGGCCTTGTGGAAGCCCAGCGCGTAGTTGATGGCGGGCCCGACATAGTCGGCGACGTCGATGGTGCCTTTCTCCAGCGCCGGGAAGATTTCCGATCCCGGCAGGGTCGTCGTCTTGGCCCCGGCCGCCTGGAAGACCTCGGCGACCATGCCGCCGGGCAGGCGCATCTTGCGGCCCCGGAAATCGTCGATCGAACGGATCGGCACCTTGGAATGGATGATGTTGGGGCCGTGGTGGATGGGGCCGACGTAATACATGTCGTGGGCCGCGAACAGCTTGCGCGCGATTTCCAATCCACCCAGCGCATAGAAGAACACGTCCCATTCATGGGGATTGCGCAGGCCCAGCGGATAGGAGCTGAGGAACACCGATGCCGGAATGCGCTTCGCCCAATACAGCGTGAACGGGTTCATGGCGTTGAGCACGCCGCGCTTGACCGCGTCAAACAGTTGGAAGTCGCCGACGACTTCCTTGGCACCGAAGCCCTGGAAGGCGAGCTCGCCCCCGGTCTTCTCCTGAATGCTGGCGCACCAGTCCTTGAAGATCGTGAGGCCGACCCCACCGGGCCAGGAGGTCTGAATTTTCCACGTTGTCGTGGTTGCGGCTTCGGCGTTGCGGATATAGGGAAAGCCGATCCCCTTCGAGGCGGTGGCGACGGCCGCCGCGCCCGTGGCTACGGCGGCACCCTTGATGAGCCCGCGCCGGGTGACTTTCCTACCACGCTTACCGTCACTGGATTTTGACTCTGCCATTGGCCATCTCCCTGTTGACGAGTTTCTTGTCCCTGTTTCCTCCGATTCTCGAATGCTATTGCGCTGGTCGTTTTCATTGTGCCGATCGAACGGCAGAAACCTCGACACTAGCGCGCACGGATTGGGCGGCACAAGCCGAAACGGCCGAGCCAGTCACCGGTCGCCTCTGGCGTCCGCCTGCTATTGCAGATGTTGACCGACGTCCATGCGGATCGATTCCCCGGTCATGCAGGTAGCGCCTTCGATCAGCCACAACACCGTCGCCGCGACGTCCGGCGGCCAGATCGCCTTCTTGAGCAGGTACTCCTCCTCCGCCTTGCGGACCCGTTCCTGGTATTCCGCCTCGGTCAGGATGGACCGCGTCCAATTGCCGAGCAGCCCGCCGGGACAGATGGTGTTGAGCCGGACCTCGGGCGCCAGCACCCGGGCGAGGGAGATGGTCATGTTGCTGATCGCGCCCTTGGACGCGCAATAGGCGATGGAACTGCCCGATGCCCGCCACACCGCAGTGGAGCCGATATTGACCACGGCGCCGTCGCCGCTGGCCTTGAGGTGGGGCAGGGCGGCGCGGATCATCTGGAAGGTGCCGACCACGTTGACCTTGTAGATCCGCAGGAACTCATCGCCGTCGAGTTCGTCAAGGTTCCTGTGCTTGATCGGCTTGGTGGTGGCCGCGTTGTTGACCAACGCATCGAGCCGCCCCCATTTGTCGACCGCCGCCGCCACCATGGCGCGGCAATCGGCATCCTCGGCGACGTTGCCTTGGAACACCAGGGTCTCGACCCCCTTCGCTTCGCATTCCGCCGCGGTCTTCGCGGCACCTTCTTCGTTGGAGACGTAGTTGATCACCACGTTGCAGCCCCGGCCCGCCAGCGCCTTGGCGCATTCCGCCCCGATCCCGGTGACCGAGCTCGAGCCCGTGACGATTGCCGCACTTCCTTTCAGGTCCATGTGATCCTCCCTCGTGATCCGCCCGTGATTGCCCGGATCACCAGACCGGGCGCGCAAGGCCAGCATCAATCTGGCGCCCCGCTTGTCAAGCCTGCAAGTGCCAGAGGCGGTGCCCGATGTTCCCGCCTTGGCGCGGTTGCCGCAAATCGGCTATGAAAGTGGGTTCGTTGAGGGGGAGCCAAGAGTGCCATGGAGCTGACCGAAGAAGACGTTGTCGAGATCCTGCGTTTGATCGAGGAATCGGATTTCGAGTTTTTCCGCCTGCGTTCGGGCGATTTGAACCTGACCGTCAGCAAGAAAGGCTACGTGCCGGCCGGGTTCGACGGTCCGGCCTCCGGGGCGCCGGTGCCGGCCCAGGCACCGCCGCCGCAGCCCGCCGGCGAAGCACCGGTTCCGAAACCCGAGAGCGGGACGGGTGGCGCGGCCGGTGCACAGCCCGCCGCCCTGCCGGAAGCTGAGGCGCGGCGTGAAGGACTCACCCCCATCACCGCCCCCATGGTCGGCACCTTCTACCGCGCGCCGGAGCCCGGCGCCGATCCCTTCGTGGAGGTCGGCGGCCGCGTCGATGCGGATACGACGGTCGGGCTGGTGGAGGTGATGAAGGTCTTCACCTCGATCCCCGCCGGCACCGCGGGCACCATCGCCGAGGTGGTGGCGGCCAATGCCCAGTTCGTCCAGAAGGGCGAGGTGCTGTACTTTATTGAGCCCGACGGCGCGCCTTGATGGGGATCAACCGGGTCTTCATCGCCAACCGGGGTGAGATTGCGGTCCGCGTGATCCGCGCCTGCCGCTCGTTGGGTTTGGAAACCGTGGCCGCGGTTTCGGAAGCCGACTGCGACAGCTTGGCCGCGGAACTGGCGGACCGGGCCGTGCTCATCGGCCCGGCCGCCCCGTCGGAAAGTTACCTCAATCTCGCCGCCATCCTCGACGCGGCGGCGGAGGCGGGTGCCGATGCCCTGCATCCGGGTTACGGTTTTCTGGCCGAACAGCCGGCCCTGGCTGCCGCCTGCGCCGAGCGCGGCATCAAGTTCATCGGCCCCGACGCCGCGGCCATCGCCGCTATGGGCAACAAGCTGGCGGCGCGTCAGCAGGTGCGGGGGATCGGCGTGCCGGTGGTGCCGGGATCGGCAAGTGTGCGGACCCAGGAGGACGCCGTCTCCGTGGCCGGGGAGATCGGCTATCCGCTCCTCATCAAGGCGGCGGCCGGCGGCGGCGGACGGGGCATCAAGATCGTCACCGAAGTCCATGGCTTGGGGGACGCCTTTGCCACGGCCAGCGCCGAGGCGCGCGCCGCCTTCGGGGACGAGACCCTCTATATGGAGCGCTATGTCGGCAATGCCCGGCACGTCGAAGTGCAGGTGCTGGGCGACGGCGAAGGCGGTGTCGTCCATGTCGGAGAGCGCGACTGCTCGGTCCAGCGCCGCTACCAGAAGGTGGTGGAGGAAGCCCCCGCGCCGGGCCTCGACGAGGATTTGCGCGGCGATATCCGTGCCGCCGCCGTCGCCGTCGCCGAGGCGATCCGCTACGAGAACGCGGGCACCGTGGAATTCATCGTCGATGGCGACCGCGACGCCTTTTATTTCCTGGAGATGAACACCCGCATCCAGGTCGAGCACCCGGTGACGGAGATGGTGACCGGCATCGACCTGGTGGCGGAGCAGCTTCGCATCGCGGGGGGCGAGGGCCTTTCCGTCGCCCAATCCGACATCGCCCTCAAGGGCCACGCCATCGAATGCCGGATCACGGCCGAGGACGCGGCGGCCAATTTCCAGCCCAGCCCCGGCCGGATCGAGGTCTGGGAGCCACCGGCGGGTGACGGCATCCGGGTCGACACCCATTGCCGGGCCGGCGACGTCGTGCCGCCGTTCTACGATTCCCTTCTGGCCAAGCTGATCGTGAGCGGCGACAATCGTTTGCAGGCTGTCTCGAGACTGCAGGAGGCGCTGGCGCGGTTCACCGTGACCGGGGTGAGCACGACCATTCCCTTCCTGCGGCTGCTCGCCTGCCAGTTGGATTTCGTCAAGGGCGGCGTCAACACGCGGTGGCTGGAAGGCAACCTGGAGGACCTCAAGGGCGGGATATGAGCAAGATCCAATTCGTCGATACCACCATCCGCGACGGCCACCAGAGCCTGTGGGCGGAAAGCATGACCACCGGAATGATGCTTTCGGTAGCGGACCGCTTGGACGGTGCCGGCTTCGATGCCATTGAGCTGTTGTCCGGATCCCACGTCAAGAAGGCGGTGCGCGAGCTCAAGGAAGATCCGTGGGAACGCATCCGCCTGGTGGCCGGGCGCATCACCAAGACGCCGCTGCGCGTCATCGTCGGCCGGGTCAAGACGTTCGAATTCAATCCCCGCTCCATGCAGTATCTGTTCGTCAAGTGCATGGCCGACGCCGGCATCCGCCAGGCGCGCATCTCCGACGAATGGAACAACCTGGAAGGCTGGACGCTGAAGGTCGGCCTGTGCCGGGAGGTGGGCCTCGAGCCGATCCTCAACCTGATCTATTCGGTCTCGCCCAAGCACACGCCGGAATACTATGCCGAGCGCACCCGCCAGGCGGCGTCGCTCGGCGTGCCGAGGCTTTGCCTCAAGGACCCCGGCGGGTTGCTCACGCCGGAAGCGGTGCGTGCCCTGGTGCCGGTGATGCGGCAGAACGCCGCCGGCATCCCGATCGAGATCCATACCCATTGCACCACCGGCCTCGGGCCGCTCAACTGCCTGGAGGCGATCAAGCAGGATATCACCATCATCAATACGGCCTTGCCGCCGCTGGCCGACGGCGCCTCCCTGCCGTCGCTCTTCAATGTCGCGGAAAACGCCCTTGCGCTCGGCCATGAGCCCGATATCGACCTGGACAGCCTGCGCTCGGTCTCCGAAGACCTCACTCGTATCGCCCGGCACGAAGGGTTTCCCATCGGCCGGCTCGCCGAATACCGCTATGCCCAATACCAGCATCAGGTTCCGGGCGGCATGATCTCCAATCTCGGGCACCAGTTGGAAGTGGTCGGCCTCGGCGACCGCCTGGCCGAGGCCCTGGACGAGACCACCCGGGTGCGCAAGGACCTCGGCTATCCCATCATGGTGACGCCGCTCTCGCAATTCGTCGGCTCTCAGGCGGCGATCAACGTCATCGCCGGCGAACCGTACAAGGAGGTCACCGATCAGGTGATCAAATACGCCCTCGGCCAGTTCGGCAGCGAGGCGGCCGAGGCCATGGACCCGGATGTGAAGGACAAGGTGCTGGACCGGCCCCGGGCGCGGGAATTGAGCAAGTGGCAGCCCGAGGAATTGACCCTT
>Ga0224512_10001594_pt1 | contig 21594 bp, 18 predicted proteins | sample SF_May12_sed_USG_4_FD_169103 | JGI IMG/M metagenome (GOLD analysis project Ga0224512, IMG submission 169103) | Sediment microbial communities from San Francisco Bay, California, United States - SF_May12_sed_USGS_13 | ecosystem: Environmental > Aquatic > Marine > Sediment | place: USA... | reverse complement strand
TTCGACCACCGACCCCATCACCTGCACGCCGTAGAGCAGGATGGCGATGTACAGCAGGAACCACATCACGTAGGCCAACAGAAACGACGCTTCACCCGACTCGCCCGTGACCCGCCCGTGCCGCACGTTGGCCGTCACCAGCTCGACGGGGATCTGCGCGCGGCCCACGACCGACGGCTCCACCCCCTCCCGTCGCAGTCGTTCGGCGAAGACGGCGTTCCGCAGCGCCGTCTGCAGGATCCGCATGTCGGCCGGGGACGTCACGTTCGACCCTCGGTACTCGGCGCGCCCCTGCTCGACGGTGGCCTCCGTCAGGAGGAGGAAGCCGTCGATCGTCTCCAGGCCCACCTCGCCCGCGAGCGAGTCGGCGGTCTCCGCCAGTCGCCCGGGCGGCACAAGCTCCACTGCGGGGCGCACCGACCCGGTCTGTTCGAGCAGTGTCGTCAGACGGAGACCGAACCCGTCGGCCGTGGCATCCACGACCACCACCGCGCGCACGCGCGCACCCCGCTCGGCCATCAGGATCGGCAGGGCGATGACCCCGAACATGAACACGGGTCCGAGCACCGTTCCGATGACGAACCACTTGGTCCGGACCCGCTCGAGGAACTCGCGCCGGATGACCACCCAGATCTTATGCATGCGCACCGTCCCCCACCGCCCGCGCCGCCGCTGCGTCCGGTCCCACCATGTCAATGAAGATCTTGTGGAGCGTGGCTTCGGCGATTTCGAAGCGGGTCACGCGGGCGCCAGCCTGCAGCAGACCGCTCAGCACGTCCTGCGGGTCGGCCCCGGTCGCGAGCTCCAGCTCTGCGTAGCCGCCGTAGTCGTCCGCCCGGGCGACGAGCCGCCGATCGCCCAACACGCGATCGGCCCCGCCTTCGCGGCGTTCCACCGCGACCACCACGTGCGAACCACCGTGTCGCCGCTTCACTTCGGCCAGCGGCCCGTCCACGACCTTCGTGCCACGGGCAATGATGCACACCGCGTCGCACAGCTTCTCCGCCTGCTCCATGATGTGCGTCGAGAACAGAATCGTGGTCCCCGCGCGAGCGAGTTCCACGACCGTGTCCTTCATGACCTGCGCGTTCACCGGATCGAGACCCGAAAACGGCTCGTCGAGGATGAGCAGCTCCGGTCGATGGAGCACCGTGGCGATGAACTGCACCTTCTGCTGCATGCCCTTGGAGAGATCGTCCGCGCGCTTGAGCTCCCAATCGGACAGCCCCAACCGCCCCAACCACTCGTGCGCGCTGCGTCGGGCGACACCGCGCGCCACTCCCTTGATCTCGGCCAGGAAGACCAGTAGGTCCACCACCCGCATCTTCTTGTACAGGCCGCGTTCCTCGGGCAGATACCCGATGCGATGGCTGAGGTCCTTCCCCGATTGCCGGCCGCCAAACAGCGCGATGCGCCCGGCATCGGGCAAGAGGATACTCATGATCATCCGGATGGTGGTGCTCTTCCCCGCTCCGTTGGGACCGAGGAGTCCGTAGATCGCGCCGCGCGGGATCGTGAGGGAGAGGTCGTTCACCGCCGTGTGGCCGGCAAACCGCTTGGTCACGCCGTGCAGCTCGACGACTCCCGCTTCCGGCATAGTGGGCTCCTCCCGCGCGATCCCGTGGACGCTCCTTGCGGCGGGCAGTCTCAACTGGTCCCCGCCTCGTGTCAAGCAGGGACCCCGAACCGGCGGGCGGGAAACCGTTCCCGGCTCGGCGGCGTTTCCGAAAAGACCATGACGACCACGCCAACCTGCCGTACCGCGCGCCTCGCGCTGCTGGCCGGCCACGAGGAACCGGACGCCGACGCCCGGCGGACGCACCTCGATGGCTGCCCGGCGTGCCAGGCGTTCGTGACCCGCGACCGGGCCCTCCTGACGCGGCTCCGCGGGGTTCACCCCCCATTGGCTCCGGTCGATCTCCGCACCGCGGTCCAAATGGAAGCCGCCATGCTTGCCAGAGCGCGCCGGTTCCGCCGCCGCGCATTCCAGGGTGCGCTCCCGCTCGCCGCCGCGCTCCTCCTCACCCTCCCGTTCCTGCGACCGACACCGACCCTGAGTGACGTGGTAGCCCTCGCAACTACGCAAGCACCCGTGCGCGCGCACTTCACCGCCGATTCACCCGAAGCCGTGAGCGCCTGGCTGCGACGCGAGTCGGCAATGGACGTGGAGGTTCCGGGCATCGGCGGCGCGACGGTGCTTGCCGCCCGGGCCCTCACGGTCCAAGGAGCCCCGGCGGTGTTGGTGTTCTACCGGATGGGCTCCGACACGCTCACGTACCTCTCGCTGGTGGCGTGGGGAGGCCGGACGCCCCGACTGGCCGACACCCTCCATTTGGTCGCAGCCGGTCGCTACCGCGTCGTGCTGTGGGAGGAGCCCGGGGGCCTGCGGGCCGTGGCGGCCGTCATGCCGGAGCGCGCGGTGTTGGCGGTCGCGGCCGAGTGTCGCGCCAAGGCGCTCATGCGCGGGTCCTGATCAGCGTCGCGGCGTCCGCGTCCCACCGCCACACGTGCGGGGGTCGGAGGTGCGTGCCACCGATCCACCGATCGATCGGCCGTACCTCGAGCCAGTCCGCTCGACCCTCGAGCACCGCCATCCCGTACTCGGTGAGCGCGATCGTCCCATCCCTGTCGGACCGCACGAGGAGCGGCGACGGCCCACCTGCCAGACCGGCGACGTAGCGATCGAACGAGGCGTCGCCGAGATACTTCGGGTCCTCTGAGCGCTGCGCCGCTCGGAAGAGGTCACGGCTCAATACGCGAGGGCCGAGCGTGCGCACGGCGTGCAGGGCTTGCCACTCCGAGCGGGACAGCCCGGTCCCTACGGCGGGAAACTCCTCGAGTTGCCGCTGCAATGCCGCCGGCAGGAACGGCAGCGGACCGGCCTCGCGGCGAGCGGCACGCAGTAATTCCTCCGGTGCGTTCGACCGAAACGCCCCCCAGGCGTGCCGCGCGACGCGGTACTGTGCCTCGGTGGCGGGGGAACGGTGGGCAAACAGCCGGCGGAGATCGTCGGGCGTTTCCTCCGCAACGTAGCGTGCGCGGCAAATCAGCGTGACGCCCGCCGGAACCTCGACGAGGCGATCGAGAACCTGGAGAAGCTGCAGCTGATCGTAGAGATCGTGCTCGAACCAGAGCACGATGTCCTCGCCTTCGACGATGGCCGCGGTGAGCCGTTCATCCCGGGCGCAGAGCTTCCCGCGAATCGCCGGTTCGGCGCCCCACCCGCAGCCCGCCAGGAAGCGCGCCCGAACCTCGGCCAGGGGTTGGGGCCCGAGACCCGCCGGCACCGGTCCGTCGTGCAGCACGTCGTCCCACGACAGCTTGTCGCCGGGGATTCCCGCGCGCTCGAGCGCACCAACGGCGGCCTGGCCGTTCGTGACGATGAGCACGGGATCATCCCGCGGCGCGTGCCAGCCGCCGATCGAGCCATTCGGCCACGCCCGCAAACGCGAAGTACGCCGCCAAGGCCGTCGCGGCCGCCGCCGCCGGAGACGCGGGCGGCGCACCGAAGAAGACCATCGCCTGGGTCGCCGCGAGCACGCCCGCGAAGATCCACGGGCCCCGGCCCCGCACGACGCCGCGACGCCAGCCGTATCCGATCGCCAACACCAACAGGCCGATCTCGAGCAGGAACGCCGGAGCGGGGAAGTTCCACAGGCCGAGGCCGACCTTGGCCGCGTTGCCGTAGAGCGGCAGATCGGGACGGTGGACGATGAGGTCGAGGAACCAGTGGCTGGCGACGGCGAGGCCCACGAGGAGCGGCACCCGGAGATCGTGCCGGGGTCTTCCGATGATCCCCGGGACGATACGGACCTTCTCGACACCCGCCAAGACGAGCACCGCCCAGGCGACGTCGACGGCCTGCACGGCGAGAAAGAGCAACCCCAGGGAGAGGCGGCGATCGGCCGCTTTGACGGCGTAGCTGACGGCGTAGTGTCCGACGAACACGGAAGGAGCCTCTGCAGCGGCTGGGGCGGACAAACTTGCCGTCCGCGACGCGACGCGCAACCCGCGTGACTGCTCTTACCGCTTACCGCTCCGGCCGCGACCCCCGCTGCTGCTCCCACTCGGGAACGGCGAGCCCGCCGGCGTCGCGATAGAAGCCCAGGTCCCGCCCGGTTCGCTGCTTGGTGAGGTAGCTGATCTGCCCCGTGTGCATCGCAAAGTGCTCCACGACGTGGAAGATCGCGTGGAACACCGTGACGTCCCGTCCCTGGATCGTGCGGGGCGCCGTGAGTTGCTCGACCCGCAGGCTCGCCAGCACACGGTCGGCATCCGCGACGGCGGCTTCCAGCCGACGCAGCACCTCGCCGCGGGGCAAGGGACCGCGTTCGTCGAACTCGGACTGCCGATGGCGGGCGTCGGGCGCCCCGCCCACCCCGGCCACGATCCACTGCCGCACGTTGCCCGCGAGATGGAGCAGCAGGTTACCGATGCTGTTCGACTGCTCGTTGGGCCGCCACCACAGATCGGCATCGGACACCAGCGCCACGCACGTCCCGATCTTCACGAGATACTCGCGGGTCAGGTAACGGCGCGACTCCGCGAGAAACGCGGCGCCGACGCCCGCCGGTTCAGCCGTCACGGTGCACCGTCGTCGGCGTGAACGCCGGCACGCAGACCGCGACGTACGCGGCGCCCTCCGGCGTGCTGTAGCGGACCCATTCGCCGGCCTCGGTCCACACCGCCTGCCCGGCGCGCACCTCGATGGTCCCGTCGCGCGTCTCGACCCGAAGCGTGCCCTCGAGCACCAGGGTGAACTCGTCGAACTCGGGGGTCTGGCCGGGCTCCTCCCAGCCCGCGGGGCTGCGCATGCGCGCGACACTCACCGCGGCCGTCCCGCTGTTCACCCGACCGACGAACTCCTCGATGATCTTGGGCTTCGTGCCCACCGCTTCGACCCGCGTGGGCCGCTCGATGAATCTCGCCACGGTCAGGCCAGTTCCTCGAAGGTCGCCGTGAAATGCCGCAGAAATGGCGGCTCGTGGGTCATCCGGAGGCCTCGCAGCTCGGCGCGCCTGGCATATACCTCCGCCGCAGCCTCCACGACGTAGTCGATGTGGCTCTGTGTGTAGACCCGGCGCGGAATGGCGAGTCGCACGAGCTCCAGCGGCGGCGGCGTGTCCTTGCCGCCGAACATCACGCTGCCCACCTCCACACTCCGAATGCCGGCCGCGCGGTACAACGCGCACACCAGGGCCTGGCCCGGAAACTGGGCGGGCGGAATTCGCGGGAGCAGCCCGCCGGCATCGATGTAGATCGCATGCCCGCCGGGTGGCTCGACGATCTGATAGCCGATGCGAAGGAGTCGCTCGCCGAGGTACTCGGTCGAGCGAATGCGATACGCCAGGTAGTCTTCGAGCACGACTTCCTCGAGCCCCTGGGCCATCGCCTCGAGATCCCGGCCCGCGAGCCCTCCGTAGGTGACGAACCCTTCGGTCAGAATGAGCAGGGCATCGGCGCGCTGGGCAAGCGCCTCGTCCCGAATGAGCAGGATCCCTCCGATGTTCACGAGCCCGTCCTTCTTGGCACTGATGGTCGCGCCGTCTGCCAGCTCGAACATCTCCCGCACGATGTCCCGGATTCCGCGCTCCTGGTACCCTCGCTCCCGCCGCTTGATGAAGAACGCGTTCTCCGCAAACCGGCAGGCGTCGAGAAACAGCGGGATGCCGTGCCGATCGCACACCGCGCGTACAGCACGCAGGTTCTCGAGGCTCACGGGCTGTCCGCCCGCCGAGTTGTTGGTCACGGTGACCATGCACAGGGGAATGCGGTCCGCTCCCACGCGGGCGACCAGCGCTTCCAGCTTGGCGACGTCCATGTTGCCTTTGAACGGGTGTCGGTTGGCCGGATCGGCCGCCTCGGCAATCGGCAGGTCCACCGCTTCGGCTCCCGAGTGCTCGATGTTCGCGCGCGTCGTGTCGAAATGGTTGTTGTTCGGAACGATCTTGCGGGGCCCGCCGACCAACTCGAACAGGATGCGCTCGGCGGCCCGCCCCTGGTGGGTCGGCAGGATGTGATCGAACCCGGTCAGGTCGCGTACCACGTCGCGGAAGCGGAAGAAACTCTCCGCCCCGGCATACGACTCGTCACCCCGCATGATCGCCGCCCACTGGAGGCTGCTCATCGCCCCCGTGCCGGAATCGGTGAGCAGGTCGATCAGCACGTCACGGCTGCGGATGTTGAAGACGTTGAAGTGGGCGTCGCGAAGGATGCCTTCGCGCTCCTCGCGGGTGGTCATGCGCAGGGGCTCGACGGCCTTGATGCGGAACGGCTCGATGATGGTCTTCATGGCGCCGCGAAGTTAGCCAATCCGCCGAAGACGGACCAGCGGCGTCAGCCGACCGCCAACCGCCAGACCTGCGCGACCAGAAAGCACACCACGACCCCGAGCGCGAGGGGCAGGGTGCCGGCGACGGCGGTCCACTTCGCGCTCCTCGTTTCGCGGTAGATGGTGTACAGCGTCGTCGAGCACGGGTTGTGCAGCAGGCTGAACAGCATGAGGTTGAGGCCAGTCAGCAGCGTCCAGCCGCCGGCCCGGAGCAGCCCGCCCACGGCTCCGGCGGTCTCCAGCTCGAACATCACGCCGGCGCCGGCACCCACCTCCGGCAGGCCGGCCAGCAGCACGGTGAGCATGAGCACGGTCGGAATGACGATCTCATTGGCGGGAATCGCCACGACATAGGCCAGCAGCACGACGCCGTTGAGGCCAAGCACGAGGCCGACCGGGTCGAGCGCGTGGACGGCCCAGGCGGCCAGGCTCGCGTCGCCGACACGCACATTCGCAATGAGCCAGATGACGGCGCCCGCGGGCGCCGCGAACACGACGGCGCGCCACAGCACGATGAGCGTCCGGTCGATGAGCGACGTGTAGAGCGTCTGGAGCACCCGTGGGGGCCGGTACGGCGGCAGCTCGAGCGAAAACGCGGACGCTTCACCCTTCAGCATGGTCCGCGACAGCGCCCACGACGTCGCGAACATGAACGCGACGCCGAGCAGCGCGATGCCCACCACCGCACCCGCGGAGACGAGACCTGCCAAATGCGCGGGAACGAGCGCGCCGAGGAAAATGGTGGCCATGAGGATCTGCGTGGGCCAGCGGCCGTTGCAGAGCGAGAAGTTGTTCGTGATGATCGCGATCAGTCGTTCGCGGGGACTGTCGATCACTCGGGTGGCCACGACGCCCGCCGCATTGCAGCCAAACCCCATGCACATCGTGAGCGCCTGTTTTCCGTGCGCCCCGGTCCGTCGAAACAGCGCGTCGAGATTGAAGGCGACGCGGGGCAGGTAACCGAAGTCCTCGAGCAGCGTGAACAGCGGGAAGAAGATCGCCATCGGCGGCAGCATGACGCTCACGACCCATGCCGTGGCGAGATACACGCCGTCCAGCAGGAGCCCATCGAGCCATCCGGGCATCCCGACCGCCGCCGCCGCGTGCTTGAGCACCGGGTGGGCGAACTCGATCAGGAAATCGGCCAGCCGCTGCGACGGGACGTTGGCACCGGCGATCGTCAGCCAGAACACCACGGTGAGCACGGCCAGCATGATCGGGAATCCCAGCCAGCGGCTCGTGAGCAGCCGGTCCAGGGTCCGGTTGAACTCCGCGGCACCACTCCCCGGCCGGGCGCGGAGTGCCACCCCGGCGATCCGCTCCGCCTCGCGGTAGAGACCCGCCATCAGCCGGTCGTGAAAGTCGGGCGTCAGCGTCCAGCGCAGCCGGCCGGCCTGCTCGAGCACGCCCTCGACCGCGTCCGGGTCGATGGGCGATGCGCCCTCCCCGGCGCCGAGCGCCGCGAGCTCGCCTTCCCGAATCGACTGTTCGATGCGCTCGTCCGCATCGAGCAGGCGGAGCGCGATCCAGCGGGCGTTCGAAAGGTCGGGCCACGCGGCCCGCAACGCGCGCTCGAGCGACGCGACCGCGCGTTCGACCTCCGGCTCGTGACGACGTACCCGGAATGGCGTCGGCGTGACCTCGCCGCGGGCGACCCGTTCGACGACGTCCACGAGCTGCCGGATTCCCTCACCACGGCGGGCGACGGCCGGGACGACGGGCACCCCCAGCTGGTCCGACAGACGCGCGGGATCCACGAGCACGCCGTGCCGGCGGGCCTCGTCCATCAAGTTGAGACACACCACCACGCGGTCGGTGATCTCGAGGATCTGCAGCACGAGATTCAGATTCCGCTCGAGATGCGTGGCGTCGACCACCACCACCGTGACATCGGGCCGCCCAAACAGCAGGAAGTCGCGCGCGACCTCCTCGTCGGCGCTCGCGGCCTGCAGCGAATACGTGCCGGGCAGATCCACGAGCCGGTAGCGCGCGCCCTCCCGCTCGAACGTGCCTTCGGCACGCGTGACGGTCTTGCCCGGCCAGTTGCCCGTGTGCTGGCGCAGCCCGGTCAGGGCGTTGAAGACCGTGCTTTTGCCGGTGTTCGGATTCCCGGCGAGGGCCACGAGGTGATCGAACGCGCCGCCTCCCAGCTGGACGAGCTCGGGCCCGCGACGCTCACACGCGCGGCAGGCGGGTCCGGACGCGGTCACGTCGCCCCTCCCGCCCGGCGGACGTGGATCAGCTCGGCCTGGCGGCGTCGCAACGCGATCAGCGCCCCCCGAATCCGATAACCCACGGGATCGTGCAAGGCGCTGTCGAGTTCGGCCCGGACGCGGGTGCCCGGCACGAGCCCGAGATCGAGCAGCCGGCGACGCTGGCGTCCCTGACAGTGGGAGGAGATACGCACGACGGTGGCGGACTCCCCGGGCGCGAGGTCCGCCATCGTGGCGCCCGCATCCTCGTCCCCCGCGGCTTCCGGCAGGGGGTCGAGCGTGACCTGCGCCGCCACCACCGGCGCCACCGTGCCCTCCTGCCCATCCACCCGAACCCGGACCGCGCTTTCGGACCGTTCGAGCACCTCGACGCGCGCCAGGGGGGTGAACCCGACGGCGACGAGCTGCGCGAAGACCGCGGGCGGTTCGTCTTCGACGTGCACCACCGTTCCCCGCTGACCGGGTTCCAGCGCCGTGAGGAGCACGCCACGCACCGGCGGGAGGTCGCCGCCCGCGGTCGGAATGGGATCGCCATGCGGATCGTACAGCGGATGCCCCATGCGGGCGGCAAGGCGCTCCACCTCGGATTCACTCAGCGTATGCTCGCGGACCTCCGCGGCATCATGCCACTCGGCGGGCGCCAAGCTCGTTTCGTCCGCCAGATACCGTTCCCAGAGCCGATGAGTGCGGATGATGCGGAGCGCGTACCGCCGGCCGTCTTCGGTCAACTCGATCCCGGCCGCTCCGGCGCGCGCGAGCCCGATTTCCTCCAGTCGCCCGAGCAGAGCGACTACTCGCGACCGTGAGACTTCGAGGACGCCGGCGAGGCTCTCGATCGATCGGGCAGCCTGCTCGTGCTCGCCGAGGTAGAGGTGCTTGAGCGCGTCCTCAAGGCGGACCCGTTCGCTCAGCCGCAGCGCCCGGCGGAGCCGAGGCCATACGCCGCGGCGCGGCCAGGCCACCGCCACGAGGACCACCACCCCAACGACGAATGCGATCAGCGCCGAACCCGGTCCCACCGCATCAGCCTCCCGATCAATTTTGTGAGCACTAATACAATAATTAGGAATCCCTAAAAATCAACAGAGAGGGTGGGAGGGAGGCTTGGGGAAACGACCGGTCAGTTGTTTGGCGCTCTGGGGGGGCCGATCAGCCGCACACCGCCGGATTCCAGCACCACCAGGGCGTCGCGCGGGATCTCCACAAAGAGGTCACGGCCGCTCTTGGTGAGAGCCGGGTACTGCCGGCCCACGTCGAACAGCGCGCTTTGCACGAGGGGGTCGGGAAGCGGTACGCCGTTCATTCGCACGGTCTCCAGTCGAAACCGGACGACCTCACGGGCCACGCGACTGAGGCTGATCTCGCCGGCCACTTCGGTTTCGGCAGGGAACATCCGGACCAGGGGCCCGAGCGCCCGCCGCGCTTCCCACGGCAGGTCACCGAGACGGCTGGCCATGATGACCTTGGCGGTGTCGCCCGTGACGCGGATCCGGAGGTCTGGTGGAATCGGGATGACGCCGAGCCGGGCCATGAGGTACGACGCCCAGTCCCCCACGCCGACGAACGCCCCGTCGTGGGTACGATCGACGAACACCGAGTTCACGGCGGTCGAGGCCCGGAGCACGCCCGCGGCGGTCACCGAGTCCGGCGCGCGCTGCTGCGCCGCCAACGACTGCGTCAACGCGGCGGTCGCGAGTCCAAGGATCGCGACGGCGACGCGCAACATATGGGTTCCCGTCATGGGGGAATAATACCCGCCAGCGAGGCGTTCCGAGCCACCTCGCCCCGGCGTGCTCTTGCGTCTCCGGCCGGTTTCTGTAACTAGAGGGCCCATGCGATTCCGACTCGGCGTCTACGCGGCGTTCCTGCTCTCGGGCATCGCCGGACTGATCTACGAGGTGCTGTGGGCACGCTACCTCGGCCTGATCGTGGGTCACAGCGCGTATGCGCAGGTGATCGTGCTCTCGATCTTCCTCGGCGGCATGGGGGCGGGGGCGCTCCTCGTCGGCCGGTATTCGGCCCGGTTGGTCGACCCGCTGCGCTGGTACGCCCGCGTCGAGATCCTGGTCGCCCTGTTCGGCCTGACCTTCGATCAGGCCTTTCGGTGGGTCATGGCGGCGGCATACGAGACGCTCTTGCCCGCCGCGGGCGGGGGACTCTCGTCGTTTGCCATCACGTGGGGCATCGCCGCACTCGCGATTCTGCCGCAGTCGATTCTCCTGGGAACCACCTTCCCGCTGATCACCGCGGGCCTGCTGCGCCGGGAACCGGAGCGACCGGGCCGGTCGCTGGCGCTCCTGTACTTCACGAACAGTGCCGGCGCTGCCGGTGGGGTGTTGCTGGGCGGCTTCGTGCTCCTCCCGTGGATCGGGTTGCCGGGCGCGCTGCTCGCCGCCGCCGGACTGAACGTCGTCGCCGGGGGCGCCGCCTATCTGCTGGCCTGGGCTCGCTCGCCGGCCCGGGAGCTGGTCAGCGCCGTCCCGCCTCCGCGCGACGCGACCACGCCTGCGGCCGTCGGGCGACTGCTGCTCTGGGTCGCCTTCGGGACCGCCGTGGCCTCCTTCCTCTACGAAGTCGCCTGGATTCGCATGCTGGCACTGCTGCTCGGCAGCGCAACCCACGCCTTCGAACTGATGCTCTCCGCGTTCATCCTGGGCCTCGCGCTGGGGGCGTTCTGGGTGCGTACGCGCGCGGACCGGTGGGACGCCGTGCGCGCACTCGGCTGGATCCAGTGCGCCATGGGGGCGGCGGCTCTCGTGGCCCTGCCCGTGTACGCCGCGGCGTTCGACTGGGTCGCGGTGCTGATGCGGACGTTCACGCGCTCCGATACGGGGTATGTGGCGTTCTCGCTCGGCCGCTACGCGATCAGCCTCGCCATCATGCTGCCGGCCACCTTCTGCGCCGGCACCACCCTTCCGCTCATCACCCGCGCGTTGCTCGAACGGGGCACCGGCGAAAGTGCCATTGGGCGCGTGTACGGCGTGAACACGGTCGGGTCCATTGCCGGCGTCGTCGTAGCGGGACTGGTGCTGCTCCCATGGATCGGACTCAAGCACACGCTCGTGGTCGGGGCCGCGGTGGACCTCGGGCTCGGCGTGCTCGTGCTCCGGGCGGCGAGCGAGCGGCGGTCCCGCCGTGCCGCGCATGGCGCCCTCGCCGCGGCCGCGGGGCTCGTGCTCCTCGCCCTCGTCACTCCGAACTTCGACCGCCAATTGATCACGAGCGGCGTGTACCGCGACGGCGTGCTTCCGCAGGGCGGGGCCGCCGAGACGCTGTACTACCGCGACGGCCGAACCGCCACCGTCACGGCGTTCCGCAACGCGGAGTTCGCCATGACGGCCATTTCGACCAATGGAAAGCCGGATGCCACGATGCCGGACCGGTGGCGGACGCCGTGTGGCCCCGACACGCCACGGGAACCCCTCGACGGCGACATGGCGACCCAGACCCTCGCGCCGCTGTTTACGGCCGCCCACGCGCCCGCGGCGGTGCGGGCCGCCGTCGTCGGGCTTGGGTCCGGGCTGTCGTCCCAAGTGCTGCTCGGGCTGCCGACGGTCACCCGGCTCACGACGATCGAGATCGAGCCGGCCATGGCGCAGGGCGCGCGTGTGTTTCTGCCCGCGAACCGCCGCGTGTACGAGGATCCGCGCTCCGAACTGGTGTACGAGGACGCCCGGGCGTATTTCGCGGCGACCGACGAGCGATTCGACCTCATCTTCTCCGAGCCGTCGAATCCGTGGGTGAGTGGCGTGGCGAGTCTGTTCACGACGGAGTTCTATCATCGCGTGGCGGGCTCGCTCGGCGAAACCGGCGTCTTCGGCCAGTGGCTCCACCTGTACGAGTTGAATGACGACTTGGTGCTGTCGGTGCTCGCCGCCATCCACGCGAACTTCCCGTCGTACGCGGTCTATCAGACGGCGGAGGCGGACCTCGTGATCGTGGCGAGCACGGCGCCGGTGCTCCCGCGGCCCGCGTGGGCCGTCGTCGTCGACGCGCCCGGCCTCGCCGACGACTTTTGCCGGGCGCCGCGACTCACCGCGCCGATGCTCGAGGCGACGCGCCTCCTCACGCGCCCCGAGCTCACGCCCCTCCTCGACCGGTGGGGCAGTGCCAACTCCGATTTCTACCCGGTCCTCGACCTGGGCGCCGAGCGGCAGCGCTTTCTGCGGCGTAGCGCCCAGGGGTTCGTCGGACTGACCGCCGCCCGCTTCGACATGCCGGCGGCGCTCCGACAGGCGCCGCGCGCGCGGTCCACCGATACGCTCGCCCCGGTGCCGCGCATTCCACGGATGCAGGCACAGGCCCTCGCCGCGAGTCTGCGAGTGGCGCACGGCGCGACGGATGCGCTGGGCGGGGACCCGCGCGGACGCGCGCGGCACGCCTATCGGCGCTGGAACGAGTCACTGCGCGGCGAGAACGGGCCGGCGGACTGGATCACGTGGCTGGAGGAGTTCGCGGCCGTGGAGCGGCTCCTGCACGGGGCCTCCCAGGGCACCGCCGACGAGGAGTTCTACGCGGCGGCAAGCCGCTTCGCGGCACGTTGGCAGGCACCGCCGCTGGTCCTCGACGTGCTGGCGCTCCGGTACGCGGCAGCCCGCTGGGATTTCCCCGCGGCCCGGGCGCGGAGCGCGGCACTGCTCCCGACCGTGCTGGAGGGGAGAGGGCTGATTCCAGCCGACGAGTTCCTCGACATCGCGGTCGTCGCGCATCTGGTGGCGGGCGACCCGCAGGGGGCCGGCGCGCTGCTCCAGCAGGTGGCGCCGCGCACCGGCCGCGCGCCGGACGACGTGCGCCTCCTGCTGCTCGCGGCGCACGTGCTCGGGGCCCGCGAGCGGGCGCCCGGGGCTGCTACTCGGTAGTGACGGGCTCGGTGGTATCCCGGAGGGCCGCGTGCAGCGTGTGCCAGGGCAGGTTGGCGCACTTGACCCGCGCGGGGAACTCGCGCACGCCGGCGAACGCCAGGAGCTTGCCGAGAGTCGCCCGATCCGGCTCCCCAGCACCGGTCACCATGGCGTGGAAGGCCGCGAACAACCGCTCGGCGTCCGCAACGGGTTTGCCTTTCACCGCCGTCGTCATGAGCGACGCGGAGGCCTGCGAGATGGCGCAGCCGGTCCCCTGGAATCCGATGTCGTCGACCACGTCTCCGTCCACGCGCACCCAAACGGTGATGCGGTCGCCACAGAGCGGGTTGTCACCGTCGGCCGTGTGATTGGCGTTCGGAACCTGTCGGAAGTTCCTGGGCGAGCGGTTGTGGTCGAGAATGACCTGCTGATACAGCTCGCGGAGATCGGTCATGCGCCGAACAGCTCCCGGGCTTTCCAGACGGACGCGGCGAGACGGTCCACGTCGTCGCGGGTGTTGTAGAACGTGAAGGACGCCCGAGCCGTGGCCGGCACCCCGAAAAAGTCCATGACGGGCTGCGTGCAGTGGTGCCCGGTGCGGATCGCCACCCCGTCTTGGTCGGCGATCGTGCCAATGTCGTGCGGGTGCACACCCTCGAGGACGAACGACACCACGCTCGCCTTGGTGGGCGCCGTCCCGATGAGCCGCACGCCGGGAATCTCCCGCAGTCGGCTCTCGGCGTAGGCCAACAGGTCGCGCTCGTGGGTCGCCACCGCCGTCCAGTCCAGCCCACGCAGGTAGTCCACCGCCGCGCCGAGTCCCACCGCGCCCTCGATGTTGGGCGTGCCGGCCTCGAATTTCATCGGGAGCGGTGCGTAGGTCGTCTTCTCGAATGTCACCGACGCGATCATCTCGCCCCCACCCTGATACGGCGGCAGAGCCTCCAGCAGGGCGCGCTTCCCGTACAGCGCCCCGATCCCCGTGGGCCCGAACATCTTGTGCCCGGACACCGCATAGAAGTCGCAGTCGAGCGCCTGGACATCCACCGGTCCGTGCGGCGCGGCCTGCGCCCCGTCCACCAGGACGGGAATGCCGCGCTCGTGCGCCGCCGTGATGATCGTCTGCACGTCGTTGATCGTGCCGAGTGAGTTCGAGACATGCACCACGGCCACGATCTTGGTCCGCTTCGTCAGCAGGCCGGGCAGGTGGTCGAGCACGAGCGCACCGCGCGTGTCCATGGGCAGGACGCGCAGCTTCGCGCCGCGCTCTTCACACACGAGCTGCCAGGGCACGATGTTCGAGTGGTGCTCCATCGCGGTGACGAGCACCTCGTCGCCGGCCTCGAGCCGGCTGCGCCCGAAGGCCGAGGCCACCAGGTTGATCCCTTCGGTGGCGCCCCGCACGAAGACGACTTCCGCTGGGGACGGGGCGTTGAGGTAGCGGGCCACCATGGCCCGGCCCCACTCGTACGCCGTCGTCGCTTCTTCGCTCAACTGGTAGACGCCGCGGTGGACATTCGCGTTCAGCGTTTCGTAGAACCGATGGATGGCGTCGATGACGTGCCGCGGCTTTTGACTCGTCGCGGCGTTGTCGAGGTACACGAGGCTCTTGCCCCGCATGGACCGGCCCAACAGCGGGAAATCCGCCCGGACGCGCTCGGCATCGAAGGCGGGGGCGGTCGCCGCCCCGGTTGGGACCCGCTCGACGCCGGTCGTCACGAACTCCGCTTCCTCGCGCTCTCGTCCAGACGGGCGTGCACGATGCCGTCCAGCTGGGTTCGCAACTCCTCGACCGAGACCGAGTTCAGGATCTCGGCCCCAAACCCGAAGGTGAGCAGGTTCCGCGCCGCTTCCTCGTCCAGTCCCCGACTGCGGAGATAGAACATCGCCTTCGGATCGATGGGGCCGAGCGTGGCTCCGTGCGTACACTTGACGTCGTCCGCGTAGATCTCGAGCTGCGGCTGGCTATCCGCGCGCGCGTCCTCCGACAGCAGCAGGTTGTTGTTCGTCTGCTTCGAATCGGTCCGCTGCGCGCCGGGCCGCACGATGATCCGCCCGCTGAAGACACCGCGCGAGCGATCGTCGTACACGCCGTTGAACACTTCCCAGCTCGGGCAGTGCGGTTTCGCGTGCTCGAGCGTGGTGTGGAAGTCCACGTGCTGCTCGTCCCGGAGCACGGACAACCCGTTGATCGTGCACTCGGCGCCCTCGCCGTCAAGCGTGGCATTGAGGTCGTAGCGCGTCAGGCGGGAGCCGAACGCGAACGTGACCGACGTGTAGACCGAACTGCGTCCCTGCCGCGACTGCGACGTCGCCGTGTGAAACGCGTTGTCGTGTTCCCGCTGCACGCGGTACGCGTCAACCACGGCGTTCTCTCCCAGCACGGTCTCGGTGACGGCGTTCGTCCAGTACGGCCCATCTCCGATGCCCACGAACTGCTCGATGATCGAGGCCTGCGCGCCGTCATCGAACAGATACAGGTTGCGCGGGTGGCTCACCGTGGGTTCGGAACCGGCGAGCGAGACGAACACGAGTTGGATCGCGCGGTCCACCGCCACGTTGCGCCCGACATGGACGAAGGCGCCGTCCAGCACGAACGCGGTGTTGAGCGCGGTGAAGGGATTCGCGCTCGGGTCGGCCAGCCGGCCGAGGTGCTGGCGGGCCACATCACCCTCCGCCGCGGCGGCCAGCGACCCAATGGTCACCCCGGTCGGCAACGCGAGGGAGGACAGCTCGGACACGAACCGCCCGTTCACGTACACGGCGACGAGCCGTTCCCCGGACTCGCCGATCGCGACCTCCTCCACCGCGCGACGGACCGCCGCCGACACCGTCGCGGACGCCACCGCGAAGCGCGTGCGCGTGATCGGCTCGACGCTCGTGAACCGCCACTCCTCGTCCTTGGTGGACGGGAAGCCCGCCTCCGCGAACTGGCGGATGGCGCCGGCACGCAACTCCTGCACCCACGGGGGGGCGCCGGCCGCCCCGTTCGCGGCGAACGCCTCGTAGTCGGCAACCAGTTGCGCCACGGCGTCCTCGGCGCGTCGGGTCTGTGGTGCCACCGCCGTCATCGCGCCACCGCCGGTTCCCGGAGCCAGTCGTAGCCCTTGTCCTCGAGCTCGAGCGCCAGCTCCTTACCGCCCGATCGGACGATCCGTCCGTCGGCCAGCACGTGCACGTAGTCCGGCACGATGTAGTTGAGCAGCCGCTGGTAGTGCGTCACGACCACCATCGAGCGCTCCGGCCCGCGTAGCTTGTTCACCGCATCGGCGACCGTCTTCAGCGCATCGATGTCGAGCCCGGAGTCGGTCTCGTCGAGCACCGCCAGCTTCGGTTCCAGCACCGCCATCTGGAGGATCTCGTTGCGTTTCTTCTCCCCACCCGAGAATCCCTCGTTGACCGCGCGGCTCATGAGGCTGTCATCCCACCCGATCGTCCGGAGCTTCTGGGCGAGGACATCCAGGAAGTCGATCGGGTCGTACTCCGGCAGTCCCTGCGTCTTGCGGATGGCGTTGACGGCGGAGCGGAGAAAGTAGGCATTGGTGATGCCGCGGATCTCAACCGGATACTGAAACGCCATGAACAAACCGGCCCGCGCCCGCTCTTCGGGGTCCATCTCGAGGAGATCCTGCCCCTCGTAGGTCACGGACCCCTGGGTCACCTCGAAGCCCGGGTGTCCCGCCAACACCTGCGCGAGCGTACTCTTCCCGGACCCGTTCGGCCCCATGATGGCGTGGACTTCGCCCTTCCCGACCGACAGGTTGATCCCGTGGAGAATCTCGGTCCCCTCGGCGGAGGCGTGAAGGTTCTTGATCTCTAGCATGTCCCCATATTCCAGTTTCGTAGTGTCATGTGACTATCGCGAGTCCTCACGTCTTCCCTTCTTGCACAGGCAGTTCAGCCGACGCTTCCCTCCAAATTGATCGCCAGCAGGTTCTGCGCTTCGACCGCGAACTCCATCGGGAGCTCCCGGAAGACCTCCTTACAGAAGCCGTTCACGATCATCGAGACGGCATCCTCGGCGCTGAGGCCCCGCGCCTGGCAGTAGAAGATCTGATCTTCGCCGATTTTGGAGGTCGACGCCTCGTGCTCCATGATCGCCGTGCTGTTACGCACGTCGATGTACGGAAACGTGTGGGCCCCGCACTGGTCGCCGATCAGCATCGAGTCGCATTGCGAGTAGTTCCGAGCGTTCTCGGCGCCCTTCATGATCTTCACCAGGCCCCGGTACGTATTCTGGCTCTTGCCGGCCGAGATGCCTTTCGAGACGATCGTGCTCCTCGTGTTCTTCCCGAGATGGATCATCTTCGTGCCGGTATCGGCCTGCTGCCGGTTGTTCGTCAGCGCCACCGAGTAGAACTCGCCGATCGAGTTGTCGCCCTGGAGGATGCAACTCGGGTATTTCCATGTGATGGCCGAGCCGGTCTCCACCTGTGTCCACGAGATCTTCGAGTTCTTCCCGCGACACGCGCCGCGCTTGGTAACGAAGTTGTAGATCCCGCCCTTCCCCTCCTCATCCCCCGGATACCAGTTCTGTACGGTCGAGTACTTGATCTGCGCATTGTCGAACGCGACCAGCTCCACGACCGCGGCGTGCAACTGGTGCTCGTCTCGCATGGGCGCGGAACACCCTTCCAGGTAGCTCACGTACGCGCCCTCTTCCGCCACGATCAGGGTGCGCTCGAACTGACCGGTCGCCGCGGCGTTGATGCGGAAGTACGTGGACAGCTCCATCGGACAGCGCACGCCCTTCGGCACGAACACGAACGAGCCGTCCGTAAACACCGCGGAGTTGAGCGCCGCGAAGAAGTTGTCGGTCGGCGGCACGACCGAGCCAAGGTACTGCCGGACCAGGTCGGGATGCTCGCGCACGGCCTCGGAGAACGGCAGGAAGATGACGCCCGCCTCCCTGAGCGTCCCCTTGAACGTCGTCGCGACGGACACGCTGTCGAACACGGCATCGACAGCCACGCCGGTGAGCTTCTTCTGCTCCGAGAGCGGGATACCGAGCTTCTCGAACGTCGCGAGCAGCTTGGGATCCACTTCGTCGAGGCTCTTGGGTGCCTGCTGCTGCTTCGGGGCGGAGTAGTAGTGGATGGCTTGGTAGTCCACCGGCCCGTACGTCACGTTCGGCCAATGCGGCTCCGTCATCGTGAGCCAGTGGCGGTAGGCCTTCAGCCGCCACTCCAGCAGCCACTCGGGCTCGCCCTTCTTGGCGGAGATCAGCCGGATGGTGTCCTCGCTCAACCCCGCGGGGACCCTGTCCGACTCGATGTCCGTTTCCCAACCGTACTCATACGGCTTCTTGACGTGGGTCTCGATGGACGTCATTCCCGCTCCTCGTCAGACGGATGGCGGCGCGTCTCCGGCCGCTCGCCGTTCGTGATTGCGTATTCGCAAGCGTTGCACCCGCTCACGATGTGCCGTTCGCGCTGCACCCCGGGACCGAGCAGTTCGGTGAGAAACTGCAACTCGGTATCGCAGACCTCGGGGAACCGCTGGGCCACGGCGTGCATGGCGCAGTTGTGCTCAGCGAGCCGGACGCCCTCACCGGCCATCGACACGTTCGGCATGAAGCCCTCGCGCCGGAGATGCTCCACCACCGCGACCACCCGATCGTCAAACGGCGCGTCCCCCAGACGGGCGAGAATCTCGTCGGCCTGGGCCCGGAACCGTTGCTCGAAGAACCGGCGCACCGCGTCCCGACCGGCGCTGCGCTCGAGGTAATCGAGCACCGCCGTCAGCTCCTCTTCGTAGCGATTGGGAAACAGCGCCTCGCCCCGCTCGGACAGCCGGTAGGCATGGACCGGTGCGCCCTGGCCGCGTTGCTCGCGGTCGTGCGCGATGAGGTTCTCGACCTCGAGTTCCTTGAGGTGGCGGCGAATGGCGTTCGCGGTGACCCCGTGCCGCTCGGCAAGCTCTTGTGCCGTAAGCGGTTGAGCTTTCTTCAGCTCGATCAGGATCTCGCCGCGCAGCCCTCTGTGAGCCGCCAGCCCGGGGGTCAGGGATGCCATGGTCAACTGGAAACATACGCAAGGTCGCAAACTAATTCAACGCTTTTGTGTGCGAACTCGCCTCGCGTGGCAACCTCAATTGGGACAAAACGTTACCGGATTCCCGCAGGACCCACGCGCTGCCCGATCGTGTTGTAGCTTACGCTCCGGACCGTATCACATCACGCCTCCGAGGTGGACAATGTTAAAGCGCATCATCCCGGTCTCCCTGTGTCTCGCTGTGCTCGCCTGCGCAGGGGGCGACGCCGCGTGGCAGGGAACCGTGACGGACAGTGCCGGCATCACGATCGTCCGCAACCCGGCGCAAGGCACATGGTCCGCCGATCAGGGGTGGACCGTGGAAGAGACGCTGCGGATCGGGACGGCAGAGGGCGAGCCCGAGTACCAGTTCGGTCAGGTCCCGGCCTCGCCCGGGGTCGCGGCGATCGCCACGGCGAGCGGCGGGGAGATCGTCGTCCTCGATCAGCAGGCGCAGCATCTCAAGGTGTTCACCTCTGGGGGGGCGTACGTCCGCACGATCGGCGGACCGGGTGGCGGACCGGGAGAGATCGGTCTTGGCTCCAGCGCCGTGATCGTCGCGCCGGGTGACACGATCCTCGTCTCGGATATCGGCAATCAACGCGCGAACCTCTATCTGCTCGACGGGACCTTCGTGCGGAGTTTCCCGATCAGCTTCACGGACGGGATTCCCTTCCGCTGGGAATCGGCACCGGACCAGCGCATCGTGGCGCAGCTGCGGCGCCTGGCGTTTCCCGGATCGACCGCGCCGCCCGACACGATGGACGTCCTCGTGGAGCGCAACCTGGACGGGTCGGTCGGCGACACGCTGATGCGCGTTCCTTCCGGCAAGACAGTCTCCTTTTCCGGCGGCGCGCCAGAGTTCAAGTTCTTCAGCCCCGAACCGGTTTGGGGGATGCTGGGCGATCGGATCCTCTATGCCGTGAGCGATCAGTACCGCATCGGCGTGTACGCGCCGGGCGGCACCCTCGAGCGGGTCGTGGAGAAGCCGTTCGAGCGGGAGGTCGTGACCGGCGAGGATCAGGACGCGGTGAAGGACCTCCTGCGCAGGGCCTGGAGTGACGCGGGCGTGCCGCCGCAGGCCGTTACACAGCTCATGAGCCGAGTCCAATTCGCCGAGCACTACCCGGCGTTCGCCCAGATGATCGCGGGGTTCGACGGTTCGATCTGGATTCAGCACATCCAGGCACCCTCCAAGCTCCCCGCCGAGGCCCGCGAGGGCTTCAATCCGCAGTACGACCTCGCTTCGCGGGAATGGGACGTGTTCGATCGGGACGGACGCTACCTGGGAATCGTGGCTATGCCGTTCCGCTTCCAACCGGTGCGGTTCGTGGGCGACCGGATCTACGGCGTGCAACGCGATGAGCTGGACGTGCAGTACGTCGTCGTGCTCAAGGTGATGAACGGCCGCGGGACGGCCGGCGACAGATGAGCGGCTAACGGGTCCGTCGGACCGCGGGTCTGAGGGGGCACGGGGCTGCCCCCTTTTCTTTCCCCACCCGGCACTGCACCATTCGGGCGGCAATTGCGCAGTGTCGTCGTTCATCCTTCCCGACCGTGGGGGACCCGTGGGTTTCGCGGCGATACGTTCACGATTCGACAGGCTCCGGACGCCCGCCCGCATCGGCGTCGCCGTCGTTGGCGGACTCCTCCTGCTGGCCGCGCTCCCGGGCGCGGCCGTTCCGTTGGCGGCACCGCAGCGGGACAGCGTGCTCATCTTCCAGCGCCCCGACTCCGCCCCGGTCGCAGCGGCGCTCGAGCACGCCGCCCAGCGCGCCCACACCCCAGGTGGCGAGGTCAATCTGGTGCTGCCCAGTCTCGCGCAAGGGCAGTTCCTCGGATTCACCGGCCACCAGTTGCTGCTCTCGGGCCTGTTCGTGTGCGCCTTGGGGCTGCTGTTCGGCCTGCTGACGTACCGGCAGGTGAAGAAGCTGCCGGTGCATCGCTCCATGCTCGAAGTCTCGGAGCTGATCTACACGACGTGCAAGGCGTACTTGATCCAGCAGGGGAAACTGCTGCTGGTGCTCGAGCTGTTCATCGGCACGATCATCGTCGCCTACTTCCTGATGATCGGATTCGCCGTGCACAAGATCGGGATCATCGTCCTGTTCAGCCTGATCGGCATGGCGGGGAGCTATAGCGTCGCCTGGTACGGCATCCGGATCAACACGCTCGCG
>Ga0224512_10001593_pt1 | contig 21605 bp, 17 predicted proteins | sample SF_May12_sed_USG_4_FD_169103 | JGI IMG/M metagenome (GOLD analysis project Ga0224512, IMG submission 169103) | Sediment microbial communities from San Francisco Bay, California, United States - SF_May12_sed_USGS_13 | ecosystem: Environmental > Aquatic > Marine > Sediment | place: USA... | reverse complement strand
GCCGCAGTTTCTCTGAAGACGCATTGGCGGCATGGATGCCTGGCTCTATCGCAGTAACAATTTCACCGAACGCCGTGGACGCGAATGTGCCAAGTTCGGGCCGGATGAGAATATCTTCATCACCGAGAGTTTCAATCTGACGAAGCGTTTCCTTGCGGATCAATATCGTGAGCATCTGTTCCGATATTGTCACCGCCGAGTCGAGCTCGTCCGCTGCATACAAAGGAAACTCGACATCTACCGCGATTATGATGTCGACACCCATGTCGCGAATAACATTGATCGGCAGGTTGCCGACGATGCCACCGTCGACAAGCAGGTGACCATCGAGCTTAACGGGCGCAAAAACACCGGGTACCGACATGCTGGCGCGGATCGATCGCGCGAGATCCCCCTCCCCCATGACATACGGCTCGCCACGCTCGATGTCCGATGCGATGGCACGAAACGGAATGGGCAGATCATCGAAATCCGTCAGGTGCGACACGTCAATTGTCAGCTCTCGCAAGATCAGGTCCAGTTTCTGCCCCTGGATTACGCCCTTGGGCAACAGCAAGGATCCGTCACGCAAGCCGACTTCGAGGTCAATCGGATATTGCGCATCGTCCTGTTTGCGGCGAAAACTCATATATCTGCGTGCGGGCATGTCTGTGAGTGCGTCAGCCCAGTCCAGCGACGACACCAACTGCTCAAGTTCATCAGGAGTCATGCCCGATGCATACAAGCCGCCAACGATCGCACCCATGCTTGTGCCTGCGATCGCGTCGATCGGTATGCGATAGCGCTCGAGTTCTTGCAACACGCCAATGTGCGCCGCGCCACGAGCGCCACCACCGCCCAGCACCAGGCCGATTCTCGGCCTGTCCGTCTTTTCCCTGGCAACAGCGCCTGCACTCTGAGCCCACGCCACCGCCTGGCCCAATAACAAAATCGACGCAAGCGCCCAACAAATCGGACGGACAAGGATGGGCTTTTTCATGGCTTAGTACTTCCGTGGGGACGATCGTATCCGAGGTGATTATAATGGTGTCAGCGTGAGAATCGAATGAGAACAATTTGCCGGCGACGGTACCTGGGGCTGTGGCTGATCACGCTACTCGCGTCGCCACCATCGCTATTCGCACAGCTGGTCGACAACGCTGATCCGATAGACGAGCTTATCGTCACAACACACAGACGTGCTCAACCCGTATTGTCGCATGCCGGGAACATAGAACGCCTCGACTCAGACGCTATTGCCCGCACAAGACACCAACACATCCACGAACTTCTGACACAAGTGTCGGGGGTCTGGCTTGGCCGTGCCAGCGGACAGGAACACCTGACCGCAATTCGCTCTCCGATGCTCACCGGCCCCGGTTCTTGCGGCTCCTTTTTGTTTCTCGAAGATGGTATTCCTATTCGACCCAGCGGTTTTTGCAACGTCAATTCCCTGTTTGAGATCAACACGGAGCAAGCGGAATCGGTTGAGGTCATTCGCGGGCCCGGCAGCGCTCTGTATGGATCTAACGCGCTCCACGGCATTATTAATGTACTCATGCCGCTACCCGGCGATAATCATTCGCCTCAACTTGCGTTCGAATTCGGCGCCAATGATTTCTATCGCGCCAGCGCGAAGCTGCCTTTCGATAGCCAGGAAACCTGGCTTGCTTCCATGGTCTACGCCAACGATGGTGGTTTTCGCGACGACTCCGGCTACCAACAGAGCAAACTTCACCTCAAACGCCAATGGGCCCAGCGCGACGGGAATCTTACACTCGCCTTTTCTGCCACAGATCTGGACCAGGACACCGCCGGTTTTATCCAGGGAGAAGACGCATACAAGGACTCGTCCCTGAATCGGGGCAACCTGAATCCGGAAGCGTTCCGCAACGCAAGTAGCCAGCGCGCATACGGCATTTGGACACGTTCACTAAAGCGCTTTGAGCTCGAGGTGCGGCCATTTCTGCGTCGTTCGGACATGCGCTTCCTGCAACACTTCTTACCCGGTCAGCCGCTGGAAGAAAATGGACACATCAGTAGCGGCGTCATTGCCTCGGCGGCTTTCTCGGCTGAGAGGTATTCGACAATTGTCGGGATCGACCTCGAATGGTCAGATCTTTTTCTAGAGCAGACGCAGGACGGAGCAACTCAGGGGTCCGATTTCCTCGTCGAGACGCGACCTGAAGGTAAGCACTACGACTATGACGTTACCAGCTACGCCATTGCTCCTTACATCCAGGCCGAGTTTCGAATTAATGAGCAATTCACTCTCAATGCCGGGCTACGTACCGAGTTCCTGCGCTACGACTACAACAATCGCATGCTGGACGGCAACACGAGGGATGACGGAACGGTCTGTGGTTTCGGCGGCTGCCTGTATTCACGCCCGGCTGATCGTGCAGACAGTTTTACGAACCTCGCACCCAAGTTTGCGCTCAACTTTCTGCTCAACGCACAAACCAGCTTGTATGCAAACCTGTCGCGAGGGTTTCGTGCACCGCAGGCAACCGAGCTGTACAGACTACAAAGTGGCCAACAAGTTGCCGATCTTGATTCAGAGCGACTTGACAGTTTCGAGATTGGCGTACGTACCAGCAGGCGAAGCTGGTCTGCCGATGTGACTGCATTCACGATGCGTAAACGCGACAGTGTTTTTCGAGATGCTGAGGGCTTCAACATCAGCGGTGCCCGCAGCAAACATCACGGTCTCGAAGGTAGCATCGAAATTCTGTTGAACTCATCCTGGCAACTGAATCTGGCCGCCAGCTACGCCCGCCATAGCTACGATTTTGACGTCGTGGCATCGCGTGGCGAGACGTTTGTTTCTGGTCGCGACGTCGATACCGCACCGCGTTGGCTCGGTAATGTCGAATTGCAATTCAAGCCAAATGAACGAATCAACGCAGGGCTGCAGTGGACGACTATCGGTGAGTACTATCTCGACGCAGAAAACCGGTTTCGTTATCCAGGCCATGCTATTGCTAACCTGCGGGCAGGCACTCAACTCGCAGCATCGCTTGAGCTCATCGTTCGTCTGAATAACCTGACGAATCGCGACTACGCCGATCGTGCCGACTACGCGTTTGGCAGCTATCGCTATTTCCCGGGGCGTGGCCGGGAGTTGTTCGCTGAGATTCGATACACGCCATAGAACGCCGCCTGCAGGCGACGTCTAAACTCGCAAGGACGCGCTGTAACGCCGTAACGATTCAAGTTGCTCGAGACGCTCTTCATCGTTCCAGGCAAATTCCGCAGCCGCAATTGCTGCAACGATTTCATACAGCGCCCTGCCCTGATCGGCGGCAAGACCTATCATTAGACGACGGTGCACGATGTCCGTCAGGGTGCGTGCCATTTCTTCACGAATCGCAAAGACAACCTCTGCGGCGAGTATTGTCTCAGCGGCATCGATTGCCTGAGCAAGCAGGGTTTCGGACAGGGCTAGCTCAACAATTTCGTTACACCGGCCGCCGTAGATCGACAGCAGTCGTTCAACCCCGTTTGTGGATAGTCCGTGCAGTGATTCGAGCGCCGTTCGAGCCTCGTCGAGGCGGTAAGCCCCCGGCAACAGCGTGTCCCGGGTTCTGCACTCCGGCAATCGGCGGCCCAGCATCTTGCCAACGCGGTCTACCGTCTGCTCCGCGAGATTTCGATAGGTCGTCAATTTCCCGCCGATAATAGAAATAAGGCCGCGCGCTATCTTGCGGTTCCTGCGGATAATGTGGCGGCGCGTAATCGATGATTCCGGCCCTTTCTGACGATGCGGTAATGGGCGCACGCCTGCATATGCGTAGTGGATATCGTCGCTGCCGAGTCGCGCGGCTGGAAATACACGGTTCGTTTCCGACAGCAGGTAATCAACTTCTTCGCGACTCGCACGAATTTCATCCAGGCCTGCGCCGTAACGAATATCTGTAGTGCCAATCAGGTACTGACCGTTCCATGGAATGATGAAGAACGGACGACCGTCTGCAGCCGCCTCAACGTAAAACGCATCTTGGGGCGCACCTTTGAATGGCCCAACGACGATATGGCTACCTTTCGTTCCACCGATCAGTCGCGGACTGGCCTTCGCGGTTGTTGCAAGTACCTGATCGACCCACGGACCCGCCGCATTGACCACAACACTGGCGGCAATCGTCTGTTGTTCGCCCGTAATATTGTCTTTGATTTCGAGAGTACTAACGGCGCCACGCTCTATGTTTATTCTCGTAACCGCACTGTAGGTATGAATCTCGGCTCCGGCCGAACGCGCCGCCAGCAGGTTTTCCAATACGAGCCGTTCTGCGAATGTCACTTGGGCGTCGTAGTAACGCGCCTCACCACGAAGGCCTTTTGCGGCAAGCCCGGGCTCGGCCTCAAGCGCTTCATCCCGGCTTAACATGTCGTGCATTGGCACAGTTTTTCGAACCGACAACAGGTCGTACGCAATCATGCCCAGCCGAATCAGTAACGGACCGCGCCTCGCCGACTCATAAATCGGTATGCAGATCCTGATCGGTTTGACGAGGTGTGCCGCGATCCGCCGCAGCAGGATGCGCTCGCGCAATGACTCGAAGACGAGTGGAATCTCACCATACTCAAGATAACGCAGCCCACCGTGTATCAGCCGACTGGAAATCGCCGACGTGCCGCTGCAAACGTCGTTCTGCTCCAGCACGACGACACGCAACCCTCTCAGCGCCGCATCGAACGCTATTCCCGCTCCATTGACGCCAGCCCCGATGACAGCGACATCAAAAGGCGCAGGCTCGCTGGACATCAGGGCCTGACTTGCCCGCTGCCGCGGACGACGTACTTGTAGCTTGTCAATTGATCCGCTCCAACAGGCCCGCGGGCGTGTACACGACCTGTCGCAATACCTATTTCGGCACCCATGCCGAATTCGCCACCGTCTGCGAACTGTGTCGAAGCGTTCTGCAGCACAATCGCACTATCGACATCGCGAAAAAAGCGCTCGGCGGCATTGCTTTCGTCAGTCACAATGCACTCTGTATGACCAGACCCGTAGCGGGCGATGTGTTCGATCGCCTCACCAATACCGCTGACGACACGTATCGAAACGATCGCGTCCAGATACTCGGTCGACCAGTCGTCTTCGGTCGCCACAACAGAATTACTAATCGCAGCGCAAACCGCGTCGTCACCTCGAATTTCACAGCCTGCGTTGAGCAGTGCTTCAGCTACCACGGGAAGCAAGCGTGCGGCGGCTGCCTGGTCAACAAGTATGGTTTCAGCAGCACCGCAGATGCCCGTGCGGCGCATTTTCGCATTCAGGACGATGTCACGCGCCATGTTGGCATCCGCTGCCTCGTGCAAGTAGACATGGCAGATTCCCTCGAGGTGGCCGATAACCGGCACGCGCGCTTCGTCCTGCACGCGTTTGATAAGGCTCTTGCCACCCCTGGGCACCACGACATCGATCCACTTGCTCATGGATGACAGCATGTAGCCGACCGCGGCACGGTCGGTCGTTGGCACCATCTGGACAGCATCTGCATCGATTTCAGCTTCGGTCAGACCCGCCCGCAGGCACGCGTAGATCGCACGACTGGAATGATAGCTTTCGGATCCGCCACGCAGGATGGAGGCGTTGCCCGACTTGAGGCACAAGGCCGCCGCATCAGCGGTGACATTTGGACGACTTTCGTAAATGATGCCGATGACGCCAAGCGGAACAGACACTCGCTGGATTACGAGACCGTTAGGACGATCCCATTCCGCCAGGATTCGGCCGATGGGATCGTGCAACTCAGCGACGGTTTCAATACCGGCCGCCATGCCTTCGATTCGGTCTGCATCCAGCATCAGCCGATCAAGCATCGCAGCGCTGAGGCTGCGTTCTTCACCAAGCTGCATATCTTTGGCGTTTGCCGCCAGAATTGCATCGGATTGATTTCGGATCACGGCCGCCGCAGCCCGCAGCGCACGATTGCGCTCGTCGTTGTAAGACATCGCCAGTGCCGCTGCGGCACGACGCGCCGCCTCGCCCATTGGCTGCATCATATCCACGATCATCGCGGATGACGTTTCGTTAGCAGTCATTATCAAACAATACCAGTTCGTCCCGGTGAACCATGACCGATCGACCGCGGTAGCCGAGTTGTTTTTCAATATCTTCGGAGTGACACCCCACGAGTCGCCGGGCATCTTCATCGGAATATTCGGCCAGGCCTCGACCGATTTCATTTCCCGAGGCATCGACGATCGTAACGACATCGCCACGACGGAAATTGCCGACAACCTCAATAACACCGACAGGCAACAGGCTATTGCCATTTTTGAGAGCTGTTACTGCACCATCATCCAGCCTGAGCTCACCCCGTACTTCCAACACGCCAGCGAGCCATTGCTTGCGCGCGGCGGCGGGCGATCCTTCAGCGCGAAACACGGAACATTTACCTCCCGCGGCCAGCGCCTCAAGCGGTCGATCAATGGCGCCGCTGGTAATAACTGTCGAGCAGCCGGCGTGGGTCGCGATTCGTGCAGCCTGCACTTTCGTTGCCATGCCGCCACTGCCGATATCTGATCGTGTCTCCCCGGCCATGTTCTGAATCTCATCGGTGATTTTCCGTACTTCGGGGATGTGTTTTGCGTTGCTGTCTTTTCCCGGATCTGCAGTGTAGAGGCCATCAACATCCGACAGCAAAATGAGCGCATCAGCCATCACCAGTTGGGCGACGCGGGCAGCCAGCCGGTCGTTGTCACCGTAGCGAATCTCATCGGTCGCGATCGTGTCATTTTCATTGATGATGGGAATCACAGAATGTTCAAGCAGCTTGCCGAGCGTGCCGCGTGCATTCAGGAAACGGCGGCGATTTTCCGTATCCTCGGGGGTCAATAGAACCTGTGCTGCCACGATGTCGTGGGCGCTCAGCGCTTCCTGGTAAGCATGTACCAGCTGCACTTGTCCTGCGGCAGCGGCTGCCTGAAGGTCTTCCAGGCGGGCACGCTGTTTGTTCAGACCCAGCACCGTGCTGCCGATTCCGATAGCACCTGATGAAACGATGAGTACCTCGTGACCGTCAGTATCGAGCCTCGCAATATCCTCGGCCAGGCTCTCGAGCCAGCCGCGATGAACATGACCATCCTCCCCGATAAGCAGTGCTGAGCCGACCTTGACGACCAGGCGGCGGTATTCGGAAAGGGCGAAGCCTGACATGTCTCAGGCTGACAGGTGGTGGTGCGCGTCGTACGATGACAGCGTCACCTCTCCCTTTGACACCGCGACGCTGCCACTGCGCGCGACCGCGCAGAGTTCGCCGATGGCGGATACATCTTCGATGAATGCGTCAATTTCCCGGATCCGCCCCATCAGTTGCATCGTGAAGCTAACCGGGGAATCGTCGAGAACCTCGGCACCGTGATTTTTGGCGATGGCTTTGGCTTTGGACACACCGCTCGAAGCCAGTTTGACCTTCAGCATCGCAAGCTCGCGCTCGAAGTGATCGCCGAGCGTCATGTCATGGATATTGACGACATCGACCAGCTTCGCCAACTGCGTGTTGAGTTGCACAATCGCCGCATCGGATCCTGAAATGACTATTGTCACGCGGGACACGGTCTCGTCGTCGGTCGGCGCAACGTTGAGCGATTCAATGTTATAGCCACGAGAAGAGAACATGCCGGTCATGCGTGTCAATGCACCGACTTCGTTCTGCAGTAGGACTGAAATTGCGTGTCGCATCGGATCTCGCTTAATACATTCGTTTGAAACTAAAGCACCCTGATATTCCGCGGATGGTGGCGCAGTTGGTTGAGTATTGCAATGCAACAGAAATTAGTAAACACTCGCCAAAAATCCGGTGTCAATCCGGCACTTAGGTAATCCTTTGGCGACACTGTGAGCGAGCAGGCGAAAAGAGCGAAAATGTCCGACCGTCCACTCGAAGGCACCCGCATGAGCGGTGCGGATATCGTCGTGCAGGTATTGGCCGATGAGGGTGTCGATACAATCTTTGGCTACAGCGGCGGCGCCATTTTGCCTACCTACGATGCCGTGTTTCGTTACAACGACACGCATCGAAACGAAGATGGCACGTCACCAATGCCGCTTATCGTGCCCGCAAACGAGCAGGGTGCCGGTTTTATGGCGTCTGGCTATGCTCGTGCAAGCGGCAAAGTCGGCGTGGTCCTGGTTACATCGGGTCCAGGAGCGACCAATACCGTAACGCCAGTGCGAGATTGCATGGCTGACTCCATTCCTATCGTCGTTATCTGCGGCCAGGTGCCGACGGCAGCCATCGGCACCGATGCGTTTCAGGAGGCCCCGGTCTCGGCCATTATGGGAGCCGTCGCCAAACACATATTCCTGGTAACAGATCCAGCCCGACTCGAGGACACGATGCGCAGCGCGTTTGAGCTGGCACGTACCGGCCGACCCGGCCCGGTCGTGGTTGATATTCCCAAGGACGTGCAGAACTGGGAAGGCGACTTCAGGGGATCGGGTAGTCTGCCATTGGCAGGCTATCGTCGTCGGCTGGCAACGGTGACTGAAAACCGTTTGAGCAAACACGCTTGCGAGCGCTTCTACGAGATGCTCGCACGATCCGAGCGGCCGCTGATTTACGCCGGCGGTGGTGTGATCAACAGCAACGCAACGAAACCGATGCGACGCCTCGCCAACGAATTCGGCATCCCCGTTACAACAACACTTATGGCATTGGGCGCGAGTGACACCACGCATGACCTGGCGCTGCACATGCTCGGCATGCACGGTATTGCATCAGCCAACTATGCGGTTGAAGACTGCGATTTCCTGATCGCTATCGGCGCTCGTTTCGATGATCGAGTTGCAGGAAACCCGGCGCGTTTCGCCCCGAACGCGAAGAACATCGCCCATTTTGACGTCGACATTGCCGAAGTCGGCAAAGTTAAGCGCGTCAGCTGGCACCACATCGGCATACTGGCCCGCGACCTTGAAGACTTGCTCGAATTCGGCAAGCACCAGGAGTTCAGCAAGGATTACTCCACCTGGCATGGTGAAATTGCGGCCCTGAAGAAAACGCACTGCCTCAATTACGACCGTGACAGCAAGCTGATTCAACCGTATGCCGTTATCGAAGAAATAAACCGCCATACGAATGGTAAAGCCATCATCTCGACAGGCGTCGGGCAACACCAGATGTGGGCGGCGCAGTATTTCGACTACCGCGAACCGAGACTTTGGTTGACATCGGGCAGCATGGGCACGATGGGCTTTGGCTTGCCGGCCGCTATTGGTGCTCAGTTCGCTCAACCAGATCGAGTTGTCATCGACATCGACGGTGATGGCAGCATGCGCATGAACATAGGCGAGCTGGAAACAGCCACAACCTACAAACTGCCGATTAAGGTTGTCGTACTAAACAACTATGGCGACGGCATGGTGCGGCAGTGGCAAAAACTCTATTACGACAGCCGCATGTCTGGCAGCGACAAGTCGTTGCACCGCAAGGATTTCGTCAAGGCTGCCGAAGCTGATGGCTTCGAGTTCTCGAGAAAACTCGAGAAACCCGAAGACATTGCAGGCACGATCAAGGCATTCATGGAGTTCGATGGCCCAGCATTTCTCGAGGTCATCATCGACCCCGACGCAGGCGTCTACCCGATGGTCGGCCCGGGCCTGAGCTACGACAAGATGATTACGGGCGACTTCATCAAGAGCCGTACGGCACCTTCAGAAGACCAGCCTGACCCCAGCGAGATGTTTTAAAAAAAGAACCGGCGCCTCGAAAGGCGCCGGCTCCATGTGTGTCACACTATTTGATTGAGCTATGGGTTCAGAAGCGGTGCGATTAGCGCGGAACATGCTTGTATCGCATTAGCTTCCGACATCGACAGGTTTCGCTGTTTTCTCAACTCGTTCGTAACCTGAACAATGCAGCTGTTATATTGCCCACCACCCCCGTCTGCGTTAATCAGCGGATAGCACGAATCAACAACATCCTGGAGGTAGCAACCACCGGCTACAGATCCACGGGCCATGGCTGGTAACCAAGCCTTGGACGGAATCACTGTATAGGTGCCCTCACGATTCGGCACGCCGGTTTCGCAGAAATTCAGCAGACTGACCGTGTCACGATCGTCAGAATCGACCGGGCAGCTGATCGTGCCGTCCCAGCCAATATCGTTGAGCAGTTCATCCGTGAGATCCAGGCCAACAGCAGGATTGGTCGGCTGCAAATCGCCGCTGATATTCGGTTCCATCAGCACGTTTGGCGATGCCGTTACATCGAAGTGCGCCACGCTCGACCCGGGTTGTACCGGGAACGGCGCGTACAGCTTGACGAGGCCGTTGCTCGCGGTTCCGGCCAGTGAACCATCGCTGGCCGGTGCACCGATGCTTACATTGGTTCCGGGAAATTCCCGAAGCAACGCACCACCGCCCAATGTGACACTGACCGTTGGTACGGCGACCGCGGGATCACTTCCTCCCAGACCGTTTGGAGTGTCGCCGGTCTGGTTATTGGCAATGATGACGCCGATGGCGCCAGCGTTTTGTGCATTAACGGCCTTGACGGTGAAACTGCACTCGCCGCGATCAACCAGCGCAAGCTTTCCAGTCAGGTCGTTCGTCAGCGGTTCACATGCATCACTGGCCGCGTCGACACCGTCGTTCGCCAGCTCGAGGTCACCGGTCAGTCCACCTGCCGGTACCGCAGGACCGAAACCCGCCGTACCGAAAGGCAACTCGGATCCGGCTATGTCGGCCGGTGCATTGACAAGAATAACCCGGGTCGGACCCAGAACATTCGGCGCTTCGGCCGTCACCCTGGGTCCCGCCCAGACGAGGTTCGGGCCATTCGCGGCCGAGAACTGACGCTCGATGTCGATCATCTGGTCCCAGTGCTTGCCGACCAGCGCGTTATCGCGCTGAAACCGCGACCACTGGTCGGGAAAGCCGAGGAAGTTGGCGCCCGAATTGTCGTCGGCGAAATTCTGGAAGCCCAGACCGTGACCGACTTCGTGCAGCAGCACAGCGAGGAAATCGATCGTCCCGGCCGGGTTGTTGTTGTCCAGGCCATAGTACCAGGCACTGTCCGTGAGACATTCGTCAGTGCCTAGTTCGCTGTTAAACAGTGAGAAAATCTCATCGTTGAACGGCGGTTCCAGGAATCCCGGATCCGGCGTTGTGCCACCAAGGTCAAAGCCCGAAAGCTCGTTCGAAAGAGCTGCTGCGTACCAGGTGCTCGGGAAGCTGGGCGCCGGGAAGTCCCTGAAGACCGTCAACGCACCGGCTGCGCCAAGAACACCAGAGCCCGGCGAGCAGGACAATGGGGTGAAAATCGCTTGCAGGACAACCTGCACGTCGATATCGAGCGTCTCGTCCCAGATTTCGGCGGCTCTCTTATAGGCCTCCAATCGCTGTTCACCGACTGTGATTCCGGGATTGCCGCCCACCGGTGTGGCCGGCGTCGGGTCACCGAAGCCCAAAGCAGGATCGGAGTCGACGATGTTGATCGTGATGTTGCCAACCACGACAGGCCCATTGTCCGCGACCGCCTGGGAAAGCGGCAACATGGCGAACAGCGTGACAGCAATACTTGTCAGAAATGTTGTATTTTTCATGATCACATCTCCGGCAATTCGTTGGCGGGCGCGATTTCAATATGGCCATCTTCACCCATGCTGGAATGTTCGAATGAAGCCTGGCCGTTCTCGTCCACGTTTACGACCAGGAAACGAATATTTCTCGTCCCTACAACTGCAGATACGGCACCGCTCGGTTCTTTCTTCGAGCCGGACGGAATATTCTTGTTCCTGGTGAGACCGGCAAGGTCGGCCTGAAAAGCTGCGGCCAATTCAGCGCGTTCAGCAGCGCTCGGAAGCCGCGGCGAACCATCAGCATTAGTGAACGTCATTCCTGCTGACACACCAGCCAGGCTCGATGTGTCGTCGGGCACGCCAACATCATTCTGCAGGACGGCAGTGCCGGCCAGCAGAGAGAACGCTACAGCGGTGCCCATGAGATATTTCATTCTCAGGTTCATCATTGTTCCCCTACATTGTGTTTTGATTTCTATTTTGATCTTCTAATTGAAGTTTTTTTTGATTAACGATCTGTTGTTGTTTTCCCGATCTGTCGGCCCGTTCATACAGTTTACTCAAGAGTTTTCAGGACTCTCTGCTATTTAACATATCGCTAACGTCGTGATCTGGGACTCCTTCAGCCCTCATTTGAAATTGGATCAACTTGTTACGTTCCTGGTTGAAGCGAGCTGGTATAGCGCCGGAAAGATTTCCCCATCTGTCTTAATTATTCTACTTACTAATTGCAGGCTGACAGTATAAGGAATACGCACACGCAGGTCATTACAAATTCATTTTACATAAGCAAAAACGCTCCAGTCTGTCCGGGTAATATCTCGTTACACGATTGCCCACGCGAAACGTTTTTTGTGAGGACGGTCACGGCGGCTTGTTGCGTACTCCGTAGACTCAATCCAATCTGAATATTGAATCCGGAGCACCGCAATGAAGTGCGTAGCCATAAGCACACTGATCCCCCTGTTCTTCCTGGCCGCCTGCGGCAGTGGTGATAGCACCTTTAACGGTCGGGACAACAACGACCAGAACGATCCGCCGCTCACCGGCCTGGCCATTGATGCTAACAATGCGATGGCTGTAGCCAGCGCCGCATATGCTGCTGCGCTTGATAGCGGCGAACTTGCAGGTCTCGCCGGCACAACCGGCCTGACCTCAACCAAGACCGGAGGATCGTCAAAACCATTGCCTCAGGTTCGAACAAACGGCCTCCTGGGCCAGATCGTTCAGAAAATACCGCTCGGAACTGAGGTTTACGAATGCCTGATGACGGGTATGGTTTCTGTCACTATCGACATTGTCGACCCGCTGGTTCTGGCTGCCGGCGCATTTTCTGTCGGGGACAACTTCTTGGTTGACTACGACAACTGCAACGACGGCGCCGACGAGACCATCGATGGAATCATTGACCTGACCGTAAGCGCGTTTGAGGGCGATATCTTCAGCGGCCTGTACGACCTGTCGATGACAATGATCATCACCGCGCTTCAAGTCACCACTCCGACCGATGTGATTTCGACCAATGGCAATGCAACGGCAAGACTAAATCTATTGGAGCTGCTTTACGCGGAAGCTACGGTCAGCGGTAGCTCGGTAACGCTGGATTACAATAATATGTCCGATACGTTAATCGACTTCTCGTCAATGCAGACTGTCGATGTCGGCGCGTTGGATCAGCCTTATACAATGGTTACCCAGGGAACGCTCACGACGACGCGCCTGGCAGGCTCCGTAGTCTATTCAACACCTGTCATGTTCGCCGGGCTTGGCTCGAGCTATCCGTACACGGGTGAGTTCTTTGTCGCCGGAGAAAATAGCAGCATACGGCTGGTGGCCGATAACGATGTGGATGTTCACATCGACATCGATTCCAACGGCGACACCGTTGTTGACGAGACGATAGTAACGACCTGGGCTGAATTGACGAGTATGTAGGGCCTCTGTCGCGCAATCGTCGGCTTTGGGTCCGCTCTGGTATTATGTGAATTGGCGCAAGGACTGACTGCGCAATATGCGGGACATTGAGCATGCCTATGTTAATTACGCCGACAAGAGATAACCTCAACAAGATCGTTATCCTCAACCCGAAAGGGGGTTGCGGCAAGTCGACGATCGCGACCAACATCGCGGCGAGCTATGCCCGGCAAGGCTCACCACCGACGATCATGGACTATGACCCGCAGGGTTCGACCATGGGGTGGCTGGATCGACGACCTGCTGATCTGCCAGCCATTCACGGTATTGCCGCGTTCAAGAAGACAATGCAGGCGACCAGAAGCTGGCAACTGCGGATTCCGGACGACACATGCAACCTGATTGTCGATTCTCCCGCCGGTCTGAACCACGACGATTTGCGTGAAGTAACACGTGATGCCGCGAGTATCCTCGTACCAGTTCTGCCTTCATCGATGGACATCGAAGCCGCATCACGCTGTATCGCGGATTTGTTGTTGGTAGCCAAGATTGATCGGCGCGACCGCAAACTGGCGGTCGTTGCGAATCGTACCCGCAAAAATACCAAGAGCTTTGCCCGGCTAATGCGTTTTCTCGACTCACTCGGTATTCCCATTATTGCTGTACTGCGTGACAGCCAGAACTTTGTGCGCTCAGCCGAACAGGGTGTTGGTCTGGTCGAGATGCAGCCGAGTCGTGTGCGTCCTGACGTTGAACAACTTGAGAGAATAGTCAGTTGGCTTGATGGCTGGGCAGAAAGACGCCGCAACACAACGAAAGTTTCGGGAATAAGACGTCAACCGTTTTCCCGTGTTTCGATTCTGCACAAACCTCAGGTCGGATCGGCCTGAATCTCTGCAAACAACCCCACGTCGACATTGCCACCCGATAAGACGATCGCTGTCGTCTTGTTCTGGGTATCCAGCTTTCCGGCGAGTATCGCCGCAAGCGCGGCGGCACCACCGGGTTCAACGACCAGTTTCAGATGCCGAAAGGCGAAACGCATCGCGTTTCGAATTTCATCTTCGGTGACAACCAGGCCAAGCACGCCAAGTCGATGCATGATGTCGAAGGTCATCTGGCCCGGTGTATCCGCGAGCAACGCATCGCATATCGACGCTGTGGTCTGCAAGACTCTCACTCGCTTACCGCTTTCGAGCGATTTCGCTGTATCGTCGTAATGTTCTGGCTCCGCTGTATATACGGAGACATTCTCCAGGAGCGCTTTTAGTGCGACAGTGCAGCCCGACGTCAGCCCGCCGCCGCCACAGGGAATGACTACCTGGTCTGCAGGCAACCCGAGCGCCTGGGATTGCCTTGCGATTTCCAGGCCGACGGTTCCCTGCCCGGCGATGATGTGGGGATGATCGTAGGAAGGCACTATCGCCGCACCGCGTTCTGCCGCGATATTGCGGGCAATCGCCTCTCGATCCTCCGTGTAACGATCGTAGGTAATAACCTCGCCGCCAAGCCTGCGCGTATTGCTTAATTTGGCCTGCGGCGCATCTTCCGGCATAACAATGGTCGTCCTGATACCGAGGAGCTTGCCGGCAAGCGCGACACCTTGCGCGTGATTGCCCGACGACCATGCCACTGCTCCATGCCTCGCTTCGTCTGCCGATAGCTGGCTCAGCAGGTTGTACGCACCCCGGATTTTGAACGAGCCAATTGGCTGAAAGCTCTCCGGCTTGAGCAGTACGCGGCCGTCGACAATCTGGTCAAGCTCGGCATTTCGCAGTAACGGTGTTTCGACTGCAATGCCGGACAACCGCTCAGCGGCAGCTTCGATATCTGCAAGATCAAGCATTGCGGTTTACTGTCGGATTTGTCATGAAACGGAACTATACCGTGGAACCGCCCAAAAAATACCGACCCCGAAGGGCCGGCAAGATGGTGACTCTCAAGGAGCCGGGAGGAAATCGGGCTAGTTCGGGTTGGCGGCGAATGAGCGTGAATTTTCGATGAATAACTTCAGGCTGACCCGTCGCTCCAGCGCGTAGCTATCCTCTGTGTTGTCCTGGGCAGGAGCCTCGCCATGGGCAGCGACGCGGATCCGCGCCGGATGTACACCGGCAGATATCAACTGGTCGCGCACGAAATCCACACGCTTCTGTGACAGGTCCCGGTTGTAATCTGCGTCGCCACGTTCGTCAGCGAAACCATCGAGTTGCACGCGAATATCGGGCATCGATGCCAGGCTTCCGGCGAGTTGTGCAAGGCGATCTCCGGTCGTATCAGCCAGCGCGTGTTCGTCGGTGCGAAACAGCAAGTCCATGGCGATACCAGCTTGCAGCAGGTTGATGAGCTGCGGCCTGTCAAACTCCCGCATGCGGTCGAGTTCGACGCTAAGTGAATCAACATCGGTCTTGAGTGATCGAACATCCAATTCGAGATTGGAGGCGTTGTCACGGGAGCTATCGAGAGAAACGGTCAGCTCATCGATCGTTGTGGTTTTCTTGTGCAACGTATCGCCAATTTTGGCGCCAATTGCCGCGCCAATGATAAAACCGACCGGGCCGCCGGCGATCGCACCGATAACGCCCCCGGCTCCGACGCCTGCGGTTTCTTTCTTGGATGCTGTCGCAGCAAATGTGCTTGATGTAGCCAGCAGGGCAAGTAGTGATATAGCAGTGATTGTTTTTCGCATGAGAATGTACTCCGTAGGTTTTCATCCGTTGTCGGAGTTCATTACACGGCGAAATAGCGCTGGCCATGCGGCAGCATCGTGGAAAGCTGGGGATCAAATATGACGAATTGTGGCGGGCGCTCAGCTACGAGCGCTGGATAGGGCGACAAACGTGCCGCCGTTTCTATCGCAGAGAATGCGCATGAGTTGTGCGAAGCGCCCCACGGTTACCGGTACATCCGTACTTCCCTGGCGAAACAATGGAAAACCCACGGCATGAATGCGGACCATCCGCTTGCCGTCTGCTCCAACTCGATTAACAGCATCAATCTGGCGAATGACGTTCTCCACCGAACGACCCTGAAAGTCATCGCCGAAAACGTAGACGCTTATCTTCTTATCCGGCGACCAAAATGTACTGATCGCGTAGATGATGCCGTCAACAGGATTACTGTCGCTGAATGGGCGCCAGGTTCGCATCGTCCTGACGATCGCTTCGCGGCGTCCCTTTGTATCCGGAATCCACTTACCCGCATACTGCTTGAACATGAAATTGCCGTTGTCATTCATGATCTGAATGCCCTTGACCTGCGGGTACACATCGAGTGTTTCCGTTAGCTTCTTTATCGCCCGGTCCCAGTTCAGCTGTTGCATGCTGCCGGATGTATCGATAATGAATATTATGTACTCGCTATCTGCCGGAATTCCTGCAATTGCATCGTTTGACGCGCGACGAAAATAAGGCTGCAAGCGCCGCATTTCCTCGGTCAGGCTTTGCTTGGTGGTGCGCAACGCGCCCTCACTTAGGGTGGCCTCCGAGTCGCTTTGCGTTGCGGCATATTGGCCTTGCACCGTGCTTAGCTCGCCCTGGAGTCGTGCTAGCCGCAATTTAGTCGTTGAGGTCTGCTCGCGAACCGACTCAAGGTCCCGATTGATAACGGCGGTCTCGCCACGAATCTCAAATAACTCTTGCTGCAACAACGCGATCAGCGATTCGAGATCGTCCTGAGTCTTCTCAATAATGACCGGCTCATAAATCTTGCTCAGCACAAGAAGCAGGATGATTGCGCCAAATCCACAGCAGATACAGTCGAGAAACGACAAACTGAATGCTTCGACATTTCGGCGACGTCTCACCTCAAGCCCTCCACTACGCTATGGCCAGTCACGACTGACACTAATAAATGACCCGCCCGTGCGATTCGCAAGCACCCAATAGTGAATCGGTGCCGCATAATCGCCTTCAAGGGGGTATAGAAAAACATTCACGGGAATTCCGCCAGGCAACTCGCGCAACGCCCGGAAATGCATGTTGCTTCTCTCGCGGCCGCTGACTGTCTTGCTGCTCGTCGTGGTCGCTTCCATGGTCGGCAAGCCATCTGCGAGCAGAATGATGTTATCGGGGGGCGGCGATAGTGTGGAGGCCACTTGCCAGGCCGCGAGCATGTTCGTACCATTTTCGGGCACCGTCCTGCGCAACACCCGCACTGCCTCGTCCAGCTGCGTTCCATCATCCGCTTTGAGCCACAGACCATCGCTCCCATTGATGACAGGCTCGGCCTCGTTATTAAACATGTATATCTGGAATTCGCTGCCCTGCGGAAACTGCGCGGTCAACCAATCGACACTGGCAACAACCTGGCGCCATTTTACGGCCCTGAGCTTTTGGTCGACGGACATGTTTCGCCGCCGAATGATATTGACGATCGTATCATCGAGCATGCTTGCGGATCGATCGACAAGAATCAGCGTGCGCCGACCACCGAGCTTGAGCCCTGTCAGGTACTGGCGGTCACCTTCGCCCTTGAACTCCCGCAACGACTCGCCCTCTTTCGTTTCCTCGATCTCAAGTGCCAGCAGTCTCTTAACCTCTTCCTCCAGCGACTTGATGTCGGTTTGAAGCTGTTCTATGCGTTCGATTTTCGCGAGCGTCTCCGCGTCGTACTGCGCAAGCTCCGCACGCAACTCTGCGATCAGGGCAATGATCTGCGCTATTTGCCCCTCCGCTGTTACGGTCTCAAGTTCCAGTTCTTCGCGAGTGTTTTTCGCGAGTACGAGGTTCTTGCGGCCCTCCAGGATCTCGACTTCAATCTTGCGTGTTTCCGACATCAGGTTCGTCGGATCATCTTCTGTCGTTTCTTTGACCTGCGCATTAATGATCATGAAAAACAAAATTACTGCACCAAAACCACAGCTCATACAGTCGAGAAACGACATGCTGAAAACTTCGAAAGGCCTGCGTTTACGGGCCACGCCCACTCTCCATCGCGATCATGCGCAATTCGTAACCGGGAGTACCAAGACGTATCAGATCACCTACCTGCAAGACGGCAGACCCATCGATGCCATGGCCGTTGAGAAACGTCCCGTAACGGCTGAAATCGCGCACGATGCACTGACCGTTTTCGAGTTGCAGCGAACAGTGGCGACGCGATACGCCCGGCATGTCTTGTTGCAAGTCGATATATCGCTCGCCATCAATCGGCTGCGAACCCAGCGTCAATGGCTCGGAACCAATCGCGTATGCAATGTTGTCGAATAGTAGATGGGTCGGCTGGCCTTCTTCGCGAACCGACTCTTGGATCTTGATCTCAATTGTCGACTGATCCCACGGCAACTGGCGTACCAGGCTAATCGCGGCACCGTCATTCTTCATAGTATGGCATCGCGCGAGCAGGCCACGCGCCGTCGCACCGGATTCCAGCATGAATAGCTCACCGCCAACGCGCGCACCCAAAATATCCGCAAACCCGGGCATTCGAGCGGCGCGATCGGTCAGTTGCAGCGCCGGCACTTCGTCGGCCCGAAACAACGCCCGCAAACTACTGACAATTTGGTGGTAAACCGGTGCCGCCGCCGCAATAAACTCCAGCGTATCGAGCTCGGCTTGATGGGAAATTCCGCGGTAGTCGACTTGCATATCAACCTTGGCGCCAGCGGAGGCAGAAGCCAGCCATTTGTCCAAATTGTCCTGCAACACTTGCTCGGTTTCAGCCGTATGCAGTGGATCGAATCGTGACTGCTGTACGAACGCCTCTGCAATTGTACGAAGCCACGTTTCGTTCAGTGCGAGCACGCCACAGTCTTCGACAACCGCTGACCGATCTACCTGTGCCTGACCTCCCTGCGAAATTCTCGTCAACAGCGCCGCATGCAGGCTCAAATCGATATGAACAGGAACAGCATTCTTGTAGTGGCGACGCGTTGCGGCAACCGCAGCGTCGACCATTCCGACAATGGGCACATTCAGTTCAGCGGCAATCCCGAGCAACAAACCGAGTTTGTCTGCACCCATGTACGCGGGCACTGCCAACACGACCTGGTCACCATTTTTGGCGACTCGAGCCCAGGCTTGCTCGAGCTGGCGGCTAACCAGATCTGCCGCGCTCAAATGATGAAATCGCTTATCCGCAAGCGAAGTCGTGTCGAGGCTTGACCAGAATTTGTTCTGAATTCGACGCGGATTGATGCGCGCCTGGCCGAACGCTTTACTGCCCGTCGTCAGCTGGTCGTCATCGAGTAGCGCGAATCCTGGCTCCCGATACAAAACAGCTTCCGTATCCAGGAACGAAATCCCGGCATCGTTCAGATGTGCAGCAAGGAGACTCATTTTTGCAACCGCCCGCTGCTCAGTCCGCCTTCATGTGCAAAATGAGCTTGTCGTTGCAATAGGTTTCACTGTCAAAAACAAGCCGCTCCTGCAGCAACTGCAGCTGGTGAACAAGAAACATCAGAAAAATACTGATAAGCAAGGCAATGAACGTTGAGTTAAACGCGACGCCGAGGCTCTGCGTAACGCCGGCGATGTCTCCCTGCACAGCCTTATCAGCTTGGGCCAGGGCCTCACCGATACCGCGCACGGTGCCGATGAATCCGATCGACGGAATGGCCCAGGAGATGTACCGGATCATCGAGAGTTCGGACTCAAGACGGTCTGCCTCCGACTCACAGATAGTGTGAGTACTGGTGGACACGTCCTGAATACTGCGAGTAGAACTGAAGCGCCGTAACGCATTCAACAATGCTCGTGGCAGCAGCATTCGTTGGCTGTCCTCCGGCAAAGCCTGCACCTGGCGCGCAAACTCGCGCGTATCCTCGGGTAATATTCGCATGCCCTCCGCGACCGGGACGAGATCAACTTCCAGCAGCCGCCGTTCGGCGAGTATTTGCGAAGTTTTGAACCCCATAATCGCTAACGCCCACAAGCCGAGGATAAAACAGGCTTCCTGCTCAAAATCCTTGATCAGAACTGATATGTGCCTTTCGCGAACGTGGTCCGGATCCGCTGCGACAGCGGCGTTTTGTTCCTCGATCATTTGGGCCGCGTTCGGTCGAATGACGGTTGTATAGAATGCATGTACCAGGATGATCGCAATGATCAGGGCAAAAAGCTGATAGACGAATTCGATCGGAATATTTTTTTTGTTCATATTTTATGTGTCGGGCTATATGTCAGTAGGAAATGCGATGGACTGATCGGCCGGAATATCTTCACTGGGCCTGAAATCGTCATCTGCATCGGAATAAGTCTGTTCGTCCAGGTCCGAATCATCCACATCTTCGGCCTCGTCGACTTCATCGGCTTCGACTTGCTTATTTTCGGCCTCGGCGCCCTCGTCAGAATCGGTATCTTGTGCCCATGATGCGGCGGCGAGCATGGTGCCCAGCAACAGCGCTATTAGAAATCGGTGCACATCAGCTCCTTTTCTGTTGCGGTCTTCGATCTATAGACAGCATAGAACAGCAATTGTCTCACGAATTTCTATTCTACTGTCCTGGCGATGCGGAATCCGACATCTGGACGAGGGCTGGCGCCGTAATCACGGAAGCTCAATCGCAGTTCCAACTCGCCTGAATGACGCCAGCTCGATCCACGTATAACGTAATTTGTACCGTTGACCGGACCGAAAGGATCGACCACGGGCGTTTTGATGCCAGGTGTCGGAACACCGTAGAAATCATTCACCCACTCCGCAACGTTGCCGCTGCCATCATGAATGCCTATTCTATTTGGTACGAATTTTCCAACAGGCGCTGTCGATGCAAAACCGTCGTCATAGCGCGGCAGTATCGATGGCACGATGCCAGACGCTGCTTTGTCAGCGAAATTGCCGCTATCATCGGCTGGGGGCATTTCGGCGCCCCATGCAAATCGTTGTGCTGTGCCGCTGCCTTCGTAACGAATCGCCCACACCCATTCCGCCTCAGTTGGCAATCGATAGCCGTTGGTCAGCGGCCGCACAGCAGTCCACTCGCCGAACTTCTCCTCGTACGCGGGCTTCAGGCCCTCTCTGGCACTGAGCCAATTGCAATACTGCGCCGCATCGGACCAGGTGATATTAGCGACAGGGTTGTCGTTACCGGCCATTGCCGGGTTGATATCGGACCCGGAATCGTGGCCGGGACGAAACTGAAGGAATTCACGGTTGGTCACTTCATTCACGCCAATAAAATACGGCTTTGTCAAAGTGACTGGCACAAGGACTTCGTTGGCACGCCGGCCCTGCTCCGACCGGGA
>Ga0224512_10001592_pt1 | contig 21609 bp, 20 predicted proteins | sample SF_May12_sed_USG_4_FD_169103 | JGI IMG/M metagenome (GOLD analysis project Ga0224512, IMG submission 169103) | Sediment microbial communities from San Francisco Bay, California, United States - SF_May12_sed_USGS_13 | ecosystem: Environmental > Aquatic > Marine > Sediment | place: USA... | reverse complement strand
ACCGAAGAGCCCACCCGCATGACTTCCCCTCTCCTGTTGCTGGAGCCCCTGGCGCTTACCCGGCCGGGCAGCCACTTCGGCTGACCCGGCCCTCACGCCAAGCAACCAACCGCGAGCGCCCCATGGTGCGAAACACAACAGGAGACCAAGAAATGAAAGTACGAGTATTCGACACCACCCTGAGGGATGGCGAACAGTCACCGGGCATCACGTTCGGCCCCGATGACAAGATCGCCATTGGCCACCAGCTGGCCGCCCTTGGGGTGGACATAATCGAGGCAGGATTCCCCATTGCATCGGAGGGCGACTTCGCTGCTGTGCAGCGGGTGGCCCGAGAAGTGCAAGGCCCAACCATCGCAGGCCTGGCCCGTGCCCTACCTGGCGACATAGATAGAGCGGCCGAGGCAGTGAGCGACGCCGAGAAACGTCGCATCCACGTGTTCATGGCCACTTCGGCCCTTCACATGAAGATCAAGTTCGGGATGACCCCCGACCAGGTGCGGGTGGCCATCAAGGAAGGTGTGGCCCGGGCTCGGGAGCATTGCGATGACATCGAGTTCTCGCCGGAAGATGCCACCCGCTCCGATCCCGATTTCGTGATGGAGGTGTGCGGTCTGGCGGTTGACGCCGGAGCAACCACCATCAACATCGCCGACACCTGCGGGTTCGCCATGCCGGCCGACTTCGGAGCTCTCATCCGACGGACGATGACCGAGGTGGTTGGGGACCGCGACGACATCGTCGTTTCCGCCCACTGCCACAACGATCTGGGCATGGCAGTGGCCAACTCGCTGGCGGCCATCGAGGCCGGAGCCCGCCAGATAGAGGGCGCCATCAACGGCATCGGAGAGCGCGCCGGCAACACCTCGATAGAAGAGGTGGTCATGGCGCTGAACGTGCGCTCGGACCACTTCGGTGTCGAGACAGGGGTAGACACCCGTGAGCTCTATGCCACTAGCCAGATGGTGTCGGAGCTGAGCGGCTATCCCATCCAATACAACAAGGCGGTAGTTGGTCGCAATGCCTTCGCTCACGAGTCGGGGATCCACCAGGACGGCGTGATCAAGGAGCGCACCACCTACGAGATCATGGATCCCCACGCCGTCGGCCAGGAAGGCTCGAAGATCGTGTTGGGCAAGCATTCCGGCAGGGCAGCGTTGCGCCAAGTGTTCGACCGCCAGGGCGTCGAAGTCGACGACGAGGCCTTGTCCCGCGCCTTCGCTCGCTTCAAGGAGCTGGCCGACCAGGGCATCTCTGTCTCCGACAGCGATATCGTCGAACTCGGGAACTGATGGGAGGACCAATGGCCACGATGACAGTTGACCAAGTTGCACGCCAGATATCGCAGGAAGTGACTGGTGGCAAGGCAGTCAAGCCCAGGCCCCAGGTGCGAGTGGAGGCCAGAGGGATAACCCTCGAATACGACGACGAGCCGTATCCCGAGGTGCAATCGGCCTTTGCCGCCTACCGACGCGTTGCCGACGTCGAGGCCGCCCTCGTCAGTTACAGCGTGCGCCCGGCCCAAGAAGATGACGGGGTCCGAGCCCGCGTCACCGCCAGCGTCCAGGCGGAGGGACACACCTACTTCGGCCACGGAATCGACGACGACGTGGTGACCGGGTCGGTGCGGGCCTTCGCCGCCGCACTCCACCAGATCTCAACGGCGGCGTAGATGCGTGTTGCAGTAATCCCCGGCGATGGCACCGGGCCCGAGGTGGTGGCGGAAGCCACCAAGGTGCTCGACGCCGTAGCCGCTCGATTCGGAATCGACATCGACTACGAGTACCACGAGCTCGGCGGCGACCGCTACATCCGCACCGGCGAGGTGCTGCCAGACGCCGAACTCAAGTCGCTCAGCGAAGTGGACGCCATCCTGTTCGGAGCGGTCGGGCACCCCGACGTTGCTCCCGGCATCTTGGAGCGAGGAATAATCGTCCGGCTGCGCCGCGACCTGGGTCAGTACATCAACCTGCGCCCGATCAAGCTTTACCCAGGGGTGCGCGGCCCGCTGCGCGACAAGAACCACGAAGACATCGATTTCGTCGTTGTGCGGGAGAACAGCGAAGGCCTCTACAGCGGCCGGGGGAGTTTCGCCCATCACGGCACAGCCGACGAGGTTGCCATCGAGGAGTCGGTCAACACCCGTCACGGGGTCGAGCGCTGCATCAGATTCGCATTCGAATTGGCTCTAACCCGCCCCCGCCGCCACCTGACGATGTGTGGCAAGACCAACATCTTGATGTACGCCCAGGACCTTTGGCAGCGCGTGTTCGATGAGGTCGCGGCCGAGTACCCCGACGTCACCACCGCCTACGCCCACGTCGACGCGGTGTGCTTGTGGATGGTGCTGGCCCCCGAACGTTTCGATGTCATCGTCGCCGACAACCTGTTCGGCGACATCATCACCGACCTCGGCGCAGCGATCCAAGGGGGCCTCGGGGTGGCCGTAGGCGCCAACCTCAACCCGGAGGGGGTGTCGATGTTCGAGCCGATCGGGGGCACCGCTCCCGACGTTGCCGGCAAAGGAAAGATCAACCCATTGGCGTCGATCGGAGCGGCCGGGATGCTGTTGACCCATAACGGCCAACCCCAGGCAGGAGCTGTCATCGACGCTGCCGTCGCCCGGGTGGCCGGCGAGCTGTCTTCACTCGATGCTGGCGCCATGGGCATGACCACCTCAGAGGTGGGAGATCGTGTCGTCGAGCTGGTGGCTCGGTGACCCAGCCTCGCACTCTGTTCGACAAGGTCTGGGACCGCCATGTCGTGGTACCCGGGGGCGACGAGCCGGATCTTCTATTCGTGGACCTCCATCTGGTGCACGAGGTCACCTCCCCACAAGCCTTCGAGGGACTGAAGATGGCCGGGCGAAAGGTGCGTCGACCCGACCTCACCCTGGCCACTGCCGACCACGGCACCCCGACCATCGACCGCGCCCTGGGAATCACCGATCCACTGTCGCGCCAACAGGTGGAGACCCTCATCGCCAACTGCGCCGAAGCCGGCATCACTTTGTTCGGCCCAGACGATCGCCGCAACGGCATCGTCCACGTCATCGGCCCCGAGCAAGGCGTCACCCAACCGGGCACCACCATCGTGTGCGGCGACAGCCACACTTCCACCCACGGTGCGTTCGGCGCCCTCGCCTTCGGCATCGGCACCTCGGAGGTAGAACACGTCCTCGCCACCCAGACCATCCGTCAACGCAAGGCGCGTTCCATGGCCGTGACGATCGAAGGCCGGCTGCCAAACGGGGTGACGGCCAAGGATCTGGTGATGGGAATCATCGCTCAGATCGGCGTGGGCGGCGGCGCCGGCCATGTCATCGAGTACCGCGGCCCCGCCATTGAGGCGCTCACGATGGAAGAGCGGATGACGGTGTGCAACATGTCCATCGAGGCCGGGGCCCGTGCCGGCCTAATCGCTCCCGACGACACAACCTTCGCCTACATCGAGGGCCGCCCCTACGCCCCCACCGGGGCGGCATGGGATGAGGCGGTGACCTTCTGGCGAACATTGCCGACAGACGAAGGCGCCGAGTTCGACTCCGAGGTGGTGGTCGACGCTGCCGCTCTCGCTCCTTTCGTTACCTGGGGCACCAATCCCGCTCAGGCGGTGCCCGTCACCTCCCAGGTGCCGACCCCGGAGAGCTTCGACAACCCTCACCTACGCGAGGCCGCCAAGCGAGCCCTTGCCTACATGGCGATCGAAGCCGGCACCCCGATGACCGAGATCATGCTCGATCGAGTGTTCATCGGCTCGTGCACCAATGCCCGCATCGGCGACCTGCGGGCCGCAGCTGCGATGGTCAAAGGCCACAAGGTTCACCCCAATGTCTCAGCCATGGTGGTGCCCGGTTCGGGCCTGGTGAAAGAAGAGGCAGAGGCCGAGGGATTGGACAAGGTGTTCACCGAGGCTGGATTCGAGTGGAGGGAACCGGGATGCTCGATGTGCCTCGGGATGAACCCCGACATCCTGGCCCCCGGCGAGCGGTGTGCCTCGACCTCCAACCGCAACTTCGAAGGTCGCCAGGGCCAGGGCGGACGCACTCACCTGGTCAGCCCGCCCATGGCCGCAGCAGCAGCCATCGCCGGCCACCTGGTCGATGTGAGAGAGTGGGAGTGATGCAACCCGTCACCGTCATCACCGGAACAATGGCGCCGCTTCCTCGGGCTCAGGTGGATACCGACCAGATCATCCCCAAGCAGTTCCTCAAGCGCATCGAGCGCAGCGGCTTCGGCGAGTTCTTGTTCTACGACTGGGCCCACGACGTCGAGGGAGAACTCGACCCCGGGTTCGTGCTGAATCGTCCCGAGTATCAGGACGCAACGGTGCTGGTGGCCGGGCCCGACTTCGGAACCGGATCGTCACGCGAGCATGCCCCATGGGCGCTGGCGGATTGGGGCTTTCAGGCAGTGATCGCCCCGTCCCTTGGTGACATATTCCGTTCCAACTGCTACAAGACCGGCCTGCTGCCGGTAGAGCTTCCCCAACAGGTGGTCGATTCACTGCTGGAGTTGGCGAGCACCGCTCCCGACGCCGAGGTGGTGGTCGACCTCGAAGCGCAGACCGTCACCGCTGCGGGTGAGACCCATTCATTCGATGTCGACGCCTTCGCCAAGCACATGTTGGTGAACGGGCTTGATGAGATAGGCCTAACGCTGCGCCACGCCGCCGCCATCGACGAGTTCGAGGCGACCCGCCCTTCCTTCCTTCCTGCCGTATGACGCCCTCCGAACCCGGCGGCCCCCCGGGACTCGACGAGCTCCGCAGCCAGCTCGACGCACTAGATCGCCGAGTGTTGGAGGCGATCGCCCAGCGCCAGCAGCTCGTATCCGAGATCGGCAACTTGAAACGAGAGGCCGCCATCCCGACCCGGGACTTCGACCGTGAGCGCGATGTGGTCGAGCTGTCGCGAGCGGTTGCCGTGGAGCTGGGGTTGGCGCCCGATTTGGCCGAACAGGTGATGCTGCAGCTCATCAGGGGGTCTCTCACAACGCAGGAACAAGAGCGGGTAGCTGCCACAAGCAGCGGCCATGGCAAACGAGTCATGGTCATCGGAGGCCGGGGGCAGATGGGCTCCTGGTTCGTCCGTTTCCTGGCATCGCAGGGCTTCGACGTCGAGGTGGCCGACCCGGCAGGAGCGCTGGAAGGGTTCTCCCACTATGCCAATTGGCAAGACGTCGACCTGAACCACGACATCGTGGTAGTGGCGGCCCAGCTGCGACAGTCGGAGGAGATCCTTGCCACCATGGCCCAGAATCCGCCTTCCGGCCTCGTGTTCGACATCGGCTCGCTCAAGAGCCCGCTGCGAGGTGCCCTCACCGCCCTCGTGACGGCGGGCGCCCGGGTGACGTCGCTACATCCCATGTTCGGTCCCGCCACCGAGCTGCTGTCGGGCCGCCATGTTGTGTTCGTGGACGTCGGCGTACCACAAGCGACCCAACAGGCTCGGGAGCTCTTCGCCTCGACGATGGCGATCCAGGTGGACATGGATCTCGACAGTCACGACCGGTTGATCGCCTACGTGCTCGGCCTCTCCCACGCCCTCAGCATCGCTTTCGCCGCCGCTCTGGCCGAAAGTGGTGAGGACGCCCCCACGCTTGCGCAGCTGTCCAGCACAACGTTCGACAGCCAATTGGAGGTAACGGGCCGGGTGGTGGCCGAGAACCCACATCTCTACTTCGAGATCCAGTCGCTGAACGACTACGGCGGCGAGTCCCTCAGCGCGCTGTCGGAGGCCGTCGGCAATCTGCGCAAGCTCGTCGAAGCGGGAGACGAGAGTGCCTTCCTGGCTCTCATGGAAAAGGGTCGGGAGTACCTAGCCGTTATCCGTCCCCAGTGAGCCTCAGGACACCTTGGCGGTGCTGCGCGCCGCGTGTTCCAGCAGGAGCTCTGTGTCTTCCCAGCCGATGCAGGCGTCGGTGATGGAGACCCCGTGGTCGAGCTTGACCTCGGGAGCCCAGTCCTGACGTCCAGCGTTGATGTGACTCTCAACCATCAGCCCCATGATTCCGGACTGGCCAGACGCGAACTGTTGGAGCACATCGGCGGCAACGATGGGCTGGCGACGATGGTCTCTTCCGGAATTGGCATGGGAGCAATCAACCATCACCGGGCGTCGAATCCCGTTGGATCGACCCCGGTTCACCGCATCGTTCACGGCGTCGGCGTGATAGTTGGGCCCGCCCACCCCTCCTCGTAATACCAGATGGGTGTCGGGGTTGCCGTTGGTCCGCACCATGGCCAGCTCGCCTTCGAAGTTCACACTGAAGAAGCTGTGGGGCCTTTCGGCCGCGGTCATGGCGTTCACCGCCACATCGATCCGTCCATCGGTGGAGTTCTTGAAGCCAACCGGTGTCGACATGCCACTGGCGAGCTGGCGGTGAACCTGGCTCTCGACGGTTCGAGCACCGATGGCTGCCCATGACACGAAGTCGGCGAAGTACTGGGGTGTGATCGGGTCGAGGAGCTCGACGGCACACGGCATACCCATGTCGTTGATCGTCTTCAATAGCCGACGAGAGACCTCGATACCGGTCGGAATGTCTTCGGAGCCGTCGAGATGGGGGTCATACACCAGTCCGGTCCAGCCGACACTCGTCCGGGGCTTCTCGAAATACGTGCGCATCACGATGAGCAACTCATCGGAGTACTTCTCTTTGAGCGACATCAGCTTGCTCGCGTACTCGCCCGCCACCTCGACATCGTGAATCGAACAAGGACCAACCACGACCATCAATCGTTTCGAGTCCTGTGCATGAAGAACGTCGGCGACCTCCCGACGGGTGTCGGCAACCAGGTCCTGGGCATCGTTGGGGATCTCTTGTTTCAGCTGCGAAGGCTTCTTCAAGGCAGCGATCTGCTTGATGTGCGTGTTGTCGACCAGAGTCGATGTCACGATTGTCTTGTCGCTCATGTGATGCCTTCCAGATGCGCCCCGTTCTATAGGGCACAAAAAAACCGAGGCTGCTGCTCGGTCCAGGACGAACAAGAAAGGCTAACAGCTACTCGTTAGGGGCCAAGCGCTGGCGCCTAGATGTAGTCGAGCCAGTCCCGATAGGCCGCAAGCTTGCCGCCAACCGCATCGCGGAACAGCTCCTGGGCTCGCCTGGTGATTAGACCGGGTGTGCCGTCGCCAACTTCATGATCGTCAAGATGGCGAATCGGCGTGACCTCGGCAGCGGTACCGGTGAAGAAGAGCTCGTCAGCCGCGTAGAGATCGTCACGCGTCATCGACTTCTCGATGACCTCTTGGCCATCGTCGGCCAGTAGCTGTATCACCGATTGGCGGGTAATGCCGTTGAGGCAGCCGTCCGACACCGGCGGCGTCAACACCTCACCGTCTCTCACCACGAACAGGTTCTCGCCGCTGCCTTCAGACACGTTGCCAGCCTCCGTCAGCAATAGCGCCTCGTCGTAACCGGCGCTGGTGGCCTCTTGGTTGGCAAGAACCGAATTGATGTATGGACCGGTGGCCTTGCCGGCCGGGAAAGAGCGGGGTGAGATGCGAGCCCACGAGGCGATCTTGACCCGAATGCCATTCTGGAGCCCCTCCTCCCCCAGGTAGGCGCCCCAATGGAAGGCGACGATCGAGGCAACCACCGTGGCCTTGGAGGGATTGAGCCCCATGGTGCCGCTCCCGTAGAACACGATGGGGCGGATGTAGGCCGAGTCGAGTTCGTTGTCCAACAGGAGCTGGCGGGTAGCAGCGGCCAACTCGTCGACTGAGTATTTGAGCGGGATGGAGTATGTGGTCGCAGAGTTGTGAAGACGCTGCATGTGGTCGCTCAGCCTGAAGACCGCCGTCCCCTCATCGTTGCCGTAGGCCCGGATCCCCTCGAAGACACCGGTGCCGTAATGAAGGCCGTGAGTGAGCACGTGGACATTCGCCTCGGCCCACGGCACGAGTTCGCCATCCATCCAGATGCTCTTGACGGGCTCCATTCACCCCACCCTTTCAGTGTGAACGAGGTCAGATTAGCCGCTTCGGTTGGTTCCCCCCTTCTCAGCGAGGGACGCGTTCTTCTCCCCTCCCGCTTGCGGGAGGGGAGAAGGGAGGGTGTCAACCCGTCCGAGGACCCCGACGCGTCTTCCCTTCTCCCGCGAAGCGGGGGAAGTACCTCGGGCCCGTCTCCTCCCCATCGGGGGAGGTGCCGAGCAAAGCGAGGCGGAGGGGGCTCTTGCCCAAGGGGATGGGGGTGCTGCCCTTCGCCCCTACACCGCCTCGAGCGCCTGGGCCAGGTCGAGGATGAGGTCATCAGGGTCCTCGACGCCGACCGACAGGCGCACCAGATTGTGGCCGACGCCGAGGCGGATCTTCTCCTCCAGCGGCACGTCGGCGTGGGTCATGGTGCACGGGTGCTCAGCCAGCGACTCGGTGCCGCCGAGGCTCACCGCCAGGTTGACCAGCTGGAGGGAGTTGAGGAAGCGGAAGGACTCGGCCTCCCCACCTTCGAGCAAGATCGAGATCATGGCGCCGGGGGAGAGGCACTGCCGCTTATAGACCTCCATCTGCGGTTCATCGGGAGGCAGCAGGCCCAGATAGAGGACGTCCTGCACCTTGGGCTGTTCGATCAGCCATTGGGCGATGCGTTGCGCCGTCTCGACCTGGCGCTCCATGCGCAGCTTGAGGGTCTCCAGGCTGCGCATTAGCAGCCAGCCGGTCCACGGACCGATGGCGTTGCCGAGGAAGGTCCGCATGGCGAGAACCGGTGCCAGCGCCTCGGTGGACCCGCTCACGGCCCCGGCCACTACGTCGCTGTGCCCGCCGATGTACTTGGTTGCCGAGTAGATGACGAGGTCGGCGCCGTGATGCAGTGGGTGCTGGAAGACGGGGCCGAGGAACGTGTTGTCAACTCCAAGCAGGACCCTTCTTGTCGAGGTGGAGTACTTGGCGGCGAGCGCCGCGCACATCTCGATGTCGACGAGCACGTTGGTGGGGTTGGCGGGCGTCTCGATGATGATGAAGGCGATCCGATCCGTCGCATCGTTGTCGTCGACTATGTCCTCGATCTCGGCGGCACTAGCCCCGGCGGGGAAACCTATCGGCGTGATGCCGAGATCCGGAAGGACGTGGGTGGTGAAGTGATCGACCCCGCCATAGATGGGCCTGCTGTAAAGCAGGGCGTCGCCGGGTCGGAGGTATGACAAAAGGGTGGTGGTGATGGCTGCCATCCCGCTGGAGAAGACCGCGCACGCCTCTGCGTCGTCCCAGAGCGCCAGGCGGTCCTCGAGGATCTCCAGGTCGGGGTTGTTGATCCGGCTGTAGATGAGCCCCGGCTTCTCTCCGGGATCGGGCTCTCGCAGTCCGTAGGCGAGCTCGAAAAAGGCCTTGCCGTCCTCTGCTGTTTCGAAGGCGAAGGTGGAGGTCTGGAAGATGGGGCTCTTGAGGGCGCCTTCGGACCAGGCCGGCTCGTAGCCATAACCCATCATCAGCGACTCCGGCTTGAGTTTCTTGCCCTTGATCTCGCGCTTCCAGCCACCGCTCATGCCGACCTCCTGGTCAAGGATCAGTTTCCCCTTATGGTCGGCCTCGCGAGGCCGCCGCACCAAGGGTCGATCGGCCCTACGACGATGATTTGCGGTAGGTCGACCAGCTCGACCTCTCCAAGAAGCCGGGCCGCGAAGCGGGGGAAGTACCTCGGGCCTGTCTCCTCCCCCGTTTGGGGGAGGTGCCGAGCAAAGCGAGGCGGAGGGGGACTCTTGCCCGAGGGAAGGGGGTGCGGACCCCAGAAGAGCCGCCGCGCGTTGTTCTCCCCTCCCGCTTGCGGGAGGGGTAAGGGGAGGGTGTCAACCCGTCCGAAGATGCCGGCGCGACCGACCGCCCCCACATCGCGTCACACCCGTGCGCGATACTGAGGCGTGGCGTCAGCGGACATCCTTCACGTCGATCTGGACGCGTTCTACGCATCGGTAGAGCAGCTGCTCAACCCAGCCCTGCGCGGCAAACCGATAGCGGTCGGCGCTGGAGTGGTGCTGGCGTCCTCCTATGAAGCGAAGCACTACGGAGTCCAATCCGGCATGCCCACCCGCCAGGCTCGGTCCCTGTGCCCCCAATTGGTGACCGTCCCCGGTCACTTCTCCGAGTACCAACGGCTCAGCGACCAGGTCTTCGACATCTGCGGGGACCTCACACCCATCGTCGAGCGCATCTCTATCGACGAGGCTTGGCTCGATGTGTCGGGGTCCACCCATCTCTTCGGAGACTCAGCAACGATGGCTCGGGCTTTGCGCAAGAGGGTCCTCGACGAAACGGGTCTACCACTGTCGATCGGAGCGGCCCGCACCAAGTTTCTGGCCAAGGTCGCCAGCCAGGTTGCCAAGCCCGATGGGCTGGTGGTGGTCGAGCCAGATCACGAGATGGAGTTCCTCCACCCACTACCGGTCAGGCTGGTGTGGGGCGTGGGCCCGGTCACCCAGGCGAAGCTGGCCGAGCGGGGTGTCCACACAATCGGCGAGCTCGCCCAGTTGAAGCCCCAGGCCCTGGAGAGAATGCTGGGTGACGCCGCGGGCAAGCACCTCAACGCCCTGGCTTGGAACCGCGACCCGCGAGGAGTTGAGCGCCACCGGCGATCCGGGTCGATGGGCGCCCAGAGCGCTCTCCCCCGCCAAGCCCCAACGGATGAGTTGGTGTCGCAGACGCTTATGCGCCTAGCCGACCGCGTGGGCACCCGGCTCCGCAAAAAGGACCGCGGCGGCAGGACCATCGCGATTCGCATCCGCATCCCCGAGCAAAGAGCCATCTCGCGCCGTCGCACGCTGGGCTCGGCCATCTCGGGGTCCGACGCCATCCACCGCGTTGCCCTAGAGCTCGCCCACCAGGCCATCAAGGAAGAGAAGATCCACGAGATCAGCCTGCTCGGTGTTTCGGTATCAGGACTCCGGGAGGGAACCGCCCTCCAGCTCGAGCTGGCATTGGGCCAAGGCGAGTCCGGGGCCGGCAGCGACGAGGGTGTGCGGCGCTGGGAGCTGGACCGGGCGATCGACCAAGCCCGAGAACGCTTTGGAAAGGAAGCAGTGGGCCACGGCGGCGTCGTATTCGGCCGCCAGTCAGTCCCTGACGAGTTCAGGGAGCTGGCCGAAAAGAAGGACGATTAGACCCGGCCATAGAGTTGGGGGCGCTACGCCACGTCTTCCCCTCCCCTCGCGCGTCTTCCCTTCTCCCGCGAAGCGGGGGAAGTACCCCGAGCGAAGCGAGGGGGATGGGGGTGCGAACCCTTCGCAGACTCCGACGAGTTTCCCCGCCCGCTCGCGGGAGCGCAAGGGGAGTTCTTGATTCCCCTCCCGCTTGCGGGAGGGGTAAGGGGAGGGTGTCAATCACTACCGCGAATGCAAAGCCCTACAGATACGGCAGCGGCAACTCCCCTTTGGCCGCAGCGCCCGCGATCTCCCCAATCCGCTTGGCGCGAGTCTCCTCGCGTTTGGCACTCTTGACCCACATCAACATCCCCTGGCGCGCCGAGGGGCTGCACTTATCGAAGTACCTTCTGGCCCCTTTCCTCCCAGCCAGCGCCTTTGCCAGGTCATCGGGAACGACCATCGCCTCGATATCGTCGAGGAACTCCCACGATCCGTTCGCCTTCGCCACTTCCACCGCCGCCAGGCCCGCCTCGGTCATCAAGCCGGCCTTGATCAGCTTGGCGACACGCTTCTTATTGGACCCCGACCAATTGCTGTTGGGCTTGCGAACCGAGTAGTACTGGCGATAGCGCTCATCGTCCAGACTTTGGACCTTCGAGTCCACCCACCCGAAGCAAAGGGCTTCCTCGACGGCATCGTCATAGGGCACGCTCCCCTTGCCGGAATCCTTCTTGTAGATGATCATCCACACCGACTGACGGTTGTCGTGGTTCTTCTCCAGCCACTTGCGCCAGGTCGGTCGGTCCTTGACGTAGACCTCGTCCTCCATAAGGGAAGAGTAAATCTTCACAAGCCCGAGCGGCCGCAAAAACGAACTCTGCAAACAGGCCCCACAAACTGCGACTAGCGCCAACTTCCCTAAGGCCCCCCGTGCCACACCCACAGCTTCGGGTCAGCAGGCGTCTGGGTCACTGAGGGACCGACGAGGCGAGGAGATCGGGGCGATACTCCTGCCGACACCAACGTAGGTGAAGCCACTGCGAAGTACCGCGTCGGGCTCAAGCACATTGCGGGCATCGACCATGAGCCGTCCCTTCATCTTGGTGGCTACGTCGTCGAAGTTGATTTCGGTGAACTCACCCCACTCGGCCGCGCCATCGAGTGCATCCGAGACGGAAGAGTGGAATGTGATTGAACCCTCACGTCTGCTCTTGTCTAGCTGATCAGCGAGACCCGGCTCGAAGAGAGGGACATCACCACGCTCCAAGATATCGAGGCGCACGGGGTCGATCTCGACGATGCGAACTTGATGCCCAAAGGCGACAAAGCCTGCGCCCGGTTACCAAACCTACGTAGCCCGCGCCGATGACCGTGATGTCATACTTCGTCATTGGCATACCTCGCGATTCGTCACTCCAAGGCCCGCCGGGCGGCTCATTTCAGCTAGATAAGTCACGCTCCGTCCTCTCCTTCACCCACGAGGCGCAGCAGTCTCGCCGGGTTGCCAACAACGATCGCCTTGGGTGGAACGTCACGAGTTACAACACTCCCCGCTCCGACCAAAGCGCCGGCGCCGATGGTGACTCCTGACAGGACCACAGCACCGGACCCAATCGAGGCACCTCGCTCGACCACCGTGGTCTCGAGCGACCAATCGCGTCCCCCTTTCAACCGGCCGTCAACAGTTGACTGTGGAAATTTGTCGTTGGTGAACATCACTCCGTGCCCGATGAACGCCTCATCCTCGATCGTCACACCTTCACAGATGAAAGAGTGACTCGACACCTTGACAAGGCGCCCAACCACCGCACCCTTCTGGACCTCAACGAACGGCCCGATCTGGCTCAGGTCTCCGATCTTGCAGCCATAGAGATTGCTGAACGCCCGCACGACCACACCATCACCCAGAACCACATCGTTGGCGACCAGAGCCTTTTCTGATACTTCGGTAACCGCCATTCGATCTCCGCCCCGGTCTGCTTAGAGTTTCAGCCCTCGACGTCCACAGGAGCGACTCGGTTGAATATCGACCGCTCAGCCGCCTCCACCCACGCAGTCGTACGGTGGGCCCAACTTGGAAGTCAGAACCAATACGGTAGTCGGACTTTTCCACCACTCGATACAGGTTCGCCATCGCCTAGTGAGCGAGCGGGCCTAACCTCGCCGCCATGACGGTCCGGCGTATCTCGCGGCGCATGTTCCTCAACGACCTCGGCAAAGGCGTCGTGGCGGTGGCGGTGTTCGGACCGCTGGTGGCGGCTTGCTCCAGCGACAGCGAAAGAGCGACCTCTTCTACAGAACCTTCCGCCACCGAGCCCCCAGCTACCAACGCCCCCACCAGCGCGACAACGACCCCCGCCGACATTGCGACCTCAGAACCGACCGAGGATGACTTCCCAGGGACATGGTCCCGGGTGCTCCTGGGGAACGTGTCGGCCTATGTATTGGCCCGCGGCGACAAGGCGGTGGTGGTCGACACCGGGAATCCGGGCAGTGCTGATGACATCGAGAACGCCCTCACCGCAGTGGGCCTCGATTGGGGAGGGGTTGGTCATGTCATCCTCACCCACCTCCATCCCGATCACATCGGGAGCCTCAGCGCGGTGATGACGGCTGCCAGCGGCGCCGCTGCCTACGCCGGCGAGGCCGACATCGGTGCCATGGACTCCCCTCGTCCTATCAACGCGGTGAGCGACGGCGATGAGGTGTTCGGGCTGGAGATCGTGGAAACGCCTGGTCACACAGTGGGCCACATCAGCGCCTACGACTCGAACAACAAAGTCCTGGTGGCGGGCGATGCCCTCAACGGCACCGATGGCGGCGTGTCCGGTGCCAATCCGCAGTTCACTCCCGATATGCCAACTGCCAACGAGTCGGTCAAGAAACTGGCCGGGCTCGACTTCGACACGGCCTACTTCGGGCACGGCGAACCTGTTCTCAGTGGCGCCAACGAGTTGATGGCTGCGCTGGCAGCCGACCTCTGACCGAAGCGGGCACGCAGAAGCCAGTCGGTTATATTCGTTGCACGGCAACCGACCCATAGGAGGACTCCGAATGCCTAAGTATGTATTGGCTTATCACGGTGGCGCTACGCCCGCCGACGTCAGCGAGGAAGAGATGGGCAAGATTATGGGCGCCTGGCAAGGGTGGATGGAAGGACTCGGCAGCGACCTGACCGACATGGGCAACGCTGTCATGGTGTCGAAGACCGTCACCAGCAGCGGGGTCGAGGACGGCGGAGGCGCCAACCCGATCTCCGGCTACAGCCTGCTGAACGCCGCAGACATCGATGCCGCTACCGCGGCTGTCAAAGACTGTCCGATCTTCGAGTCGGGCGGAACCATCGAGGTAGGCGAAGCAGTCGAGATGTAGCGACAGCTGCAGCACCTATGTGACGAAGAGGCCCCCAGGGGCCTCTTCTCTATTGCAGGGGTCCCACTGTTGGTCGAGATGCTGCTGGCATCCGTAGGGTTAGCTCCGAGCAGGATCCGTGCCTACACCAGTCCGTTCTTACCGCCACGATGTCGACTACGAGCGAGTGAGTCGATTCCTCATCGACGCATACAAGCCAGGAGACAACCTCGGAACCTGGCTCCAGCCCCGTTGGGAGTACATGCACCACCACTCCTATATCGATGAGCTCCCTCTGGAGCGCATTGGGGTACTGGAGACCAACGAGCGGATAGTTGGGGTGGTCCACTTCGAACACCACCCACCGCACATCTATACGCAGGTGGCTCCCGGTCATGATGGTGTTGGCGAGGACCTCCTTGACTATGCAGAAACACAGCTGGCCGATATCTCCGAATGCCTGGGACGCAGCGTCCTCGGTCTCTTCGTGGACAACTTCGATACCGCCATGAATCAACTGGTTGCTGAACGGGGATATCAGCTCCAAAGCCACGAGCAGGAAGAGCACTCGAGACTCGAGCTCACGGAAGAGCTGCCCGGTCGCGACCTGCCCGAAGGTTTCCGCCTGCAAAGCCTGGCCGAGGACAACGACCTCGAGAAGATCCACCGAGTGCTGTGGCGTGGGTTCGGCCACGACGGCCCTCCCCCTCCCGACGAGATAGAGGAACGACGCCGAATGCAGGAGGCTCCCAACTACCACAAGGACCTGACAATGGTGGTTGTCGCACCTAACGGGGACTACGCCTCCTATTGCGGCATGTGGTACGTGCCCGAGAACAGCGTGGCCTACGTTGAGCCCGTTGCTACCGACCCCGACTACAGGAGGCTCGGGCTGGGAGCTGCCGCGGTCTCCGAGTCTCTCAACAGAGTCCGCCGTTTGGGTGCGGAAGCGGCGTGGGTTGGGTCGGGCCAGGATTTCTATGCAGCGCTTGGCTTCAGAATCGCCTACCAGTCACACCTGTGGATCAGTCCTGAGGGTCGCGTCGCCAGCCATTGAAGGAAAACCGCCACCCAGACCCTGCCACAATGCGGTCAATGCAGGACTGGATCGTCGACACCTCTCGAAAGCTTGACCAGACAATCCGTCCCACCGTGTTGGAAACGCCGCTGGTGGAGCGGGTGGCGGGCGGACGTCAGATCTGGTGCAAGCAGGAAAACCTCCAGACAACAGGATCGTTCAAGATCCGGGGAGCGATGGCGAAGTTGCTGTCACTCGAGAGCGCAGAGCTGGAACGGGGAGTGCTGACAGCTTCCACCGGCAATCACGGCGCTGGAGTGGCCCTGGCCGGCAAGGTGCTGGGGGCCCATGTCACCGTATTCGTCCCCGGGTCGGCCGATCCCTCGAAACTTCAGGCGATTACCGATAGTGGAGCCTCGCTCCACTACGTCCCGGGCGACCCGGTGCAGTGTGAGCTGGCTGCCAGGCAACAATCGGAAGCCAGCGGTCGGATCTACGTGCCCCCATACAACGACCGCCAGGTCATCGCGGGCCAGGGCACGGTCGGCGTTGAATTAACCCGCCAGATCGACGAGGTGGGCGCCGTGGTGGTGTCGGTGGGGGGCGGCGGGCTCATCTCGGGCATCGCAGCGGTAGTCAAGAAGAGGTGGCCCGATGCCCAGATCGTGGCTGCCTCGGCCGAGAATTCATCTGTGATGCACGACTCGATCGCAGCCGGGCACATCGTGGAGGAGGAGACCCTGCCGACGCTGTCGGATGGAACCGCAGGCGGAGTGGAGCCCGGTGCCATGACCTACCAGACCTGCTCGGTCCTGGTCGACCAGTGGCTAACGGTCAGCGAGCAAGGGATCGCTAAGGCCATGGTCGCCTATCTCGATGCGTACGACGACCCCATCGAAGGCTCGGCTGCGGTTGCCCTGGCCGTCGCCGCCAAGCTGTCAGGCGATGCCGGGCCCTCCGTGGTGGTCCTGTGCGGTGGCAACGTCAGCGACGCCTCGATGACGCGGGCACACGAGCTGGCGCAGGGTTAAGCGGCCGAAGCAGTCCTTAGCCAGAAGTGACCTAAGACCCCTTTCGGCGGCCACCCAAAGCACCCAACCTGAGACTGATTCGACATTCAGGGAGAAGAGACATGACCGACGTTGTGCTGAAAGTGATGGACTCGATCACCGAGGTCATGGACGATGACCTGGCCAGCGCCATCTTCGACGCCGCGGTGTTCGCCACAGAACGCTCCGAAGACGTGTATCGGTGTGCCGAAGAGAGGCCAACAGAATCTGGGGAGCGGCTGCTGGCGGCGGCCACGGCCTTCTCTGATCCGGCGGCGTTCTCCGCAGCCGTCGACAACGGCTCGTTCGACCTGGTCGAGTGGATGCTGGAGTGTTCGTCAGTGACAGGCGAACTACACCCCGACCTGGAGCAACAGGTGACCCAGGCCGAGAGCACTCTCGACCAGCTCGGCTAATTCGGCGACTCCACGAGAAAGGCCCCCTGGGCAAGGGGCCTTTCTCTTAGTGCGGATTCCCGGGGACGGGCTAGGGGGAGAGGGAAGAGGGACCTAGCTGCACCCCATTGAGTTTCCGCAGTTCAGGCAGCGGTAACACGAGCCATTGCGCACCGTGATGTGACCACAGGTGTCACATAGCGGGGCGTCACCCATCATTTCGCCTAGGGCTGCCGCCATAGGGTCTGCCTGGGCTTGCATCGCCTGCACAGGTTCGTGGGCCGCTGCTCCGACCGGAACTGGAGCTTTCACCTGTTCCAGCAGATTGATCTTGTTCTTACGGCCCCTGGCCGTTCCGTTGCCGTTGCCATTGCCGTTTCCGTTGCCGTTGCCGTTTCCGTTGCCATTGCCGTTTCCTGCACCGTTCTGAGGGGCGAAGGGATCGCCGTCGACGAACTTCACAGCCGCCTTCACCGCTTCGATGTCGCCCTCAGCCACCGCCTCATCTAGCCCGAGCTGGACGCCGGCCTCCACTGCCAGGCCCTTGGGCGGCTCTGCCAGCTCGACCTCCGGCGGCACCTGCACCAGGTCGGTGCGGCCCAGGTACTCCAGCCCGACCGAGCGGAACACGTAGTCGACGATGGAGTTGGCCATCTTGATGTTGGGATGGCCTTCGACCATGCCTCGTGGCTCGAAGGTGTGGAATGTGAAGGTGTCAACGAACTCCTCGAGCGGCACGCCGTACTGGAGGCCCTTCGACACCGCGATGGCGAAGCACGAGAGCACGCCGCGCAGGGTTGCGCCTTCCTTGGCGAGGTCGATGAAGAGCTCGCCCATGGTGCCGTCGTCGTATTCCCCGGTGCGGAGGAACACCTTGTGCCCACCGATGCGGGCTTCCTGGGTCCAGCCCTTGCGCTTGGCTGGCAGCATGAAGCGCGGTGGCGTGGTGCCTACGTAGGCCTCCGTGGGGCTGGCGCCCGGGGCGATTACCCCGGTTACCACCTGGGCTTCTGCCTCGATCGCTTCGGCCAGCTCCTCGGTTTCCTCCTCGTTGTCGGCGCCCTCATCAGAGGTCGCCGAGAGAGGCTGAGAGGCCTTGGAGCCATCGCGATATAGCGCCATCGACTTCAGCCCCAGCTCCCATGAGAGCATGTAGGCGTCCTCGATCTCTTCGGTCGTCACCTCGTTGGGCATGTTGATGGTCTTGGAGATGGCGCCCGAGATGAAGGGTTGGGCGGCGGCCATCATCCGGATGTGGCCGTTGTGATGGATGAAGCGGCGCCCGTGCTTGCCGTTGCGATTGGCTGTGTCGAATATCGCCAGGTGCTCGTCGCTCAGGTGCGGGGCGCCCTCGATGGTCTGGCGGCCGCAAATGTAGTCGTTGGCCGTTAGAACGTCGGAGGCGGAGAAGCCGAGCTCGCGCAGCATGTCGAAGTCGAACGAGGCGTACTGATCCTCGCTGAACCCGAGGCGGGCCATGGCGTCTTCGCCCAACACGAACACGTTGAAGGCGTGGCGCAGCTCGAACACGCCAGCCAGCTGGGCCTCGATCATGGCGATCTCGTCTGTGTGCAGGCCCTTTTCAGCCAGCGACTCCTTGTTGATGTGGGGAGCACCCGCCAGGCTCATGGAGCCGACGACGTAATTCACGATGTCGTGGACATCGGAATCGCTGTAGCCCAGGTAGCGCAGTGCCGGCTCGATCGACTGGTTGGCGATCTTGAAGTAGCCGCCGCCGGCCAACTTCTTGAACTTCACCAACGCGAAGTCGGGCTCGACCCCGGTGGTGTCGCAGTCCATCTGCAGGCCGATGGTCCCGGTGGGAGCGATGACGGTGACCTGGGCGTTGCGATAGCCGAAGGACTCGCCTCGCTCCAGCGCCAGGTCCCACGATTCCTGAGCGGCCTTGAGCAGGTCGTCCGGAGCGTGGTCGGCAGCGATACCGACCACGTCGGTGGAGATGCCCTCATAGTCGGTCTCGTCGTATGCGGCGCGCCGATGGTTGCGGATCACCCGCAGCATCGAGTCCTTGTTCTCGTGGTAGCGAGGGAAGGGGCCCACCGCCGCAGCCATCTCGGCAGAGGTGGCGTAGGAGGTGCCGGTCATGATGGCGGTGAGCGCCCCGGCGATGGCCCGACCTTTCTCGGAGTCGTAGGGGATGCCCTGTCGCATGAGCAGCGAACCGAGGTTGGCGTAGCCGAGCCCCAGCGTGCGATAGTCGTACGAGCCCTGGGCGATCTCGGCCGAGGGGAACTGAGCCATGGTGACTGCGATCTCGAGCACCATCGTCCACAGCCGCACCGCATGCTCATAGGCGGCGATGTCGAAGGTGGCCGACTCGTCGTCATAGAACTTGGTCAGGTTGAGGCTGGCCAGGTTGCATGCCGTGTTGTCCAAGAACATGTACTCCGAGCACGGGTTGGAGGCCCGTATGCGGCCTCCGCCGGGGCTGGTGTGCCACTCGTTGATGGTGTCGTCGAACTGCACGCCGGGGTCGGCGCACTCCCATGCGGCCTGGGCGATCTGGTCCCACAACTGGCGGGCTCGCACCTGCTTGACAACCTCGCCGTTGGTACGGGAGGTCAGCTCCCACACGCCATCGTGTTGGACGGCGTCGATGAACTCGTTGGGCACCCGCACGGAGTTGTTGGAGTTCTGACCGGCAACGGTTTGGTACGCCTCGCCGTTGAAGTCGGAGGGATAGCCCGCCGCGATGAGCGCCTTCACCTTGCGCTCCTCCTTCACCTTCCAATCGATGAACTCCTCGATGTCGGGGTGGTCGAGATCCAAGATGACCATCTTGGCGGCGCGCCGGGTGGTGCCGCCCGACTTTATGGCGCCGGCGGCGCGATCGCCCACCTTGAGGAACGACATAAGGCCCGAGGACTTGCCTCCGCCGGAAAGCTGTTCGCCTTCGGCGCGCAGCGATGAGAAGTTGGTGCCGGTGCCGGATCCGAACTTGAACAGGCGAGCTTCGCGCACCCACAGGTCCATGATGCCGCCCTCGTTCACCAGGTCGTCCTTGACCGACTGGATGAAGCAGGCGTGGGGGGCTGGACGGCTGTAGCTGTCGGGCGATGCCTCCAGCTGGCCGGTGTCGGGGTCAACGAACCAGAAGCCCTCGGGGGTCCCGGTGATGCCGTAGTTGTGGTGCAGCCCGGTGTTGAACCACTGCGGGCTGTTGGGGGAACCCACCTGGTTGATGAGCATGTGCTTCAGTTCGTCTTCGAACGCCTCGGCATCTTCGCTCGACGCGAAGTACCCGTTGTTCTCGCCCCAGAAGCGCCAGGTCTCGGCGAGGCGGGAAACGGTCTGGCGAGCCGAGCGCTCCGGGCCCAGCACCGGCGAGCCGTCGGCGTCGAGGATGGGCTCGGCCCTGTCGTCGTGTTGGGGTACTCCGGCCTTGCGGAAGTACTTCGAAACGATGATGTCGACGGCCACTTGCGACCAATCGGAGGGCACCTCGGCCCCTTCCATCTCGAAAACGATCGATCCATCTGGGTTGGTGATGCGGCTGTCTCGCCTCTCCCAATCGACGGTGTCGAACGGATCCTGGCCGGCGGTGGTGAACCGCCTCTCGACCGTCAATCCCTTTGCCATTCCTACTCCTCCTGTCGTCTGCTCCGTCCGCAGGCAAACCTGCGTTCCATTCCACAACCACTAGATGTTGTGGTGGGGAAGCGACAGGACCACGACATCTTGGGGCGAGGGAAGAGGAGTGTAATCACAGGGATGTAATTCCGTCAAGGGTATTCAAATCAACAGCCCTAATGACGCAATTGTGATTACTCGCGCAGCCAGGTTTGTACCTCGCGGGCAGGGTCGCGGTCAAGCCCAGGGGCTGGTTGGGTTTCGCGACATGGCGAGAATGTTTCGCGGGCTACGCCGCGACGGGTCGACATACCTTGCAGGGGCGATAGCCAGCCTGGCGCGCTTCAGCCGCGCTGCGGAACTCGACGGTGTGGTTGGGCTGAGTGCGCCGGGCATGGCCACAGGTTGGGTTGCAGAAGATGTTGGTGGTGTCGGAGCCGGTCAGCCGCACTCCCCTATCGGCGAGGTCCTCGAAGCCGTCGACGTCCATGCCTTCGCTGGCCAGGATCTTGCTCTTCACCTCGGTCCCGTAGTAATAGTTGCCGAGGTGCCCGTCGTTGCGCACCACTCGATGACACGGCACCAGCACCGGTACCGGGTTGCGAGCGAGCGCAGTGCCGACCGCCCGGACCGCCTTCGGCTTGCCTATCTCCCTCGCCACCCACGAGTAGGGGCGCACCTGACCGGGCAAGATCTCGGCCGTCTTGCGCAGCACCGCCTGTTGGAACTCCGACATCGAGCTCCAATCGATCGACAACGTCCCCAGCCGGCCGGTCTCGAGGGTCTTGGCCAGCTGGGCACCGAGACGCTTTGGCATCTCCTCCACCGGGAAAGCCGGGCGGCCCTGCAGATCCTCGAACCAGTCTTCGAAGGCGGCGCCATCGCTGCCCAGGTGCACTGCCGACACGCCACGCTCGTTGAAGGCCACCTTTATCTCTCCGGCGGGCCCCGCCACGGAGACGTACCCGTCGGCCAGCCCCGTCTCCAACAGCACCCGGGGCGCCAGGGACTTGGGGGCTCTCGTCTTGAGAGCTTCTAGCTGCTTCATGCCATCACCTCTTCGGGAGTCAGGGATCTGCGAAGTGTTTCCAAACCACGACGGACATCGGCCTTCACCGTGCCTTCG
>Ga0224512_10001591_pt1 | contig 21611 bp, 7 predicted proteins | sample SF_May12_sed_USG_4_FD_169103 | JGI IMG/M metagenome (GOLD analysis project Ga0224512, IMG submission 169103) | Sediment microbial communities from San Francisco Bay, California, United States - SF_May12_sed_USGS_13 | ecosystem: Environmental > Aquatic > Marine > Sediment | place: USA: California... | reverse complement strand
CGCCAGCACCACCCGCCCTGGGTTGGGTCCGGCCGACACGTGGTCGAGCACGGTGAAACTCTCGAGGTCGGCTACGGCGACCTCGCCGTGGCTCGGAACCGAGACGACCATACGGTCCCCGTCGCTCGTCTTCACCCAATCGTCACCCGGGCCCCTCAGCAGCATCACGCTGAAGAGCTGGGTGAAACCGGCGACATCGACGTTGGGGTCGATGACCGAGATCGTCGGTCCCTCGTTGAGTGCCAGGAGGAAGAAGCTGTTGAAGTCGATCAGGGGGCGCTCGGTGAGGGCGCCGGAGATGTAGCCGGCGATCTTGGTCTGGCACTGCTCGTCGGTGGCCGCCGGGCCCTGCTCGAGCCACGCCAGCGGCCGTGCCCCCTCGATCGGGTTGCCGGCCGAATCGACGACCTTGAAGATCACCGCGGAGTTGGCGCCATCGACGATCTCCGAGGCGAGGTCGGCCCCGCGGCCCCCGATGCCAAGGAAGCTCTGCATCGTGAACTCGACGGTGACGCCGTTCTCGGTGACCTCCCCGTAGAACAGCTCGTCGTGGATGGGGTTGCCGTGGTGGTCGATCTCGGCGCCCTCGGCCACCGGGACCCCGTGACCGTCGCCGTGGTCGTCGTGGTCGGTCGTGGTACCGCCGTCCGCCGCGGCGTCGTCGTCATGGCTGTGGTCCTCGGCGGCGCCCTCAGGATGCTCGTGGTCAAGCGCCGTGTCTATGCCGCACGCCGCGGCGAGCAGGGCGAGGGCGACAACGGCTGAGGCGAGGCGGCCACGCGAGTTGACGGTGCTCATGGCATACATTGTCCCAGCATTGGAACAGTATGGTGGGTGCGGCCGCCTTGGTCCGCACCCACCACCGATTCTTGCGTCATCCAACGGCCAAGGTCACCGTGGCCGGACCGCTGCACGCCCCTGACGGGTCGCACGCCTGATACGTGAAGCTGTCCCGGCCTTGGAAACCACGGGCCGTCGCTCGGTAGCTGAACGACCCGTCGGCGTTCACGGTCACATTGCCGTGCTGAGCGTTGGACACTCGCACCGCCGTCAGCGGGTCGCCGTCGGGGTCACTGTCGTTGAACAGCAAACCGACCTCCTCGGGACCAGGCAGTTCGGTCACCACCGGTCCGCCGGTTCTCGCTGTCACCTGGTAGGGTCCATCGGGCAACGCGACCGGGGCCGAGTTGGCCGGCGGATCGGGCGGCGCCGCGAAGCGGAGGATGCCCCACAGGCCCTGGTAGTTGCCGAACGAGCCGACGTCACGGAACAGGTAGTCACCCTCGACCGCGAACTTGCCACCGGTCTTGCGAGGCACGAAGTCGAAGTGACTGCCGGCGCCGACGCCCTCCTGGGAGCCGAGCCACCACGTCTGCATGTTGTGGCGATCTGTGTTGTGGCCGCCGGCGCTCAGGTCGAGGGCGTTGTGGGTGCGGAAATCGTCGCCGATCCTCGCGCTGCCGCCGACGTAGGGCGCCTGCTGCCAGGCGTGGCCGTTGACCGTCCACACCATGCCCCGGGCGTTACCACCCGGCATCGCCACCCGCATCCGGAATTGCATGGCGTCCGCAGCGCCGTCGCCGTCCACGTCGACGTCGGTCGGCTCGGTCGACACGAAGAACACCGGCGTCTGCGGGTCCTCACCGACCCCCGGCATGTTGTTGGAGTACAGCAGGTGGTTGTTCTGGTTGTCGCGCAACGCCGCGTCCGAGAACCCGGTGTTGGGTGGGATCCCGAGCCGGTACCACATGGGCTCCGCCCCGTAGTTGATCGCCTTCTGCGCCGAGTCCTGCGGATCCTCCGGCGTGCCGGGACCCTCAGCCGCGATGTTGGGCACGGCACAATCCATCAGCTCCGGGACGGCGAACTCACCCCCCGACGGACCGGCCACCGGATCTTCCACACACCCGCCTCCGTAGCGGAGGTTGATGTCGTTTTGGAGGACCACGACGAAGTCACGGAACGACGTCGTGGTGCCGTCGGCCCACTCGTGGGTCACCGTCGCCGAGGCACGGCTGTCGTTGTCGACGACCCACGTCGCCCCCTGCGGCTCGATGACCAGCGCCCCGACCATGCCCTTGTTGGAGCCCTTGATCCGGTCCGCCGGCATCAGGTTGACGACGCCGAACTCGACCGGTGTCGGCACGAGGGTGACCGAGCCATTGCCGTTGTTGACAACCCCGATGTCACCGGCGTACCAGGTGTACGCCCTGATCGAGCCGGGGGCGACCAGCTGCATGTTCTCCAGATCCCCGGAGTTGACGCCGGTCTGGAACCCGTCACCCTGGCGCACGTTGTACGCCAGCAACTGCGTGTGCAGCCCGACCAGGCTCGACGGCGCGAGGTCGTTGGCGTTGAAGGTGGTCATCCCCGTGACACCGTTGTGGTCCACGTTCTTGGCCTTGGTCACGATCGACGGCAGCGACGCGAAGCCCGGCATGTCCGGCTGCCCGACGAACCCGTTCAAGGGGTCGCCGTTCACCGGGGCGGCCTCGAGCGCATTGTGCAGCTCGATCTTGATGCAGTCACCGGCGTTGGCCCGCAGGATCAGCGGTTCGACCGGTACCCCGGCCTTGAGACCAATCGGTTTGCCGGCGGCGTCATACTCGAGATCGTCATTGAGCACATACATGATCGCCGTCGGGTCGACGAGCGGCCCCACACCCTGTCCGTTGTCGGTGAGCCGGGAGTTGTAGACGATCCCGTCCGTAAGACCGATGTCCTGGGCCCGTACCGCGGTGACCCTGAACATCACGTCGGGCGCGGTGTTGGGACAGATCCTGGGCTGAATCTTTTTCTTCCCCGGACCCGGGGGCGTGAAGTCGTCAATGTTTGTGATCGACGGCCCGTCGGCGTCCACCGGGTTGTTCGGCAACGCGAGCAGGTCCGCCCGTTCTCTGCTGTAGGCACGCAGGATGCCCCACAACCCGTTCCACAGGTCGTCCTTGTGCGCGCCCGCCGTCCACAGGTAGTCGACCTCGGCCGGGTTGCCGGGTCCAACGTCCAGGCTGACCGGGAGTTCGAGGTTGAAGTACTCCGAGATGCCCATGAACTGGGAGTTCCGCCAGCCCGAGTTGGCGCTGTCGAACTCGCGGCGCCACTTGAGCCCGTGGATCATCATGTTGTGCTCTTCCTCGTGGGCGCCGGTCTGGATGCGAACCCTGACCTTGTCACCCTCGTAGGCCCGCAGCAACGGTGTCGCCGGGTCTCCCGCATGCACCCCGGGCGGCGCCGCCCACGGCAGGTCGCCGTACACGGTGTTGAGCTGGGGTATGGCCCGGTCGGTCCGCGTCTGGAAGGCGCGGGCCAGGTCGCCGGCGTCACCGGCCACTTGACCGAGCACACCATCACCGTCTGTGTCCTCACCAGGATCGAGTACCGCGTCGAGGTCGGCGTCCTCGAAGATGCGCAACCCCAGTGGCTCGTTGCGGTAGTTGACCACGTACGTGCCCGGATCGTCGGCCGAGATGGCCTCCGGGCACGGCCTCAGCGATCCAGCGGTTCCGTCGCCCTCGTCGAAACACCTCTCCGGGAAGAACACCAGGTCGGGCATCCGGTCCTTCGGCGGCTCCTGCCTGATCGACGGGTTGACGCTGCCGAAGAAGTCGGCGTAACACGGGATCGTCCGGCCGGGATCCGCAGGATCCTTGGCGTTGCACGTCGTCGGCTCGCCGCGGCCCGCCTCGTACGCGTGCTGGAAGTCGGCGAACTCCATGAACCACTCACGGTGCGAGTTCTCACCGAAGACGTTCCAGAGTCCGCCGCCCTGCCAGTCGGGCACGAGGATGTCGGCCCGCCACGAGGTTGGTCCGCCGTCCTGGCGTGGCAGCGCCCCAGCGCCGACATCCGGTGTCAGCCGCTTGAGACCCTTGTCCGAGTTCTCCCAGCCACCGGGGGCGTACAGGGCGTCGGTGTTTTCGTCGAGGACGCCGCCGAACATCGTCCCGGTCTCCGGGTCCCGCCACTGGGAGGCCACGGGCTCGATGAGGACGGTGGAGTACAGGCCCACCTGCTGGTGGGTCGACGGCCCGTAGTGGTCATGGGTGAACACCGTTCCCAGACCGCGGTCCCAGCTCTGGGACAGCAGCGGGTCGGCGTACCAGCGCTGCACCGTGGTGCGGGCGCCCCACGCCAGGTCGCCGACGGCCGCGCCCATGGCGCCCTCGCCGAAGAAGGGGTGCTTCTTCGCCAGCGGGCACGCCGGGGTCGCATTGTCACCGGGATCGAGGCGGCCGTCGTGGTCGGCGTCGTTGAAGTCCTCGCCGCACTCAAGAGCGGGGTTGGTCTCAACGTTCTCGTGGATGGCGTGGACGCGCTCCTCGACCTCTTGCGGGCTCAGCGTGCCGTCCTCGTAGTTCCACCCGTTGGCCGAGCCGTCGGCGGACGTCACGTCGAACTTCACCAGGTGGATGTGCTGGCCGATGATGTCGGTCGGCGTCCGCACCTGGAAGTCGTCGAGCTGGTACACGTTTGGCACCAGGTTGGTGTGCCAGAACTCGGCACACTCGGTCGGGTTGAGCCGCATCACCAGCGGCTCGGGCGCTTTGGCGCCGGTGAGGATGTCGTCGACATCCTCCCACAGCGCCTCGAAGCGCTGCTGCTGGAAGTGCCAGCCGACCTTGTTGAGGGTCATGTCCATCTCGATGTTGGCGCCCTTGTAGCGGCGCGTCTTGTCAACGAGCGAGATGTCACCCGAGTTGAGCGCCGGATCGGTGCGACACGGATCGGCGTAGGGCGCGCCCGGCTTGGGCGCCAGACCGTTCGTCTCGAACCCCTGCAGGTTGATGCTCGGCTCACCGCCCTGTGGGCCGACGTCGCCGTCCTCATCGATGCGGCGGAGGACCGTGCTGCCCGCGTTCACCGCCGTGCCGTCCGGCAGGTAGGTGTCGTGCCAGCGCGCCTCGTGGAAGGCCATGGCCACCTGCTCGGCCGGCGTGCCCTCCTCGGGCACGGCGCCGAAGCCGGCGTTCTCGATGATCTTGTTGAAGTCGACCGGGGTCTGGAACTGCACATGGGTCACGTCACCGGCCGCCGGGTTGAGGTTCGGTCCGGTCGTGAGGATGTGCCGCGGCAGACCGCCGTCTTCAAGTTTCCCGTCGTTGTCGATATCGACGATGTCCAGCGCCGGGGTCGGCGGACGGTGGCCCGTCAGACCCGGGATGAAGAACGGATAGCCGGGGTTGTCGGCGGCGTCGATGTTCCCGTCGCCGTTCAGGTCCATGTCGACGTCGGCGGGGGCCTCCAGGACGTCTGGGTTGCCGTCACCGTCGAGGTCGATCTGGCTGGTCGAGATGTCGAAGGGATCCGCCGGGTTGTTCCAGTCGGTCTTCAGCGTGTCGGTGACCGCAGGCGACGGTGCCATCGGCAGCGACGGCAGCGGAACGACCGCCGGTATCGGCGTACCCTCCACGATCTCGCCGTCGGGCAGGGCTCGAGCGCCATCGACCGGTCGACCCCCCTCATCCACACCAATGGTCCCGGGATCGTCGACTGTGAGCTCGGTGCCCCGCTCGAAGGTGTCGTGGACTCGCCACAGCTCCCACATGCCCTGGGCGAAGTGGGGGTAGAAGTGGCAGTGGAAGATCGAGTCACCGGCCGTCTTATTGCGGTTCCCCGAGCCGCCATAGGCGATCTCGTAGGTGAACCCGCTGCCCGGTCCCATCCCCTGGCTGTCGAGATAGTTGGAACCCTCGTCGTTCCAGTCGAACTGCCACTGGTGGGCGTGGAGGTGGAAGATGTGATGTTCCTTCGGCCCGGCGTGGAGGTTGCGGAACTTCACCCGGTCATTGAGATAGCTGTGGTGAACGTTCGAGGGGTCGTCCGGGTACAGCGCCTTGGTGGCGCGAACCGGGTTTGCAGCGACGGTCCCGTCCGGGTTGACGTTCACGCTCGCCGGGACGTCGACGATCATCGCCGGATCACCCACCGCCCAGGAGGTCAGGAAGAACTCCTCGTACTTGCACTCCGTGCAGTTGGCCATCGGTCCCAAACCGAGCCGGTTGGCGATGATCTCCGAGCCGATACCGCCGCTCCCGTAGTTGATCGGGAACGCGTCTGCCACGCCGTGGAGCGCGTGCTCGAACGCCGACTGGCTGAACTGCGGGAACGCTTGAACGCCGAACGCCTCGTCCTGGAAGATCACCGTGTACTCCCGGAACGGGTCGTCGCCGCCCGGGTAGTTGGCGTTCTCCCAGTAACCGGGCGTATAGGCCTCTTTCGGGATCTTGTAGCCGTTGCTCGCCGGTCCCGAGATGATGGCGTTGATGTCGGAGTGGACGAGCTCGGACCCGTTGAGCATCGCGATGATCGGGAGCCCGACCTTGGCGTCGCCCGCTTCGGTTGGGTAGACCGCGGCGTAGTCGATGATCGGCTGGCCGCCCGGAGTGGTGCGGTGCGCGTTCCAGACGCCGTCACCGTTGGTGTCAGTGAGGGGTTCCGCCGGAATGGCGTCATCCCACGCACCGTTGTCGTTCTCGTCGGTCAACAGTGGCTCTGCTGGCACCGCGTCATCCCACACACCGTTGCCGTTCTCGTCGGTCAACAGTGGCTCCGCAGGATCCCACACGCCGTTCCCATTGGAGTCCGTGTAGGTGTCTTCCGGGTCCCACACACCGTTGCCGTTCACGTCGGTCAACAGTGGCTCCGCCGGATCCCACACGCCGTTCGCATTGGAGTCGGTGTAGGTGTCCGCCGGCACCGCGTCATCCCATACACCGTTCCCATTGGAGTCCTCATAGGTATCCGCCGGCACCGCGTCATCCCACACACCGTTCTCATTGGTGTCGGTAAACAGCTCGGCGGGGGTGGCCCAGTCCATCTCTTCGCGGGTGAGCTGGCTGCGGTACCAGACGCTCTGGACGGGCTCGACGTTCAATGCGCCGAAGAGCCCGACTCCGGCGGTGCCGCCGGAGCCCTCCGAGCCGACCGTCACGGCCTGGTTGTAGAGGAGGAAGGTGTTCTCGTATTCGGCGAACCACTCGTAGGTGGTCGACTCGCCGGGCGCGACGATGCTCTTGTCGCCGTCGGTGCCGGTCAGGTCGTTCTCACCGACGTACGCGCCGTCCGACTGGATGTCGTCGACGAGCTGCATGTCGGTGACGTGCATCCCGACGTGACGGTCGCACGGCCAGTCTCCGTGGGGCTGGTTGTCCCAAGAATTCGGTGCGACCACCTCAGGCGGGCACGCCTGGCCCGCGGGGACGGGGTCGATGAGGTTCTCGAAGTCGACGGTGATGCAGTCGCCGACGTTGGCGCGCAGCACCAGCGGACGAGGACGCTTGTCCTCACGGAGCATGACGTTGCCCTCTTCGAGCGGGACGCCGCTTTCAGCCTCGGTCTGGCCGGCGTTTGCTCCGTCCTTGTGGACCACATCTCGGCGCAGCGCGTACATGAGGCCGTTGGGGTTGACGGCGCCCAGGCGGTTGTAGACGATGATCTGATCGAGGGCGACCACGTCGGCGTAGATCTGGCGGTTGCATCCCTCCCCAATGGTCGGGACGTGGTCGGTCAGCGGGGCGGCGGTGGCCGGCTCGGCGGCCAGGGACGGAGTCGGAATAAGACTGATCGAGGCCACGATCGCAACAATCGTCCGCGCCACAATCGCCTGGCCAGTTCGGGCGGGGATGGACATCGCACGGATGCCACGCAAGACGGAGAGAAGCGGCACGGTGCGCTCGGCGGGTATCCCGAAGAGCAGCGCAAAGCCGAGCGCGGCAGAGAGAGATGTGGGGAGGAGGGCAAGAGCATCAGACACGGCGTGAGGCAGCGGTGCTCCGGAATGGTGCTCAGCTGGGAACAGCAGAGCGTGAGCCAGACCGCCCGGAATCAGAACGGCGGCGTAGCCCAGGCCCACCATGAGTGCCCAGCGGACGCGGGCCAGCGAACCGCGGGCGAGCGTCCACGAACGCACCCGCCGGTTGACCACGCATACAACCGCCAGCGCCAGCGGGACGGCCAGCAAGGCGTCCCGCAGCCAATGGAAGAGCCCGTTCATGGCGACGGCGTGATGACCGACGTGGAGCACGTGGGCCACCAGACCCACTGTCAGGGCGACGAACAAAGCGGCTGCCAAAGAACTCAGCAGCGACCGGTCGCGGGCGCGACCGCCCCCGTTCCTGAACCGGCCGGTTCGAGAGACCCGCAACGCCAATCGCCCGTCAGGCGGCCCAAGAGCCACTGGCTGCTCACGACGAGGATCAGCGACACCACCGCGCCCGCCAATGGCACGATCCAGAATAGAACCGAACATGGCAATCCCTAGCTTTTCCGTCTTGCGTGCCCTCTCGGTTGTTGGGGCAACAGTTTCCCCTCCTAGCCTGCGCTCTTGGACCTCGTCCGTCATGAGTAGCCGACTACGCATCTCCTCAACCGCTGACCGAGGTCGGAGCGTTGGCCATATCTAGACAGGCGTCAACTACCTACGCGGTTCTTCTCCACGGTCCCGGCGGAGGCCCTGCTCGGGTTTGGACGGATTCGAGGTCTTGGACTGGTCGAGGCCTATGGCGAGTTGACGGTCACGGCCGACAGCGTGGTGGTCGTAGCGGCTTGCCCTGGCTGTGGGGTGCGGGCCGATGGACCGCCTGGGTACTGAGATCAGCTCGGCCTCGTACAGAAAGTCGCAGCCGGCGTCGGCTTTGCACTAACCAATTCTTAGCGATACATTTAATATCTGAATTAGTGTTAGGCGGAGGTGGCGGGGGTACGGAGCAAGTTCTGTGGCTAGGGATCTCATAGGGCGGACCGGCGAGGTCGCGCACCTACTTCGGTTGGTCACACGTCGTGGCCTGTCCGGTGGTGTCGTCAGTGGCCCACCGGGAGTCGGAAAGACCCGTCTGGGGCGCGAAGTGCTCACGCAGGCAAGCCGGGGCGGGACCAAGACCATCCGAGCGGAGGGGGTGCACGGCGTCTCAGGCATCCCATTCGGTGCGGTTGCCGGCTGGCTGCCCGACGTCCGGCGGGGTGACACTCCGTTGCAGATCCTGGTTAAGGCCCAACGAACGCTGGCCGATAGAGCCGGCGACGGGCGGCTCCTGGCGTTCATCGATGACGCCCATCTTCTCGACGAACATTCGGCGACTCTGGTCTCTCAACTCGCGCTAGCAGACATTGCCTTCGTGCTCATGACCGTGCGCACTGGCGCATCGCTACCGGCCCCCATCCTGCGGCTGGCCAACGACGATCGCTTGGAGGCGATCCGGCTGGGTCCGCTGCCTCCTTCTGCCATCGAAGACCTCGTGTGCGCCAGGCTCGGGGGACCGATGGAGGCCATGTCGCTGGCAAAGCTGGTCAGAGCTTCCGAGGGCAACCCGCTCTATATCTCTGAGCTCGTGGATGAAGCGCTGGAACGCGGGGCATTGTCGACCAAACACGACGTGTGGACCCTCTCCGGTTCTCCACCGATCAGCTCGCGTCTGGTACGCGTAGCGCGAGACGCCCTGGCTACTCTCAATCCGGCCGAAATCGGCACACTGGAGCTCATCGCCGTCGGCGAGCCCCTCGATTATGACCTGCTCGCTCTCACGGCGGACATGGACGCAGTGGAAACGCTGGAGGAGCGGGGGATGATCACCGAGGCCTCGGACCGAAGCCGTACCTACATTCGGGTGAAGTCACGGCTGTTGGCAACGGCCCTTCGGGAATTGCTTCCGTCGTCGAAGACCCGCCGGTTGAGCGGTTTGCTCGCCGACGCACGGCTGGCGTCGGGTGCCCGGCGCCACGGGGACAAACTCGAGCTCGCCCGATGGCAGCTCGCATCAGGTCGTTCAATTGATGGCGATGCGCTGATCGAAGCTGCCCGATTGGCGCTGGCGGATTATGACGCCTCGCTCGCCGAGCAGCTCGCACGTTCCGCTCTGGCTGCGGGCCGCGGAATCGAGGCCGAGCTCGAACTTGCGCACGCGCTGGCCCAGCAAGGGAGGAAGTCCGAGGCCGACGAGCGTCTATCCGCTGCGGCCAAGAGGGCCTCGACCGATGCCGAGATCGGGCGCACGGCCATGGCGCGCCTGCGAAATGCCACCTATCTGGGTCGCTGCCCGCACGCGGCATTCGATGCGGGCGTCAAGGCGCTGGCTGAACTCGAAGACCCGGACTGGAAGGACGCTTTGGCTGCCGAGTTGTCGATCTCCGCCACGCTGATTGGTGACTACGCCGGTGCGATCGACATCGGATCACGAGTCGCCGACCAGGCTCAAGTAGCGGACTCCGTCATGGTCAGCTCGCTCTTGGCATCGACGATCAGCGACGTCATGCTCGGAAAACTCGACGAGGCCGCCGACACGTTGCAGCGCGGTTTGCGGCTGGTCCCAAGAGCCGCCGACCATCTTCCCTTGGCGGCGCAACTGTTCGCAATGCACCATGAGCACGGGCGGATGTTCGGCGGTGACCTCATCGCAGCGGAAGACGCTTGCCGAATCAAATATCAGGAGGCAGCCGAGCGATCATCCATCGCCACGCTCGGTCTCTGGGCTAGTCATTATGCCGCCTCGATGCTGTTTCGGGGGAACGTCGCAGGATCGGTGCGGATGTATGCGGAGGCAGTCGGCCAGCTCCAGGATCACGATCCGTTCCGCGCCTTGCCGGTGGCCCAATGCTGGAGAGCCCTGGCGCTTGCCCACGCGGGAGAGAGCGAAAGATCCCAGCGGGTGTTGGACACCGTCAATTCCGAATACATCACGTGCGAACTCCGAGTGGCGGCTCTGAACAAACGAGCCACGGCATGGCGGCTTGCCGGCGACGGCGAGCTCCTGCTGGCGAGCGAGGCCTGCGCCGAGGCCGGTCGTCACCTCATCGACAACTCGCATCTGATGTGGGGTGTGTTCACCCTGCACGATGCCGTGCGGTTTGGCCATCCCGAGCTGGTTGCCGATGATCTCGCCAAGCACGCAGCCCACGCGGACGGCGAGTTTGCGCCTTTGCTGGTCCGCCATGCCGAGGCCCTGTTGACCTCCAACAGAGCCGCCCTGGACGCATGCGGTCGTGACTACGAGCGGCTCGGCGCGCTGCTGCTGGCCGCAGAGACATACACTCAAGCGGCCGGAATCCACCAAGCTGCCGGGCATCGCGTCGCTGCGGCCAGAGCCTCGAGTATGGCCGGCGTCCTGTCCGCACAGTGCTCGGGGGCCCGCACCCCGGCGCTCCAGGCCGAGGTGAGGTTCCTAACCGAACGCGAGTTGGAGGTTGCCGTTGCCGCGGCTCGGGGCAGCTCGAACCAGCAAATTGCCGACCATCTTCACATCTCGATACGGACGGTCGAGAATCATCTCGCCTCCGCGTATGCCAAGCTTGGGATCCACTGTCGATCAGCCCTTGTTGAGGTCATCCCGACGGCCAAGACGGCGGTCTGAGGTTCGTCGAACCGAACCCTCGGGCCCGATCCCGGTGCTGCCGCCATCCGACCGACGCGGCGTCGACATCCTTCGGCGCTTGAAGCTGTCGAACTCGGGTTCCTCCGCCCGGGCCGATCGGAACAACCACCGCCCCCGACCGAGAACGAGACGAGACCGCTGGGCTCGGTCCCCCACCGCCTGCGAGCTACGGCACTTTCGAGCCCACCACCGACCTTCAGCCGGCGATGGTGGCGAAGCCGAACTCGGGGCGAGTTGCTCCGCAGCGAACACGTGGGCCATGAGGGACTTGAACCCCCGACTTCTTCCATGTCATGGAAGCACTCTAGCCAACTGAGTTAATGGCCCTGGTTGTTCGGTTTGACCAGGCTAGCAACTGCTAGCCCGGTTCAAACAGAGCGCGGAGCGGGATTTGAACCCGCGAATCATGGCTTTGCAGGCCACTCCCTTAGGCCGCTCGGGCATCCGCGCGTGGTGTTCCCAACTTTAGCGTCACCGCCGGCGCTCCGGCGACGATTCTTTCGCCGTCGCTTGCCGCCGGTGTGACCAGTCACAACAATAGGTATAACTTCTCAGTTCCGTAACGTAGACTGGCGCCGAGAGCAACCAACTCCTCGAGACCGGAGAGTGGCTGAAACACATGAATTCCGACTACGTAGCCTGGAATGGCGAACGATATGTGTGGCCTCCCCCGGAGGACTGGTACCTCGCCTCGGATGGCCGCTGGTGGGCACCGGACACCGGTCCGGACATGGACCTCGATCCATTGCCCACCGAATCCGTAGCCGCCGAACACGGATCCGACCACCAGTCCACGCCAGTCGACGACGTCGAACCTCTCGAACCGGTGGGTCATCGGTCAGCGCAGCTCGACACCGGTTGGACGTCGCCTCTGCCAACACACGACCCGGGCCCCGCACCGTACCTGTTCCCCGACCCCGGGCCGCTCCCCGACCCGGAACCGGAGCCGAGTCGGGTTCCGGAACTCGATGCCACGGCGGCGGCCTATCAGACCGACTTCGCCGAGCCGATGCCGAGTCGTCCGGTGAGCGGGCAGGTTGCCGCCGGGTTCGATACCGATGCCACAGCGGCGATGGCGGCCGATGTCGGTGACAGCCGCCGGAACCCGACCATGGTCATGGCCGAACCGCCACGGACCGCCACCGGCCCCAATCCGCTGGTTGCCGCCGACCCCGATACCGCTCGACACGATCGGGTCTCGATCCTGGAACCGACGGAAGAGACCCGCTCGGCCGGCATCCAGCGCTCGCGAACGATGCCGATGGTTGCAGCCGGCCTCCTGGCGGCTGCAGCCATTGTGATCGCGGCGCTTCTCTCCCTGCTCGGCGGCGACAACGAGACGCAGACCCAGAAGCCGTCGGCCAGTGCCGACGAAACCGAAGGCCGTTCCGACGAGCTCGTGGTGTCGACCGACGACTCCGGAACGCCGACCTCCGCCGATGGATCGATGGAGGAGGGCGCGATGGGCGACGGGGCCATGGACGACTCCATGGCCGAAGAGGGCGCTGTGATGACCGAGGAAGGACAGGACGCGACGTCGACAACTACCGCCGATGGCACCGGGGCCACAGCGAACGCCGCTCTGATCGGCCGGTTCCGAGCACTGCTCGAGGACAACCGGATCACGGCTGCGGCGCTGACCGGTGACGACCTCATGGTGTTCGGCGAGACGGCCTGCAGCTACGCCACCTCCGCCGGCGATCTCCCCGAGTACGAGCAGATCCGTGACGAGGCCCTCAACGGAGCCCAGAACGACGAACTGTCGATCGGCGAGCTGCAGTTCGTCGTCGACGCCGCCGTCACCATCTTCTGCACCGAGGACGCCACCCGCCTCGGTCTGACCGCCACCGCACCCGGCGAGGGCTGACCGGCCCGACATCAGCGCACAGTTCATTCTGTGCGGCCCACACCCCGGAAACCGGGCCGCCAACGCACAGATGGATCGGCGGACGGCGGAGGCGAGACCCCCGGTGCACCGGAAACTCAGACCTGGAACAATCCCAGCGGTGTCGGGGCGCCGTCGAGCACCGCACCCGACTCGACACCGAGCCAATCCTGAGCGAGGGTGGCCAGGTAGCGTTCGAACGGCACCGTGGTCTTGAGGTTGCCGCGCCGGTCGAGGTCGCCCAACGGCGACGGCTCGCCGTGGCGGCCGGGCTCGACCGGGCCGAGCAGCAGCATCGATGAGGCCGAGCCGTGATCGAGGCCGCTCGAATTCTCATTGACCCGGCGGCCGAACTCGCTCGTCGTGGCCACGAGTACCCGATCCGACAGCCCGGCTTCGTCCATCAGGTCGAGGAAACCGGCGACCGCACCGTTCAACTGGCCCATCAGCCGCTCATGGCGGCCCCGATGGCCGTCGTGGGTATCGAAACCACCCATCTGAGCGTGCACGACCCGAACGCCGATGTCGGCCTTGATCATCTCGGCCGCCATGGCCAACTGACGACCCAGCCCGCCGCCGTTCTTGACGATGGCAGAGTCGCCGTCGTGGCGTTCGATGTCGCCGCTGATCGACCGCCCGATCTCGAACAGATCGCCCCAGGTCTCGGCCAGGGTCGCGGCCACCGGCCCGCCGGTGATACTCTGCATGCCCGACCGGTACAGCGGGTAGATCCAATCGTTCTTCGTGAGGACCTTCAGCTGGTTCAGGTTGTTCAGCGCCAGCGTCGATGCCGTGGCCGCATTGAACATCGGGGTGTGGCCGGCCACCGAGAGGCCGGTGATCCGGCCGCCGTCGATCCGGTCGGCGATGCGGGCCAGGAAGCCGGTACGACGGGATCCGGCACCACCGGGGGCGCCGTAGTACCAGCGTTGCTCCATCTCGAAATGCGACAGGTTGCCCTCGGTCGGTCCAACGCCCTCCACCACGGCAAGCTGACGCTGAGCCAGGTCGACCAGCTGCGGATTGAGCCCGACTTCACTGTCGATGGCCAGCACCTCCTCGCCGGCGATGGCCAGATTGGGCCGACGGTCGTAGTAGGTGCCGTTGGCGTAGGGCACGACCGTCGACAGCCCGTCGTTGCCGCCCTGCAGCTCGACGATGACCAGCACTCGCTGGTCGACCGGTGCGGGAGTGATGAGGGTGGTTTCCGACGTTGCGAATTTGCCCCACAGATCGTCGACCTCGGCAACCAGCGCCTCGACCACTCCCCCGCTGGGCGGTGCGACTTCGAGAACGCTCGTGTCGACCCGGGCCGATGCCAGATCGCTGACGGGCACGGCGGGGTTGTCGAACAAACCGCGCCACGCACCATAACCAACAGCACCTCCCGCCAGCAGCCCCTGCAGGATCCGGCGCCGGGTGATCAAACCGGGTGGAGGTTGATCGCCCGTGACGGCCTCGGGTCGACGTGGTCCGTAGTCGAAGTTCTCGTGGTGCGACGTCATTGCAGTTGAAACTCCGGACAGCTCAGGGCGATGCGCCACCGCAACTCGACAAAGCTCTCCTCGCTGACGTCGTCGACCCCGGCCCCTGCCGATTCGAGCGCGGCGACCGTGCTGTCGTCGACGACGAACAACCCGCACTGGTTGAGGATCTCCTCGACGGTGGCCGTGTTGCCCATCGGGATGTCACGAAAATCGACCGAGAACAGCTGCTCCGATCGCCGTAGCATCGAATCGAGGTTGAGCCACCGATCCCCTTCGGGCCACCCGCCGACGTTCGGTGGCTCGTACGGAAGTTGACCGAGGTTGCGGGGCCGCCAGTTCTCGTCGGTGTCGAACTGCAGGATCCGCTGGGCGGCGGTGTACCACTCGAAACCGCTCCGAGGGCGGGCGTAGTGCTGGGCCCAGAACTGCTCGTCGTGGAAGATGCGCTCCAGCAGCGGCCGGATCTCCAGGTTCTGGGCCTGCCACCAGGCCCCGAGTTCGCTCCGCTGCTCGCCGCTCGGGGTGACACCGGTGAAGTGGTACCAGACACGGGAGGCGATTCGGGCTGCGGTCGCCGGATGGTCGCACAGCTTGTCGACCAGATCGGCCGACGTCCACTGTTTGGTTTCGCCGAGGATGGTGAGCTCACCCTCGTAGGCTCGTTTCGGGTCGAGCCAGGCCATGTTGTTGTCCTTGTCGACCCGCCATCCGGCGAGGGCCAGAGCGGCGGCCCGCACGTCGTCCTCGGTGTACTGGCCGATCCCCAGGGAGAAGAGCTCCATGACTTCGCGGGCCAGGTTCTCGTTGGGGGTCTTGGCCCGGTTGCTGTCGGCGTCGAGATACTTGAGCATGGCCGGGTCGACCATCATCGCCTGCAGCAGGTCGCGGTAGTTGCCCAGTGCCCGGGATCGCAGAGTGTTGAGCTGAACGCCGACCAGTTCCTGCTCCCCGGCCGAATGGCGGTGGGTCGGGATGATCGAATGCCACAGAAACGTCATGCGGTCCTGGAGACCGTTGACCCCCTCGGAGATGCGCCCGAACCACCAGGTGAGTATCTTGTCGCTCTTCCCGCTGACCGGAGCCTGGGCCTCGTCGACGGGCTTGTCGAGAATGGCCGCCACCGCCGCCGACCGGTCGAGTCCGACCAGCTGATCGATCAGATCGAGGTCTGCCCGCATCGTGGCCCTGCGAACCAACAATGCGGCCGCCGTTCGCTCAGGGTCCCGCTCCACCAAAGCCATCGCCGGTCACTGTAACATTCCGGTCGTTCGCCACTGGGCGAAATAGCCCAACCCTTGCCGCCTTCTTAACCGTGCCTGAACGGCTTTCCCCTGGTGAGAGGCCTGTCAGCCGGCCGTCGGGATCACGAGCAGTCGGACCCGTCCCAGCTGCAGGTGGGGGTGGCTCGATTCAGGTCGACGACCAGCGACTCCTTCTCCCACGCCTGCTGGCCGGCCGAGTACCGCATCATGCGGGCTCCTTCGATCGGGTACCCGTCATCGGATCCGTCGGTGGCGAAGGCGATGCCGGCCACCACCATCGGGTGGCGCAGCTCCAGGCTGCGCAGGGCCAGAAGGAAGTTCGCCCGGTTGACGCCGCCGTCGAGGTCGGCGGCGATGCGCAGCGCCTCCACGTAGGCCCACGCGAACTGGCCGGCACCGGCTCCCGCCAGTGCGGTCTGCTCCGGCGCAATGTCGGCGTCGACGAGCAGTCCATTGATGAACTCGACGAAGAGGTCGTTCTCGTGGAGCGGATCGTCCGCGGCCTTCACACCGCCGTCGGCGGCCAGATAGCCGCCGCCGTCACGGTCGTTTGGAATCAGGAATCGTTGCGGGTCGGTGCAGGCGGTGGGGAGGAATCGGGCGTCGGTGATCTCGTTCAGCCCTGCGGCTTCACCGGCATCGACGGCGGCCCCACACGCCGAGCCGGCGGTGACGGCCAGGAACACGTCGGGGACCTCCGCCCGTATCTCGGCGATCTCGGCCGTCACGTCGGCGGCCGACGGATCGTGGGTGACGACCACCACCTCCGACACCACGTCGCTATTCGACGCAGCCCACTGCCCGAACGCAGCCAGGTAGGCCCGGCCGTAGTCGTTGTCGATGGTCAAAGCGGCGACCTTGACCGGCAGCTCCCCGGTGAGATTCCGTTTGATCCAGTTGCCCCAGTGGATCGTCTCGGTGGCGTAGGACAGCTGCAGGCCGAGGGTCCACGGATGGGACCGCGGATCGCCCCAGGCCGGGTGGGCGGACCCGACGAACGGCTGGGGGATGCAGGCCCGGTTGAGCTGGTCGAACACCGATTGGCTCGTCGGCGTGCCGAAGGTGGTGATACCGATCGCCCTTCCATCGATCCGGTCGTCGACCGCTTCGATGGTCTTGGTCGGAATCAACTCGTCGTCGACGACCTCATAGTCGATGAGACGGCCGCCGACGCCGCCCTGGAGGTTGACATGGTCGAAGTACGCCTGCGCGCCCATGGCGTAGGCGCCGGCATCGGCCGCGCTCAGAACGTGCACGATCTCGATCGTGCCGGTTGCCGGCTCGGCACCGCTCCAACCCGCCAGGCACTGGTCGAGGTCGACGACGAAATCGCCCGGACCGGTGAGCACGTTGTCGGTGACGCCGTACTCCCCCTCTCGCAGCCGGTCGACGACGGCGGCCCGATGCTCGGCCCACACGGCTTCGAGCTCGGCGAGCGTGGACGGTTCCGGTCCGGCCGTCAGGTCGAGCACGTCGGGCTCGGTCGAGTCGGTCGAGGCCAATCCCTCCTCCGCCTCACCGTCGACCGGTCGAGGTACCGCGTCGGCGACCGGGTCGTCGGCGCCACTCGAGCACGCCGCCGCGAACAGCGCCACCGTTGCAAGGACGAGGAACGCCGGAAGCCGGATCAGGTGATTCGAGTTCTTCACGCTTGCCTCAGGGGTGGATCGTGTCGTCGGCGCCGGGCAGCGGCGGATTCCCGGCGCCCTGCACCGACTGGTCGATGTCGATGACGTTGCCGGTCATCAGACCCGACGCCGGCGACAGGCAGTAGGCGATGGCGTTCGCCACCTCCCACGGTTGCACGAGCCGGCCGAGCGGACGTGTCGGGGCGGCCAGCTCCAGCCAGTTCTCGGGGGCGCCGTCGTGCTCGATCTGTGTGCGATGCTCCGACTCGGTTTCCATCCAGCCTGGATTGACCTGATTCACCCGGATCCTGTGCCGCATCAACGCGAACGCCAGGTTCTTCGTCATGACCGACAACGCACCCTTCGAGATGCTGTAGGCCGCCAGCTTGGACTGGCCGCCGTAACCGGAGGTGGAGCCGACACTGACGATGGAACCACCCGATCCCTGTTCGACCATCACCCGGGCCGCAGCTTGAATCAGGAAATACGGGGCTCGAACATTGACCGCCATCATGCGATCGAAATGCTCGACGGAATCCTGGAAGAGGTTGGCCCTGCTGGTCGCAGCCGCCACGTTCACCACACCGGTGACGGATCCGAACCGATCGACGCAGGCATCGACCAGCGCCTTCGGTGCCTCGGGGTCGAGCACGTCGGCGGCCAGGAACACCGTCGGCGTACCGAGATCACCCAACTCGCGGGCCAGCGCCTGACCACGATCGGGGGATCGACCGGCCAGGACCAGGCCGGCCGCCCCGTCGGCCACCAGTCTGCGGGCGACCGCCTCACCGACACCTTGTGTGCCGCCGCTGATGATCGTGATCATCGGTTGTGGGTCGAAATCCGGTGTCGTCAGCTGCATTGCCGCTCCTTCGCTCCTTCCGACTGCTCGCCGGCAGCGGCATCGGTCGAACGCCGTCCGAGTCCGGCGAACGGCTCCAATCCTAGGGCCCGGTTGTGCGGTCCGGACCCGATCGGGGCCGCCGACAAAGCGGTCACGCAGGCGCTATCCGGAACGTCCTGATCTGATACGGGGCGATGGTGAAGCAGAATCCGTCGGCCGTGCGTTCCATCGACGTCGACGGCCGCGGGCGCTCCAGCAGGTCGACCTCCTCGATGGCGGCAACCGGGAAGCCCACCGTCGCCCGCACCGGCCCGCGCCGGCGTTCGTTCTCGAACAGTCGCACGATCAGATCGTCGCCGTCCTCGGCCCACTTGATCGTCTCGACCAGCACGTTGGCCCGATCGACGTCGATCAGCGGAACCGGTACCGGCCGCGGATCCGGCTCGTCGGCGGACCGTTCGTCGACGGCAACGGCAAGTGGCGGGTTGTTGAGTGCATACGCCTCGGCGACGGTCGATCCGTGCCCGTCGGCTCCGGGGGCGGTGCCCGATCGCCAGTCACCCCTGTGGGGAAGGATCGAGTAGGTGAAGTGGTGCAGTCCCTCATCGGCTTTCGGATCCGGTGCCCCGGGGCTGCGGAGCAGCGTCAATCGCAACACGTTGCCTCGAACATCGTGACCGTATTTCCCGTCGTTGAGCAGACTCACGCCGAAGTCACCCTCCGACAGGTCGGCCCACTTGTGGGCGCAGGTCTCGAACTGGGCCCAGTTCCACGAGGTGTTGGTGTGGATGGGCCGGGCGACGTTGCCCCATTGGATGTCGAAGGTGGCGTGATCAGCGTGGACGTCGACCGGGAAAGCAACCTTCAACAGCGTGTGCCGTTCCCGCCAGTCGACGTCGGTGACGAAATCGAGCCTGCGGCTGTTGTGCCGCAACATGACGGTCTGGGTGATCGTGCCGGCGCCGAGGCGCCGTTCGAACCGGATCGCGCCCCGCAGGGGTCCGGATTCGACGATTCGGGCCGAGTGGGCCTGCTCCGGTGCCCACTGGCGGTCCTCGTAGTAGATCTCGATGTCCCAGGCGTCGAAGTCGAACGGCCGGTCCTCGAACAACTGCAGTCGGTTGCCGACCTCCCCCGCGGGCAGGATCGGCCGGTCAAGATCGAGATCGACCAGTTCGATCAACTGCCCGTTACCGTCGAGAACCGCCCGGAGGTGATCGTTGGCCAGCTCGAATCCATCGTCGAGCTCCGTCACGTCGACCGGGGTCGCAGCCGACGACCCCGGCTTTTCAGCGGCCACGGCAGCGTCTGAGGCGCCGATGGCTTTGAGACCATAGGCAGGGATCGCATCGAGGGCCAGGAGACGGCCGCCGTCCACCCGCTGATGGCGAACGGTCGCGCCGGTTTCGATGTCGACCAGGTCACCATCGGGTGTCGGGGTTCGGCCGACCTCGCCGTCGGCGAGGAAGACGAGGTCGGAGACCGCAACCGGGTTCGGGTTGACCACGACGACCTCGGTCGTCGGCAGGGTCCGGGCCAGCGACTGGACGGCCTCGTCGACGAGAGTGGCCACGATGGTCTCGATCCGACGGTGATCAGCGGCGGTGTCCTCGTAGACCTCACCGATGGACGAACCCGGGATGATGTCGTGAAACTGGTTGAGACACAGCAGTTTCCACGCCTCGGTCAGGAGGTCCGCGGGATAGTCCGCACCGGTGAGCAGCCGAGCCCACGAGGCCACGAACTCGGCGTTGTGCAATCCGAACTCGGCCCGGCGGTTCCCCCACTTGGTGGCCCCCTGCGAGGTGTAGGTGCCGCGGTGGCATTCGAGATAGAGCTCTCCGTTCCAGACCGGTAGTCGATCGGCCACCTTCTCCAGTTCGGTGAAGAAGGCCTTGACGGTCGTCGTTCGAGTTCGGGGCATCGACGGGAAGTCACCCAGCTCGGCGAGGTTCTCGATCATCTCCCGGGTCGGCCCTCCCCCGCCGTCTCCGTGACCGTATGACATCAGCATCGCCGCCGCGCCGTCGGCCGACCGAACCTCCCGTTGCCGGTAGTGGCGCCAGGTGTCGAGCACGTCGACCGGACGAGCTTCCGCGTTGTAGGTGGCCCACGCCGGGTGGGAGTCGTTGGGTGTCGGACTGAAGTGGGTCAACACGCAGGTGCCGTCGAGGCCCTGCCACCAGAAGCTGTCGTACGGAAGTCGGTTGTACTGACTCCAGCTGATCTTGATGGTGAAGAAATAGTCGAGCCCCGCCGCTTTGATGAGCTGGGGCAGGTTCCACGCATAACCAAACACGTCGGGCAGCCACAGCACCGGACTTTCGGTCTCGGGCCCGAAATGCTCGGCGAAGAACCGGCGTCCGAGAAGGAACTGGCGGGCGAGCGCCTCCGAGCCGGTGAGATTGCAGTCGGCCTCGACCCACATGCCGCCGATGGGCTCCCACCGGCCGGCCGTCACCTGCTCACCGATGGCGGTGAACAACTCGGGATGGTCCCGGCGAATGTAGTCGTACAGCTGGGGTTGACTCTGCGTGAAGTGGAAGTCGTGGAACTCGTCCATCAGCGCCAATACGTTGTGGAAGGTGCGACCGGCTTTGCGCCGCGCTTGGGCGACGGTCCACAGCCAGGCGACGTCGATGTGGGCGTGGCCGATGGCGAACACCTCGACCGGTAACGCCGGACCCGTCGCCTCGATGGCGGTCCGCAACTGCTTCTCGGCCCGGGCGGCCGACTCGTGGAAGCGGTCGTCCAACGGTTCGCGGGTGTCGAGGGTCAGGAAGGCGGCGTCGAGCGCGTCGAGGAGCCCGGCCCGGGCCGGGTCGTCGATATCGAGCTCGTCGGCCACCCCGAGGGCCACCCGGGCCAGAGACTCGAACCGCGCCACTCCCTGATCGACCCGATCGATCGAGCAGTGTCCCATCACCAGCGGTGGCCTGGGCTTGCGGGGACCCATGACCTCGGGCACGCCCCCGGTCCAGCCGTGCAGCACAAGCTCGTGGCCGGCACCGTCGCAGAAACGGGCGGGTAGGCGAAGCTCCTGATGGTGACGATCGCATGCGGCGAGCGGCACCCCGTCGATGTGGACCAGCGCCTCGGGGTGGCTGAAATCGCCGGCCCGCCCGATCGCGAGGCGAAGACG
>Ga0224512_10001590_pt1 | contig 21626 bp, 19 predicted proteins | sample SF_May12_sed_USG_4_FD_169103 | JGI IMG/M metagenome (GOLD analysis project Ga0224512, IMG submission 169103) | Sediment microbial communities from San Francisco Bay, California, United States - SF_May12_sed_USGS_13 | ecosystem: Environmental > Aquatic > Marine > Sediment | place: USA... | reverse complement strand
ATCCATCGCCCCATCCCGTCGCCATCCCGCCGCGCGTTTGCGCGTGGATGGAGCAGGCCCCCTACTCCCACCACACCCCCGTCACATCGTTCGCCTGCACCGGCGCATTCACCCACAGGCCCTTCAGGCCCTTCTTCTGCACGCCCGTCCGGGCGAGCTGGAACAGGAAGACGTTGACGGCGTCGTCGGCAAGGATTTCCTGCGCGAGGCCGTAGAGCGCGGCGCGCTCGCCCGCGTCCGGTTCGCCCTTGAGCTCGTCCATCACCGCGTTGAAGTCGCCGGAGCTGTAGCCGAAATAATAGTCGTCGCGGGCGTAGATGCCGATGTCCAGCGGCTCGGTGTGCGAGACGATGGTGAAGTCGAAATCGTGCTCGCCCTTGAACACCTCTTTCAGCCACTGCGCCCATTCGACCGGCACGATCTCGACCTCGATGCCGATTTCGGCGAGTTGCGCGGCGATGATCTCGCCGCCGCGCCGGGCGTAGGACGGCGGCGGCAGTTTCATCACCGCGCGGAAGCCCTGGCCGTAGCCGGCCGCTTCCAGTAGCGCCTTCGCCGCCGCGGGGTCGTGCGGATAGACGCCGGTAAGGTCGCGATAGGCCGCATGGTGCGGTGCGAAATGGGTGCCGATCGGGGTGCCGTAGCCGAACATCGCGCCGTCGATGATGGCCTGGCGGTCGATCGCCTGGCTGACCGCGCGGCGCACCCGCACGTCGTCGAACGGCTTGCGGCGCTGGTTCATCACCAGGATGGTCTCGCCCTCGGTGGTGCCGACGCGCACCTCGTAGCGGTCGTCGGCCTTGAAGCGCTCCAGGCTCTCCGGCGCGCCGACATTGGGAATCGCGTCGATGTCGCCGGCCAGCAGCGCCGCGACCTGGGCCGACGGGTCGGAGACGAACTTGAAGGTCACGGTGGCGAGCGCCGGCCGCTTGCCCCAGTAGGAGTCCTGCCGGGCGAGCCGGACGCTGTCGCCCTTCTTCCATTCAACGAAGCGGAACGGGCCGGTGCCGACCGGGCCGGTCTTGTTGGTTGCCGCCGATTCCGGCGCCACGATCACCGCGTCGCCCCAGCCCAGATTCCACAGGAACAGCCCTTCCGGCCGCGACAGCTTGACCACCGCGGTCAGCGGATCCGGCGTCCCGACCGACTCGATGGCCTCGAACAGGCCCTTCTGGGCGTTGGTCGAATCGGCGGCGCGGGCGCGGTCGAGCGAGAACTTGACGTCCGCCGAGTCCATCGTCGTGCCGTCGTGGAAGGTGACGCCGTCGCGCAGCGTGAAGGTATAGGTCAGACCGTCGTCCGAGATCGTCCAGTCCGACGCCAGGCCCTGCCGCACCGCGCCGTTCTCGTCGATCCGGGTCAGCCCCTCGAAGAGGTTGGCGTAGACGACCTCGTCGATCGCCGCGGCGGCGCCGGCGGTCGGGTCGAGATGCGGCGGCTCCAGCGGCATGCCGAGCACGAGGCTGTCCCGCTGCACCTGTTCCCACGGCTTGAGGACGAACACGGCGACGATTGCGACGGCCGCAACCAGCGCGGCGGCGATCACCCATTTGCGCATGACGGTACCCCTGTCCTTACTGTTGGCGCCCGGCTGCGACGCGGGCTTTCGCAGTGCAGCATAACAGCGCCCACGGGCCGGGACAATCGCCGGGAACCAACCACAGAGACACAGCGACACAGAGGGGCTTCGCGTTCTTCCCGCCGCCTTGCCGCGTCCAGGGCCGAAACAAGGGAGATACGGGGATAAGGGGGATATGGGGATAAGTTCTATTGCGGCCGACGGCCGCGATTATTCTTATCCCCCTATCTCCCGCATCCCCATATCCCCTTTCCCGCAATCTTCAGGGCGGGAAGACGGTCGGGAGGACACACAGAGTCACTCCCACTGTGCCTCCGCGTCTCCGTGGTCAGCTTTTCTATCGGCAGGACTCGCGGTACGATTTGTGGCCGCCCACCGACTCCGCCTCGAAGACGCCGCGGGCGATGGCGCGGGCGGTGCAGTCGGCGGCGATGGCGCCGATCCGCGCCACCATCGCGGGGTCGGGCGGGCGGCCGTCACCGGTCGACAGCACGAACACGGTGTCGCCGTCGAACGGGGTGTGCGCCGGGCGGATCGCGCGGGCGATGCCGTCCTGCGCCATGATCGCGACGCGCTGCGCCTGGGCCGGTGTCAGCCGCGCGCCGACGGCGACCACGACGAGCGTGGTGTTGGTCGCGGGGCGGAGATGCGCCGGCAGGTCCGGCTCCAGCGGCACGGCGCGGTGCGGCGGCACCTGCCCGCCGAGCTCGCCGTCCTGCTCCAGCATCCAGGCCCAGAACGCCGACTGCCCGGGCATGACCACGGCGCCGGCCGGGTTCGCCGCCGCCAGCGCGCCGACCGTCAGCCCGTCCCCGTCGACCGCCGAGGCGCTGCCGAGCCCGCCCTTGAGCGGCCCTGCCGTGGCGCCCCGCCCGGCCCCTTCGTTGCCGAGCGCGAAATCGGCACCCGCGGCGTCGCAGGCGGCGGCGGCGAGATCGCGGTAGGGCGGGGTATCGCCCCAGTCCCTGTGGCCGGCGTTCGGCAGGTCGTACAGGATCGCCGCCGGCACGATCGGCACGCGGGCGTCGCCGACTTTGCAACCGCGGCCGCGCGCCGCCAGCCAGGAGGTGACGCCGGAGGCCGCGTCCAGCCCGAAGGCCGAGCCGCCGGACAGCACGATTGCATCGACCCGCTCGACCAGCGCGGCCGGGTCGAGGGCGTCGGTCTCGCGGGTGCCGGGGCCGCCGCCGCGCACGTCGACCGCCGCGATCGCCGCGTTGTCCGGCAGCACCACGGTGACCCCGGTCAGATGCTTTCCGTGCCCGGCATTGCCGACCCGGATGCCCGGCACGTCGGTGATCAGGTTGCGCTTGCCGGGGGTGATCACGCGCCGTCCGCCCCGCCGGACAGCAGTTCGGCCGCCGCCGCCGCCATCACCTTCGCCGCCTCAACCATGTCGTCGATGCCGACATATTCGTCCGGCTGGTGGGCGAGGTCGAGGATGCCGGGCCCGTAGGCGACGCAGTCCCTGAGGTGGCCGATGCGCTGCACGTGCTTCTGGTCGTAGGTGCCGGGCGAGGCGACGTGCCGGGCGCGCCGGCCGAGCACCGCCTCGATGGCCCGATCGAGCGCCCGCACGAGGTCCGAATCCGCGTCGGTCATGACCGGCGGCACCGACCACAAATCGCGCAGCGCGTAGCGGAATTCCGGCCGCTCCGCGCGCACTGCCTCCAGCAGGTCGAGAATCTCGCGCCGCACCTCGTCCTCCGATTCCTCGATCAGATAGCGGCGGTCCAGCACCAGCCGGCACGAATCGGCGACCAGGGCGGACGGAAAGCCGTCGTCGACCTCGTCCAGACCGCCATGGATCGAGTTGAGGTTCAGGGTCGAGAAGCGGGCGCCGTCCGGGATCACTGGCATCGCCGTGCGCCGCTGGTTGAGGGCGGGGTAGAGGTCGCGCTCCAGGCGGTCGAGGAAGGCGCCCATGCCGCGGATCGCCGAGGTCCCGAGGAACGGCATCGAGCCGTGCGCGATGCGGCCCTGGACCTCGATCTCGGCCCACCAGACGCCGCGATGGCCAAGGCACACGCAATCCTTGTTGAGCGGCTCCGGAATGATCACGTAGTCGACCCGCGGCGGCGAGAAATAGCCGCGCTCGGCGAGCCAGGCGACGCCGGCATAGCCGCCGGTCTCCTCGTCCACGGTGCCGGAGATCTCGATCGCGCCGGGGAAGTCCGGCCACGCGGCGAGCAGCGCCTCGACGGCGACGATGCTGGCCGCGAGGCCGCCCTTCATGTCGCAGGCGCCGCGCCCGTAGATGCGGCCGTCCCGCACCTCGGCGGCGAACGGATGGACGGTCCAGCCGGCGCCCGGCGCGACGACGTCGATGTGGCTGTTGAAATGCAGGCACCTTCCCGGCGCCGCCCCCTCGATCCTCGCGACCACGTTGGTGCGCGGATAGCGGTCGCTGTCGCCGATGCCGCCCTCGGCGCGCAGGTATTCGACGGCGAAGCCCCGTTTCGCCAGCCGTTCTCCGATGAGTTCGCCGCACGCGGCATAGGCGTCGCCGGGCGGGTTAACGGTGGGAATGCGGATCAGGTCGCTTGCCAGCGCGACGAGGTCGTCGCGCGCATCGTCAATGCGGGTAAACAGGGTTTCGTGCGGTGGCCGGGCGGTCACGACCCGTCGGCAAGATCCCGCAGCGCGGCGAGGTCCGGCAGCTCCACCCTGCCGCCGTGCAGCAGGCGGATCAGACCGTCGCGCTTGAGGTTGGTGATGGTGCGGCTGACCGTCTCGGTGGTCAGGCCGAGATAGTCGGCAATGTCGGCGCGGCCCATCGGCAGCGCGATCGGCGATGGGTCGCTGCCGCGCTTCACGGCGCGTTCGGACAGACTCAACAGGAAGGACACGATCTTTTCCTGCGCCGTCTTGCGGCCCAGCAGCAGGATCTGGTCCTGCGCCTGCACGAGCTCGTTCGACGCCATGCCAAGGAGGCGCTTCTCGAGCTTGGGAAATTCGTCGAGCAGGGCCTCCAGCTTGCGCCGCGGGAAGCGGCACAGCGACACATTGCCCACGGCTTCGGCGCTGTAGGCGTATTTCTCGTTCATGGCGATGCCGAGAAAATCGCCCGAGAACAGAAAACCGGTGATCTGCCGCCGTCCGTCCGGCAGCAGCTTGTAGAGCTTCACGGCGCCGTCGGTGACGTTGAACAGGTAGTCGGCCGCCTCGCCCTCGTCGATAATCGGCTGGTGCGGGTCGATCTCGACGGTGTTGAAGATCGACAGCAGGCGCGGCAGCTCCTCGTCGTTGAGGACGCCGCAAAACGCCATATCGCGCACCGCGCACGCGGCGCAGGGACTTACCCCCTCCGCATCCATCTGGGGCGGCCCTCGTTTCGGCTCACCGAGACCCATAAAAAAACCGTACCTTTGGATTGCTACCCGCCACATTCAGCAGACTCAATGATATGGAGTCTAGGCGTTAACAAGCGGTTTAGGCAAGCGACATTTGGCCGCATCGAGCGCCGTTCGGAACCTAACAATCCTTGTTGTTCTCCGGCGGGTCGTCATCGAACAGAATTCGGCTCGCGGCGCCGTCCAGATCGTCGAACTGGCCGCTCTTCAGCGCCCACAGGAAGGCGCCGAGCCCCAGCAGGCCAAGCAGGACGGCGATCGGGATCAGATACAGCAGCGCGCTCATCGCCGCGTCCCCCGGCCGATGCGCAAGGCATTGCCGACCACCGCGAGCGACGACGCGGACATGGCGATGGCGGCGATAAGCGGCGTGACCAGCCCGATCATCGCGAGCGGTATCGTTGTCGCATTGTAGGCAAACGCAAGGGCGAGGTTCTGCAGCACCAGCCGGTTCGACCGCCGGGCAACGGCGAGGGCCTCGGCGACCGGGGCCAGGCGCTCGCCCTGGAAGACGACATCGGCGGCGTTTTGGGCGATGTCTGTCGCGTCGGCCGGCGACATGGAGGCCTGGGCATGGCCCAGCGCGGGCGCGTCGTTCAGCCCGTCCCCGACCATGCACACGCGGTGTCCGGCGGCCGCCAGTGCGGCGAGATGCGCCGCCTTCCCGGCCGGCGTACAGCCGCCGCGCCAGCGGGCGATGCCAAGCCTGCCGGCCAGCGCGCCGGCGGCGAGCGGGCGGTCGCCCGACAGCAGCTCGACGCGGTAGCCGGAGCGCAGCAGATCGCCGACAACGGCTTCCGCGTCCGGGCGCGGCGTATCGCGGAACGCGAAGCGCAGCGCCGCCGCTCCGGGCCGCGCCAGCCACAGTTCCGGCCCCTCGGATTCGGCCCCCGCATCCACCCCGCACCACTCGCGGCTGCCCAGCAGCACCGCGCCGCGGCGCAGACCAGACCCCGGTACCTCCGCGACATCGTCGGCCGCCTTTGCGTCCGGAACCGCGGCGGCCAGCGCGCGCGCCAGCGGATGCCGGCTGGCCGCCGCGATGGCCGCCGCCGCCGCGAGGTCGTCGCCGGTCCAGCCGCCGTCCCGCAGCAGCGTCGGGCGGCCTTGCGTCAGGGTTCCGGTCTTGTCGAAGACCACCGTATCGACGGTCGCCAGGCGCTCCAGCGCCGTCGCCGACTTGATCAGGACGCCGCCGCGCAGCAGCCGCCCGGCCGCGGCCACCTGCACCGCCGGCACGGCCAGCGCGAGCGCGCAGGGACAGGTGATGATGAGGACCGCGATGGCATTGAGCAGCGCTGCCTGCAGCCCGGCCCCGAGCACGAGCCACCAGCCGAGGAAGGTCGCCAGCGCCAGGCTGTGCACCGCGGGGGCGTAGTACCGGGCGACCCGGTCGGAGAGCGCGACGTGGCGGGCGCGGCCCTGCTCGGCGGTCTCGACCAGGCGCAGGATCTCCGCCAGCACCGTATCCTCGCCCACGGACTCGACGGTGACGCGCAAGGGGCCGGTCAGATTGACCGTCCCGGCGAGCACCGTGTCGCCGGGCCGGGCCGGCCGCGGCACGCTCTCGCCGGTGATCGGCGCGGTGTCGAGGTCCGATGTCCCGGCGGCGATGCGGCCGTCCACCGGGACCCGCTCCCCCACCGCGACGAGGACGGTCATGCCGGCACGGATTTCCGCCGGCGCGACGACGCGCGTGGCGCCGTCGCCATCGACCAGCGTGACGGCGCGCGCCCGCAACGCCAGCAGGTTCGCCGCCACTGCGCGGGCGCGGCCGCGCGAGCGTGCGTCGAGATAGCGTCCGATCAGCAGGAAGAACAGCAGCGTTACCGCCGAATCGAAATAGGCGTGCGGCTGGCTGGTGGCGGTCTGCACGAGGCTCATGCCGGCGGCGAGCAGGACGGCCAGCGAGATCGGCACGTCCATGTTGACCCGCCGGGCCGCCAGCGCCGCGAGCGCCGGCCGGAAGAACGGGCGGCCCGCATAGCCGATGGCCGGCAGCGCGATCAGGGCCGAGATCCAGTGCATGAGGTCGCGGGTGGCGGGGCCCATGTCCTGGACATGGCCGGCCCACACCGACACCGACAGCAGCATCACGTTCGCCGCGGCAAAGCCGGCCACGGCCATGGCGCGCAGCAGGGCCCGCTGCCGCGCCGCGCCGGCGTCGTCGGCGCCGGCCTCGTCGAACGGGATCAGCCGGTAACCGAGCGCGGCGACCCGCCGGACCGCGGCCTCAGGGTCGGCTTCCCCGGGTCGCCAGACCAGGCGCAGGCGGCGGGTCGTCATGTTGACCCGGGCCGACTCGATCCCCGGCGCGCGCGCCAGCACCGATTCGATGAGCCAGACGCAGGCGGCGCAGTGCAGGCCGTCGACCGCGAGCGTCAGCGCCGCCCGGCCGTCCGGCCGCGCCGTCACGTAGGGCGCGAGATCGAAGCGCGGCGATTCGGCGTCGGGCCGGGTCGCCCGCATCGCCGGGTCGAGCACCCGGCGGCGGTAATACGACTCAAGGCCGAAACCTTGCACCGTCTGCCAGGCGGCGGCGCAGCCCGGGCAGCAGAATTCGCCGGCACCGCCGTCGAGCTGGCTGCCGCAGTGCCGGCAGGCCGCTACCGCGTGAGTGTCCTGTGCGCCGTACGGTAGACGTCCGAGCGATGCACGATCTGTGTCCGGATTTCCCATAAGCCCGATAGCGGTAATTCGACGTCCGCCGCATACGTGCCGCCACTCTCGGCGGCGAGCGTGACTTGCATGTCATAGCCGGCCTGCGTTGGCCGGACCAGCCGCGCGGTCACGGCCGCGCCGACCAGCGGCGCGCCGGCGGCATCTTGCGCCCGCGCGACGATCCGCCCGCGCCGGTCGCCGGTCGGCCTGAATTCCACGGTGACGCTCCAGTCCAGCGCCCGCTCGGCGCGTTCCGCCTCGAGCACCCGGTTGTACGCCAGCCCGCGGAGGTAAGGGCCCTCCGTCTGCAGCCCCGTGAAGCTGGACACGGCGAGGTAGACCATGACTCCGTTGGCCAGCACGACGATACCGAAGAACGCGACAATCAGCCACGGTATCCAGCGGTCCCGCGGCATGTCCTTGCCGGTTTCCGGCGGCGACCCGGTCAACGCGGCCCCCGGAAGACGGTGTCCTGCACCGAGCGTTCGCCGGCGGCCGCATTCTCTTCCAGCACGAAACGCAGCGGCGTCGAGTCTCCGGCAAGCCGGCCGCGCGGCGCCCGCACGAACAGACGGTATGCCTCGACGCGGTCCGGCCGGGCGCCGAGCACCGCACGTTGCACGTCGGACGGGCCGCCCCTGACGCTGAATGTCGCCTCCGGGATGCCTTCCAGCGTCAGCACGAATGCCCGGTCGGCGCGGGCGCGGTTGACGATCTTGAAGGTGTAGCCGTTGCGGATCGCGCCGTCGGACAGGCTCACGAACAGCGGGTTCCGGTCACGCAGCACACTGACGTCGAGGGTCGACCGGTTGCCCAGGCCGAAGGCCATCAGGGCCAACACGGCGACCAGGATCGCCGTATAAATCACGGTACGGGGCCGGGCCACACGGAACGGTGCGGCGCCGCCCTGCTCGCGCGCGAACTGGTTGGTAACCGTATCCAGCCGAACCAGCCCGCGCGGCAGGCCAAGGCGGCTCATAATCCGGTTGCAGGCGTCGATGCACAGGCCGCAGCCGATGCATTCCAGCTGGTTGCCGTCGCGGATATCGATGCCGGTGGGGCACACGTTGACGCATTGCAGGCAGTCGACGCAGTGTCCCCTACCCTCCCAGCTCTCACCCTGCTTGTGCTTGCCGCGCGGCTCGCCGCGCCAGGATTCGTAGGTGACGATCAGCGTGTCCTCATCGAACATCGCGGCCTGGATACGCGGCCAGGGGCACATGTAGGTGCAGACCTGTTCGCGCGCGATGCCGCCCAGCAGGTAGGTGGTCGCGGTGAAGAGGCCGACGAAGAACAGCGCCGTGCCGGAGGCCTGGGTGCGGGCGATGTCGGCGACCAGCGTCGGCGCGTCGGTGAAATACATCACCCAGGCGCCGCCGGTCAGCGCGGCGATGGCGATCCAGATCCCGTGCTTGGCGGCCTTTCTTGCGATCTTGCCGGCGGTCCACGGCGCCCTGTCGAGCCGCATGCGGGCGTTGCGGTCGCCTTCGATCCTGCGCTCGACCCACATGAACAGATCCGTCCAGACGGTCTGCGGGCAGCTGAACCCGCACCACACCCGCCCGAACAGCGAGGTGACCAGGAACAGGCCGACCGCGCCGACGATCAGCAGGCCGGTCAGATAGTAGATTTCCTGGGGCCAGATCTCGATCCAGAAGAAATAAGCCCGGCGCGACGGCATGTCGATGAGCAGCGCCTGGTCGGGGGCGCCGGGACCGCGGTCCCAGCGCAGCCAGGGCGCGACGTAATAGATGCCCAGAAGGACGACGAGCGCGGCCCATTTGAAGCGCCGGAACGGGCCCGTGACGCGCGCCGCATAGACGCGCACCCGGTCGGCATAGAGCTGCAGCTTGTCGGTATCCGCGCGTTCACCGGCCTTGTCGGCGAGGGACGGGGGAACGGTGTTCATGTTCCCGCGGGCCATCCCTACTCGCCGCCGCCAAGCGAATGCACGTACACCGCCAGCTGCTTGATGGTCACTGCGTCGAGGCGGCCGCCCCAGGCCGGCATCACGCCGCTTCTGCTTTTGGTGATCGTGCGCACGATCGTCTCCTTGTCGCCACCGTAAAACCAGACGGCGTCGTCGAGCCGCGGCGCACCGAATTCCCTGTTGCCTTGGCCCGACTCGCCGTGACAGGCGGCGCAGTTCTCGGCGAAGACCTCCTGGCCTCGCTGGGCCGCCACCCGGTCGGCCGCGTTGCCGGACAGGGACAGCACGAATTCCGCAACGTCATCGATCTGGGCCGGGGTCAGCAGTTCGTCAACGCCGAAGCGGGGCATGGCGGAGATCCTGGTGTCCTCGTCCTGCATCCAGCGGACGCCGTGGACGAGTGTCGTGCTGATGCTGTCGACAGTGCCGCCCCACAGCCAGTCGTCATCGAGCAGGTTCGGGAAGCCGGGCCCGCCGGCGCCGCCGGAGCCGTGACAGGGCGCACAGTTGTCGGCGAAGGCCGCGCGGCCGCCGGCGATCGCGAACGCCAGCAGGTCGGAGTCCTGCTCGATCTCGTCGAGCGACGCAACAGCCAGCTTGTCCGTCCACGCGGCGCGGCCGGCCTGAACCGCGTCCATCCGTTCCGCCACCTCCTTGCGGGCAGTATATTGCCAGATGCCGTCCCAGCCGGGGAATGTCGGGTAGAGGATATAATAGAGTCCCGACCAGATGACCGTGACCCAGAGCACGATGATCCACCATCGCGGCAGCGGCGTATTGAGCTCCTTGATCCCGTCCCATTCGTGACCCGTGGTCTCGGTCCCGGTGACGGTGTCCGTCTCCACTTTCGTCGGCATTGCACGCACTCCTTAACGGGTCTCGGTATCGGCGGCGGGATCGTCGTCGTCGCGGAACGGGATCATCGCGTTGCGGCGCATGTCCTGGTCCCGCCGTCGGGACGGCCAGAGCGCCCAGACGACGATTCCGACGAACAGCAACATCAGCCATGCGCCCCACCAGGCGCGCGCCAGCTCGGACAGTTCGGTCAATGTCATCGCGCCCTCCTACTGCGTCAGGTCGGCCGGCTGCACGTCGTTGAAATCGACCAGCGTGCCCAGCATCTGCAGGTAGGCGACCAGCGCATCCATCTCGCTCACGCGGGACGGATCGCCGTCGAAATCCCCGATCACCGCCTTGGGATAGCGGGCGAGCAGCGGCTCGTGGTCGGCCTCGGGGTCGGCCTGCGCGGCGAGGTCGATCGCGGCGTTCAGGACCATATCGTCGCTGTACGGCACGCCGACGATCCGCAGCGCCTCAAGATGCGCCTGGACATCGTCGGCGCCGAGATCGCGCATCATGAACGGGTAGCCGGGCATGATCGATTCCGGCACCACCGAACGCGGGTCGATCATGTGGGTCACATGCCAATCGTTGGAATACTTGCCGCCGACCCGCGCGAGGTCGGGGCCCGTGCGCTTGGAGCCCCACTGGAACGGATGGTCGTACATGCTCTCGGCCGCGAGGCTGTAATGACCGTAGCGCTCCACCTCGTCGCGGAACGGCCGGATCATCTGGCTGTGGCAGAGGTAGCAGCCCTCGCGGACATAGATGTTGCGGCCCATCTGCTCGAGCGGCGTGTAGGGCCGCACGCCCTCCACCCGCTCGATGGTGGTCTCGACCGTATAAAGCGGCACGATCTCGACCAGCCCGCCGATCGAGATGGTAACGATGATCAGCACCAGGAGGAGGAGCGGCCGGGTCTCGATCGTCGAATGCTTGATGAACATTATCGGTCCTCCCGTCTCAGGCCGGCATGCCGAAGGGCTTCTCGTCGCGGATCCTGCCCCTCGTGGTTTGCCACAGATTGTAGACCATAATCAGCGAGCCGATCAGGAACAGGATCCCGCCCAGCGCGCGGATCATATAGTACGGGTTCATCGCCTCGACGGTCTCGACGAACGAGTACTCGAGGAAGCCGAGGGCGTCGTAGGTGCGCCACATCAGGCCCTGCATGATGCCCGACACCCACATCGCGGTGATGTAGAAGACGATGCCGATGGTGGCGATCCAGAAATGCGTGTTCACCAGGCGAATGCTGTACAGCCGCTCGCGCTGCCACAGCTTCGGCACCAGGTAGTAGATCGCCCCGAAGCTGACGAACGCGACCCAGCCCAGCGCCCCCGAATGCACGTGGCCGACCGTCCAGTCGGTATAGTGCGAGAGCGAGTTCACCGCCTTGATCGACATCACCGGCCCCTCGAAGGTGCTCATGCCGTAGAACGCGATCGAGGTCACCAGGAGCTTGAGCACCGGATCGGTCCGCAGCTTGTGCCAGGCGCCCGACAGGGTCATCAGGCCGTTGATCATGCCGCCCCAGGACGGCATCCACAGCATCACCGAAAAGGTCATGCCCAGGGTCTGCGCCCAGTCGGGCAGCGCCGTGTAATGCAGATGATGCGGTCCCGCCCAGATATAGAGGAAGATCAGCGACCAGAAATGGACGATCGACAGCCGGTAGGAATAGATCGGCCGGTTCACCTGCTTGGGCACGAAATAATACATGATGCCAAGGAAGCCGGCGGTCAGGAAGAAGCCGACCGCGTTATGGCCGTACCACCACTGCGTCAGCGCGTCCTGGACGCCGGACCACACGGTGTAGCTCTTGGCGCCGGTGAACGAGACCGGCACCGCCGCGTTGTTGACCAGATGCAGCACCGCAACGGTGACGATGAAGGCAAGAAAGAACCAGTTGGCGACATAGATGTGCGGTTCGCGCCGGATCATCAGCGTGCCGAGAAAGATCACCAGATAGGCGACCCAGACGATGGTGAGCCAGAGGTCGACGAACCATTCGGGTTCAGCGTATTCCTTGCTCTGGGTGATGCCGAGCACGTATCCCAGCGCCGCCATCACGATGAAGATCTGGTAGCCCCAGAACACCAACCCGGCCAGGGTCGGCCCGCCGAACAGGGGCGCCCGGCAAGTCCGCTGCACCACATAGAACGACGTTGCAAACAAGACGTTGCCGCCGAAGGCGAAGACCACCGCCGAGGTGTGCACCGGGCGCAGGCGGCCGAAGCTGAGCCATTCCAGATCGAAGTTCAACACCGGGAAGGCCAGCTGCAGGGCGATCATCACCCCCGCCGCAAACCCGACGACGCCCCAGAACGTCGCGGCTATGGTGAATTTCCGTACGACCGCCTCGTTATATCCCGCCATCGCGCCGAAATTGTCGGCGGTTGCCTCTGCTGTCGCCATCGCATGTCTCCCTTACGGAATCGCAGTGCCGCACCGCGCAATTCCGTTTCATATGCAACTATTTTCGGATTTCTGCCATGAATATTCCGGTAGCCGCGGCTTTCCGTCGCAGGCGCTGCCAAGTCGCCGCCACGTCGCCGCCACGTCGCTCGAAAGTTGTACGCCATACATTGATTTAGGTCAAAGACCCCGAACCGCGGGAAAGTCATGCTTGCAATGGCTCAAGGTCAAACAGCAATGCGTGGCGCGGGAGCCGTGGCAACGTCAACCAAACGAATCATCGCAGGCGCGATGAGGCAGCGATAGTGACAGAGATGTCCAAGAGATATGTAGTCAAGCCGTTGGGCGAGGGGCAGGTGCTGCAGGCATATCCGCTCGTGCAGACGGCGGTGCCGCACCTGACGCTGGACCAGTGGCTGGACTATGCCAAACTCGTGCGCAAGAACGAGCGCGACACCGGCCCGGGAGCGGGCGTCATGTCGGCCCAGAACGGTGAGGGCTATATCTACGGCCTTTACTGTCACGAGGTGACCACCGACATACAGCATGGCCGCATCCTGAAGGTCAGCAATCTGATCGCTGCCAATCTGTACGACGCCGCCGGCATTATGGACCGGATGATCGACTCGATGCTGGAAGTGGCACGCGACCAGGGCTGCGCCGCCGTCCACGTCGATCTGCCGGAAACGCCCCGGAAGGGCCCACAGCCGGTGGAAGGCATGGCCGGTATGTTGAAGGGCGCCGGCTACCGGTTCGAATCGGTGGCGCTCTGCCGCCCGCTTGACGAAAAGTGATCTGACGGCACGTCCCCGCGGCTTTGCCGCGCGGCCAGGGCGCTCTAGCATGGCGGTCTCGTAGAAGCCGCTGTGAGGGATTTGTGCCATGTATGCCCTGCGCCTGTTTTCCGTTGTTCTCGCCATCCTCGCCAGCGTCGCCATCGCGCCGGTCGGCGCCGCGCGCGCCGATGACTCCGTTGCGGCGCGCGCCTTCATGGTGGCCGCCGCCAATTCGCACGCGGTCGCCGCGGGCGTGGACATCCTCGAAGCCGGGGGAACCGCCGTCGACGCGGCGATCGCGGTCCAGATGGTGCTGGGGCTCGTCGAGCCGCAGAGTTCGGGCATCGGTGGCGGCGCCTTCATGCTGTATTTCGATGCCGCCGACCGCAACGTCGTCAGCTTCGATGGCCGCGAGACCGCCCCGGCGGCGGCGACGCCCGGCCTGTTCCTCGATCGGACCGGCGCGAAAATGAAATTCTGGGATGCCGTGGTCGGCGGCCGGTCGGTCGGCACGCCCGGTGTGCTGCGGATGCTGGAAATGGCCCACCGCCAGTACGGCAAATTGCCGTGGCCCCGCCTGTTCGAACCGGCGATCGGTTTGGCCGATGACGGCTTTGCGGTTTCCCCGAGGCTCAACGAGCTGATCGCGGGCGACAAGCATCTGAAACGCTATCCTGCGGCCGGCGCCTATTTCCACACCGAAGCGGGCGATCCGCTGCCGGTCGGCCACATCCTGAAGAACCCCGCCTACGCGGCGACCCTTCGCGAGATCGCATCCGGCGGCGCCGCCGCCTTCTATGAGGGCCGTATCGCGCACGACATCGTGGCGGCGGTCAAGGGGGCGACGGACAATCCCGGGCTGCTGGACGATGCCGACCTCGCCGGCTACCGGGCGAAGGTCCGTGCGCCCGTCTGTGTCGGATACAGGGGCAACAGTGTCTGCGGAATGGGGCCGCCGAGTTCGGGCGGGCTTACCGTTGCCATGATTCTCGGGATCCTGCAGCAGTTCCCGCTGGCCGGGCTGCAGCCGGGGTCCGTGGAAGCCGAACATCTGTTCATCGAGGCGGCGCGCCTCGCCTATGCGGACCGCGCGCTGTACATGGCGGATTCCGATTTCGTGAATGTGCCGGTCGCGGGATTGCTGGATCCCGAATACCTGGCGCGGCGCGGCCGCCTGGTCGCCGCCGCAAAATCGATGGGCACGGCAACGGCGGGCGCGCCGCCCGAACGGAAGACCGAACGGCGCGCCCCGGACGGCGCCCTGGAAATGCCTTCGACCAGCCATTTCAGCATCGTCGACGGCGAGGGCAACGCGGTGTCGATGACGACCTCGATCGAGAGCGCTTTCGGGTCGCGCCTGATGGTGCGGGGGTTCCTCCTGAACAACCAGCTGACCGATTTCTCGTTCGCTCCGGAGCAGGGCGGCAAGCCGGTCGCAAACCGGGTCGAGGCGGGCAAGCGGCCGCGCTCGTCGATGGCGCCGACCATCGTGCTGAACCCCGACCGGACGCTGCGACTGGTGACCGGATCGCCGGGCGGCAGCCGGATCATCAACTACGCCGCCCGCTCGGTGATGGCGGTGCTCGACTGGAACATGGATCCGCAGTCCGCGGTGGCCCGGCCGCATGTGATCAGCCGCAACGGCGCCGTCGACCTCGAGGCGGGGACGGCGGCGGAAGGGCTGAAGGCGGCGCTCGAGGCGCGCGGCCACGAGACGCACGTGCGCGAACTGACCAGCGGCCTGCACACCATATTGGTTTCCGGCGGGAAACTGTATGGCGGCGCCGACCCGCGGCGGGAGGGCACGGTGGGAGGCCGTTAGTGTGGTGAGTCGCGCCTGAGACAGTGGCGCGACCTCATACTTCGAGACGCGGCTGCGCCGCTCCTCAGCATGAGGGCACAGAGGTTCGAGCCTCATGCTGAGGAGGCGCGGAGCGCCGTCTCGAAGTATGAGGTCGCTCGATGCCGGTTACATCGGAACGACTTCCTCGCCATGCATAATTCGGTTGCGCCGCGGCCCGGCGCGCCCTAACAGTCGCCGCCATGAGCAACGGCTACCCGCAAATCCGGCTGCTGCCCGGGCGCCACAGGCGCGTCGCCGGCGGCCATCCCTGGGCTTATTCCAACGAGCTGGATATGACGGATGAGGTCAAGGCCCTGCCGCCGGGCGGTCTCGTGGTCCTGACGACGCATGCCGGCGAGGCTGTGGGCGTCGCCGGGTTCAACCCGCATTCCCTGATCGCGGCGCGGCTGATCGACCGCCAACCCAAGGCGATCGTCGATACGGATTTTCTCGCCGCCCGCCTGCAACGTTGCCTCGAGATGCGTGAGCGGCTGTTCGACTCACCCTCCTACCGGCTCGTCCATGCCGATGCGGACGGGCTTCCCGGCCTTGTCGTCGACCGGTTTGGCGACGCCGTGGCGGTGCAGCTGAACGCGGCGATGATGGACCGGCTGCGCGAGTCCCTGCTGGCGGCGCTCGATGCGGTGCTCGCGCCGCGCATCGTGGTGCTGCGCAACGACAGCCCGGTGCGCCGGCTGGAAGGCCTGGAGACCGGCGTCGAGACGGTCATCGGCGATGCCTCGGAACCGGTGGAACTGAGCGAAGGCGGCGTAACGTTCCTGGCCGACCTCGCCGGTGGGCAGAAGACCGGCTGGTTCTACGACCAGCGCGACAACCGGCGTTTCGTGGCGTCGCTGGCCCGGGACGCGCGCGTCCTGGACGTCTACTGCCACACCGGCGGCTTCGCGGTTCATGCCGCCGCCGCGGGCGCGCATTCGGTCGTCGCGGTGGACAAGTCGGCGGCTTCCCTCGCACTGGCCGAACAGGCGGCGGAGCGCAACGGCTGCGGCGACCGCTGCAGCTTCGTCAAGGCCGACGCCTTCAACGAGATGGAACGGCTCGCCGCGGCGAACGAGCGCTACCAGGTGGTCGTCGCCGACCCGCCGGCATTCGTGAAATCGAAGAAGGATCTGAAGGCCGGCATCAAGGGGTACCGCAAGATGATGCGCCTCGCCGCGCGGCTGACGGCGCCCGGCGGCTATCTGTTCGTCGCCTCCTGTTCGCACAACATGACGCCTGAGCTGTTCGACGAACAGATGCGGAAGACGCTCAGCGACGCGAACCGGACGGCCCGCATCCTGCGCCGCTCCGGCGCCGCCGCAGACCATCCGACGCATCCCTGGCTGCCGGAATCCGGCTATCTCAAGGCATTGGTGCTGCAGCTCGACTGACGCTGGTATTGTCGTGCGCCGGCGCGTTCCCGGCGTCCATGCATAAAGAGGGACGGCCGCCCGGTATTGCCGGGTCGGCCGTCCCAGGGCCGATGAGGGGGGTTTGTCCGTCTCTTATACACCCGTCAGACCGACTCCGCGGTTTTCGTCACCGAACCGTGATGATCCGTGTCCAGCGGCAGCATGAGGCGGAATGCCGTGCCTTCCGGGCCGGTCGAGAGCAGCACGAGGTCGCCGCCATGGCCACGCGCCAGTTCGCGCGCGATCGCAAGGCCCAGCCCGGTGCCGCCGGCGCGCGCCGATCCCTCAAACGGCTGGAACAGCTTATCCTGGGCCCGCGGCGGCAGGCCGGGGCCGTCGTCGGCCAGATCGATCTCGGTGCAATCCCCGCGCAGATGGGCGGAAACGGTCAGCGAACCGGCGCCGGCCTCGGCCGCGTTGCGCGCCACGTTGTTGAGAATGCGGAAGATCTGGTCGCGGTCGCCGACCACATGGAAGGCGTCGATAACGCGGTTCTCGACCCGCAGGCCGCCCGCGGCGGGCGCCTCCATGGATGTCTTGATCTCGTGCACCAGCGGCTGCAGCGGGAAGTGCGTTCGCTTCTCACCGGTCGCGCCCTGGCCGACATAATCGAGCGTCTGGCTGCACATCGCCACGGCGCGTTCGATGGCGGTGATCACGGTCGGGGCGAGGCGCTGCACGTCGGGATCGCCGCTCGTCTCGAGCCGGTCGGACACCAGCAGCGCCGACGACAATATGCCCCGCAGGTCGTGGTTGATCTTGGCCACCGCCGTGCCGAGCGCCGCGAGATGCGCCTTCTGCGCCAGCGCGTCGCGAAGCCCGCGCTGCATGGTGGCCAGCTGTTCCTCCGCGACGCCGATTTCATCCCGGCCGCCGGCCGGCACGATGATGCGCCTTGCGTCCTCCGGATTTTCGCTGAAATCGGCCATGCTGCCGATGATGCGCCGCATCGGCCGCACCAGCAGCCAGTGCAGCGACAGGTACACAAGGGACGCCGTGATCAGCGAGATGACGACCGAAAGCCCGAAGACGTTCAGGCCATAGCCGACCATCCGCCGGTGCAGGGGCGCCTCGTCAAGCACCAGCTCGATGGAAATGGCCGGGTCGGCCGGGGACGGCGAGACCGCGCGGATGACCCGGTTTTCGCGCCTTGTATAGACGGCCAGCGCGTCGATGACCTTCTCCCACCACCCCTGCGCCGCAAGATCGAACGACTCGTCGATCTGCGGCGGTGCGCCGCCGCTCAGAACCATGCGCATGTCGCTGCGGTGGATGACCACAACATGGGCGCCGACCTGCGTGAGCAAGTCGGCTTTCAGCATCTCGCCGACGGCGCGGTTCGGCGCGGCGTCGACCACCAGCATCGCGAGATGCGCCGCGCTCATGCGCGCGCCCAGCCATTCGATCCGGAACCGCGCGACCGACGGCACGAAGATCAGCACTTCGCTCAACATCACGAAGAAGACGGTCAGAACGAGCAGTCGCGCCGATAGGCTGTGCATGGGCTGCGGCCTGTAAAGGTCATCGGATCCGTGCGCCCCGGCGGGGGCGGCACGACACAGCATTTCGCGTCCTGCACGCGCATTTCAAGGAAAATCCGGCCGAAACGGCGGCGAGAGCCCGTATCAGCGGCGTCTTGCCTGCCACGTCCGGACTGCGACGGGAATGAGTGCGAGGACCCCAAGTCCGACCATTGCGGTGATGACCTCCGGCGTGAGAACGCCCGAAACGCTGAAATCCTCACCCGAATCGAACACGCTGCCGAGTCCGGCGCCGAACGATGTGTACACGAATCCGCCCGGGATGATGCCGAAGAATGTGGCGCCGACGAATGTCCGCAGCCGCACACCGAGAAATGCCGGGACGAGATTGACCACGAAGAACGGAAACGCCGGTACGAGACGCATGAACAGCAGATAGCTCAGCGCGTTCTTCTGAAAGCCCGCCTCCAGTCTTTGCAGCCAGGGACCCGCCCTGCGCTCCAGGACGTCGCCGAGAGCCGTCCGGGCGGCGAGGAAAAGCAGGGTCGCACCGATGGTCGCGCCGATAACGTTCCAGGCGGTTCCCAGCCACTGTCCGAACAGGAATCCGCCCGCAATCGTCATCACGGTCGCGCCGGGCAGCGAGAACGCGACGATCAGGGCGTAAATGCCGATAAACGCCAGCACCGTCAGCAGGGTGTGCTGGGAAACCTGATTCAGAAGCCACTCCCGGTTCTGCTTCAGCGTGTCGAACGTGAAATAGGATTCGAGGCCGAGCGCGAAAAAGGCGGCTATGCCGGCGCCAATCACAACCAGCGGCCACAACCGCCGCAGCGTAAAGAAACTGCCGGTGGACTCGGGGCCGTCTGCTTTCGCGGTCTTCGACGCATCGCCTGCGTCATCCCGCGTGACGGCGTCCTGTCCGCCCCGCGCCAAATTGCCTCCCCTGGAATCGATCGCTTGAACCTCCACCATGGGACCACATCTAGTGTGAACCATTACCGGGCGCCAGTCACCATGCCGTGAGGCATCCGTGAGTGCCCGGTCGCATGCAATTGACTTGCCAGGGGCAAGCCTCTATACAGCGGGCCTTGAATCCCGCCTGCGCTTGGAGAGCGACGTGAAACGTACATACCAACCCAGTCGTCTGGTCCGCAAACGACGCCACGGCTTCCGATCCCGCATGGCGACCAAGGGCGGTCGGCGTATACTCGCGCACCGCCGCGCCAAGGGCCGCAAGCGCCTGTCGGCCTGACCCAGGGCCGTAAGCCGTGCAGCGGCTGAAACGGCGATCCGAATTCCTGCGTGTTGCGGGTGCGCGGCGGAAATGCGCGATGCCCGGACTCGTGCTGCAGGCGCGCCGTCGGGACGAGGGCGTCGGCGCAACGCGCGTCGGGTTCACGGCAAGCCGCAAGGTCGGCGGCGCGGTCCAGCGCAACCGGGCGAGGCGCCGGCTCAAGGCGGCTGCCGGGCGGATTATCCCGGGTCATGCCAAAGCGGGCTTCGACCTGGTGCTGATCGCGCGCGGTGCGACCGTCAAACGGCCGTTCCGGGCCCTGCTCGAAGACTTGAAGGCCGCGCTGAAACGGGTCGGTGTGTGGCGCGCGGCGGACGCCGGGGATGCCGGGACGCCGCCGCCGGACGCCGGCGAATAAAAAGAGGACTTGAGACCGAGCCCATGAGTATTGCCGGAATCATCATGCGCGGCGCGATCCGTTTCTATCAGCTTTTCATTTCGCCGCTCACGCCGGGGTATTGCCGCTATTGGCCGTCCTGTTCGGCCTACGGCATGACGGCGATCGCGCGTCACGGCGCGCTGAAGGGCGGCTGGCTGACGCTGCGCCGGATCCTGCGCTGCCATCCCTGGGGCGCCTGGGGTTTCGATCCGGTTCCCGGTAAAGCGCGGCACGTGAATTGCGGGCATTCCGCACCGCCCGCCGCGCGGGCCGCGGCGCCCGGCCAGGAGAGCGGACGGTGATGGGCGAACAGAGAAACCTGGTGCTCGCGATCATCTTGTCCGGCGCAATCCTGCTGGGCTGGAACTATCTGTTCCTGCGGCCCCAGCAACAGGCGCTGGAAGCCCAGCGGGCCCAACAGGCGGCGGAGCAGGCGGAAACCCCGGAGGCCGCCGGCCGGCCGCAACTCGGCGTCGAGCTGCCGGCGCCCGCAACCGGCACCCCGGGAGCCGGTCCCTCGACGAGCCGCGAGCAGGCGCTCAAGGCGACGCCGCGCATCGCCATCGAGTCCGGCCGCCTCACCGGTTCGATCACGCTGACCGGAGGCCGCATCGACGATCTTTCGCTGCGCGACTATCGCGAGACCGTCAAGCCGGACAGCCGCAACATCGTGCTGCTCAAGCCGACCGGCATGGAACGGCCCTATTACGTGCAGACCGGCTGGCTGACCGAGGACAACACCTTCCTCGGCCACGACGCCCTGTGGCAGGCCGACGCCGACCGGCTGACGCCGGAGCGGCCGGTGACCCTGACCTGGGACAGGGGGGACGGCCTGGTATTCGAGCGCGCCATCGCGCTCGACGACAACTACATGTTCACCGTGACCCAGCGGGTGCGAAACACCGGCCCGTCGGCCGTCACGTTAAGGCCCTACAGCCTGATCTCCCGCACCGGAACGCCGGACATCCTCGGTTTCTATATTCTCCACGAGGGACTCCTCGGGGTCTTCGATGAGACCCTGAAGGAGATCGATTACGACGAGCTGGAGCCGGACAAGCCACTGCGCCAGCAGACCACCGGTGGCTGGCTGGGCATCACCGACAAGTACTGGCTGGTCGCGCTGGTGCCGAACCAGGACCAGACCGTGGACACCAGTTTCCGAGTGGGTCGGACGAACGGCATGGAGAAATACCAGACCGATTACCTGGCGCCGCCCATCACCGTCCCCGCCGGCGAATCGGCAGAGGTAACCAGCCACGTCTTTGCCGGCGCCAAGGAAGTCCGGCTGCTGGATGCATACGAGACCGAACTCGGCATCCCCAATTTCGACCTCGCGGTCGATTTCGGCTGGTTCTATTTCCTGACCAAGCCGATCTTCTATGTCCTGCACTGGCTGCACCGGGCGCTCGGCAATTTCGGCCTGGGTATTCTGGCGCTGACCATGATCTTCCGCGGCATCCTGTTCCCGCTCAACAACAAGGCCTACCGGTCGATGAGCAAGATGAAGCTGCTCGGCCCCAAGGTCCAGGAGCTCAAGGAGCGCTATGGCGAAGACCGCATGCGGTTCGGCCAGGAGCAGATGGCGCTGTTCAAGCGCGAGAAGGTCAATCCGGCGGCCGGCTGCCTGCCGATGATCCCGACCATCATCATCTTCTTC
>Ga0224512_10001587_pt1 | contig 21637 bp, 19 predicted proteins | sample SF_May12_sed_USG_4_FD_169103 | JGI IMG/M metagenome (GOLD analysis project Ga0224512, IMG submission 169103) | Sediment microbial communities from San Francisco Bay, California, United States - SF_May12_sed_USGS_13 | ecosystem: Environmental > Aquatic > Marine > Sediment | place: USA... | reverse complement strand
TCCATCGCCAATAGGGCCCGCGTTTGGTGTCGCAGGGTGTGGATTACAACGAACCACGTCGGTAGCAACATCCCTTACAAGAGCCGACCCCTCGTCGCCGACTGGATGGCCGATCACATCGGCCGGTAGGCGCCCCATTTGGGTCGGCGGGGGCCGCGCGTTTTGGATGCAACGTCCCTGAGACGGGCTAAGAACCAGGTGGGGTCTTGGGTGGGTAGCTCCGGCATCGAGTGCGAGAATGCAGGAACCGTCAATTCCGGGAGGACCGAGGATGCGATTCGGAACAATGGTGCCGCAGGGATGGAAGTTCGATCTAGTCGGGGTGCCAGACGCCCAACAATGGGATCGAATCCGCACGACCGCGACGACGATCGAGGAGGCGGGCTGGGACTCGCTCTGGGTCTACGACCACCTTCACACCCACCCCGTCGTCGCTGAAGAGAGCACTTTCGAGGCGTGGACTCTGATGGCGGCGCTGGCGGTGGTTACCGAGCGGGTTCGGATCGGTCAGATGTGCACCTGTATCCCATACCGACCAGCTTCGCTGCTTGGGAAGATCGCGGTTTCGGTCGACGCGATTTCCGGTGGCCGCCTCGATGTCGGGATCGGAGCAGGCTGGGCGGACAAGGAGTTCGCCGCCTACGGGTACGAGTACCCGCCGGACCGGGTTCGCCTCGACATGCTCGAGGAGGCGGCCCAGGTGCTCAAGGCGATGTGGACCTCCGATGACGCCTACTTCGAAGGCGAGCACTACACGCTCGCTGGCGCTATCACGCGTCCCAAGTCGGCGCAGAAGCCACACCCACCACTGTGGATCGCCGGAGGTGGCGAGAAGCGGACGCTGCGCATCGTCGCCAAGTACGGCGACTTCGCCAACTTCGGTGACGACGTCGCCGAGTTCATTCACAAGTCCAACGTGCTGGCCGATCACTGCGAGGCAGTCGGGCGAGACTTCGACGAGATCGGCCGAACGACGCACCTGATGTCGGTCATCGGACGGAGCCGTGCTGACCTCGACGCCAAGCTGGAAATCGCCGCCCGCCGGCGCCACTCCACCCCCGAGGAGTTCGAAAAGGAGCATCTCGTGGGAACAGTCGACCAGGTGGTGGATGCCTTGGGAGAGTTCGCTGCAGCAGGCTGCGTCGAGGTGATCCTCTACTTCTACGACATGGGCGAGAGCGATAGCCAGGACCTGTTCGCCTCCGAGGTCGTGCCCGAGCTCCGCGCCTAACCACCCCCGGGTCTTCAGGGGGCTGACGCTCCATATGGCTTCTGCAGGGGCCGCGCGGTTTGGGCCCAAAGGCCCTGAGACGCTCTGGGGGCATTTCATAGGATTGCGCTGAGAGTTACCGCGCGATCAAAGGAGCCATCGAATGCGGGCACAGGTGGCCGACCGGACCGTCCCTTCAACCATGGACGCTCTCATTCTGCGCGGACCTGGTGAGTTCGAGGTCGGCGAGATGGAGGTGCCGGAGGCGGGCCCGCACGAGGTCTTGTGCGAGGTCCATTCCGTGGCGATCTGCGGCACCGACACGGAGATCATCTCTGGCAACTTCCTCAAGAAAGGATGGCCGCGGGGATACCCCTACACGCCGGGTCACGAGTGGTCTGGGGTGGTGATAGCGGGCGGCGAGGGCGCGGCCGAACTCGGCTTCGAGCCGGGAGACCGCGTTGCCGGCACGGCCCACGCTGGCTGCGGCAACTGCCGGATGTGTGCCATCGGCCGCTACAACTTGTGCGACAACTACGGCCACGAAGAGCTCGGTCACCGCCATTACGGCCACTACTCGACCGGAGCGATGCGCCAGTACCACAACTCCTCCATCAAGAGCGTCTTCAAGATCCCGGAGTCGATGACCCTCGAGCAGGGGGCGTTGGTGGATGCCAGCTCGATCGCGTTGCACGCCGTGAAACGGGCTGGGGTGCGCCCGGGGGAGATCGGCGCCGTCATCGGTCCGGGAGCTCAGGGTCTTCTGGCCGCCCAGCTGGCCGCGCTGCTTGGGGCATCGCGGGTCATCATGGTGGGAAGGGGTGAACGGCTGAAGACGGCAGCGGCGATGGGCTTCGAGGTGATCGATAACTCCCAGACCGATGGGCCAGCCGGCGTGCGTGAGCTCACCGACGGGAAGGGAGCACACTTCACCATCGACACCGCTGCCAGGGGAACCACCCCTGCGGATGCAGTCGAGATGACGCGCAAGGGCGGCCGGGTTGCTCTGATCGGAGTCCCGCTAGAACCGTGCGTCCTGCCGCTGCAGCGGATCGTGTTCGAAGAGATGGACCTATTCGGCGTGCGGGCGAACCCGGGTACCTGCGAGGAAGTGATCCCGTTGATCGCCGAAGGCAAGCTGGATGTCGACACCGTCACCACTCATACCTTCCCCATCGGCGAGTTCGCCAAGGCCTACGAGACCTTCACCCAGCGCCTCGACGGTGCTCTCAAGGTCCTCGTCCAACCCAACGCCCGATGAAGGTCGGCCACGCCCGCGATGATCGTCCTCTTCCCCAAGAGCTGCTGGATGATCCCAGGCTGACAAGCCTGGCCAAGTGGGGAAAGAGGCTGGCGGAATCCGGCCTGTCGCCCGACGCCTCTGGCAACATGAGCTGCCGGACACCTGGGGGATTTCTCATTACCCGCACCGGCGTGCCGCTCGCCGCGATCGAGCGGGACGATTGGGTGTTGGTATCCGGCATCGATCGCGACTCCGTGGGATCGGTGGTGGTGATGTCTCGCGGGCCTCACGAACCGTCGCGGGACGCAGCAGCGCACGCCTCGTTGTACGGGCGGCGGCCGGAGGCTGCCACCGTCTTCCACCTCCACGTTGGGTTGCTCGAAGAGTTGTCCGGTCGGCTGGGCGTTCCATCAACCGACACTCATTACCCGGCTGGAACCAAGGAGTCGATGGAGGAGATCGAGCGTTTTCTCGACGCCCATCTCGAAACGCGCTACTTCGTACTCGTCGATCACGGCATCATCGCCTGGGGCGAATCCATCGACGAGACGGGCGCACTGGTGGAGACCTATCAGCTCGAAGTGGACCAAGGGGGTTAAGCGAGTGAGGGTGCTTGCCGCCGGAACCATCATGGTCGACGTAATGGCTGTGGAGCTGCCGTCGGTGGCAGCTCCGGGCGAAGTGATCTACACGGCCGTCGACACCCACATTGGGGGCCATCCCATCGACGTCGCCATCGACCTGGTGAAGCTGGGCCGGGCTGCAGAGGAGGTGGCGGTGGCCGCCGCGGTAGGGAACGGGCCGTTCGGATCGTTCGTGCGCGAGGTCATGGACGAGTACGGCATCTCCACATTCCTGCAGGACGTCCCAAATGAAGACACAGGACGGAACCTTGTGCTCGAAGTGAGTGGCGAGGATCGCCGCTTCCATCTCGATCCAGGGGCCAACTGGCTGCTCAGCGTTGAGCACATCTCTTCTGCCCTGGCAGCCTGGAAGCCTGACCTGCTCACGTTGCGGCCCGGATACACCGGCATCGATCTGGCGCTGCCGGAAATCCTCGCTCCGCTCAAGGACACAGTCATCTTTCTGGACATCATGCAGCCTCATCCCGATCGGCCGCCCCACTTCGTTCGCGACGCTTTGCCTTTCGTCGATCTCCTTCATTGCAACGAGGGTGAAGCGTTGATCAACACCGGGGCACGCACCATGGAGGCTGCCGTGGAAGAGTTCCTGGATGCGGGAGTGAAGCTGGTGCTGGTGACCGATGGCGAACAAGGAGCGCGGGCGTTCACCGGCTCCTGGGAGGTGGCGCAGAGCGGCTTTCGGGTCGACTCGATCGACGCCACCGGCTGTGGAGATGCGTTCTGTGCGGGCGTGCTTCTCTTCCTAGACGAACATGGCTTGCCTCCCTTTGGCGATCTCGGACCTGATGAACTCACCGAGCTCCTTATATCCGGTCAGGCGGTAGGGGCATCGGCCTCCACTGCCGTGGGATGTATCGAGGGGGTCTCGGCCGAGACGACGACGGCCATCCTCGCCGAGCAGGGCAACGCAGTTCGACAAGCGACTCAAACCAACGAGAGGCAAGGGAGGCGAACATGAGCCTGATCGAGGCGCCCGAGTTCGAGGACACGGCGGTCGGCAGGCTGAAAAAGGAGATCTGGGAGGCGCCCGATTCCGAGATCGACCGGATACTCGCCGAGCAGTACGAGGTGCCATCACCAGGCGAGATGGAGACCCCCGGAACCTATATCCAGAACACGCACCCCGCCGAGCTGGCCGAGCGGCGCCAACACAACGACATCGTGATGGTCCCGCTGGGATCGACCGAGTTGCACGGGCCACACTCGGTGAGTGCTCAAGACACGCTCCAGGTGACACGGCTGGCGGAGGCCGTTCGCCGAGCCACCAAGAAGCAGGGACGCGAAGTCGCTCTCTCCTACTCACCCTGGCTCTACGGCAACCATCCCAAGCATCACATAGGCCTCATCGGGACCATTCCGATCAGCCAGAGCGTGCTGGAGAAGCTTCTGGTGGATGTCATGTTCGGGCTGTGGTCGCAGGGCTACCGCAAGATGATCTTCGTCAACAATCACGCCCAGCACTGGGTGATCGCCAGTGCTATCGACACGTTCTCGCTGCGGTATCCGGAGCTGCCCTTCTATGCCGTCGCCTTCGACTGGTGCGCCGCCATGAGCGAGTTCTTCCGCACCAAGGATCGGGGCGGTCCGTTCGAAGACGACTTCGTCCACGCCGACGAGGCAGAGACGTCCTTGGCGCTGCTGCTGGCGCCCGAGACGGTCGACATGAGCCGGGCGGTAGACACCGTGCCCTCGGGCTATCTGCCGGAGGGCCACTTCAACAAGTCGGCCAACCAGCGCAGCCGCCCCAACCTTTGGTGGAGCGTGCGCAACAACACGCCGCTCGAAATGGTCGCCACTCCCGTCGGAGTGGTGGGACGAGCCACCCTGGCCTCGGCCGACAAGGCCAAGCGTGCAGTTGTCGCTGCCCTTCGGTATCAGAGCCTCCTCATCGACCAGATCCTCGAGACATTCCCGCCGGGAGTGACACCGCCCATCGAGGAGGTGACCCTCTTCGGGGAAGAAGAGATCGAGGGCTACCTGAAACGGCCCGACGAACCGGGTTACCAGAACCCCTACAGGATCTGGCGGCCGTTCACTTAAAGGGGTAGGCCAGCTTCGGGACCGCCTTCGTCCGCAGATACGGCCGTTTTCCCCTGCATGGGGTGGGCCCATGGTCGTAGTCTCGCCGTACGCGTCGAGGAGGCGGCAATGCGGATATCAGATATGGAGCTGACGGAGGAGCAGCGCCTGCTGGCCGAAACAGCCAGGCGTTTCACCGACGAGGTGGTCATCCCCTGGGTGGTGGACAACCGCGACCGGGAGTGGATGGCGCCGCCCGAGGAGCGTGTCCCGTACGAGCTGCTCGAGGCGGTCGACGCCCTCGGGATCCGAACCCTCGGCGTGCCCGAGAAGTACGGAGGAGTTCAGCTCGACGGTCAGGCCGTTACCTTTGCCATCCTGGCCGAGGAGCTGGCCCGCGGCGACTCGGGATTCGTCGACAGCCTCGCCCAGGTCTGGAAGGTCTCTGTGCTCCTGAGCAACTGTGCTCCCGAACACCTCCAGGACGAATGGTTCCCCAAGATCGTCGAGGACACCGGATTCCTGCTCGCCCACGCCCTCACCGAACCTCGCGGCGCCTCCGACCGCTGGCTTCCCTACGACGCGCCCGAAGCTGCCATGCAGACGAAGGCGAAGCGAGAAGGTGACGAGTGGGTGCTCAACGGGCGCAAGCACTTCATCACGAATGGCTACGACGCCAAGCTCTACGTCATCTACGTCAACACCGATTCCACCAAGGGCCTGCGAACCGGGACGAGCAGCTTCCTGGTTCCCAGAGATACTCCCGGGTTCACCATCGGCCGTGCCCATGAGAAGTTCGGCTCACGGTTCATGAACCAGGCTGAGCTCATCTTCGAGGACTGCCGGGTCCCGGCCGATCACCTGCTGGTAGAGAACGAGGCTCTAGGCAAGGCGGGCGTCTATTTCCAGCCGGGGAAGATCCTGCAGGCCGCCAAGAATCTGGGTGTGGGGGTAGCTGCCCTGGAGGAGACCTCCCGCTATGTGCAGGAGTTCGTCCAGGGTGGCAAGGTGCTCATCAAGCACCAGGTGGTGGCCAAGGCGATGGCGGAGATGGCCACCAAGGTCGAGGCGGTGCGGGCCATGACCCGCCTGGCAGCTCGCGCTGTTGATGCCAAAACCGATGATGCCGCCATCCTCACCTGGATGGCCAAGGTGTATGCCGGAAACAACATCTTCGACGTTTGTCGCCAGGCCATGGAGCTCCACGGCGGGAGCGGCGTGATGCGCGACACCGGCATCGAGAAGCACTTCCGCGACGCCGCCATGTTCCTTCACATGGACGGCACGGCCGACATTCACAATTTCAAGATCGCCAGGGCCCTGTTCCCCGAAACGGCAGCGCAATACGCCGGCGTCGAGTGAGGCCTTGAAGGCCAATTTGCAGGTGAGCCGCTGCGTTGCCCGTTGTGCGCCTCGACCATTGCCGATTTCCGTGTCGTCGCCTGGTGGATTCGGTTCCATCGCACGGAGTGCAGTGGTCTGCCTGAGAATGTAGGCTCTTTCCCAGCCGGTCGCCGAGGCTCGAGTTCGCCGACCGACGCATCCAAATCGGGTGCGAACCCAGAGGAGGGTCAACGATGAAGAGGTTCACTCCACTATTTATTCTTGTTCTTACCCTGGCAATGATCGCGGCAGCTTGCAGCGACTCTGAGTCAGAAGATACAACTGCGGCAACCGCGGCCCCCGACACCGCGGCGCCCGACACCGCGGCGCCCGACACCGCAGCGCCCGACACCGCGGCACCAGAGACCTCGGCGCCCGACGCCGAGCCGATTGTGATCGGCACATCCTTGCCGCTTACGGGTGAGTTCTCGGTACCCGCCATCAAGCACAAGGACGGCTACGAGCTGTGCGTCAACTTGATCAATGAGCGAGGAGGGGTCTTAGGGCGGCCGCTCGAGCTTCTGATCGAGGACAATCGCTCCGACTCCGAGGTCGGGGTGAGTCAGTATGAGCGCTTCATCAGCGCTGGTGCTGCCGAGGTGCTCTTCGGCACCTTCTCCAGCCTGCTCACCTTCCCGACATCGGTGGTCGCCGAGCAGAACGGCTGGGTCTATCCGGTTCCCTCCGGCGGAGCCCAGCGCATCTGGGAACGCGGTTTCGAGAACCTGTTCTACTTCCAGCAGGGTCCGGCCGAAGGCATCGGCTCGTCGCCGGTCAACGCCGCGGCCTACTACACCGAGCAGGGTGTGATCGCCGCAGACGACGCGCCGACGAAGGCCGCGGTGGTGGCGGCAGACGACTTCTTCGCCGTCGCTATCAGTAACGGCCTCCTCGGAGGCGACGTGGCCATCCCTGGCACGGACACGCTCATCTCGCTTGCCCCCGGATTCCTGGCCGATGCCGGCATCGAGGTGGTTCTGGAGGATGAGTGGCCGGTCGGCGAATTCAACGACTGGATCAACCTGGCCAACAGCATCAAGTCGAGTGGCGCCGACGTCGTGTTCGCCTCGACGGCTTCGGTCGAAGAGACGATCTCGCTGGTGGACGCCTTCCAGACGGTTGACTACAACCCGAAGATGCTCTACATGTCACAGGGCGCCCAGTCTGAGTTCGAGGAGACGTTGGGATCCGCCGCCGACGGCGTCATCATCCACACGGCCTGGCACCAGTTGGCCAACTTCCCGGCCGAACTGGGCGGCGAGGCGTACTCGAACGAGCAATTCATCGCCGACTTCTCGGCCGTGCACGGCCGGGCCCCCGACGAGGACGAGGCGATTCCCTTCGCCGTGTGTCAGGGCATGGAACAGGCGATACGCGGCGCCGGAACGACCGACCAGGACGCGATGCGCCAGTGGTTGCGCGATCGCACTCCGGCCGACCCGGTAAAGACCGTCATGGGCGACTTCTCGTGGGACGAGCGGGGTCTCCCGTTCGACCGGAACTACCTGCTCACGCAGTGGCAGGGCGGCGTCCTGGAGTTCATCTTCCCGGTCGGTGAGTTCCCCGGAACCAAGGACATCATCTACCCGAAGCCGGAGTGGTAATCACGACGAAGCGGGAGCCGGGCCGGGCCCCGGCTCCCGTCGCGTCGACACTTCCCCCGACAAGCTGGAGGCATCCCGGCCCGTGACCGCCCTACTTGAGGTGCAACAACTCAACAAGGCCTATGGGGGTCTGCAGGCCGTAAGCCAATGCTCATTCGAGGTGGCAACCGGCTCCATCACCGCCCTTATCGGTCCCAACGGCGCCGGCAAGACCACCGCCTTCAACATCATCAACGGGGTGCTGGCGCCGGACTCGGGGACGGTTCTCTTCGATGGCAAGAACGTCACCGGCCTGCTACCGCATCGGCTAACCCGGCTCGGCATCAGCCGAACATTCCAGATAACACGGGATCTGGGCGAAATGACGGTGCTGGAGAACATGGTGGTGAGCGCCCCTGCTGGCGGAGTGCGAAGCTTGCTGGGGTCCAAGATCTTGCAACGCGAGCGGGACCGGGCATTGGAATTGCTCGACTTCGTCGGGATCGCCGGATTGGCCTCGCTACCGGCCAAGAAGCTGTCATATGGGCAGAAGAAACTTCTCGAATTCGCCTCGGTCCTCATGTCGGATCCGAAACTGGTGCTGCTCGACGAGCCGGCCAGCGGTGTCAACCCCGCCCTGATGGAACGCATCATCGATCGGATCCGCCTGCTCAACGAACAAGGCATCACGTTCTTCATCGTCGAGCACAACATGCCCGTTGTCATGGAGCTGAGTGATTGGATCATCGTCATGGCGCATGGCGAGGTGCTGGTCAGCGGCTCTCCAGCCGAGATCCAGGAGAACGACACGGTGCTCGACGCCTATCTGGGTAGAGCCTGATGGCGCTGCTCGAAGTCGACAACGTCACCGCCGGGTACGGAGCGGGTCCTGACATCCTCAATGGGTTGGCGATCGAGATCGAGGCCGGCCGTAGCCATTGCATCGTCGGGCCAAACGGAGCGGGAAAGTCGACCCTGCTCAAGGTGATCTGCGGGATTCTCCGACCCCGGTCTGGTGAGGTTCGCTTCGAGGGAGTCCGGGTGAGCGGCCTACGTCCCGACCAACTGCTGGCTGCCGGCATCTGTTTCGTGCCTCAAGAGCAGAGCCTGTTCTCAGAGATGACGGTACGCGAGAACCTGATGATGGGCGCCTTCCTGGTGAGAGATCGCTCACTCGTCGCCGAACGCATGGCGCGCGTGTTCGACATGTTCCCGGTTCTGTCGGAACGCTCCCAGCAATTGGCCGGGAACCTCTCCGGGGGTGAGCAGCAGATGGTGGTGCTGGGCCGGGCACTCATGGTGGATCCCAAGGTGCTGATGATCGACGAGCCCAGCCTGGGACTGGCCCCCAAGCTGGCAGACCAGATCTTCGCCACCATCCGGGGGTTCGCCGAGCTGGGGATCACAGTGATCCTGGTTGAGCAGAACGCTTGGCGCGGTCTGGAGGCTGTCGACTGGGGCATTGTGCTCGATCTGGGAGCCAAGCGTTTCGAGGGGCCGGCCGAGGGCATCCTCGACGATCCTCGGATCCGCGAGATCTATCTCGGCTCGCAGCTCTCGAAGAGGAGCGAAGGATGATCAACTTCCTCCAGGTGCTGATTCTGGGCCTCTTATTGGGAGGGGTGTATGCGCTGATGGCCTCGGGGCTCACTCTGCTTTTCGGCGTGATGCGGATCGTCAATCTCGCTCACGGCGTGTTCATCATCTTTGCGGCCTACCTCGCCTTTTTCGCGTCCGACAAGCTTGGGGTCGACCCGCTCATCTCGATCGCTTTCACCATGCCGATGATGTTCTTCCTTGGGATCATCATCTACGTGCTCTTCTTCCCCCGCATCGAGACCAGCGCCCGCTACGTCGAGATGACGGTGCTCATGACATTCGGTATCGCCCTCGTCGTCGAGGGTCTCCTGGGGTACTTCTTCACCGGGATCTTCCGCTCTTCCAGGCCGGGCTATGCAACGGATTCCATCATCATCGGTGACATCTTCATCCCGATGGGGCAACTGCTGGCGTTGACCGTGAGCGTGGTGCTCCTCGTCGGGCTGTGGCTGTTCCTGCGGTACACCCGCATCGGAACTGCGGTCCGCGCCACCATGCAGAATCGGACCGCCGCCCAGATCGTTGGCGTCAACGTCCGGCGCATCTCGGCGATCTCCTTCGGGATCGGCATGGCGTTGGCCGGTGCCTCCGGGTCACTCATGAGCTACCTGTTCCCCTTCTTTCCTGCCCGCCACTGGCAATGGGTGGCGCTGCTGCTGGCGCTGATCGTTCTCGGCGGGTTCGGGAGCCTCAAGGGAGCCGTGATCGGCGCGCTGTCGCTGGCCGTCGCCGCTGCCTTCGTTACCGATCAGTTCGGGCCGGATTGGTCCCCGATGACCTTCTACCTGGCTTTGTTCGTCATCCTCATGGTGAGGCCCCAGGGCCTCTTCGGCAAGGCGCTGCGGATCTGATGACAAGCGCGGAACTCTCTGCGGAAGCGGCGGCGGCAGCGCTGGCCGAACAGGAGTCCGGCCGATCGTTGAGTCGCCGCATCGCCCTCGGCCTCGTTGTGGCGTTCGTGCTGCTGCTGCCGGCGACCCAACCCCTCGTCGGTTCCTACAACTATGTGATGCAGGTCGCCATCGTGGCGCTGATGTGGGTGGCGATGTCCTCGAGCTGGAACATCATCGGGGGATACGCCGGATACATCTCACTCGGCCACAACGTGTTCTATGGCATTGGGGGCTACGTTGCCGGCCTGGCTCTCGTTTACTGGGGAGTATCGCCGTTCGTCAGCATGTTCTTCGCTGGGTTGGCGGCGATGGTGTTCGGGTTACTGGCCGGGCTGATCACCCTGCGCGCCAAGGGACCGTCTTTCATCGTTGCCACCATCGCCATGCTGTTCGTGATCAGCCTCCTGTTCGACAACTGGGAGCTGGTCGGGCAGTCGAGTGGCTTGAGCCTGCCACTGCCCCCCTTCTCGGTCATATGGATCAAGGTGCCGTTCTATTACGCCATGGTGGTGTCGGCCTTCGGTGCCACCTACCTGTCCTATCGCGTGGCGCACTCGAAATTCGGCCTTGGGCTGCGGGCGCTGTCACAGGACGAGACGAAGGCCGAGGTCGCCGGGATCAACACGCGCCTATACAAGATGGTCGCGTTCGGGCTGAGCGCCTTCTTCATCGGGACGGCCGGTGCCACCTGGGGGTACTCCTTGGGCTACCTGCGCCCAACGATCTTCTTTGCCATCGGTACCGCTGCCCAGATGGTGCTGATGGCCATCATCGGGGGCCGGGCCACCGTAGCGGGGCCCGTCATCGGGGCCTTGCTGATCGTGGGCATCAACGAGTTCTCGATCGTTCAATTCGGTGCCACCGAGCTCAACATCGTGGTGACCGGGGGGATTCTGCTCGCCGTGCTCCTGTTCTTCCCATTGGGAATCGTCGGAAGCCTGCGCGAGGCCGGAAGGCTGCCGGCCTTCCTCGACTGGGACTGATCCGCGCCCGACCTTTCAGGCGTCGGAATCCGCCAGGATCATCTCCTTGAGGCGCGGTTTGACCACCTTGCCGAGGGCGTTACGCGGCAGCTCTTCGACGACGAAGAGCTGGCGCGGAAGCTTGAAGGGGGCGAGGGCGCTCCGGGCGAACTCACGGATGTCCTCGAGCTCGAGCTCGACGTCTCCAGTTGGCACGACCGCCGCAACCACCCGCTCCCCCCAATCGATGTCCTCGATCCCAACCACCGCGCAGTCGCCGATACCGGGATGGGTCCGCAGCAAATCCTCGACCTCCAGGGCCGAGACCTTCTCGCCTCCCGATTTGATGATGTCGACGCTGCGCCTCCCCAGTATTCGGTAGACACCATCCTCCAACACCGCGATATCGCCGGTTCGGAACCAGCTCTCTCGAAACGCTTCGGCGGTGGCGTCGGGACGTTGCCAGTACTCCCTGAACACGCTCGGACCTCGCACCTCGATCTCTCCCGGCGTGCCGACCGTCGCCAGCTGCCCGTCATCGTCCACCAGCTGGAGCTCGACGGTGGGCAGCGGTTGGCCGACTGCTCCCGGGGTCCGGTGCCCGTGATAGGGGTTCGACAGCGCCATGCCGATCTCGGTCATCCCGTAGCGCTCGAGCAGGGTGTGGCCGCTCACCTCCCTCCACCGGTCAAGGGTTGGTACCGGGAGGGCGGCCGATCCCGAAACCATCAATCTGAGCCTCGACAGCTGCTCGGTCACCCTGCGGCGGTTCGGTTCGTCGAGCAGCTCCCAGGCGCCGATCAGGCGCCGATAGATAGTCGGAACCGCCATGAACACCGTGATGTCGCCGCTCGCCATGCGATCGAGCGTGGTGGCGGCGTCGAACTCGGGGAGGATCTCGCAGCTAGCTGTGTTCCAAAGCGCACACGTCAGCACGTTGACGAGGCCGTGCACATGATGCAACGGCAGCACGAGCAGGGCCCGGTCGGTGGGAATCCAGCCCCATGCTTCGGAGAGGATGCGTACCTGAGATTCGATGGCGTCGTGCGTCCATACGACGCCCTTGGGTGGTCCCGTCGACCCGCTGGTGTAGAGGATGAGCCCGCGTCGGTCCGGCTCCACATTCGGAAGCGGGGGGCGACCTGAGGGCTGGAAAACGATCTCGTCGGCGTCGAGCAGCGGGACGCCGCGGTCTCGGGCAATCGGTTCGAGCAATGACCGAAATTCGGTCGAGGTGATGAGCACGGTCGCCCCGGCGTTTCCGATGACGTACTCGAGCTCGGGAGCAGGAAACGATGTGGCGAGCGGCACGGCGATACCCCCTGCTGCCCATGTTCCCCACAGGATGGCGGCGTAGCGGAGACCGGGCGGGACCAGGAACGCCACCCGTGCCTCTGCGAGATCAGCGGACTCGCCGAGCAGGGCTGAACCGACCCGGCCGGCGGCGGTTCGAAGCGAGCCGAACGTGAAGGTGCCTTCCGCGGCCAGTAGGGCCGTAGCGTCGAGTGTCGTGTCCGACCTGGAGAACAACTCGAGACTGCCGAGCGCCGCTGACTCTGCCATGCCTTCTTGTCAGACTAGACGTGGTCCGTCGGCAGCGGCCGACGCCAGCGACGGCGGTCGGACCTAGTCAGCCCCCACAACTTGCAGTTGGCGCACCCCGTCGCCAGGATGTGAACCATTGCCAGCCGACACCGAGAGGCGACCCTATGAGCGAGTCCACAGTTTTCTCCGACCCGATTTCCGATCTCTACATCGGCGGCAAGTGGGTCCCGGCCTCCGACGACGGCCGGTTCGGCGTGCGCGATCCTGCTACCGATGAGCTGATAGTCGAGGTGGCGAATGGAACGGTCGCCGATGGCATCGCCGCAGTGCAGGCCGCTCATGAGGCGGGGCCATCGTGGGCAGCCACGGCACCTCGGGCCCGGTCCGAGATCCTCCGCAAGACATTCGAGCTGATGTTGCAACACCGCGACGAGATAGCCGAGCTCATCGTGCGCGAGAGCGGCAAGAGTTGGTCGGATGCCACCGGGGAAGTGACGTACGCGGCCGAGTTCTTCCGATGGTTCGCCGAGGAGGCCGTGCGCGCAACCAGCTCGGTGCAGATGGCGCCCGGAGGCGACAAGCGGATCCTGGTGTTGCTGCAGCCGGTCGGCGTTGCGGTGCTGGTCACACCGTGGAACTTTCCGGCCGCGATGGCAACTCGCAAGATCGGTCCAGCCCTGGCGGCCGGGTGCACGGTCGTTCTCAAGCCGGCATCGGACACGCCGTTGACGGCCCTGGCGATGGGAGCGTTACTAGCCGAGGCCGGCCTGCCGCCCGGTGTGGTGAATGTCGTACCGTCGCGCAACTACGACATGGTGGGCGCCATGCTCGACGATCCCCGCACACGCAAACTGTCGTTCACCGGATCGACCCATGTGGGCAAGGTGCTGCTGGAGCAGGCCGCCCGTACCGTGACCAATTGTTCTATGGAGCTGGGAGGCAATGGCCCCTTCCTGGTGTTCGCCGATGCCGACCTCGAGGCCGCCGTCGAAGGTGCGATGGTGGCCAAGATGCGCAACGCTGGCGAGTCGTGCATCGCCGCCAACCGCTTCTACGTTGAAGCCTCTGTGGCCGACGAGTTCGGTGCCCGCCTGGCGACCGCCATGGCCGCGCTGCGGGTTGGGCCGGGCCTCGAACGAGAGAGCGACGTTGGTCCTCTCATCAACGCCCGGGCTCGCGATGAGGTGGCCTCGCTCGTTGCGGCCAGCGTTGCCAGCGGTGCCAATGTGCTCACGGGGGGACGGGCACCGGAGGGCGTCGGTAGCTACTACGAGCCGACGGTGCTGACCAACGTTGGGCCCAGCGACGCCATCCTCGATGAGGAGGTGTTCGGGCCGGTAGCGCCGGTGGTGTCGTTCGAGACCGAGGCGGAAGCCATCGAGATGGCGAATCGCACTGAGTACGGGCTGGCGGCGTATGTCTACACGGCAGATCTGGCGCGGGCCCTGCGAGTTTCGGAGGCTATCGACACGGGGATGGTCGGCATCAACCGCGGGTTCATATCCGATCCGGCGGCTCCATTCGGTGGAACCAAGCAAAGCGGGCTGGGGCGGGAAGGTGGCCACGAGGGGCTCATGGAGTTCCTCGAACAGAAATACCTGGCGGTGGATTGGTCCCAGCCAAAGTGATTCAGGCGCCAGACCGGCCAAAGACTTCGATAGTTACAGTGGGGCAAGGCAAAGTTGCCAACGTTTGCCGAAGCATGCGCAGAGAGGTGATGATATGAGCGAGTTCCCCGTGGCCACCACACGCGCCCCTGGAGTGATGGCCGTCGACTGGGAGGATCGGGTCGACTTCGCACGTCTTCGGGAATACCGCCTGGCCCGAGTGCGTGAGCAGCTCGAACTGCACGGTTTGGGCGCCTTGCTGCTGTTCGAGACCTCCAATATTCGATACGCCACAAGCACTCAGATCGGATACTGGGCCTTCAATAAGGGTGAGCGCTGGGCGCTTGTAACCCGAACCGGCCGACCTCGCATCTGGGACTTCGGATCGGCCGCCAAGGCCCACCGACTCCAGCTCCCCGCCATGTTCGACGAAGACAACTCGATCGCGGGCAACACCGGCTTGCAGGGCGCCATCGGACCCGAAGCCGGACTCCATGCCCGGGCCGCCCGCGAGATCGCCGCGGCCTTGCGCGACGAAGGCATCGCCGGTGACCCGCTCGGGGTCGACATGGCGGAGACGTCCGTCTTCCTCGCATTGCAGACAGAGGGTCTGCAGGTCGTCGACGGTCAACAGGCCATGATGCTGGCACGCGAGATCAAGAGCGAAGATGAGATCATGCTGCTGAGCCAGGCGAGTTCCATGGTCGACGGGGTCTACCAGGACATCTTCGAGGCGCTGAAGCCCGGAGTGCGAGAGAGCGACATAGTCGGCTTGGCTCACGCTCGCCTCTTCGAGATGGGGTCGGAGTTCGTCGAGGCCATCAACTCCATCGCCGGCGAGCGGTGCAGCCCCCATCCCCATGTGTTCTCCGACCGGATCATCAGGCCAGGAGACCAGGCCTACTTCGACATCATCCACGTCTTCAATGGCTATCGCACCTGTTACTACCGGACCTTCGTGGTTGGCCGCGCCTCACAGGCGCAACGGGACGCCTTCAAGCAGTCACGCGCCTGGATGGACGCCGCCATCGACTTAGTGCGGCCCGGGAACACCACAGACATGATCGCCAAGGTCTGGCCTCAAGCCGAAGAGTTCGGTTTCGTTGACGAGATGGACGCGTTCGGACTGCAGTTCGGTCACGGCGTCGGCGCAGGATTGCACGAACGCCCGATCATCTCGCGGCTCAACTCCATCGACGATCCGATCGAGATAAAGGAGGGCATGTACTTCGCGCTCGAGACCTATGCCCCCGCCTCAGATGGCCGCTCGGCAGCCCGCATCGAGGAGATGATGGTGGTCACTGCCGATGGGCCGCAGGTGACAACGCTGTTCCCCTGCGAAGAGCTGATGGTGGCCAATGAGTACTGAGGCGGCAGACCGCGGGGCCTACGACTATTCGCAGCGGCCGACGCGTCTCCCCGACAAGGTGGATGACGCCAACAGCGAACTGGCGATTCCGGTCGAAAGCCGGGTGGCGATGTATGAGCTGCAGCAGGTGCTACGCCAATTCGAGAAGCGTGCCTACGACCTCTTCATGCAGAACCTCGTGAAGGGAACGAGCCATCTGTCGTTGGGTATGGAGGCCGTAGCGGCCGGCTTCGGTGTCGCCATGCAACCAGACGACTACGCCTTCGCCACTTATCGGGGCCACGCCCACACCATCGCCCGCGGCGCCCCGCTGGGACCGATCATGGCCGAGCTGCTGGGGCGCGAGAACGGCCTGCTCAAGGGCAAAGGCGGTTCGATGCACCTGACGTCGGTCGACCACGGCATGATGGGAAGCTACGCCATCATCGGCGCCCATCTTTGCATCGCCAACGGCGCTGCCTGGTCTGCTCAGCTACGCGGCACCGATCAGGCAGCCGTCGCCTTCTTCGGTGACGGCACCACGAACATCGGGGCTTTCCATGAGGCACTCAACTTCGCCAGCATCTGGAAGCTCCCCGTCGTCTTCGTGTGCGAGAACAACCTCTACATGGAGTACACGCCGATCGATCTGGTGACCGCGGTGCCCCATCCCGCCGCGGACCGGGCTTCGGCCTACGGCCTCGACAGCATCATCGTCGACGGCAACGATGCCGATGCCGTGTTCCATGTTGCGTCGCAGGCCCTGGCCAAGGCCCGGGCCGGCGACGGCCCGTCGCTCATCGAGGCGGTTACCTATCGGCACGGAGGCCACAGCCGTGCCGACCCCGGCAAGTACCGCCCCGCCGATGAGGTCGAAGCCTGGATGGACCGCGATCCGATTCCCATGTACCACCAGCGACTTCTCAAGCTGGGGGTGCCGGAGGTTGATCTCGCCACGATCCAGCAGACGGTGGCCGGCCTCATCGAAGAGGCCACCGAGTACGCCAAGAGCGGTTCTCCTCCCGGCGAAGAGCACCTCTTAACCGACGTGTGGGCAGATGGGGGCTCGGCATGGCGGAACTGAGCTACCGGGAAGCGGTCGCCCGCGGGATCGCTCAGGAGATGAGACGCGACCCGCAGCTCGTGATGCTGGGGGAAGACATCGCGGGGGCAGGTGGCGTTTTCAAGACCACCGTCGGGCTGCTCGACGAATTCGGTCCGGGTCGTGTTCGCGATACGCCGATCTCGGAACAGGCCATCCTGGGTGCGGCGATGGGCGCCGCCATGACCGGAATCCCGGTGATCGCCGAGATCATGTTCTCCGACTTCCTGGCGGTGTGCTTTGACATCCTCGCCAACGAAATGGCTAAGAGCCGGTACATGACTGGAGGCCAGGTGAGCATGCCGGTGGTGGTTCGTACCCACAACGGTGGGGGCTCGCGCTTCGGTGCTCAGCACAGCCAGAGCGTCGAGAACTGGTGCATGATGATCCCCGGCCTCAAGGTGGTGGCTCCGTCCAACCCACATGATGTTGTCGGGCTGATGGCGGCCGCTGTCCGCGATCCCGACCCCGTTGTGTTCTTCGAACACAAGTCGTTGCTCGCGGATAAAGCGGACCTTCCAGACGGTGAGATAGTGGACGAGCTCGGTACCGCCCGCGTGGTGCGGGAAGGCTCTGACTGCACGATCGCCGCTCTTGCTCTCATGGTCCCCCGAGCCCTGGAAGCGGCCGAACGTCTCGCCGGCGATGGCATCTCGGCCGAGGTGATCGACGTTCGCTCGCTGGTGCCACTTGACACCCAATCACTTCTGGCGTCCGTGGAAAAGACGGGTCGCTTCTACACGGTCGAGGAGAACCCGCGGCTGTGTGGTTGGGGTGCCGAGCTGGCATCCATCATTGCCGACGAGGCCTTTTGGAATCTCGACGGTCCGGTGATTCGGATCACCACTCCTCACATCCCGCTACCGGCGGCAGAGGCCCTCGAAGACATGAGCCTCCCCAGCGCAGACCGGATCTACGAGACGGTCAGCAAGGCCCTCGCCTGACGGACGTCATCAGGGGCTGACGAATCGGAAGGCTCCCGCTGCGGATGTAAACAAGCTGGTGCCACCGCGCAGCCGCTAGCCCGGCAGCACGACCAGCCGACCATCGCTTTGACCGCTTTCGGCGGCTCTCGAGATCGGGCCATGGGCGTCGGTCAGTGGATGGTCGGTGAGCGGGGGAGGCGACAGGGTGCCGTCGACCAGCCAATCGAGGATCCGAGGCACGTCACCGTCGAGGCTGCCGAACGAGCCTCTCAACTCGTACTCGTTCATCGCCCACAACACCGGCGGAAGCGTTGCCAGGGGTTCGTTGCCGACCCCCACCGCCACCGCTATGCCGCCGGGCCGCAGGCACTTCACAGCGGCATCGACGGTCTCCGCCCGCCCAACGAACTCAACGGCGCGATCTACTCCGCCGTCGGTGAGCATCTTGACCGCTCGACCAACCGACGTCTCGGCTTCGACCAGCACCGTCTCGTCGGCACCCATCGCCTTGGCGCGCTGCAGGGCGGCCTCGCTTCGATCCACTGCGATCACCGCGGCGGCACCCATGCGCTTCGCGATCTGCACCCCGAAGGTCCCCAATCCTCCAACTCCGATCACGGCGATCGTCTGGTCGGGCTCGAGGGCGGCGCGTCGTGTGATGGCATGGAGGGCGGTTGCTCCGGCATCGCCGGCGATGGCGGCGATGCCAGGTGGGAGCGAGGCGGGACGATGAACCAGCGCCCTGGCCGGGGCCACCATCATCTCTGCCCAACCACCGTCGAAGTCGATGCCCGTCATCTTCATGTGCTCGCACAGGTTGGCTCGTCCGTCGTAACACCTCGGGCAGTCGTCGCATGGCACACCGGCCGCAACGACTACTTCGGTCCCTTCGCTCCATGCTTCATGGCGGCTCTCGAGGACCGTGCCCGCGATCTCATGACCCAGCGTGACCGGGGTAACTCCCGTCCGAGCAGACCCATCGAGGAAGTGCAGGTCGGAGCCGCACACCCCGCAGGCGTCGACCCTGATCCGCACCTCGCCGGCCGCCGGTTCTGGCTCGACGATGTCCTCGAGGCGCAGATCTCCCCGCCCATGGAACCGCAGCGCCTTCAAATGGCATCCCAATCGCTGCGGTCGTCAAGCATCGCCACCTCTTGCGCCACGATGGCAGGCGATCGGTCGCCGACCGGCACCGACGCCAGGTGGGGGACCGATGCAGCCAATGCGTCTGGAGGGTCCACATCCCCCACCCAAATGGTGCGCGACACTTCGGCTTCGGCCAGAGCCTCTGCCCATGTCTCGAACACGGCGTCGGCAGTGGCGGCGAACGATCGCTCCCTTCCGTCGCTGGCGGCTTCTGCCACCAGAATGGCGCTGAACGCGCCGATGGCGGCGCTGCCTACGTGCGAAGCGTCGGAGACGTCTCCCAACGCAGTCTTCGCTCCGATCGCCTTGTATCGAGCACCGGCTTCAGGGTCGCTGACGAATGCTCGAATCTCCCTTGGGCCCGGCTCGAGGGCGGCCACGATGGCGTTGCCCACCTCGGTGTCGGCTCCGACGACAATTACCGGCATTCCGCCACGATAGTTGGGAACGTTTCGGGTCCCTCAGGAGTTTTATAGCTATACGGTGGCGTCGGAGCTGTACGGTCTTCCCCCAATCCCGCCCGCAGCTCCGGCGCTCCCACCTCGGCAACCTGCCAGTACCATTACAACCAGATCAGGGTCTTGAGGGCCCGCCGATAACCCACTCCGAGCACTGCTCGTTAGGACTCCAACCCATGGCATCAGTCGACCTCGACCTCGGCAACTACAAGCTGGGATGGCACGACGACGAAGACGAATACGTCTTCAAGCCGCGCAAGGGTCTCAACGAAGAGATCATCCGCGAGATGTCGGGCATGAAGAAGGAGCCGCAGTGGATGCTCGAGTTCCGCCTCAAGTCCTATGCGCGGTTCTTGCGCAAGCCCGTTCCCAAGTGGGGCGGCGGCGGCCGTCTCGACGACATCGATTTCGACGACATCTATTACTACATCAAGCCCATGGAGGGCCAGGCCAAGGACTGGGACATGGTCCCCGACTCCATCAAGGAGACCTACGAGAAGCTGGGCATCCCCGAGGCCGAACGCAAGTACCTCGCCGGGGTGACCGCGCAATATGAGAGCGAAGTGGTGTACCACCGCAACCGTGAGGATCTCGAGGAGTTGGGCGTCCTGTTCTGTGACATGGACACCGCGGTGCGCGAGTACCCAGAGATCGTCCAGGAGTACATGGGCACCATCATCCCGCCCAACGACAACAAGTTCGCCGCGCTCAACTCGGCCGTTTGGTCTGGTGGCTCGTTCATCTATGTGCCGCCCGGCGTGCATGTCGACCAACCCCTGCAGGCCTACTTCCGCATCAACGCGGAGAACATGGGCCAGTTCGAGCGGACCCTGATCATCGTCGATGAGGGTGCGTCGGTTCACTACGTCGAGGGATGTTCCGCTCCTGTGTGGACCACCGACTCTCTGCACTCCGCAGTCGTCGAGATCGTGGTGAAGGAGGGCGGCCGTTGCCGCTACACCACCATCCAGAACTGGTCAAACAACGTTTACAACCTCGTTACCAAGAGAGCCGCTGCCTATCGCAACGCCACCATGGAGTGGATCGATGGCAACCTTGGCTCAAAGCTGACCATGAAGTACCCGGCGGTGTGGCTGATGGAAGAAGGCGCCCACGGCGAGGTCCTCTCCATCGCTTTCGCAGGTGAGGGCCAGCATCTAGACGCAGGAGCCAAGATCGTCCACGCCGCCCCCAATACCACCTCGCTGGTTACCTCGAAGTCCATCTCGAAAGATGGCGGACGAGGCGGCTATCGAGGCTTGGTACGGGTCGAGCCGGGAGCGGAGAACGTCAAGTCGTTCGTGCGCTGCGACGCTCTCATCTTGGATGAAGAGTCCCGCTCGGACACGTACCCCTACATGGAGATCGAGGAGTCCAACGCCCAGATCGGGCATGAGGCCACCATCTCCAAGGTGGGCGACGACCAGCTCTTCTACCTGATGAGCAGAGGGCTAACCGAGGAAGAGGCCACCGCCATGATCGTGGCCGGTTTCATCGAGCCCATCGTCAAAGAGCTACCCATGGAGTACGCCGTCGAGCTCAACCGCCTCATCGAACTCCAGATGATCGGCTCGGTCGGTTAGCTCCCTCCTGTGAGTTGACCCTGACACACCAGGGGGGTGACCTCGCCTGAGGTCGGTCGGTGTCAGAAGCCGCTCAGGCACCCCAACATTCTCCCTGCCGGTTCTGTGCGGGTGTGGAGGTGGGGGTCGGCTCAGATATCCTGTCTTACTTACTCCGGTGGAGGCATCATGCCAGTCTGCACCATCGCAGTGGCAATATCCCGAACAGTCCACAAGTTAATGATCTTGCCTTCAACGATGCGGTGAATCTCGATGGCGGGTTGCGTGTACCTCTTCCCAGTTGGCGCAGCGCCCATGAAATCCCCTGTCATGGTTCCGCTTTCCGTGAGGCGAACTACCACTTCGTCACCTTCGGCAATCAAGTCTTCAATCACAAGATGGAAGTC
>Ga0224512_10001586_pt1 | contig 21640 bp, 14 predicted proteins | sample SF_May12_sed_USG_4_FD_169103 | JGI IMG/M metagenome (GOLD analysis project Ga0224512, IMG submission 169103) | Sediment microbial communities from San Francisco Bay, California, United States - SF_May12_sed_USGS_13 | ecosystem: Environmental > Aquatic > Marine > Sediment | place: USA... | reverse complement strand
CTGGAAGCGAAGGCCGAGGGCTATCGGCGGCTGGTGGCGGCGTGCGCGGAGAATCCCCAGATCGCGCCCACGCTGCTGCTCATCGAGCAAATGCCCCACCTCGTGGCCGAGCAGGTGAAGGCCATTCAGAACCTGAAGATCGACAAGATCACGGTCTGGGAGGGCGGCCGGTCCGGGAAGGCAGGCAACAGCGGCGCCACGGCGGATTTCCTGTCGAGCCTGATTGGCTCGCTGCCCGCCGTGCATGAACTGGCGCACCAGGCCGGCATCGAGCTTCCGGCCGTGCTGGGCAAGGTCAGGGAGGAGGCCCCGGCCGTCGACGTGACGCCGACGAAGGGAAAGCAGCCTCGCGCGTGAGGCCGGTGCCACGACGGTAGCGGCGGTCGCGACGACCGCCGCTACCGTCGGCGCTCGGCCAGTCGGCGGTAGTACTCCTCCACCAGCGCCCGATACTCGAGTGGGACAGCTTCGCCCGCCTCCAGCGCGGCCGGCCGCGGATCCTCCCCCAGCAGCTGCCGGCGCAGCGAGAACTCGTAGTCCTTGAGCCCCTGCACGATCGCCTGCTCCAGCTGGTCGAGCCCTTGCGGCGTGGCCAGCCCGCGCTGGTTGTCGAGTCGGCCGAGTTGACGCATGATGGCGTCGAGCGGTGCGACATCGACGCCCTGGCGCTGGAGTTGCTGCCGCAGCTCCCGTAGCTGGCTGGCGCGCTCCCGCAGCTCGCGGCGCAGCTGCCGCTCGCCCGCGGGTCCCGCTCCACTATCCGCGCCGGCGTTCTCCCGCGCGCGCGCGCCCAGCGACTCGAGCGCCCGCGCCACGTCGCGGGTCCGGTCGAGAGTTCGCTCCAGCTCGCGGTCTCTGGATGCGCCGATCCGACCCGCAGCCTCGCGAATCCCGTCGCGCAGCGCCTCGAGGTCCGTGCCGATCTCCTCCTCGAACCGTTCCGCGTATTCCTGAGACCGCTGCTCCATCACGCCCCGCGAGTACTGGATCTTGTCCTGGAGACGCCCGTTCCGGGCCTCCTGGCCGGCTTCCCGCAGTCGCTCCGCGGCGTCCGGCTGTTCGCCGCGGGCCTCGCGCGCCAGGCGGTCCAGGTCCGATTCCAATCGGTCCACTTCGGCCGCCATGTCCTGCTTGCGGTCGTTGAGTCGCCGCAGGCGCTCCGGACGACCGTCATCCGTCGCGAGAGCGCGCACGTCCTCTTGCACCTCCCGCTGCTGTTCCACCAGCTGCTCGGCGCGTCGCAGCGCGTCCCGCACGTCCCGCTCCAGCCCAGCACGGCGCGATCCCTCGAGTCCTCGCCGAGCCTCCCGCAGGCGGTCGAGCGCCGACTCTCCCTGGGCCGCTCCCTCGCGCCCGGCGGCAGCCCGGCGCATCGCGTCCGCCGCATCCTGCAGCCGCCGGGCCGTTTCGGCCAGCTCGGCGTTCTGGCGCTCGCGGGAGAGGCGCTCGAGGCGTCGCGCCAGGGAGTCGGCTTCCTGCGCGAGCCGGCGTTGGCCCGCGCTATTCGCACCGCCCTGGGCTTGGCCCTGGGCCTGCACCCGACGGCGCTCGTTTTCCTGCTGCTGCCGTCGCGCCAGCTCGCGCAGCTTCTCCAGCGCCTCATCCACCTGCTGATCGGTCTGCTGTCGCTGCCCGCGCTCGACGCTCTCATACTGATTCCGCATCCGGTCCAGCTCGAGCTCGAACAGCTCCGCCAGCTCCTCGGCACTCGCCTCCGGCGCGCCGCCGCCGCCCTGACCGGACTCTCCCCGTGCCAGTTGCCGCTCGCGGAACGCGGCTTCGGCGCGCTGCAGGTGCTGGAGCGCACGCTGCTCCGGCGGGAGGGCCGGCTCCGGCTCCCGCCGCCCCAGCCGCTCCTCCGCCTCCGCCATCGCCGCTGCGGCCCGCGGGAGCGCTTCCGCCACAACCGCCATCGTGGAGTCGAGCTCCGCCACACCGCGCGCTTCGATGCGCCGGATGAGCGTCCCCACTTCCTCGCGCAACCGTCCCTGCATCAGCGTGACGGTGCTGAGGTTGTCCCGCCACTCCCGGTCGGTGTACCGGCCGCGGTCCCGCACGAGCCGGAACGTGGCGGCGATGATGTCCCGCTGGCGGCTCGACAGTTCGCCCGGCGACGCCCCGCCATCCGGCTGGCCCTGCGCGCCCCCCGCATCCGCCGCCCGCCAGCGGCGATCGAACGGACGAATCGTCACGAAGTAGATGTCCGTGGCCGCGGGCGGGGTCCCGCGGCGCGCGTCCCGCGCGCGGCCGTAGTACGCGATCACGTCACCCGGCACGAGGGTCAGCTCTTCCAGGTAGAACGTGTGCCCGGCAGTCACGTCTTTGCGGCCTCCCCGTCCCGCGTAGAGCGCCACCGCCTGCTCCGCCCCGCCGTTCACGGCAACCACGAGATCCACGGCCGCCAGTCCGAAATCGTCCTCCGCCCGCACCTCGGTGAACAGCTCGTCGACAGACGTCACCGAGACGTCCCGGCCGGGTTGGGTCACACGCACGATGGGCGGCTGATCGTCGAGGGCGTCGATGAAGTACTCTCGAGAGGCCGACACGAGGCGGCCGTCAGGTCCGGCCAGCAGCACGCGGTACGAGCCGCTGGCGGCCACCGTCAGCTCGCCGCCGAGCCCGTCGCCGGTGGCCATGAGCGGCAGCGTGTCCGTGCCGACGGCCAGGGCCCCGGCCGCCGCGGGGATCGTCGGCACGACCTCCACGCGGACCCGCGTGCCGACGAGGGCCGCAATGTCTCCCCCGTCGTCCTGTCGCTGGGGTTCGAGTCCGGTGTAGGCCGGGAACCGGTACTCCAGATTGATCGTGCGCACGTACGGCAGATCGACGACCGCCAGTCGGTGCACGCGCGAGCGCACCCCACCGGCCGTGGCGAAGTACTCGGTCGTGTCCCGCACGTCGAACAGGAACGCGCCAAGATCGCTCCGTTCCACGTCCGGCGTCATCGTGATCCGTTCCCACTCGGCGGTACCACGCGAGCGCACCAGCAGCGTGACTTCCTCGGCGGTGAAGTTCCGCAGCGCCGCCCCGATCCGGACGTCTGCTCCGCGTGGGATCGTGGAGTCGCCAGGTTCGATGTCGATCGCATACGGTGTGGCCGTGCCGCCCCGCAGCGGGGACAGGAGGAACGGCAGGCCCGTACGCACCGTTCCCGGACTCAGCAAGACCACGAGCACCGCGAGACCCGTCACCCCGGCGAGCATCCCGCCCGACCGGCGCAGCGCCTTCCGCTCCACTCGCCTTCCCCGCTCCACCCCGTCGAGATGTTCCGCCGCGCGCGCGACCACCCGGGCGACCAGAGCGGGCGAGCTGGGCTCGTCCGGCGCACCTGCCGTTTCCGTGGCGCTCAGCACCTCGCCGTCGAGCGTCGGCTCGTGCTCCTCGAGGTAGAGCGCCACCTGGCGATCCGTGATCGCGCGCAGCAGCGGGCGCGCGAGGAACTGCAGCGCGAGTCCGAGCAGCACACCCCACGTCACGAGGCGGGACACGAGGAGCGCGGTCGCCGAAAAGCGGAACTGGTCCACCGCCCACGCCCCGAGCACGAAGGCGATGAGCCCGCCGGCGAGCACCACCGTCAGGCCGCGCATCAGCACGCGCAGACGCCAGCGGCGCCGCACGGCCCGGATTGCAGGGAGGAGTTCGGGGATCATCAGGGCTGGGTCCTCCGTTTCACCGGAACACAGTGCACGTTGATGAGATACCACCGGACCCCATGGCAGCGTTCCATGTCCCGGCTCACGCGCCCGCTCCCTTAGGGCGCAGCGCGGTAAACGCCGATTCCGCCACGAGCGCGATCAGGGCCGCGAGCGCCAGGTACCACCAGATCCGCTGACGCCGCTCGCGCTCTGCGGCCGTCAGCACCCCGGCCGGCCCCGCGGTGGTGACTCCCTCAGGGGCTGCGACGGCGGCCAGAAGCACGTCGCGATCGAGCTCCGTCAGATCCGACTCGGCGGGGTCCAGATTCACCGCCACCGGAACGGCGATTTCGCCTCGTGGCGAGCGCAACTCGTAAAACCCGGCCCGCGGCAGCGGCAGTGGCATGCGCGTGCCGGCCGGTATCAAAACCCGGGTCCCGTCGGGCGCCTCAAGCACGAGTTCGCCATCCGCCCCGGGGAAGAGCTCGTCTGCGTGCAGCGCACTGCCGACCTCGTAGGATGCAGGCGGTTCCCGGTGCCCCGCCAGGTACCGCACCGCCTGGTGGACCGTGGGAAGGAACACCGCACGCAGCGGGAGGTCGTTCCAGACGTTGCTCAGATCGGATCCCCACAGAAGGGCGCGCCCCATACCGTAACGGGTTTCGCCCAAGATCGCGCCGCCATCATCGGTCCACGCCAGGACCCGACCGCTGTCCGGGAGCGCAAGGCGTCGATAGCGATACACGCGGACGGCCGAGTAGTCGCCGCCCCGCGTTCCCTGAAACGGGGCGAACACGGGATGCCCGTAGTCGGCCACGCCGAGGGCTCCCCCGCGATCGGTCAGCCGATCCGCGGGTGACCGTGCCGCGGTGCCGAGGGCCGCGCCCACGGCCTCCGGGACCGCGCCGGCCCGCGGCCCGATGGCCCAGAGGATGCCGCCGCCCTGCTCGACAAAGCGGAGTAGACGACGGCCCGCCTCACCCGAGGGAAACGGGGCATCGTTGAGGACGACCACTGCCGCCGACCCGAGCTCCGCCGCCGAAGGCGTGGTGCGCACGGATGACTCGATCAGCGGGTCGCGGCCGATCGAGAGGGCGCGACGCAGGTAGACGACCTCCCGGGAAGAGGCCCCGGACGGCTCCAGCAGCAGCACCGGAATGCGGGGAATCGGACGCAGCACGAAGCGTCGCTCGTCATCCACGCCCAACCGGTCCCCGTCGAGTCGCACCCATCCCGGCGTGGGCGAGGGCGGGAGGGCGATCGCGGGAAACCGCACCGGGATGGCGTCGCGTGCCGTGACCCGCGCGCGCACCTCGTGCAACGTCTGCGTACCCGTTCCCAGCCGCGCGCGGACCTCCGCGTCGCTGGTCCCAAGGTTGGTCACCCGCGCGGTGACGACGACCCTCCCGCCGTCGTCGGGACTCCGTTGCAGGGTCACGCCGGTGACCGCCAGGTTCTGCGGCGCGTCGCCACCCACCGCGACCGTCTCCAGGACGGTTCCCGCGGGCAGACGGATGTCGGTCCCGCCATCCCAGCCCGCCTGCTGAAAGTCGGACACGAGGACCACGGCGCGGCGTGGCAGGTCGGACTGCTCGACCAGGTCGCCGGCCAGTTCGAGCGCGGGGCCGAAGCGCGTGACGCCCCCATCCGGGCGCGCGGCGGTCAGATACGCCGCTGCGGTCACGGCATCGCCCGTCGCGGGACCCATCACCTCCGGCGTTTCGGCGAAGCGCACCACGGTGAGCCGGTCCCCGGGGGCCAGGTCGCTCGCGACGCGTCGCGCGGCCTCCAGCGCGCGATCCCACCGATCGCCGTACCCCATCGAGGCGGAGCGGTCGAGCAACAGCACCACCTCACGCGCGGTTCCCGCGCCCGCCGCGCCAAACCCCGCGCGCGCCAGGAACGGGCGGGCGAAGGCGGCGACGAGCAGGGCGATCGCCGACGCGCGCAGCAGGAACAGCAGCCAATCGCGAATCCGGCGGCGCTCCGTCGTCCGGAACGGCACGCGTCGCACGAACGCGAGCGACGGGAACCGCACCGGCTCCCGCCGCTGACGCTGGGTCAGGTGCAACAGCACCGGGATCGCCAGCGCGGCGAGACCGATCAGGAACAGCGGAGTCAGGAACGACATCACTTCGCCAGCCGTAGCCACTCGCGGCGGGTCAGGTATTCGAACAGCGCGAAGTCCACTGGCTTGCTGGTCTGGGCCAGATAGTAATCCACGCGCCGCTGACCCAGGCCCCGCGCAAGCGTGTCGCAGTGCTCGCGAATGAGGGCGCGATACTCGTCGCGCATCTTGGCGGGCACCACCGGCGCCCGCTCCCCGGTCTCGAGATCCTCGAAGGGCGCCGCGCCGTCGAACGGGAACTCCAACTCGTCCGGGTCCAGGACGTGGAGCACGATCACGTCGTGACCCCGGTCCCGCAGCCGCGCGAGCGCCCGGAACACCACCGTAGGCTCGTCGTACAGGTCCGACACCAGCACGATGATGCTCCGGCGGCGGCTGATCTCGGCGACCTTCTCCAGGGGGCCCGCCAGCTCACCGCGCCGGCCGGCAGCTCGGCGATCGAGCGTATGCAAGCAGAGCTCGAGGTGCTTGGCGGATGGGGGAACGATGTCGAGCAGGGTGGCGTCGAACGTGACGAGACCCACCCGGTCGCGCTGCCGGCGCGAGAGATACAGGAGACTCGCCGCCAGGATCCGCCCGTAGTCGAGCTTCGTGAGCGTGCCACTGCCGTAGTCCATCGAGCGCGACACGTCCAGCGCTACCAGGAGATTGGCGTTGGTGTCCGCTTCGAACTCCTTCACGTAGAAGCGGTCGGTGCGCCCGAACACGCGCCAGTCGACGCGCCGGATGTCGTCGCCCGGCATGTACGGACGGTGCTCGGCAAAGTCCGTGGAGACGCCGAGGTACGGCGAGTGATGGAGACCGCTGATGAATCCGTCCACCACGGTCCGCGCCGCGAGCTCGAGATTGTCGATGCGCGCGAGGACGGTCGGATCCAGAAACCGCGTGCCGGTCACATGCCGGAGGACGGCACCGGCACCGTCTCGAGCAGGCGGTCGATCAGGTGGTCCGTCGTGATGCGCTCGGACTCGGCATGGAAGTTCTTGAGGATTCGATGACGCAGCACGGGGTGCGCGAGTGCCTGCACGTCGGCGAACTTCACGTGGTAGCGCCCCTGGAGCAGCGCCCGTGCCTTCGCTCCGAGGATCAGATATTGGGCGGCGCGGACGCTCGCCCCGTAGGACACCCATTCCCGCACGTAGTCCGGGGCGCCCGTGCCATTCGGCCGGGACGTGCGCACCAGCGTGACCGCATAGCGCAGGATGGGATCGGGCACGGGGACGCGGCGCACGAGCTCCTGAAACGCCACGATGTCCCGTCCCGTCACCACCGGCTGGAGCGCCTCCCCGGGCATCCGCGTCGTCGTGCGCACGATCTCCACCTCGTCATCTTCGCTCGAGTAATCGATGATGACGTTGAACATGAACCGGTCGAGCTGGGCTTCCGGCAAGGGGTACGTCCCCTCGAGCTCGATCGGGTTCTGGGTCGCGAACACGAAGAACGGTTCTTTCAGCTCGTAGGTCCGCCCCTGCACGGTGACGCGGTGCTCCTGCATCGCCTCGAGCAGCGCGGACTGGGTCTTCGGCGGGGTGCGATTGATCTCGTCGGCAAGCACGATGTTCGCGAAGAGCGGGCCCGGCACGAACACGAGGCGCCGCTCACCGGTGGCCGGGTCTTCCTGCACCAGGTCCGTGCCCGTGATGTCCGAGGGCATGAGGTCGGGCGTGAACTGGATCCGCGAGAACTTCAGGTCGAGCGCGTCGGCGATGGTGCGGATCAGCAGCGTCTTGGCGAGGCCCGGCACGCCGACGATCAGGCTGTTGCCGCCGACGAAGAGCGACACCAAGACCTGCTCGATGACGTCCTCCTGCCCCACGATGAGCTTGTGCAGCTCGGCGAGCAGACGATCCCGGCTCGCCGTGAGGCGATCCGCGAGCGCGACGTCGTCAGTCGAGTCCAGGGGGCCGGGGGAGGTCGTCATCGGACTCCGGTCAGTGAGTGAGAGCGTACACGAAGTAATTCACGCCGAGCTTGAACGCCCGGTTCGTGAGATCGATGGGAATGAACCCGGTACCCGACCATTCCCACGACTCCCCGATGTCGTTGTTGAAGTTCACGATCACGAGCAGCCGCTTGGCGGGGTCGTTGTCCTCGAACATGCCAAAGAACACCGACTCCTGCCCCCAGTATGGGTGCCGGAAATCGAGCGTGTCGATGGCGAAGAACGAATGGAAGATCGGATGCGTCGCATCGAGCTGCACGAGCCGGCCGTCGGGCAGGAGCTTGTGGATCGCCGCCTCGAACTCCCACCATTGGCGATCGGCGAAGTCGTCGAAGATGATGAAGCCGCCCTTGGCGAGATAGTTCCGCAGGTGCTTGGCCTCGCGCTCGGTGAAGGTCCAGTAACTCGGCTCGGCCATGTAGGCGACCGGGTACCGGAACAGCTCTGGATCATCCGCGCCGAGAATGTTGGTGCCGTCCACCCGCACCCCGATGGACGTCAGTTCCTTGAGGATCGTCATGAGATGCTGATCGGCACGTGGGTAGTCGTGATCCCAGTTGTAGTTCACGCCGCCAAAGAACCCGCCACCACCACCAAACCCGATGCGGCTGGGCGTGTAGCGCAGGCGCACGAACGTCAGCAGCCCGTTGTAGGGCACGTTGAACGCCTTGAAGTCGGGCTCCTTGTCGGGCAGCCTGACCGGGCGCCGCTGTGCCACGGCCGGCGTCGCACCGATGACCCCCAGTAGCGCCACCGCCAATACGAGCTGCCGCACGGTTCCGCTGCCTCGCGGCCCGATCGCCGTTCTCACGTTTTCACGCTCTCGCGACGTCGCGTCATCCCGTCATCCCGTCATCCCGTAGAGTATCAGTCCCGTTCTCCCCGCAGCTCCAGCAAGAACTCCAGTGCCGCGTCGAACCCCGGAGCCAGCTCGAGGGCCCGCAGCACGGCATGCCGGGCCGCGTCGCGATCCCCCGCCCGGAGCTCGGCCCGCGCCAGCCGGTAGTATGCGTCCGCCGGGTCGGCCGGGTCGAGCGCGACGATCGCGCGCCGCTCACGCACGGCCAGCCGAGCGTCACCCCGCCATTCGGCCAGCTCGGCCAGCCGCGTGTGCACCCCGAGCTCCGTCGGGTCGATGTACAGCGCGTCGTCGAGCGCCCGCAGGGCGGCTGCACTGTCCCCCAGCGCCAGGACCACCTCCGCCAGCTCGAGCCGCGCGTCGTAGGCCCGCTCGTTGATGGCCATCATCGCCGTGAGCTCGGCTGCCGCCCGCGGCAGATCGCCACGCTGCCGCGCGGCCTGGGCCAACAGCCGGTACGGTCCGTCGTCCTCAGCGTACTCGGGAAACAGCGCCTTCGCACGCTCCAGGTATGGCACCGCCGCCGCCGGCTGGTCATCGCGGATCAGCTGCTGGCCCATGGCCAACTGCGCGAAGAAGTCGCCGGGATTCCGGCGCGCCCGCTCCGCCGTGCCCACGCGGGTCGGGGGACCCGTCTGCGCGTCGCCGTGGGACGCGAGCGCCGCGAGTTGCGTGGCGAACCGCTCCTCCAGCCAGGCCGTGAAGCGACGGTCGAACGCGTCGAGGTCCGTCCCGAGCACGTCGCGGAATACCGCGGGCGTCTCCCGACCCTCCCCAAACGCCCGCAGCATCGCGACCAGGGCATCGAAGCCGCGCTCCGCCGCGATGAGCTCGCACACGAGCGACGCCTGGTAGTACGAGAACCCCAGTTGCTGCGGGTACGCCGGCCGCACGAAGCCGTCGTTGAGCCGACTCACCCGCAGCAGCCGCCCCTGCCGATAGGCCGAGAGGAACCCCGGAGTCAGATCGTCGCCCCAGCCCGGCCGCGCCTGTCGTTCCTCGTACACCGCGAGACCCTCGGTGAACCACCGCGGCACCCGATGTCCGCTCAGGGCCAGATGGAAGCTGTGGGCCAGCTCGTGCCACAGCGTGGACCCCCAGTTGAACTCGCCGCGGGGGCGCGCGCTCGGCGCATCCATGGCGATCACGGGGCCGAAGCTCACGCCGAGCGCCCCCAGCCCGACCAACCCCACGGTCCGCACCGAGAAGTCGGCATGCCGCCGGAACAGCTCGATCCGGACCGGGGCTGGCGGCGCGCCGCCATAGCGCGCCGCCAGCCGATCCCACGCCTCCTCGGCGAGCGGAGACAGGTACGGCTCGAGCACGTCGAGATCGGCCGCGTCGGCAACGAAGCGAAACCGCGCCGATCGCCGGCTCGGATACCGTTCGAGCACGTCGAGCAGATCGAGGGTGTTCTTCGTCCACACGTCGAACGGATCGCCGGCGAACGCCCGCTCCAGCCGCGCCCGTCCGCTTTCCATTCGCCCCAGACGGAGCTCGTTGATGCCCAGCAGCGCGTGCGCGCGCCAGGCGAGGGAATCGAGCGTCACGGCCTCGAGAGCAAATCGCGCCGCCTGCTCGTAGAGCCGATGACGCGCGGCGAGCTCCGCCAGCGTGATGTAGAGCGGCGCGTAGCGCGGGTTGAGCCCGAGTACCTCCCGCCGGCCGGCGGTGTACCCCGTGGAATCACCGGCCAGCCACGCGACCGCAGCCCGCGCGCTGAGGGCGGGCAACGCGCGCGGATTCACGGCGAGCGCTCGTACCAGCTCCTGCCGCGCGTCGGCGTAGTCGCCGACTTCGGCGTGCAGCTCGGCCAGAAACACGCGGGCGTCCACCGAATTTGGGTTCCCGGCGAGGCTCCGGCGCACGAGCTCGAGCGCGCGGCGCGACCCCTCGAACCGCGCCGTCTTCGCCAGGCCGAGCAGCGCCCGCGGATTGGTCGAGTCCCGCACGAGGAGCGCCTCGAAGGTCGCCCGGGCTTCTGTCCCGTTGTAGCGCTCGAGGAACAATGCCCCCACGCGCAACCGTGCCTCCGTGTTCCCCGGATCGCTGGCGATGGCCTCGTCGTAGGCGCGGAGCGCGTCGCGCGCGAGCTCCGGATCCGCCACGCTCAGGTGCTGCACGGCGACCCCGACCGCCGCGAGCTCGTCGGACGACAGCGAGCGCGCGGTGTTGTACGCGTCGATGAAGCGGTCGAAGTCCCGGAAGGCCGCCGCGAGCTCTCCCCGCTCGTGCCGAAGCAGCGCCAGCTCCAGTACCACGAGCAGGCTGTCCGGCCGCCGCTCACCGGTTGCCCGGCGCAGCACGCGCTCGGCTTCCTCCCACTGACCCGTGAGCCGCAACAACTCTCCCAGGGCCGGCGCGAGGTTGGCGCGCCGCGCCGCCGCAATCGCGTCGCCATAGCGGCCGCGCTCGCGCAGCGCCGTCACCTCCGCCTGCGGCCCCGCCTGCTGAGCCCCCACGAGCGCGGGAACCGCGAGCAGCAGGAGCACCACCGCACTCGTCCGCCCAATCACGGCTGTCGGCCTTCGCGCGCGCGCAACTCGCGGCTCACACGCGCGAGTTCCAGCAACAGCGTCTCGAGTCGACGCTCGTAGTCGGCCGCCGGCAGACGATCCTTCTGTCCGCGCAGCGCGACCACTGCGCGCTGCAGTGAATCGCGCACGGCGGCCAGGTCGGACGCGGCGTCGCCCACCGTGAGCCCGACACCCGCATCGAGATAGGTCACCGCCGCCAGCGCACCGTCTCCGCCGGCAACGTCGGGCTCGAGCGTGCCGATCCCGTCCCCATCGGCGTCGAGCAGCGCGTGTTCCGTCCGCAGCCGCTGGTCTCGTTCATACACGCGCGCGACCTCCCGCCGTGCGTACTCGAACGCCTCGAGCACCGACAGCCGTCCGTCCTTGTCGCGATCCGCCTCGTCCGTCGCCAGTGCCGTGGCGAAGTGCTGCCCGAACAGCGTCTCCTCCCGTTCCACGCCGGATCGGGTGGCCGTCACCACAATCCGCCCCGGACCAGCCAGGGCGAGCACCCAGTCGCCGCTCGCGCTCGTCGTGTTGACGACCACGACCCGTTGCGTCGGCAACCGCGCCAGGAGACCCGCAAACTCGCGCGCCGACAGATCCGGACCCGGCAGGTTGATGTAGGCCTCCCCACCGCGCGCCGACCCGTGGCCGATGAACACGATCAGCACGAGGGACTCCCCCTTGGCCGCGCCGGCCAGCGTCTGGAGCGCCGCTGCGACGTTCTCCTTGGTCGATCGGGCGGCAACACGGGCGTCCCCCGCCGTCTCCTCGGCGAGATAGCGCACACGCGCGGGCGGGACACCGAGGCGGTGGACGGCGGCGTCCACCACGGCAAAGCCCGTGGCGCGAAACGCCGCCTGGTAGCGCGGCTCGCCGCCCAGCCCGCTGACGACCAGCACCGACGTCTGCGCCGCGGCCGGTACCGCGACGCCCAGGGCCAACGCGATCGCCGCCGCTCTCACGCCAGGCCCTTATGCCGGCGCCAGATCCACTCGGCGCTCAACAGACCCACCAGCGTCAGGAGCAGCACCGGCATGTCCCAGAGATCGCGATGCTCCACCACCGTGGCACCGCTTTCCGTGAAACTCACGTCTTCGGGGAGCGTCCGCAGGTTGGCCGGTGTGTAGTAGCGGCCACCGGTCTCCTCCGCGATGCGCCGCAGTGTGCCGGTCTGGCGCCCAGCCCCGAAGAACTCCGCGCCCACGTCGCCCGCCTCGAAATAGGTTGTCGCCTGTCCCAGCGATTGCCCCCCCTGCGACGCCGTCACGCGCACCTCGTAACGACCCGCCAGCGACGGTTCGTACGTCGCCTCGTACTCGCCATCGTGCCGCACCGTCCAGCGCAGCGGGACGGCATGCTCGCCGCCGGCCGGATCCACGACCGTGGCCTGGACGTCGGCGCCGTTGAGCCGCACGTATCCCGAGTCCGCGACTTCGGCTGAGAGCGTGAGTGGCCGGCCCGGCTCGACCCGATCGACGGACACGGCGGCATCGAGCGGATCGGGCACGTCGCTCAACAGATGCCGGAGCAGCTGGCGCCAGAACGCCTCGTGGGTTTCGTCTTCCGGCGGAATGTCCGCGTGCATCTGCCAGATCCACGAGTCCTGCACCGGCAGGGCAACCGACCGCCCCCGTCCGTAGCGCTGGGTCGCCAGGACCACGTATGGACCTCCGTCCCCGCGGCCCAGCAACAGAGCACTGGCGCCCGCCTTGACCTCCCGCACCGGATTGAGCGTCGACAGGGCGGGGAGCGAGTCCCAGCGCGCCGCCGAGGCCTCGGCGCCGCTCCGCACCTGCAGCGTCGGGTGGTCGCGCCCCGCCGGTGTCAGCTCCACGGTGACCTCGGTGAAGAACGGCGTCGTGTCCGCCCGCGCCGTACGCTCCAACATCACCGGCAGGACGTCCGCGAGCGGCGTTTCCGTCCACCCCCCTTCCGCAAACGCGTGGCGACCTCCCAGCGCCAGCAGACCGCCGCCCCGCACACTCACGAACTCCGCCAGCATCTGGAGCTGGTCGTGGGTGAAGAAGCTCGCTTCGACACTGCCGAGGATCAGTCCGCGGTAGCGGAACAGCTCGGCGCGGGTGCGCGGGAACCCAGCGGCGAGTTCGTTCGCGTCCTCGACGCCGAGTCGCAGGAACTTGTCCTCCGCGGTGCGGAGCAGCGTCACCACGGCCACGCCCTTGTCCTCCGCAACGGCCCGGCGCAAGAACTTGAGCTCGAAGCGGGGCTCGCCCTCGAAGTACAGGATACGCTCCGTGCGCCGCTTGACCGTGATGAGCGCCTCGACCGCGTTGTTTTCGGCGATCAGCTCACCATCCTGGAGGGGGATGCTGAAGCGCACCCGTCTGGGACCCGCCTCGGTCGCCACGAAATGCGCGCGGACGGTGGAGGGCTCACCCGACGCAGGCAGGCGGATCTCGGTTCGCGCGAGAATGCGCCCCTCGTCTTCGACCTGGAGCGGAACCCGACGACCCTCGTACCCCGCCGCCCGCACCGCCAACTCCACGGCCACCGCGGTTCCCTCCAACACCGTCGCTGGGGCGCCGATCCGGCTCAGTTCCACATCGGGTGTCAGCGTCTCGCGGCCCACGCCCACGACGTGCACGGGCACGCCATCGGCGGCGAGGGCAAGCAGTGGTTCCGCCAGCACGCCGGCGGCGTTGTCCGCGCCGTCCGTGACCAGCACCAACCCGGCGAGGGGCACCGTGGCGAGATCGCGGCGAGCCGCCGCGAGCGCCTCCGTCAGGTCGGTCCGCCGACCGTCGAAGGTCAACGCCCCAACGCTGTCCGCCCGGCCGAGCGTCTCCGAAAACCCGAACACGCGGAGTTTGAACCGCTCCCCGAGTGCGCGCATCAACGGACCGGCAGGTGCCAGCATCTCCGTCGCGAGTGCCCCGCGTGTGCGTCCGTCCCCGTCCGCCACGCGCATGCTCCGGGAGTCGTCCACCAGAATGCCCAGGAAGTTCTGCTGCGGCACGACGGTCGTGACGCGCAGCGCAGGGCCCGTGAGACAGAACACGAGCACGGCAACGGCGCCGATCCGCAACCCGAGCAGGCCCCCGCGCTCGCGTGCGCTCATGGCCGCACCAGTGCGCCGGTACGCGGTCACCCCAATTGCGAGGGCCAGGGCCCCGAGCGCGAGGACCACGATCAGCGGCCACGGAGAGGCGAACACCAGGTCCCCGCGCGCGAACACCACCGGTCGATACTTGAACAGCAGCTCGAAGAGACGCTCCGCCATCAGCGACTCATCCCGTAGAGGATGAGGTTCACGCCGAGCCGGTACGCGTAGTTCGAGAAGGGCAGCGGGTAATGGGGATCTTCGGCCCACTCCCAGGCGTCACCCAGATCGCTGTTCCAGTTGATCAGCACCATCAGCCGTCCCTGCTCATCGGCGATTGCCCGCAGGTGCGGCACGTAACCGTCGCGCTCCCAGGTGGGTCCCCCCATTCGTCCCTGCCAGACGTTGGGGACCTGCAGCACCTCCTCGATGGCATAGAAGGTCCGCAGCAGCGGGTGATCCAGCGGGAGTTCCACGATGGGATACTCCGGCAGCACTCGCTGCATCTCCCGTTCGAAGTTGGCCCATTCGAAGCTCCCCCAGAAGTCGTCGATCACCAGAAAGCCACCGGCGAGCAGGTAGCCCCGCAGGCCGGCCACCTCGGCCTCGGTCAGTGCCATCGCGCCGACTTCGACAGCGTAGAGGAACGGGTAACGCCGCAGCGCGGGGTCGTCGAGGCGCATCGGATGTTCCCGCTCGAACGCGTCGATGCCGGTGAGGCGCGTGAGACCGATGAGGAACTGCCGATCCGCTTTGGGGAAGTCGGTGCTCCAGTTGCCCCGGCTCCTGCTGCGGTAGTCGCTATACACCGCGCGGGTGAAGTAGAAGGCGCGGCCGGGAGGAACGACCGCGGAGACGGCGCGCGACTCGGCCGGTCGACTTTGCTGGACGGTATGACCGGCACCAGTGGCGAGCAGCGTCGCGAGCGAAACGAGCAGTGCCGGCCTCACGGGAGAATCTACCGACCGGACAGAGGATGAGTTCCGATGGATCGCGACACAGCGCGGGACGCAGGCGCGGGACGCAGGCGAAAGCGTCGTGAGGACAGCCGATCGGTGGCGGCCGTGGGACGGGATTCTCTCTCGCATCGAAGATCGAGAGACCGCCCGGGCGACGTTCCCGCGACTGCGACAGCCACCCACTGGCATATCGATTCAATGTCTTGATTGACAACATGTTACATGTGTTTCGCTTCGTCTGCTTGCCGGGACCCTATCTTCGGGATATATTCGGTTTCGACCTCTCCACGGCCGCGTGCGTCGCGGTGGTGTGGCAGCAAGCGCGCAACGGCATCGGCGTCATCGGAGGCATCGGGATCCGCCAGATGAAGAGCGACTACGCCGTCTGTGTCTGGATTCCGCTCTTTCCGCTTCGTTGCGAGGGAGAGCGCCGTCCGGATCTGGCCGGCCGACCCACGGCGTTGCTGGCTCCGGAAGACGGTCGGCGGGTCTGGCAGGCGTCATCGCTCGCGCGGCGCCAAGGGGTGCGAACCGGACTCACCGTCGGTCAGGCCATCGGGCTCTGCCCCACGCTCGCGCTGCTCGAACCCGACCCGATCTACTACGACGAGCGGTTCGCGCAACTGCTCCTGCAGCTCGAAGACGTGAGTCCGGTGATCGAGCCCGTCGAGTTGGGGCGCGCGTATGTGGGTGTGGATGGGTTGGAGGGGTTGTATGGACCGCCGGCGCGGCAGGTGGAAGTGATTGCAGAAGCGGCAAGTCACGATCCGTCGATCGGTCGATCCGTCGATCCGCCCGTCCGTCTGGGATGGGCCAAAGGCAAGTTCACCGCCTGGGTTGCGGCCACGCGCGCCAAGCCGGGCGCACCGGTGATCGTGGCCGATGCGACCCGGGCGTCGTTCCTCCACGCCCAGCCGCTCGCCGCCCTGCCGCTCCACCGGGACAATCACCGCCGGCTCCTCCAACTCGGCCTGCGCACGCTGGGCGATCTCGCCGCGCTGCCCGAGGCTGCCGTCACGGCTCAGTTCGGCCGCGAAGGCCGTGCGGCCTGGCGGCTCGCGGCGGGGGCGTGCGACGAGCCCGTCGTCAGCCGGCCGCGTCCCCAGCCCATCCTGGCGACGCTCGACTATCCGTCCCCCGTGGCCGACCGCGGGATGCTCGCCCACACGATGGGCGTGCTGATCGAGCACGCCCTCCGCGATCCGCGCCGCACCGGCTGGCGCGTGCAGACCGTCCGCGTGCGCGCGGCCCTCGAGCAGGGCGCGTCCTGGATGATCGACGTCATGCTCAAGGAGCCCGCCGCCCTGCGCGAGCGGATCCTCGCCCCGCTCGTCACCCGCCTCGAGCAGAGACCGCCCACCGGCGCCGTCGAGCGGCTCGTGATCGAGTTCACCGCCTTCGCGCGTGGTACGGACGAGCTGCAGCTCTTTGCCCGCGACGCGGCGGCCGCCGCGCGGGCCGGCCGCCGCCGCGCCCTGCAGCTCGCCGCCCGCGAGATCCACGACCGCCTCAAGCGCCAAGTCCTCTACCGTGTCGTCGAGGTACAGCCATGGTCCCGTCTTCCCGAACGCCGCTACGCCCTGATCGCCTTCGAGCCCTGAATCTGCCTTCCCGGGTGGACGTCACGATCGATGCCTGGGGGCGGCCGACGTGGGTGGTGCAACAGGAGACAGAGGAAAGGAGCGCAACAACAGGGACGAGCGTCAGCGGGGCAGAGACGAGTCTTCCGGAGCACCGCTCCCCCCGTCCGCAGGGGTTGGGTGATGGGAGTGATGGGGACCGCCGGACGGATGGACAAAGCGGAGGGGGACCGCCGGGCGGGGAAGGGCGAAGGGTGGAAGAGATCGTGGAAGAGTGGCGCATCGACGACGAATGGTGGCGCACGCCTATTCACCGCCGCTACGTCGAGGTCGTCCTCGCCGGCGGTGCGCACGTGGTGCTGTTCGAGGAGCTCGCGACGGGCGAGTGGTTCATGCAGCAGCCCTGACGCGGGGTCGATGTCCGCGCTCCATGTACATCGAGCTCCACGCCCACTCGGCTTTCTCGTTCCTCGACGGCACCACGCCGCCCGAGGCACTTGCGCAGCGCGCCGTCCAGCTCGGCTACCCCGCGCTCGCGCTCACCGACCACGCCGGCCTCTACGGCTCGATGGCGTTCGCGCAGGCGGCGAAGCATCTGGGCTTGCAGCCCATCACCGGCGCCGAGGTGACGCTGCTCGACGGCACGCACCTCACCCTGCTCGCCGAAACACCCATCGGCTACGCCAACCTCTGCCGCCTCCTCACCGAAGCCCATCTCGGCCGCGAGGACCGTCGCGACCCCCGGCTCCCATTCGACTCGCTCGTGGAACGGCAGGAAGGACTGATCGTCCTCTCGGGCTGTCGGGCTGGCCTGCTCCCGACGGTGCTCGCGCACGACGGTCTGCTCGCGGCCCGGCGGCTGGCCGACGAATGCCGGGAGCGGTTTGGCCGAGAGCGGTTCTTCCTGGAGCTGCAGCGCAACCACGTCAAAGGCGATCGCGATCGGGTTCGCGCACTGGGCGAGATCGCCGACGCGGAAGGGTTGGCCGTCGTCGCAACCGGCGACGTCCACTACGACCGCCGCGAGCGCGCCCGGCTCCACGACGTGCTCACCGCCCTGCGTCACCGGACCACGCTCGACGGCTCGCATGACGTCCGTCGGGCCAACGCCGAGTTCTCGCTCCGGCCCCCCGCCGAGGCGGCCGCACTGTTCGCCGACCGGCCGGACGCCATCGCCCACACGCAGATCATCGCGGAGCGCTGTGCCGCGTTCGATCTCACGCGCGATCTGGGCTACACGTTCCCCGACTTCCGCGGCGCCGACCGCACGCCCGCCCCTCGCGCACTGGCGGAGTTGTGCCGGGCGCGGCTCGACGAGCGCTACCCGCCGGACGACCCGCTGCGCTCTGAGGCCGAACGCCGGCTGGCCGACGAGCTGCGGCTCGTGGAGCTTCACCGGCTCTCGGGTTTCTTCCTCGTCTATCACGATCTCTTCGACCTCGCGCGCGAGGTGGCCGCGGACGTCCGGCGCGGGAGCCGGCGGACCAGCGGCAACCTCCTGCCGGGCCGCGGCCGCGGCTCGTCCGTGTCATCCATCATCTGCTATTTCCTGGGGCTCTCGCACGTCGATCCCATCAGGAGCAACCTGTTCATCGGCCGGTTTCTGAACGAGTCGCTGGCTTCCATCCCCGACATCGACCTCGATTTCCCGCGCGAGATTCGCGAGGAGCTGATCCGGCGCGTGTACGACCGCTACGGCCACGAGCACGTGGGCCTCGTCTGCTCGTATCCCACCTACCGGCTCCGCTCGGCCGTGCGCGAGATCGGCAAGGCGCTCGATCTCCCGCCGGGCGAGTTGGAGCAGATCGCCAAGCTGGCGTCGTCCCACCACTCGGCCGCGGCGGTGCGGGAGGAGATGCAGCACATCCCCGGACTCGCCGACAAGGTGGACGCCCCGCTCTGGCGCGACCTCTGCGAGTTGGCCGAGCAGATCGCGGGGCTCCCCCGCCACATCTCCCAGCATGTCGGGGGCATGATCATCTCGAGCCGGCCGCTCGTGGAGATCGTGCCGCTCGAGCGTTCCGCCATGCCCGACCGTGTGGTGTGCCAGTGGGACAAGGACTCGTGCGACGATGCGCGCTTCGTCAAGATCGATTTCCTCGCGCTCGGCATGCTCTCGCTGGTCGAGGAGTGCGTGGAGCTCGTCGCCAAACGCGAGGGCGAGCCGCCGGACCTGTCGCGCATCGACTTCGATGACCAGGCGATCTACGACCGGATCTGCGCGGGCGACACGGTGGGGCTCTTCCAAATCGAAAGCCGTGCCCAGATCCAGATGATCCGCCGCGTGCGGCCCCGCACGCTGCCCGATCTCGCCGTGCAGGTGGCCATCGTCCGACCCGGCCCCATCGTGGGCGGCGCCGTGAATCCGTACGTGCGCCGCCGCGAGGCCCAGCGCCGGGCCCGCGACGAGGGCCGGCCCTACGAGCCGCCCGTGGATCACCCGCTGTTACGCGAGGCGCTGGGCGAGACCCTGGGCGTCATCATCTTCCAGGACCAGGTGCTCCAGGTCTGTCAGGCACTCGCCCGCTTCACCGCCGGGCAGGCCGAGGCGCTGCGCCGCGCCATGAGCCGGCGGCGGTCCCGCGAGTTGCTCGAAGGGTTCTGGGAAGAATTCCGCGACGGCGCGGCCAAGAACGGCGTCCCGGAGCCCACGGCACAGCGCGTGTTCGAGCAGGTAGTGGCGTTCTCCGAGTTCGGGTTTCCCAAGTCACACGCCGCCGCGTTCGGCCTCCTCGCCTATCAGTCCGCCTGGCTCTTCCATTACTACCCGGTCGAGTACTACACGGCGCTGTTCAACAACCAGCCGATGGGCTTCTACTCGCTCGACGCGCTCGGCCGGGACGCCGTGCGTCACGGCGTCGAGATCCGGTTGCCCGACGTGAACAGGAGCGACGTCTGGTGCACGGTGGAAGACGGCGCGGTCCGCGTGGGGCTCGGCTTCCTGCGCGAGTGGAACGAGGAGCACGCCCTGGCCGTGGTCGAGGCACGTGAGCGCCACGGCCCGTATCGCGGGCTCGGGGACCTCGTGCGCCGCGCGCCACCCACGCTCTCCCGCAACGCGTTCGAGCACCTGGTCTGGGTGGGGGGCTGCGACGCCTTCGGTCTCACACGGCGCGAGCTGCTGTGGCAGGTGGGCCTCTGGCTGGGCCCCAAGGAGGACCGCGATCCGCGGCGCGCACGTCGCCAGCTGGAGCTGCCACTCAACCAGCCGCATGACCAGCTGCGGTTTGCCAGCGTGGACGCGAGCGAGAAGCTCCTCGCCGAGTATGCCGTGCTCGGGTTCGCCGCGAGCGGCCATCCGCTCACGCTGCTGGCCGGCGCACTCCCGCCCCAGGCCGTGCGCAGCGACCGTCTCGTGGACCGGGAGCACGGCGCCGACGTCGAGGTGGTGGGGCTCGTGGTCGCGCGCCAGCGCCCCCAGACGGCCAAGGGGTTCGTGTTCATCCTGATGGAGGACGAAGGCGGCATGACCAACGTCATCGTCCATCCCGACGTCTACGAGCGCGATCGGCTCGCGGTCCGCGGCGAGCCGCTGCTGTGGGTGAAAGGGACGCTGGCGAAAGACGACGGGACGCTGAACGTGATCGCGGCCGAAGTACGGCCGCTCGCGGTTGGGCGGCCGGGCGGGTGGGCGGACCGCTCTCGCCATGCGCCAGAAGCTGCCGGCCGCTCAACCGCCCAGCCGCTCAACCGCCCATCCGCGTTCCGTTTCCTCCGCTCCATGCGGGCCCTGGCGCCGGGGTCGAAAGACTGGGGCTAGCCTCCAGGCGGAGCGCTCAGTCGATCAGCAGGATCAGCACCAGTGCGGCTAGCACGATCAGCGCCGTGGTTACGGGAATCACGATGTTGCCCTTGGGGGCGGCCGGCGCAGGTTCGAGTGGCAGGGGTACGGCCGGTACGACGGCGGGAAGCCGCGGCGCCGGGGCTGCGACCTCTCCCGAACGTACGCCAGTGGAGTCCACGGAGACGACCTCTGCCGTGACGGACACGCCCCGCGACGCTTCCTGACACGTTGCCGGCCGGCTTCCAACCAGCACGAGTGCGAAACTCACAAGACCGGCAATGGTAAGCGACCGCATGGCGACCTCGGGGCGGGGTTGCCCTACGCTAAGCGGCAACCTCCCTTCCGTCCATGCCTACCACCCCTCCGTGCCCGGCTCCCCCTTGAACGGCCCCACCAGCTCGGTGGTGATCCAGCCCCCGTAAAATCCGCCGGGTTGGGGCCGGACTTGCTCGTCGCCCACGTAGCAGGCGTCCACCCGCCCGGCAAAGAAAGCGACGTAGTCCTTGAGCGGCTCAAAGCCTTTGAGCGGCATCGGGTAGCTCCACGCCGCGTTCGCCGTCACCCGCGCATCCACGCGCACGGACCAGTACTGCGCCACGCCCTTCCACTCGCACAGCGACGTCCGTCCGGACGGCTCCAGCACGCCATGACGGACGTCTTCCAACGGCACGTAGTAGGCCGGCGGACTCGCCGTCTCGCACACGCGGAGCGCGCGGACCGTCTCCGCGACGGTCACGCCCGCGTACTCCACCCGCACCGGCTTGACCACCCGCTCGACCCGTGGCGGCCGCGGATAGTCCCACACCGATTCCTGCCCCCGACCGGGCTCGTCGGCGTGCGCCGGCCGGCCACGCGGTTTCGCCCGCAGGCGACGGATTTCGTCTTCCAGGCTCACGACACCTCCGTGCAGCGTCTCCAGAGTCTCCGCACGTCTCGATCCCCGCGAGGCAAGACCCCGGTCGCGTCATTGCGTTCCGCCGGCCGGCGGATCACGTTTGCACAGCAGCGCCGGCGGCGCCGGCGCTGCTGCCATACGAGGAGTTCTCCCATGACCGACCCGCTCTGGCAGGATCCGTATCCGCTCGGCAAGGACGAGACGCCCTACCGACTCCTGAGCGAGGCGCACACCTCCGTCGCCCGCTTCGACGGGGCCGACGTCCTGAAGATCGA
>Ga0224512_10001585_pt1 | contig 21641 bp, 19 predicted proteins | sample SF_May12_sed_USG_4_FD_169103 | JGI IMG/M metagenome (GOLD analysis project Ga0224512, IMG submission 169103) | Sediment microbial communities from San Francisco Bay, California, United States - SF_May12_sed_USGS_13 | ecosystem: Environmental > Aquatic > Marine > Sediment | place: USA... | reverse complement strand
TGGATCGACAGCGGTATCGTACGTGCTTACTTTGACCTCGTGGACATCGAACAGAAAACGCTGGACGAGCGTGGCAACGCCAGCACGCCGGTGTCTATCGATCGATTCTTCTCATTCGACCAGGAAATCCGTGGCCTCGAACTGAATAGTTGGAAAGACCTCGGGAGCGGTCGCATCGCACACCGGCTCGGCGTCGGCCTCGAGTACCGGGAGCGGCGTACCGAGGAATATCGCGACGGTCTCTCGACGGATATGGAGACCGGTGGGCAGACGAATGTTCTGCTTGGTGAAGTGTTCCCGCTGCGCGATTTCCCGATTTCGACGACGACAGAAATCGGCGCTTATCTCGAAGACACAATGAATTTCGGCGACTGGACGGTCATCGCGGCACTACGGGCAGATCGTTTTGCACTCTCTCCGACCCGGGATCCGATGTACCTCGAGGACTATCCATTCGCCGATGTGGTCTCTCTAACCGAGTCCGATTTGTCGCCGAAACTCGGCGTCATTTACAAACTGACACCGGGCATCGACGTGTATTTGCAGTATTCGCACGGTTTTCGTGCGCCGCCGTACGCGGACGCGAACATCAGCCTCGACGTTCCGCTCTTCAACTTTCGCGCGATACCGAATCCGGACCTGAAGTCCGAATCATCGGACGGTTTCGATCTCGGACTGCGCTGGCAGGGCGTCAGCTCTTCCGCACGGATTTCGATCTTTCACACGCGCTACGAGGACTTCATCGAATCGAAAGTGCGGCTCGGCGTCGACCCGGATAGTGGGCTCCTGCTGTTTCAGTCACAAAACCTTGATGAGACCCGTATCGAGGGCGTCGAGGCCGGCTGGTCATTTCGTTGGGAGGCGATGGGATTCGACGGATCGGCGTATTACGCGCGCGGTGTGAACAAGGACAACAATGAACACCTTAATTCGGTGGGTCCTGGCCAAGCGGTGCTCGGTTTCTATTGGGTTTCTCAGAGTAAACGCAGTGAAGTCAGGTTGAAGTCGACACTGACAGATGGCTGGTCAGACCGCGACGAAACGTCCGGCGATCTCTTCAAGCCGTCCGGTCACGCGGTGCACGACCTTTATGTGACACAAAAACTTGGTGAGCGCACGACGCTGCGCGCCGGACTGTACAACCTGACTGACCGCACGTATTGGAACTGGTCCGACGTGCCAACTTTGTCACCAAATGATCCGATTCTTCCATATCTCGCTCAGGCTGGCCGCAGCGCATCGGTCAGTCTGAACGTGACTTGGTAAATATCCGCAATGACAGGAGAAAAAGTCATGCTACTCAAGAAACTGAGCCTGCTACTGACAGTCCCGCTGCTTGGGCTGTTCATGGGAGCATGTTCAAAGCAAGCTGAAGATCCAGCCGGGTCAGCCGCAATGGATGACACCGCTGTGCATACAGCCGAAGTCTCCGCAGCAACCGCCGGCGAACTGATGGCGAAGGGCGAAGCTGTGTATCTTGCCAACTGTGCTGCCTGTCACCAGCCCACCGGCGTGGGGCTCGCGGGCGTATTCCCGCCGCTTGCCAATTCCGACTTCCTCCAGGGAGATCGAAAAAAGGTCATGGGCGCCGCATTATTCGGACTGTCCGGTCCGGTCACGGTTAATGGTGTCGAGTACAACGGCGTAATGCCGAGCCTGGGCCACTTGACGGACGAGGATCTCGCAGCTGCGCTGACCTATGTGTTCGGTTCGTGGGGCAACGACGGCGCAGCCGTCAGTGTCGACGAAGTGGCCGCGCTGCGCGTCGAACTCGGCGCGGAGGACCGCGCGGCGGGCCAACGCCACCTCGGCGCGACCGAGGGTGAGCTCAAGTATCAGGGCGCCCCGTCAGCGATCTCCGGCGCAGATACGCGGCAGGTCATGGCCGCCGGCGGTCCGGTGCTGTCCCAGGCTGAATTCGCGACCGCGACGCAGCTCTATTTCGAGCGCTGCGCGGGTTGCCACGGTGTGCTGCGCAAAGGCGCCACTGGCAAACCGCTGACGCCGGACATTACGATGGCGAAGGGTACCGAGTACCTCAAGGCACTGATTACCTATGGTTCACCCGCCGGCATGCCGAACTGGGGCACCTCGGGTGAGATGACCGATGCGCAGATCGACATCATGGCGCGCTTCCTGCAGCAGGAACCGCCGTCGCCGCCGGAGTTCGGCATGCCCGAGATGAAGGACAGTTGGGAGGTTCGGGTTGCGCCAAAAGATCGTCCAACCAAACCGCAGCACGACCGCAATATCGAAAATTTCTTCTCGGTAACGCTGCGTGACGCGGGTCAGGTGGCGATCATCGACGGTGACACGAAGGAAGTCGTCAGTATTGTGCCGACTGGTTACGCCGTACATATTTCGCGCCCGTCGGCATCCGGCCGCTACATGTTCACGATTGGCCGTGATGCAAAGATTGACATGATCGATATGTGGATGGATCCGCCGGCGATTGTTGCGGAGATCAAGATCGGACTCGAAGCACGCTCGGTCGAAACCTCGAAGTACAAAGGCTATGAGGACAAGTACGCGATCGCAGGAGCCTACTGGCCGCCGCAGTACGTCATTATGGACGGCGATACACTCGAGCCGCTGAAGATCGTCTCGACGCGCGGCATGACTGTCGACACGCAGGAATATCATCCGGAACCTCGTGTGGCGGCGATCGTCGCATCGCACGAGCATCCCGATTTCATCGTCAACGTCAAAGAGACAGGCCATATCCTGCTTGTGGATTACAGCAACATCGATGATCTGGCGGTTACCGATATCGGCGCAGCCAAATTCTTGCACGACGGTGGCTGGGATCGCAGCAAGCGCTACTTCCTGACCGCGGCGAATCAGTCCGACAAAGTCGCTGTTGTCGACTCGAAAGAACGCAAGCTGGTGGCGCTGGCCGACGTCACCAAGACGCCACACCCGGGCCGCGGCGCCAACATCGACGATCCCGACTACGGACCCGTCTGGATCACGAGTGCGCTCGGCAACGCGAACGTCACGTTCCTTGGTACGGATCCCGTAGGGCATCCGGACAATGCCTGGAAGACCGTTCGCACCCTAAAGGGGATGGGTGGCGGTTCGCTGTTCGTCAAATCGCACCCAAACTCGTCGAATCTCTGGGCCGATGCACCGCTAAACCCGGATGAGTCGATCAGTCAGAGCGTCGCCGTATTCGATATCAACAACCTGGATGCCGGATTCGAGACGCTGCCCATCGGCGAGTGGGCCGATCTTGGCGAAGGACCCAAACGCATCGTCCAGCCCGAGTACAACATGGCGGGCGATGAAGTCTGGCTCTCGGTATGGAGCGGCAAGGAGCAGGAATCGGCGATCGTCGTTCTCGACGACAAGACTCGCAAACTTAAGGCCGTGATCAAGGGTCCTGAAATCGTCACACCAACGGGCAAGTTCAACGTCTACAACACGTTGAACGACATCTACTGATTGCTGTTTGAGTCTCGAAACAAGGAAAGTAACATGAAACGCAATCAAAACATCCTTCTCGGCATACTGCTCGGGCTGATATGGCCGTTCTCAACTACGGCCGCCGAGGAGGAGGGCACGGCTGACCTTGCATCGGCGATCACGTCGGGCAAAGCAACCGTCTCCGGACGGTATCGCTATGAGAACGTCGACGAGGACAATGCTCTGAAGGATGCTAACGCGTCCACGTTGCGATTGCGGCTCAACTACCGGACCAGTCAATGGAATGGCTGGTCCGCATTCGCGGAGTTCGATCATGTGTTCCATGTGCTGGTCGACGATTTCAACTCCGGTGGCGGCACAAGCCCGAATCGTAGCGAGTATTCGATTGTCGCAGATCCCGAAGGATCCGATCTGAATCAGATATATTTTGACCTCGATCCGAATGACAACTGGAAATACCGTTTCGGCCGGCAACGTATTCTGCTCGACAATCAGCGCTTCGTCGGCGGTGTAGGGTGGCGTCAGAACGAGCAGACCTATGATGCTTTGACGCTGAACACGAAAGCCATATCAAATACGGCCCTGTCTTATTCGTACGTCAATAATGTGCGCCGCATCTTTGGTCAGTCAGTATCTGGCGGCAAGGCACGGCTCGATGGTCATCTATTCAACGCGAAGATCAATGTCAGTGACAGCTTTGCCGTAACGCCCTATCTATACTATCTCGACTACGCGAGTGCGTTGGCCAATTCAACGGCAACGGCCGGTGTCAGGCTCGGCGGAAATGTCAACGTCGGTGACGGTAAGATCGTATTACTCACGGAGTTCGCAACGCAGTCCGATGCAGGGGACAACCCGGTGAGCTATGACGCCGACTACTTTCATTTGACCGCCGCCTGGGCGATGGAGAATGGACTTTCCCTTGGCATCGCGTTCGAGTCTCTCGGTTCGGATTCGAGTGCCGGTACGGCCTTTCGTACGCCGCTGGCGACGCTGCACATATTTAATGGCTGGGCGGATGTGTTCGTTCCGGCCGGAACGCCTGTTGCAGGTTTGGAAGACCTCTACGCGACCGTGGCGTTCAAGGCTGGCCAGTGGAATCTGACGGGTGTCTACCACGATTTCTCGGCGGCCAGCGGCAGCGGCGACTATGGCAGTGAGTTCGATTTCTCGGCCGCGCGTTCACTTGGCGAGCGCTATGGCGTGTTGTTTAAGGGTGCATTTTTTAGTTCGGACTCAACGTCCTACGTCGATAAGAACATAATCTGGATCATGCTGACAACCAGCTACTGATAATCGAGTTCTGCCGTTGCTTCCGGTAATCTATTCGGTAGTGACGGCAGATACTTCAAAACTCCTCGATAGACGACAACAGTTGATGGGCCCGGCCTATCGGCTGTTTTATGACGTGCCCGTGCATATCGTTCGGGGTGATGGGGCGTGGCTTTTCGATGCCGACGGCAGGAAGTACCTCGACATGTACAACAACGTGCCACACGTTGGTCACTGTCATCCGCACGTTGTCGAGGCAATCTGTCAACAGGCAGGGACGTTGAACACGCACACTCGATACCTGCACGAGAATGTCGTAAATCTGGCAGATCGGCTTACAGCCAAACTCCCCGAGGAACTCGATACGGCGATGTTCTGTTGCACGGGTAGCGAGGCCAATGAGCTCGCACTGCGCATCGCGCGAACCGTAACGGGCGGCACTGGCGTCATTGTCACGAGCTTTGCGTATCACGGCAACACGCAGTCTATCTACGAGATTTCGACCGCCAGTATCCCTGCCGACGAATTGCCGGACTACGTCGTCACTGTTCCTGCACCAGACTGCTATCGCGGACCGCATCGTGACGACGATGCCGCGGAGAAGTACGCGGCGCATATGCACGACGCGATAGGCTTGCTCAAAAGTCGCGGCGTGAAACCGGCGGCGTTCGTCATCGATACGATCGTCTCGAGCAGCGGTGTCGTCGCGCCGCCGCCGGGCTACCTGCGACAAGCGGCTCAAATCGTTCGCAACGCGGGGGCCCTGTTTATTGCTGATGAGGTTCAGGCGGGCTTTGGTCGCACGGGCAGGAATTTCTGGGGATTCGAAGCGGACGACCTTACACCGGACGTCGTAACAGTGGGAAAACCTATGGGTAATGGCCACCCAATAGCCGGAATCGTGACGCGACGTGATCTCGCGGCCGAATTCAGCGAGCACGGCCATTACTTCAACACATTCGGTGGCAATCCGGTTTCCTGTGCCGCGGCGATCGCAGTGCTCGACGTGCTCGATAACGAAAACCTGCAGCAGAATGCGCTCGAGGTGGGCGAGCATCTTGTGGACGGACTCTGGAATCTCGCAGAGCGGCACGATTGCATCGGCGATGTGCGTGGCAGTGGCTTGTTCCTCGCGGTAGAGTTAGTGACGGATCGGGAACTACGCACGCCCGCATCGGAATTGACTAACAGGGTTGTCAACGATCTGCGCGACCGCGGCCTGCTAACAGGAGCGATTGGCCCCGATGCAAATATTCTGAAGTTGCGGCCACCGTTGGTCCTATCGAAAGACGGCGCCGATTACGCGCTCAACATCCTCGAAGACACGCTCTGCTAGACAATATCGCTCGGCGCGCTCAAGTGCGGTCTATGCGGCTTCGTGTTCCCGTTCTTCGACCGGAGTCTTGAACCAGTCGGGCTTGATGATCAGCAGATCACATGGCAGGTGTTCAAGCGTCCTCTCAGCCGTTGCCCCAATGAACAACCGTTTCCACCGATTCCGCGCGACGGCGCCCATTACAACGACGTCTGCTTTGAGATTCCCGGCGATCAAGGGCAACTCTTCGTGTGTCAGGCCAGCGACAAGGTGCGCATGGTCATCATCAACGCCATGAAATGACGTGATCTCACCGAATCGTTTTTGATGGTCCTCGTGCATCTGTTGCTCGATTTCATCGAACGGCAGGGAGACAGGGATATACGCATTGGCCGTGGCGGTTGCGACGGCAATGCGTGGGTCGTAGGAATGAAATGCATGCACGTGGCCGCCGACTTTTTCGCCAAGCAGCTTGCTGACCTGCAGAATCTCATCGTCGAGCGCTGCGGGCTTGTCGTGCTGGTTCATCGGGTCAATGGCGGCGACGAAGACCGGCGAGTCAGCGACGTCGTGTGGTTTGACCAACCAGAGTGGGGCCGGACAGGTGCGAATCAGGTTCCAGTCAGTATTGGTCAGCAGCGCTCGTTCGACGGCCGAGTGATGATGGGTGTCTTTGAACACAATGTCTGCGCCTGCCGCAACGGCGTGGCGCACAATGCCCTCGTAGAGCGGGTGGTCCCACTTGGCAGTCGTCGTCACGACAACGCCGGTCGCCCGAATCGGCTCGGCAAGCTCTTCGAGATGCCCTTCCTGATTGGCCATCACCTCATGCCGCGCTTTCTCCAGCGACGGAGAATCGAACAGGCGGTCGCCGCTCAGGTATTCGTTGTAGTAGCAAACCAGTAATTCGAGTTCTGCACCCGTGTTTTTGGCAAGCCAGGCGGCCCGACCCAGTGCCGGTTGTTCATCCGCGGTCGGGTCGACGACGGATAGGATTTTGGTGATCGTGAGCATAGTCGCACCCAAAAAGTACACCTACTTTTGCCTATACAAGGAGAGCGTAGGCCGTTGCCCAGCCAGTTTCCATAAGGCGTGATGCCTAGGGCGTAGTGGATTTTACGTACGGCAAGGTAGGTGGATGTACTAATTTCTGAACCGTCCGTCTACGCTTAGAGTGGTGGGCATTCCTAGAGAGAATCGGCCATGGCAGAAGATTCTTACGCCGACCTGCGGCGACAACTCGAACAAAAAAAAGAGGAGCTAAGCGCGCGCCTGGAGCGTATTACGGCCAATCTTCGTCGCGGTTATCACCCGGACTCGAAGGAACGCGCGAAAGAACTCGAGGACAGCGAAGTGGTTGACGCCCTAGGCAACGAGGCCAGGACGGAGATCGCCAAGGTTGCGGCGGCGCTGCGACGCATCGACGCCGGCGAATATGGCATTTGCAACGAGTGCGGTTCCGAGATCGATCGCGGTCGTCTCGAAGTGCATCCGTATGCGAGGAAGTGTATCGACTGCGCGCGCTTTGACGAACATCGCAAGGCGCACACGTTATAGCTCAAGGCACGCTTACAAGCGTCGCTGCGAAAATCAAGCGGTCATATGCATTTTGACCAGGTCAGCCAATGACCTCGCCTGCATCTTCTCCATGACACGCGCACGGTGGATTTCGACGGTTCGCTGACTCACACCGAGTTCATACGCAATGACCTTATTTGGCTTGCCGGTAACGACGAGATCGAACACTTCGCGCTCGCGGTTCGTCAGGCGTGCAAGTCGCTCGGCTACCTCGGCGTGCTTTTGCTGCTCCTCACGCCGCTCCTGGTCCGTCTTGAGGGCTTCACGAATGCGGTCAAGCAGGTCCTGGTCGCGGAACGGTTTCTGGATGAAATCGACCGCGCCTTTTTGCATCGCGTCGACAGCCATCGGCACGTCTCCGTGACCGGTTATGAAAATAATGGGCAGCGTAGTGCCGCGCCGCAGCAATTCCTCTTGCAGTTCTAGACCGCCGAGTCCCGGCATGCGAATGTCGAGGACGAGGCAGCCGGCGCGCTGGTCGGCGACGTTCTCGAGGAACTCGTCTCCCGAAGCGAAGATCTCATGCTCGATGTTGACCGAATCCATCAAAGCCTGCATGGCAAAGCGGATCGCCGGATCGTCGTCGACAATGAATACCGTCGGTGCTGTTTCCTGATTTTGCGTCATAGATTGCCGCGTGAGGCTGCTGTGATCCTGATTGGACCAGAACGACCCCGATTAGTCGAGTCGTTTCGAGAATCTCAGCGCTGCGGCGGTCGTTGCCGCAACTGCGAAAGCGCCGAGAAAGATCAGCTCACCGGGCATGTCGCCCAGCGTCGCTTCGCGCAGCATGATACCTCGCGTGAGACGGATGAGGTGCGTGGTCGGCAGCGCTTCGCCGAGAACCTGTGCGATGACCGGCATGCCGTCGAACGGAAATACGAAACCGGACAATAATATCGAGGGTAGCATCAGGAAAAAGGTCATCTGCATCGCCTGAAACTGGGTCTTCGCGACTGTCGAAAAGAACAAACCCAACGCCAGGTTGGCGGCGATGAACATGCCGGCTGCGAGGTATAAATCGATAATGCTGCCGCGTACCGGGACGTCGAACAGCAGCCGCCCTGCCACCAGAATCAGGGCGAGCTGCACGAGTCCAATACCAATATAGGGTACGACCTTGCCGATCATGAGCTCGGCCGAGGTGACCGGCGTATTGATCAAAAGCTCAAGATTGCCGCGCTCGCGCTCCCTGACGATGGCAACGGCCGTGAACATCATCATCGTCATCATCAGGATGACGCCGATCAGGCCGGGGATGATATTCATTGGCGTGCGGCGTTCAGGATTGTAGTAGGGGCGCACTTCGATAAGTCCCGGATTGCGTGCTGCAGCGCCTGTATCAAAACCAATCGGCATACTGCGCAGCTTTTCGGCGATGCCTGCAATCGTCGGATCACTTCCGTCAACGAGCAAATGCACTGCGGCGCGCGTGGAGTCAGCGACGCGACGGTCGAAGTCGTGTGGAATAGCCACACCGATCGAAATTTTCCCCGACTGCATCATCCGCTCGAGTTCCGCAGCCGTATCGACGCGATACTCGATATTGGTGACCTGCGTGGCGTTAAGCTCCGCGACGAATTCGCGCGACAGGTGCGTGTTTGCTTCGTCGGCGATGGCCGTTGCCAGGTTGCGGACGTCCGTATTAATCGCGTAGCCGAACAGCAACAGCTGCATTAACGGAATGCCGACGATCATTCCAAAGGTCAGCCGGTCGCGCCGCAATTGGCGCACTTCCTTGCGCATGACCGCCATTAATCGCGATAAAGATCTCATGCTGCCAGTTGCTCTGGCTTCATCGTAACGGCAACGAAAACATCCTCGAGCGACGCGGGGACAATACGGCTTTTTGCGGGCAGTTTTTGTTTGCGCAAGCCTTGATCGACCAGCGCGACGGGGTCATCGACCGATTCGGGTATCAGCACCCGCAGCCTTACGCCGAGTTGCGTCACGCTCGCGACGCCGGGGAGTTGGATCAGCGCAGTCTGCGCGTGGTACGGGTCATCCGCCTGGACCTCGACGACGTGCATGCCGGTGCTCTGTTGCAGTTCGTTAGGCGCGCCGTCGGCGACTTTGACGCCATGGTCGAGGATCGCAAGACGGTGGCAGCGCTCGGCCTCATCCATGTAATGCGTGGACACGAGGATCGTCGTGCCGCGTTCGGCCAGCCGAAACAGATTCGCCCAGAAATCACGCCGACTCTGCGGGTCGACCGCGCTGGTCGGTTCGTCAAGCAACAGGAGCTCCGGATGGTGCAACACCGCGCAGGCGAGTGCGAGGCGCTGTTTCTGGCCACCGCTCATCGTGCCGGCAAACTGCTTGCGCTGCTCGGTGAGGTCGTAATTTTCGAGTAGCTCGTCGACTCGCGCGGCTCGATGTGCGGCCGGGAATGAATAGATTTCTGCGATGAATTCGAGATTCTCGACGACCGTCATGTCGCCGAACAGGGAAAACTTCTGAGTCATGTAGCCGATTCTTGGTTTTAGCTCTTTCGAGTGCTCCGGCACCGCGAATCCAAGGACGTCGGCGCGGCCCTCGGTGGGCGTCAGCAATCCGCACAGCATTCGGATGGTTGTGGACTTGCCCGAGCCATTGGGGCCCAGGAAGCCATAAATTGACGCTTTTGGTACGTCGAGATCGAGCTTGTCTACCGCGCGCAAGCTGCCGAAGTGCTTGCTCAGGCCGCGCGCACGAATGGCCAGATCGCTTTTCACTCGGAGCCGCCGAAAATAAATACGACGTCGACCGGAACACCGTCGGGCAGGCGGTCTCGTTGTTCCGAAATGTCCACCTTTGCGAGATAGGTGAGGTGGCCGCGATCTCTCTCGGTTAGCGCGTAGTAGGGCGTGAAGGCAGCCTCGGACGCGACCCAGCGCACGCGACCGTCCAGGACTTGATCAAGTCCGTCGACATAGATTTTCGCAGCCAGCCCTGGTGCGACCTTTACACGCAAATGCTCGGGCACATAGACCCGCGCATAAACCTGTTCGCCGGGCAGCATGATCATTACAACCTGGCCGGGGTTCGGCCGCTCACCAGGTTCGAACAGTCGGCTATCGACAATGCCATCGACCGGCGCCGTAATGTCATGGCGAGAGACGTCGACTCTTATCTGATCGCGTCGAGCGGCCGACTGTTTGACAGCATTCTCGGCCTGCGCGAGTTCTTCAACAGTTGTGCCACTCAGAAGCTCCTGCAGTTGAGCGCGACGCAACTTGTCGTTCGCATTTGCCGCATCGAGGGCCGCTTCCGCCTGGTCGAGCTGGTCGGGCGATGCGAGTTTCTGCGCATGGATTCTTTGCATACGTTCGTACTCCGAGCGGCGAAACTCGAGCTCGTCTTTGGTTCCTTCCACATTTGCCCGCGCCGCAGCGATCTGTTCGCTGCGCGGTCCCCGGACCAATTCATCAAGGCGCGCCTGCGCCTGGCCCACGGCGGCCTGCGCTTCCGCCAGCCTGGCCTCGGCACGAGCGGCATCCTGCCGCAGCAGAACCTGGCCACGCGTAACCGTTTCGCCTTCAGCGACGAGAATTTCAGTAATCGGCTCGGCTGCTTCAGCAGTCAGTTCAATTCGATCGGACGCGAGTTCGCCAACAACACGATTTGCATCCGATGCGTCGTCGCAAGCTGCCAACAATAATGGCCACGTGATCCACGCCAAATGCAGTCGCGAATTCATGATAATTCTCCTTTCATGTGTGCCAACAGCATGTCGACCTGCGTCTCGATGAGTTTGTCGGTATCGAGTGACTGCTCCTCGAACAACAATTTGAATACGACAGAAAAAACGACCGGCATAATCAGCAGGTGCGGCATCTCGTTAACCTGGGTGCGGCGGAATTCGCCGTTAACGACGCCACGCTCGAGGAGCCGGGTGATTGTCGCAAGGCCGCGCGAGACGACGTTGTCCCAGTAGAACTGTACGAGGTCCGGATGCTTTGGCCCTTCGGCAATCAATAGGCGGATAACGACCGCAACCGGCGAACCGGGCAGCGTCTTGACGAAGTCCATGAAAGGACCACGCAGGAACTCTTCGGCGGACATGTCGGCGCTGTCGATCCGTGCGGTTAACGCATCGATGCGCGGCATCACGAGGCTGCGAATGACCGCCTTGAACAGCTCTTCCTTGGTCCTGAAGTACAGGTACAGCAAACCCTTGCTGACGCCGGCGCGTCTGGCAACGTCGTCGACGCGCGTCGCCGCATAGCCTTTCTCGGCGAAAGCGGCGAAGGCTGCTTCGGTGATTTCCTGCGGCCGTTCTTCCTTGCGGCGTTGGAAGCGGGGTTCTGACACGGTTCTGGCTCGTTACTGACTTTATGGTCAGTAACTATACTTAATGACCAGTGAGTCAGCAAGTGATTTCGGCCACAAAATGCGGTTTCGTTCATAATGCGGCCCCATGTTTACCTACCTCGATCCAACGGTTCGCGAGCGTCTGGTCGCGGCCGGGCATTTATTTCGCATCAACAGCGATGGCAAGGTGATTCCACCGGATCATTCGAGTGGCGGTGGTGGCTCGATCAGCATCCTCGGGCCGATCCCGCTGCCGCTCGCTTTCGGCGATAAGCATTACGAGGCACAGTGGTATGCCTGCGTGCGCAATACCGAGTTGTCGAAGATAGAAAACATCGCTGAGCAGCTGCGGGCGCAGAAGGCGCAGGAGTCGTTCGCGACGTTGGCGTCGTCAATGGCCGTAAACAGCGTGCTGCTGATCGGCGCTACCGATTCGTGGACGAATCCGCTCGTGCGCGTGCACTCGAGCTGCCTGACCGGCGATGTATTCGGTTCCGAGCGCTGTGAGTGCGGGCCGCAACTGCAATCGGCAATCGACCTGATCAGTAACGACGAGCAGGGCGGCATACTCGTCTATATGTCGGGCCACGAAGGCCGCGGCATCGGCTTGTGGGCCAAAGCTGCGACCTATCTGTTACAGGATGATGGTGAAGACACCTATCAGGCGAATCGTTCGCTCGGACTGCCCGACGACTCGCGTGACTTCAGTGATGCGGCGTCGTTACTCAAGTACTTTCGCGGGAACGGACCGTTTCGTTTGCTGACGAACAACCCCAAAAAGATCGACGATCTGACGACCGCCGGGCTCACCGGGATCACGACCGTTAAACACGTGTTCGGCGTGACTGCCGCGAATCGCCGCTACCTGGCGGCGAAACGCGACTGGGGTCATAGGATCAGGCCCGAGGACATCGGCGACGACTGATCGTCAGGCAGTACCGCGGCGTGCCTCGAGCTGCAGACGAACTTCGTAGGCTTTTTCTTCGGTGATCGAGAAGGTCGCGATTGCCCAGATCGCAACGCCCGACGCGATACATGGCACGAACGCGTCGAACATTCGCATATAGGTAATCGTCTGCGGCGCCTGATTTCCCTCGAGCGCCACGTCGAATCCCGTCAGGTTGAGCAGTATGCCACCACCTGCAATGGCCACCGCCTGGCCGAGTTTAACGACCCACCAGAATATGGACCCATACATTCCCTCGCGCCGCTCGTGGGTGTTCAACTCATCCGCATCCACGACGTCGCAGATCATCGAGGGCATTAAAGTGAACAGGCCCGCCAGACCGAACGCCATTAATGGAGCGGGTATAAGCACTAGCCACGGATTGTCGGGCGTGTAGCAGAACCATTTCAATGCATACCCAACCATGGATATACCGGTAGAGACAAAAAACGCCCGTCGCTTGCCGATCTTTGTTGCCAGCCAGGTAACGAATGCGATAACCGCTAACGCAAAAACGGCCATCAGCAGTCCCGAGTGACCGACGAGTTCCGCCCCTTTGGCCGCGTCTCCACCAAATACGTAATAGATGATGACGTACGACTGGAACGACGCAATCAGGATGAAGCCATTGAAGACGAGAAATGTCGCAGCGCAAAGTTTGAGAAACGGCTTGAACTTGAGTGTCAGTGCGAAGCCGTGGAGGAAATCCTTGATGAGGTGCACGATGGCACTGCCGGAAACCCCGGTTTCCTTCTTGTGTGCGTCGACTTCCGCGGCGGCGACCTCTTTGAATCGCTCGCGAAGAAAAATTGCGGGCATGACGCCAACCAGGATAACGACCACGCCAATCATTATCGCGAGGTTCGAGGCGCCATCCTTAACGTCGGTGAACAATCGTTCGCTGAACATGATCGCCAGGAAGTACGGAGAGATCATATAGGCAATATTGCCGATAAAGTTCTGCACGCCCATCAGCCGCGTGCGCTCGTGATAATCGGGGGTTAACTCGTATCCCAGCGCGACCCACGGCGTCGCGTAGATGGTGTACCCAAGGTAGAAGATCAGCGAGCCTGAAAGAAAGTACCAGAAGTAAAACGAGTCGCTCTTGTCCGCCGGCAGTTGCCACAGCAACGCATAAATGATGCCGACGGCGATTGCACCAACAAAGATATAGGGGCGGCGGCGGCCCCAACGCGATTTCGTGTTGTCCGAGATATAGCCCATCAGCGGATCGGTTATCGCGTCGGTCAGGCGGGGAAGGGCGCCGAGCAACCCGACCAGCGCCGGGTTCATGCCGTAACCGAGGTTGAGGACGATAATCATGCCGCCGATCGCGGCGGCGAGGGTGTTGTTGACGAACGCGCCGAGCCCGTAGATTAGTTTTTTAGGAAACGGGATTCGGTCTTCAGGCGCGGTCTCATAATGCGTGGCGTCGCTCATGCCAATCCTCTCCCGCCCCCGAATCAGGGCTTTATTATTATTCTGTCAATCGTCTATCAAATTGACAGCGCTGTCAAACACTGCTACAAAACGCGTACGTTGCACGAGCACAATAACAACGCAGTCGCTATGATTTTTTTGGGGGCACGTTAGGCCCGCGCCACAACCAAAACGCTATCACTGAATCCAGGCATAGCGGCACTTCGCGCGCTGCTGCCGATCACAAGAACGAGCGCTACCAAAGCAAATCCGATGAGTGACCCGCAAACCACCGAACAACGCGTAGCGAGACTACTCGGGCAGATGACGCTGGCCGAGAAGATCGGTCAGATGAGCCAGCGCGATGCGAGTGATGGCTACGCCCCGGACTATCTCGGAGACGGCTTGCGAGCCGGTTGTATCGGCTCGGTGCTTAATGTCGTCGACGCTGATGTGGTCAACGAGCTGCAGCGCATTGCTATCGAGGAAAGCCGCCTGGGTGTTCCGCTCATGGTCGGACGCGACGTGATTCATGGGTTCAAAACGGTCATGCCAATCCCGCTGGGGCAGGCGGCCACATGGAATCCTGAATTAGTGAAAGAAGGTGCGCGTGTCGCTGCCCTCGAGGCCGCGACAGCGGGCGTCAACTGGACATTCGCGCCGATGATCGATATCTCGCGCGACCCACGCTGGGGCCGCATCGCTGAAAGCCTCGGTGAATGCGTCTTGCTGACGAACAAACTCGCTGTCGCAATGGTTGAGGGATTTCAGGGTGATGACCTGTCGGCGACCGGCTCGATCGCTGCCTGTGCCAAGCACTTCGCGGCCTATGGCGCTGTCGAAAGCGGTCGCGACTATGCAACGACGAATGTTCCGGAAACCGAGCTACGCAATGTCTATCTGCGGCCGTTCAGAGCGGCTGTTGAGGCAGGCGTAACCACGCTGATGACATCGTTCAGCGATCTCAACGGTGTGCCCGCGACAGGCAATGAGTTTTTGCTGCGGCAGGTGTTGCGAGATGAATGGGGTTTCGACGGTTTCGTCGTCAGCGACTGGGACTCGATTCGCCAGCTGCAGATTCATGGTTTGACCGAGAATGACAGGGAGTCTGCGTTCGAAGCTGCGACCGCCGGCGTCGATATGGAGATGCACGGCGACGCCTACAGCAACCATCTCGCCGCACTGGTCGAAGAAGGTCGAATCAGCATCGACGCTATCGATGCCGCCGTTAGAAATATCCTGCGCGCCAAGTACCGGCTGGGGCTTTTTGAAAATCCATACACGAAACCGGAAGACTTACCGGCTGTTGCGAACGACCACGCGCTTGAGACAGCAAGGCAAGCGGCGCTGCAAAGTGTCGTCATGCTCAAGAACGACAATGGCGCGCTGCCGCTGTCAGCTGAAAGCATGAGTTCAGTGGCGATAATCGGCCCGCTGGCGGATGCACCGTACCAACAGCTCGGTACGTGGATTTTCGATGGCGATGTAGACCTCAGCATTACGCCGATGCACGCGATCCATAGCCTGGTCGGCCGCGATGTTGACGTCCGCTATGTGCGTGCGATGGATAATTCGCGTAGCAAGATCAATGCGGCGTTCGACGAGGCCGCAGAGATCGCGCAGGAATCGGATGCTGCAATATTGTTCCTCGGTGAAGAATCGATCCTCTCCGGGGAGGCGCGCTCGCGCGCCGACATCAATCTGCCTGGCGACCAGGCAGAACTCGTGCGGCGCATCAGGGCAACCGGCACGCCAGTCATCGCCGTGATTCTGGCGGGCAGACCGTTGACACTAACGAACATTGTTGATGAGGTGGACGCTATCCTGTTCGCCTGGCATCCCGGGACGATGGGCGGACCAGCGATTGCGGACCTCTTGTTTGGCATTGAGTCGCCGTCCGGCAAGTTGCCGGCAACGTTTGCGCGTATGGTCGGCCAGATTCCGATCTACTACGGCCAAAAGAACACGGGCAGGCCGCCATCGCCGGACAACGTCGCACACATCGATGATATTGACACACGTGCGCCGCAAACATCGTTAGGCATGAGCGCATTTCACCTCGACACGTGTTTTACACCATTATTCGCGTTTGGACACGGTCTGTCCTACGCTGCCTTCGAATACGAGCACATTCGAACGAATACGCATAAGATCAGACTTGGCGAGACGGTTACCATCAGCGTGGAGCTGGCTAACCGGGGCGACGTCGCGGCCGATGAAGTTGTGCAGCTCTATGTTCGTGACCTGGTAGCGAGCATCACCCGACCCGTCAAAGAACTAAAGGGCTTTCGGCGTGTGCGCCTCGAGCCAGGTCAGACGGTTACGGTTGACTTCGACCTGCACACGGATGATTTGGCCTTCTACGGCCGCAATATGCAGCTTATTACCGAACCTGGCGAGTTCCATGCCTGGATCGGCGGCAGTTCAGAGACGCAGCTGAGAACCGAATTCCGAATCATCGACAGCAACCGATTCCCAGGATAACGACGATGAAACAAAGTACGCGATTCACGATGACGGTTGCGCTTATCGTCGCACTTGGCGGTTTCCTGATGGGTTTCGATGCGTCGGTGATCTCGGGCGTAGTCGGATTTATCGAGACTGATTTCGATCTTACGAAGATCGAACTCGGCTGGTCGGTTTCGTCACTGGCGCTGACCGCCACACTGGCGATGATGCTGGCCGGCCCGATCAGCGACCGCATCGGTCGACGACCTGTACTGAAGATCGCCGCGGTGCTGTTCGCGCTGTCTGCGATTGCCTCCGCGGTTGCGCCGAATTTCATATTGCTCGTTATCGCACGCATGGTCGGTGGGCTGGGCGTTGGTGCCGCGCTGATTATCGCGCCAATGTACATCGCCGAGATAGCGCCCGCCGAGATCAGGGGCCGCATGGTCTCGTTCAATCAGCTCAATATCGTCATCGGCATTTCTGCAGCGTTCTTCAGCAACTACCTGATACTGACCCTCGGGCAGTCAGACCTGGCGTGGGCGGAATCATTACGCTTCGGTGAGTGGAACTGGCGCTGGATGCTCGGCATCGAGACACTCCCTGCCATCGTGTATTTCTTCGCGCTGTTCATCGTGCCGGAAAGCCCGCGCTGGCTGGCTTTGCAGGGTCGGGAAGACGAAGCGCGCGATGTGCTAGAGCGGGTTAGCGGGGCTGAGCAGGCGGCAATTGATCTGCAAGCCGTACACGACAGCATCGAGGCAGAAGCCGAGATGGGCGGTGTGTCTCTCAAAGCGCTGTTCCATCCGTCCATGAAGCTCGTACTGACAATTGGCATATCCGTTGGAATCCTGCAACAGATAACGGGCATTAACTCGGTGTTTTTTTACTCGCCGATGATTTTCGAACAGTCCGGAATCGGCACCAATGCGGCCTTCATGCAGGCCGTACTCGTCGGGCTCGTCAACCTCGGCTTCACGATCGTCGCGATGGCCTTGATCGATAAACTCGGTCGGCGACCGCTGCTGGGATTCGGCATGACGGGTATCGCAATCTGCATGCTGACACTGGCATACGGATTCGGGGCGGCAACGTACACGCTGGATCAGGATGCGATCGACAAGCTGCCCGCAGAAATCGACCGGCTGCATATTGCAACAGTTGCCGATACGACGTACGACAGCGATATTGACTTTCGTGAGGCCGTGTCCGCAGCCGTTGGCGAGGACGTCTACAAAGAGCACGAGTCGCCGTTGGTCAGCAACGCAATCAACATGAATCCGACGCTGATTCTGTTTGCGATACTCGGTTTCGTCGCCAGTTTCGCGATCTCGATCGGGCCGATCATGTGGGTGCTGTTCTCGGAGTTGTTCCCGAACAATGTCCGTGGCATGGCGATCTCGTTTGTCGGGCTCATCAATTCGGCAGTCGCGTTTCTCGTTACCTTCATCTTTCCCTGGGAGCTGCAGAATATCGGCAATGCGGGGACATTCCTGATTTATGGACTTTTTGCCGTATTCGGGCTGTTCTTCGTGATGCGGCTGCTGCCGGAGACCAAAGGCCGCTCACTCGAAGAGCTCGAACAAATACTCGTGAGGAATTGATATGAAACTACTTCACGCACTTCTCCTCATTGTCATTGCGAGCGCCGGCTGTTCGCCAGCGTCCGACAGCAAAAATTCGGCTGGCGAAGCAGCAAAGTTCAGGCAGGCGCCCGATGCGTTGCTGGCCGGAGAAGTCATGGCCGTCGCCTATTCGGGTTTTCGCGAAGGCCAGCATCCGAACCGCGGCGACGGTGCCGTGAATCCGAGCAATGAGGAGATTCTCGAGGACCTCGAGATTCTTGTTGCGTATGGTTTTGATCTGATCCGCCTTTACGACACGTATGAGAACTCGGTTACCACGCTCGAACTCATTCGGGAGAATGATCTTCCGATCAAGGTGTTGTTGGGTATCTGGCTGCAGGCTGAGATCAGCAATCATGAAGGATGCGCCTGGCTCGACGAACCGATCCCCGACGCTCAGCTGGCGGCTAATACCCTCGCGAACGCCGCGGACGTGCAGCGCGGCATCGAACTTGCAAATGAATTCGCCGACATCGTCGTTGCCGTCAATGTCGGCAACGAAGCGCTGGTCGACTGGAACGATCACATGGTGTCGCTCGAAAACGTCATCGAGTATGTGCGGCAGGTAAAAGCGGCCATCGGGCAGCCGGTGACGGTTGCCGACAATTACGAGTGGTGGATCAGGGACGGTGCGCCGCTGGCCGCTGAAGTTGACTTCCTCGGCATACACACCTATCCCGCGTGGGAAGAGAAGACGATCGACGAGGCGCTGTCCTACACGATCGAAAACATGGAGCGTGTCCACGCTGCACTGCCGGACAAACCGATGGCGATTCTCGAAGCGGGCTGGGCAAGCGTCGCCATCGAGTTCGGCGACCGCTCTAGCGAGGCCAATCAATCTCGCTACTTTGGCGAACTGAAGGATTGGGCGAGCGAGACAAATACGACCGTGTTCTTTTTCGAGGCATTCGACGAACCGTGGAAGGGCGATCCGAACAATCCACTCGGCGCTGAAAAGCACTGGGGTTTGTTCACTGTCGATAGGTCGCCAAAGCAGGTGCTCAAAGGAACGTCTGCAGCAGTTGCAAGGTAAGCGGCATTGGTCGGCACGCCCAAAATCTCTCTCCGAGGCTTACGAACGTTCTGCGTTGCCGCACGCTATGAAAGTTTTCGTACAGCAGGCGAGGAGCTGTTTATTACGTCCTCTGCTGTCAGTCACCAGATCAAGAGCCTCGAGGAAGAGCTGGGCGACCAGCTGTTTGATCGCACCAGCCGCGAGCTGAGCCTAACGGAAACCGGTAAGTCACTGTACCGGGACGTCGGACCCCTGATTGAACAGTTGGACACTGCGATCGCCAAGTACAAAAAGGGCGCTATCAGCACGTCCATACGGATCTCTGTGCAGCCGTTTTTCGCAAGCGAGTACTTCGTGCCACGCCTGCGCGAATTTGTGTCTGAACACCCGGAGATCGATATCCAGGTCGGTACGAGCGACGAGACCGTGGAGAAACACCCGGCGGATGCAGATTTGTCGATTCGGCTGTTTCGATCACCGCCGCCAGACATGCCCTCGTACCCGCTTTTTCCACTGCGGATGGTGCCTGCGGGTTCGCCGGAATTTAAGAACGCGATGACGGTCAAGGACAAGAAAATCGTCAGCGAATTCCCGCTAATCGTGCATGAACCGCGACCAAAAGCCTGGGCGCAGTGGGCAAGCGCGGCCGGCATTCAATTGCCAGAGAGCACCAAGGTTATCCGCCTCGATTCGACAATTGCTGTGCTTCGAGCTGCTCAACGCGGCATCGGTGCGGCGCTTGTGCCGGTGCCAATGGGTAATCTGTGGTTGGAAGAAGGGAGCCTTGTGCGGCTGTTCAAGAAAGAGCTCGTGGCCGACGTCAGCTACTACCTGGTCTGTAAAGAGGAGCGCGCCGAGGATGAGAGTGTCGTACTGCTGCGCGACTGGATACTGCAGAATTTCGCCGACCCCCGCTGAGTTTTTCTCAACTCAGGGCTGAGTTTTTCCCGTTTGTGGCTTCGCCCTGAAGCCCACACAATGCCTGCCGTCGGTCGCAAGAAGCTGACCGGCAACGCAACACATCACCATCCTATGGAGAAAGACTATGTTTGAGGAAGCCAAACCAGGACGAGATGCTTTCACGTTTAGCCTGCAAGGGATGACGACGATTGCATCGTTCACGGCTGCACCGGCCATCGCAGACGACCGACTGAATAAAGTCTGGGACGAGCGCCTCCGCCGGCCGCAGGAATATCAGGCAAATACGGCCCGCAAGATCCAGGACATACTCGGGCGCTACTTCGCGCCGGGACGTTGTCAGGCCGCCTAGGGCCGGCGCAGCCAACAAGAACACTGGCGGGACGCGGCCAGCGAGCCGCGTCTCCGATCAATGAATCCGGGGCGACCGTGATCCTTATGCAAAAATCCACCGTCTTCGATGTAGCCGATCTCGCAGGAGTCTCGATAAAGACCGTATCTCGCGTGGTCAACGGCGAGCCGCATGTGCGCTCGTCGACCAAGGCGCGCGTCGACAAGGCAATCGCAGAACTCAACTACAGGCCCAGCCAGTCCGCTCGGATTCTGGCGAGCTACCGCTCGCCGTAACGTTCCGGCGCACCAGGCAGGCAGGCCTGGATTCTGCAAAATCTCGCCAGATCCCGGTGATCTTTTCTCACGTCTGAACTGATTTTATTTCGTTTGTGGACCTTGCCCACCCCACCTAATGTGCACCTGTCGGACCCGAGAAGCCGGCGGGCCTAACCAATTATCGACTTCGCTAGGGAGATAAGACCATGTCTAAGAAAGCCAAATCTGCACGTGATGCTTTCAGGTTTAGTCTGGGCGGCATTTCGGCGATAACTTCATTCGTTGCCGCGCCAGTTATTGCCGACGATCGCATCAACAAAGCTCTTGATGAACGACTGAGACACACCCAGGAAGATCAGCCTGACACCGCCCGGGAACTTGCAATCTCCTGGGGACGCTTCTGGTTATTCCGGCGTCGTAGTAGGGCGGCATAAGGCCGCGACGCATGACATAACACAGACACCAGAGAGCCGGGCTTTGCCCGGCTTTTTTTCGTTCTGCTCTATGGTCGGCTGATTCATTCCCAGCAAAATTGACAACGCTGTCACAACTGGGTATACATATATGGTGACAGCGTTGTCAATTATCGCTACTTCTGATGCCGCCTATAAGAACAAGAACTGATTTTCCGTGTTGTATCGGTCTTCACCGGGGAGCTTATTCATGAGATTTCGTTCGCGAAAATCGCTGCGTTATGTACTGCCGCTGGTCGCAATATGGATGGTGTCGGCCTGTACCGAAAATGGCCGTGAGCAGCCGTTGTCCCAGATCGAAAAG
>Ga0224512_10001584_pt1 | contig 21648 bp, 21 predicted proteins | sample SF_May12_sed_USG_4_FD_169103 | JGI IMG/M metagenome (GOLD analysis project Ga0224512, IMG submission 169103) | Sediment microbial communities from San Francisco Bay, California, United States - SF_May12_sed_USGS_13 | ecosystem: Environmental > Aquatic > Marine > Sediment | place: USA... | reverse complement strand
GTGGACGAGTCTGGTCGAAATCTGTGGCCTATCGTAGACACCCGGTTCGATCCATTTCGGGTCATGTGCGCCCGCTGTCGGCATCCGGTCGCGGTAACCGGCCGCCTGGCCCGGCACCAGATGGCCACCCGTCGATGCCGGCTGTTTCTCCACGGCATCCAGCTTACCGAGGCCTCCAGCCGCCAGCTCTTGAAACCGGCCCTCCCCCGCGCTGTAGCGCCACCATGACCAGCCGCCCCAGGCGACCGCCGCAACCAGCGCCGCGACTACGATTATCTTCCCCGGTTTCAAGCCTTTTCGCCGCGGTGCGGCGGCAACCGCCCGGGCCCTGGCTTTATTTCCCTTACCGCCCGCCATGTCCTCAACTCCTGATCCTTGTGTGTGCCAACCTGTATAGCGCACTGCGCGTCACATTTGACTCAATTGTCTTTCTGCCATCGCGGCCTTGCCCGCCGAGTTTCGGCGCCATGGCCCAATGACGCGGGTGTGTGGGTCGAGCCGCGCCAGCGGCGCGAATAGCAGCAGAGAGTTCGGCGGGCGGTCGTGCCCGTGGCGCCGCGTCCAACTATCGCGACCCGCGCCCCAGCGCACCCAGTAGGAACAATGTCGCCCAGCTGAACGGCGAACCGGCCGTCGCACGGATCGGCTCTGCAAGGGCCGGATAAAGTGCGGGTAGCTGCTCATATACGACGTGCAGCAGCGCGACCGGCAACACCATGATGGCGGCGCCGGCCAATAGTCCTGCGGACCACCGGCGCGACAACATGGCGGGTAATAGAAACAAGAGATAATGGAACCACGCGACGGGCGAGATCGCGATGCCAAGCGCAATGCCGATCGCGCTGGCCTCTGCAAGGCTGAGGTGTTCCTGACGGATTCGCAGTGCCGCCCACACCAGCACCAGCGCCGGAAGCAGCATTCCGATGACCGGAGACCCGGCACGATAGCCGATCGCCATGACCGTGGCATTGGGGAAGGCGGCCTTGCGGTTGCCGGCCTCCGACAGCACGAGGTCGAGCCACTGCCCGTAGACGTCGGGCCCGAATACCAGCAGCGGCATCAGGCTGACCGCGGCGAAGGCCAAGCCGGCCCAGGCACTGGCCCGCAAGTGCCCGGTCACGAAAAGCATGAGCGGCCAGAGCACGAAGATCGGCTTGAGGGCTACGAATATACCGATCAGTATTCCCGCAGCAGCCAGCCGCTGCCGCCGCAGCAGGAACCAGGCGCAGGCCACGACGAAAAGCAGCAGGACGTAGATCTGACCCAGCCGCAGGCTGTCCCAGAACGCCGGAAGCGCCAAGGCCCACATTGACACTGGCAGTACCGCGCTCGAATCGGACACGCCGCGCGCCGCTGCGACGACTATCGCCAGATACGCCAGCAGACCACTCCACCAGATCAACTTCATCGTAAGATGCGGATCCATCAGGGAGAGCGGCGCGAACAGCAGAAGGGATGCCGGCGGGTTCAGATTGGGGTGGACGATGTCCGTGCCCTCGATATGAAATGTTTCCGGGTAGACGCCATAAGGGTTCCGCCCTTCGAGCGCCGCCGCGCCGGAAGCCCAGAAAGAGCCGAAATCGTTCAGCGCGGGTGTTTGGCCGGGCAGTCCATACCAGAAGTAGAACACTGCCAGCGTGCCCAGGAGCGCCGCAAGCACGACCGGCCACACCCGGCCGGACCAGAGTCCCAGATTGGCCGAAATTGCTGGATATCTGCTGTTCATATTGCGATTTCTTTCCGCGGGACGGGCGTTTGCCGGCGACCGGCTCGCGAAGCGAAGAATACCGCCCCGGGCCGTTCTAGCGCCGAACGGTTAAAGTCCGGTAAAATCGGGCGTCTCGCTCGCGCGTCTCGCGCCGCAGCAGAGTGCCGTGCAGGCATCGGATCGGCTGCAGCGGAAGTTGTCGGGACTCTGTCCGATCCGATCCGGATCGGCCCGCGCAGCCGCAGCTGCCTCGGACAGGCTGCCGCCCGTTAACGATACTTGGCCATCATGCCGCCTACTTCCGGCTGCATTATGGGTATATGGACCATTTCAACTCGCAGCGTATGTCGCTTGCATTCCTGACGACTGTTTTGATTTCCGCTGGGTTCGCCGCGCCGGTGGCCGGCGCCGTAGACGGGACGGGTATCATCCGGCTGGCCCGCGTGTTGCCGGACGAACCGTTGTTCCCGTGCATCGCGCCCTCCGAGTACGAAATCGCGGGACTGCATCTGTATGGCGGCCTGTCGACCATGCAACACCTCGGCGCCCCGGCGTCGCTTACCCGCGGTTTCGGCGAGGACGACGGCGGCGGCTATTTCGCCATCACCTTCCACTACGACGGGCTGGACGTTACCGTGGTGCGCGGCCAGATCGACGTGATCGAGGCACGGTTGCCGCTCTGGCCGACACCCTCGGGGCTGAGAGCGGGCATGCCCGAACACGAGGCCATATCCCTGTTGGGCCGCAAGCCAGATCCGGAACATCTGGACCGCGGTACGTACAGTTTCTCCGCCTGCCCCGAGTGGCGCGATGGCGAGCTCGTGTGGGACAACGCCAACAATTTCTTCCAGTTTGCCTTCGGCGAGGATGGCAGGCTGTCGTTCATACGGCTCGCTGCCGACCGGCCCTGATACCCGGCGGGCGCCGACACGTGCCCTCTCGATGTTCCGGGTTTACCCGGCGTTCAGCTTTCCGGCGCAAACTGGCGTGGTCACTGTCGGTAGTTTCACGGGGCTATTTGAGTGAAGAAGATCCTTTGCGCGATCTGTCTTGCGGTGGCCGCTCCGGCCGCGCCGGCTGGCGCGGTCGACATCGAAAAGGAGGCGACCGAAACGGTACTATGGGCCACGGTCGCCGCAAGAAGTCTCAACGTCCGCGCGGAGCCTTCCATGGAGGCGAAAGCGCTATTCCAGCTTCCCCGCGGCACCTATGTCGCCATCGTCGAGGAACTGGGGCAGCCGGCCAAAATCGACGGGCAGGAGGACACCTGGACCTTGATCGCCACCGAGACCTGCATCAACGAGAATTGCACCCTGCTGAAGGGCGGGTGGGTCGCGGATTCCTGGCTCGCCTATCAGGAGCGCTTCGAGAAAATGGCCGAATGGAGCGAAGGCGAGATCAAGGGGAATGACGGCGAGCGGGATTTCACCTACCGGGTCGCCGACGACGCCTCCTTCGAATTCGTAACCGCGCCGTGCAGGAACGAGGACGGCACGACCTGCGCGAAATACGAGAGATACGAAGGTTGCCGCGAGGAGGATTTCCGCGAGGGCGAGGAATGCGTCGGCCGCGGCGAGCTGTACCGCTACCGTGACCTGGTCTGGGCGCGCGGCTACGGATATCTGTATATGGACGGCAAGGACAACCTCTGTTCGGTCTTCTCCGGCCGCGACGGTGCCCCGCGCATGTGTGACAAGTAAATCGAACCGACGGCGTGCCGGCTGGATGGAAACGGCTTTCCAGCAGTGCCGCGTGGCAGCTTCCCGATCCAGTGGAGATGGGCAATATGAAGATGATCATTGCGAGTTCCATGATTTTCCTCGCCGCCACCGCATGCAGCAGTGCTTCGCTGCGGGATACCGCCGAGGCAGCGTGGGCCGCTCGCGAGGCAATCGCCATCGCGCCCGAACGGGGCAGGATTAACGGCCTGGGGATCGGCTCCAGTGAGGCTGAGGTTGTCGCGGCCTTCGGACCGCCTGCAAGACTCGAGAAGGGATTCGACGAAATCGAAGGAAAACCGGCCAGGACCGTGTTCTACGATGGAATCGAAATATATCTGGTTGGCGATGAAATATACTATCTGACATGCCGGGCGCGAAACTGCGTGACCCATGACGGCATAAGGGTTGGCGATACAATCGAGAAGGTCTTGGCGGTATTCGGGAAGGGAAATCCCGAGCAGCTGGAGGACGGCACCGAAATCCTGCGTTATCCCTTCGCCCACGCCGATGTTGCGCTCACCTTCACACTGAAAGATGGCAAGGTCATTGAGATGGAGCTTTGGTTCGATTACGCATGACCCGCCGCGGCCCGAGGGCCGGTCGGGACGGATTGCCGAGGGAGCCGCCATGAAGCAGATAATTCTCGCCGCAACACTGGGGCTAGTAGTCGCCGCCGGCCCGGCATCCGCCAAAGGGCTGCTGCGCGACGACCCGACGCCCAACCCATGGCGGCCGGACTGCCTGCCGGCCTCCGAATTCGCGCTCGACGGCGTGCGCCTGTGGGCACCGGCCGAAGACGTTCGCGCCGCGTGGGACGAGCCTGCCGCAATCGGCGCCGACAGTTACGCCCATGCGGATCGTCATTTCGATTTCCAGGTCTGGAAATATCCCGGCATTTTCGTCCGCATCGCCCGCAACCAACGGACGGGCCACGACACCGCGTTCAACCTGGAAACCGGTTCCAGTGCGGTCTCGACCCCGTCGGGTATCCATCCGGGTATGGGCTGGGGCGACTTGGTCGCCTTACTCGGCCGGGCGCCGCGGGAGGAGCCGGGCCGCTCCGGCGGTAGCGTGACTCATTCGATTTCCCGTTGCCCCGACCCGGACATGGACACGCGGGCAATTTCGGTAGAGGGATTCCCCGACACCTTGCACCTTGAATTCGATGCCTCGGGTGTTCTGCGGAGGATAGAGATATGGGCCGGCATCTGACACTCGGCCCATTCCAGTGCCATCGGGCGGCGGCCGCGTTCGATCACTTTTGGCCGTCCGGCGCCTGTCCGTCCCGGCCCTGTTCGCCCGCCGGCAGCGTCAACTCCGCCTTCAGGCCGCCGAACTCCGATTCCGAAAGCCGCAGCGAGCCACGATACAACTCCGCAATATCGCGCACGATCCAGAGGCCAAGGCCCGTTCCGGCAGCCCATTCGTCGAGGCGGCCGCCCCGCGCCAGCGCAGCCTCGCGCTCTTCTTCGGCGACACCCGTACCGTCATCCTCCACCGCAATCGTAAGCCGGCCGTTACGGCGCAGCGCGGCAACGCGGACCCGGCTGTGGCTCCACTTGCAGGCATTGTCCATCAGGTTGCCAAGCATCTCCTCCAGGTCCTGTACATCGCCGGCGAAGGACAGGCCATCCAGTCCCTCTCCTTCAATTTCGAGACCACGATCCCGATACAGCAGGTCCAGCGAATAGCGAAGCCCCTGGAAGACGTCGGCCACCGGCGTGCGCGCGCCGACCGCCGCGCCGGGCCCCGCGATCCGGGCGCGCGCCAGATTGCGGTCCACCGCGCCGCGCATGGCCGCGACTTGCTCTGCAATCACGCGGCCCCGTTCTCCTTCGAGCGCGCGGGCTTCGTGCGCAATGACCATCAGCGGATGTTTCAGCGCATGGGCCAGATCACCGGCCTGCAGCCGCGCGCGCGCCAGCAGCGCCGCGTTGTGGTCGAGCAGCGCATTGACTTCTTCGACCACGGGCTCGACCTCGGAGGGGAAGGTTTCCGGCATGCGATGCCGCCGGCCCGAGCGAATGTCGGACAACGCGTCGCGGAGCCCGCGGAGGGGACGCAGACCGTATCGCACCTGGAACAGGACGGCGATGATGAGCCCCACGCCAAGAGTCGCAAGCGTTGCGGCGGTGATCATCGAGAAGCGCCGGACGCCGTGCTGGATGTCGGCCACCGGGCCGGCGACGGCGTAGGTGAACGGACCATCGACGCCGGGCAACGTGATATGCCGGACGAAAATGCGCAGCGTTTGCCCGGTCGGATCGTCGACCAGATGGACCGTCTCTGATTCCGCCGGCGGCAGACTCAGTCGCATGCCGGACAACGAGGCCGAGGCCGCCTCGACGCGCCCGCCCCGGGCAATCTGCCAGTACCAGCCGGACCCCGGCCGATTGAAACGGGGCTCGAAGGCGGTCCAGCCGAGTACCAGGCTGCCGGTGGCGTCGGTCTCGCTCGCCGCGACGAGCTCATCGAGATGGTCGACGAGTCCCAGGTCGAAACGCTGTTCGATATGGTCGCGGAACATGAACACCAGCAACTCGCCCGCGCCGAACAAACTGAACACAATCAGCACCGCGGCGGCAAACGCCAGGCGCCGCGTGAGGCTAACGTTCCTCATCCGCAGGCGCGGCCAGGCGATAGCCCCGCCCCCTGTACGTCTCGATGGTTTCGCGGCCGAGTTTCTGGCGCAGCCGGTTGATCAGCACCTCGATCACGTTCGAGTCCCGGTCGAAATCCTGCCCGTAGATATGCTCGGTAAGCTCCGTCTTCGAGACGATGCGCCCAACGTGATGCATAAGATAGGACAGGGTCCGGTACTCCAGCGCCGTCAGAGCGACCGGCTGACCGGTAACGTTCACCCGGCCGGTGGTGGTGTCGAGCTGGACTTCCCCGCACGTCAGGAGCGGGCTGGCGTGACCCGCGGCGCGGCGGATCAATGCCTCCACCCGCGCCACCATCTCCTCGAGCTCGAAGGGTTTGGCCAGGTAATCGTCGGCCCCGGCGCGCAGTCCGGTGACCTTGTCGCGCCATGTATCGCGCGCGGTCAGAATCAGCACCGGCATCCCGCGACCCGCCGCGCGCCACCGCTGCAGCACGGTCAACCCGTCGACGCCGGGCAACCCGAGATCGAGCACCACCGCATCGTAGTCCTCGGTCTCGCCAAGGAACTGCGCCTCTTCCCCTTCATCAGCAGATTCGACGACGTAGCCCGCGCCGCGCAGCGTCTCCGTCACCTGGCCGGCAATTCGCACATCGTCCTCGACAACAAGAACCCGCATCCGTCAACCCCCGGCCCTGCGGTTTTCATCGCGGACCGCTATTCCGCAATCATCCCGGCGCCACATTGCAGATAACAGACATAACGGGAACTCAAGTCTAGTCATCGTCGCCTCCGGGCCCGCTGTTATCGCCGCCCCCGCCGGGGCCGCTGTTGTCGCCGCCATGGTCGTCATCACGGTCGTCATCACGGTCGTCATCACGGTCGTCATCGTCACCGCCGTCATCACGGCGACCGCCGCCGCCATCGCGCACGACCAAGCCGCCTGCATCGTCCGGGTCGTCCCGGTCGCGATGGCCGACGACGCTCTCGAGGCGAAGCGATAGCGCGTCGTATGAAAGCTTCAGTACGTTTCCGCGCTCGGTGAGCAGCTTGACCTCGTAGGCCGGCGGGTCGGAAAGCGCCAGTTCGACGGTCAGTATGCGCCCGGGAAAGGTGGCGTAGACGCGCTTGAACAGACTGGCGACAGGGGCGACTTCTCCGGCTTGCGGTTGAGCGGCCCCGTCCGCGCGCGCGACCGCAAGCGCGCCGGCGAGCAGATAAAGCGCTACGGCCAGCACGGGCAGCCGGCGGGTCGCCCAACCGGCCCGTTCAGGATGCGTCCACATTCGTATTCATACGGTAATCCTGCCCAATCGTAGCGTTACCAAGCTGAACGCACGCTGAAATTGCCGGTCGGCACCGGCTCCGTTACCCGCCACCGTGTCGCCAACCCCGCGGTGACCGGCCGGAGCACAGAGAATCACGGCAGGAACGAGCGGACGCTAGCGGCTCTTTTTTGTCCTGACGATCCCCATGGTCGGACGGCACCGCGCTCGCGCGATCCAGCGGTCCGGGCAATATTAACATGGCCCGCTTGCCCGCGAACAGCACTGAACCCGGCGACGGCATGCGAGACCGATTCCGGGGACGTTGGCTCAGGCCCACCTTAAGCGCGGCTGAATTTCCACTTCAGCGTCGATTAACGTCGCAATCGCTACGGTGCGATTCAACGCATCGGCATTGTGCCCATGCGGACCTGCACAAGGAGGCATCTCTTATGAACAGAAATCGCCCGACCACAATCGCCGCCCTCGCCACTGCTATCGCCGGCGGGCTGGCTGGCGCAACGGCTTGCGGCCAAGCCGCCGTGGCCCAGGAGGCAGCTGTCCACACAACTGCGACCGGAACGGCGGAGGCGTCGACGCTCGACCCCAAATCCGCACTCTTGAGCGTCATCGCGCTCGGCTACACCGAGATCCGCAGCGCCGGACGCGTTGGCGACCTGTATCAGGTCGAGGCCGTCGACACGACCGGCCGTACTGTCCGCGTTTACATGGAGCCGGATACCGGCGTCCTGATCAAGATCGAGAAGGAAATGTAGTTGTCTTGAACATTCCTGGCACCAACGTCCTCGGCCGCCTTCGGGCGGCCGCCTTCACTCCTGACCCGTGGCCCGCATGAGCCGCGCCAGGTGGCGATCGTGCAGGCGCGTCAGCAGGACCAGCGCGGCGATGGCGCCGCACATCGCAAGGAACATGTCCCACTGGGTGTCCCAGACGTCGCCTTGGGTCGCAAGGAACGCATCGGCGGCCTCGCCCATGATCAGGGCACCCCACCATTCGACGAACTCGTAGAAGGCGCTGAATGCAAGGGCGAAGCATACGACAAGAAACGGCAGCCAGCGGCTGCCGCGCAGCGGCGAGGCGCGCCACAGGATCTCGCGCATCAGGATTGCCGGAACGAACCCCTGCACGAAATGGCCCAGCCGGTCGTAATGGTTGCGCGACAGGTCGAGCCAGTCCTGGACCCAGAAGCCGACCGGCACCTCGGCATAGGTGTAGTGTCCGCCGAGCATCAGGATGCAGGCATGGATGAACAGCAGGCGGTAGAGCAGCGGCGTCAGCGGCCAGCGGTGGCGCGTTGCGATCAGCAGCGGGATGCCGATCGCCACCGGCGTCACCTCCAGCACCCAGGTCAGCCGGTCGACGGGCCCGATGCCGGAGACGGCCAACAGCACGCCGGCAATGGCGAAGAGGATGAGGGGTTCCCTACCGGGGGCGGACGAATTGGCCATGGGATGTCAGCCTGCCACAGCGACGACCGGCTGGAAAGCCTTGGTCAGGCCCGCGCCTTGTTCAAGGCCTGGTAGCGCCCGCCATAGAACAGCAGCGGGTGGCCGTCGATATCGGCGCGCATGCGCTCGATCTCGCCGACGAAAATGACATGGTCGCCGCCATCATAGGTATAGCGGGTCCGGCACTCGAAGTTAGCCAGGGCGTCGGAAAGAATCGGACACCCGAAATCCCAGATGTCGAAACAGATGCCGTCCCATTTGTCGGCCAGCGGCGTCGCGAAGCGGTTGGCGAGCTCCACCTGGTCCTCGCGCAGCACATTGACCGCGAAATGCCCGCTCTCCAGAAAATGCGGCATGCTGTAGGCGCGGCGATTCAGGCTGAACAGCACCAGCGGCGGATCCAGGGACACGGAATTGAATGAATTGGCCGTAACGCCCAGCTTTTCGTCGTTGGCGCCGAGCCCTGTGACCACGGTCACCCCGGTCGCGAAACAGCCGAGGGCCTGGCGCAGGCGCTGCGGGTCGATTGCCGTCATCGTCGTGTAACCCGCCAATTATCCGGTTATTGCTGTTCCCGACAGGGTAACAAATAGGACGCTCTCCCGCCAGCGCAAGCGTTGTGCGGCTTTCGTTGCCCTTGCCGGCAAAGCTGTTAGGTTTGCAGGATCTGCCACGAAGGAACCTTCGTCCTTCCCATGAGTTTCGATCAGATCTTCCTGCTTGCGCTGCTCGGCGCCGTGTTGGCGCTGTTCGTCTGGGGCCGCTGGCGCTATGACATCGTCGCCTTCGCGGCGCTGCTGGCGGCGACGCTGGCCGGCACGGTGCCCTTCGGCGCCATGTTTGCCGGCTTCGGCCATCCCGCGACGGTCACCGTGGCCCTGGTGCTGATCGTCAGCCGCGGCCTGCAGAACTCCGGCGCCGTCCAGTCGATCGGTCGGCTGATCCCGTCCGGCGGTTCGGTCTCGGGGCATGTCGGCGCGCTGGCCGCGATCGGCGGGGCGCTCTCGGCGGTGATGAACAATGTCGGCGCGCTGGCGTTGCTGATGCCGGCGGCGCTGCACTCGGCAGCCAGGGCCGCGCGTTCGCCGGCGCTGCTGCTGATGCCGCTGTCGTTCGGCTCGATCCTCGGCGGGCTGGTGACGTTGATCGGCACGCCGCCGAACATCATCGTCGCGACGTTCCGCGAGGATCTGACGGGCGAATCCTTCGCCATGTTCGATTTCACCCCGGTCGGCGGCGCGGTGGCGCTGGCCGGCATCGTCTTCGTCGCGCTGGTCGGCTGGCGGCTGGTGCCGGAGTCGCGGCGGGCGAAGATGTCGGCGCGCGAACTGTTCGAGATCGAGGCCTATCTCAGCGAGGCCGTCGTCGAGGAAAAGAGCCCGCTTGTCGGCAAGACGCTGCAGGATGCGGACACCCTGGCGGAGGAGCACAACGCGGTGTTGCTCGGCCTGATCCGCGCCGACCGCCGCATCGAACACGGCCACCGACAGGAGATCGTGCTGGCCGGCGATGTGTTGGTGCTGGAGACCGGGCCCGACGCCTTGTCAGCGGTGCACAACGCCTTGAAGCTGCATCCCGCCGACATCGTGCGGAAACGGCAGAAGGAAGCGGCGCCGCCGGAATCGGAAAGCGGCGAGATCGTATTGACGGAAGCGGTCGTGCTGCCAAAATCGAGCATAATCGGCAGAACGGTGGAGTCGCTGCGCTTGCGCCGCCGGCACGGGGTCAATCTGCTCGCGGTCTCGCGCCGGGGCCAGCCCTTCCGCGGTCGGCTGCGCGATTTCCGATTCCGGGCCAGCGATGTGCTGCTGCTGGAAGGGGACCCGGAACAGCTGCCGTCGGTCATCAGTTCCATCGGCTGCCTGCCGCTGGCCCACCGTGCCCTGCTGATCCAGCGCCAGCGCCAAGGACTGCTGGCGATCGGCATTTTCGCCGGCGCCGTTGCGGCCGCCAGTCTTGGCGTCGTAAGCCTGCCGGCAGCCTTCGCCGCCGCCGTCGGACTGATGGTGCTGTTCAACATCGTTCCCGCGCGGGACATTTACGACGCCGTGGACTGGCCCGTCATCGTATTGCTGGGAGCGATGATTCCGGTCGGCGGCGCGCTTCAGGCGAGCGGCGCGACAGCGCTGATGGCGAACGGGCTGGTCGATCTGTCGGCGGGCCTGCCGGCCTGGGTGATCCTGGCGCTGGTGCTGATCGTCACCATGACGCTGTCGGACGTGATGAACAACGCAGCGACCGCCGTGGTCATGGCGCCGATTTCCATCGGCATCACCGAGCGGCTCTCCGTCAATCCGGACAGCTTCCTGATGGCCGTCGCCGTCGGCGCGTCCTGCGCCTTCCTCACTCCGATCGGGCACCAGAACAACACCCTGATCCTCGGTCCCGGGGGTTACCATTTCGGCGATTACTGGCGCATGGGCCTGCCGCTGGAGGCAACCATCGTGATCGTCTCGATCCCAATGCTGCTGTGGATCTGGCCGCTGTAGCGGGAATGTGCAAGAATGGCCGCACGGCGGGAGAGAGAGGGATGATCCGGTATCTGGCTGTCGCCATTCTGTTCGGCCTGGCGGGTGTCGCCGCGACACCGTCGCCGGCGCAGGAGCCGGTCGATCTGGAGCTGGTCTTCGCCGCCGACGGGTCGGGATCGATCGACGATGACGAGATGGCGCTGCAGCGCGCCGGCTATGCGGCGGCGCTGGCGCATCCCAGGGTGCTGGCGGCGATAAGGGGCGGCTATCTGCAGAAGATCGCCGTCGCCTTCGTCGAGTGGGCGGCGCCGGAATCGCAGCACACGATCGTCGACTGGACGGTGATCGGGGACGAGGCGTCGGCCCGCGATTTCGGCAGGCGGCTGGTCGCCGCGCCGCGCGCCGTGTGGGGTTCGAACTCGATCAGCAACGCCATCCACTATTCCGCCAATTTGATTGAGACCAACGGGTTCGAAGGCACCCGCAAGGTGATCGACGTCTCCGGCGACGGGCCCCAGCGCAACGGAAGGCCGCTGGAGCTGGTGCGCCAGACGACGCTCTTGAAGGGCATCACGATCAACGCGCTGGTGGTGATTTCCGAAGGCGGCGGCTATCCCGGCCCCAGCGGCGAGCCCCTGACCGAGCACTACGCCAACGATGTCATCGGTGGCCCCGGCGCGTTCATGATGACCGCGCGCTCGCGCGAGGAATTCGCCGAGGCGATCCTCAAGAAGCTGATTCTCGAAGTGGCCGGCGTGCGGCCCGGAACCGACGCGACCGATGCGTCGGATCCGATGACGGGCCATGCCGCCGCGCCGTTCTGAGGCGGCGGCAGGGCAGCGCCGTCCCGGTCGGCCTGCGACCTTTGCGAAACTCTGACGGAATCACCCGATGCGACGCAATACATCCCTTTCAACAGCCCTTGTGGCGCTCCTGCTGCGGGCTGCGCGATGGATTTCGACGGGAACAAGCAATCAGCCCGGCCGCAGGACGCGCGGACGTTCAGCGGACCGGCGACGGCATTGGACGGCGATACGGTCGAGGTCGACGGCCGGCCGATCGATCTGTGGGGCATCGATGCACCTAACCTGGACAACAGCGACGGCTGGTATGCGCGCGCCGCGCTGGATGACCTGATCGGCAGAAACGGCGCGCTGGCCTGCACCGTCAAGGACACCTCAGGGCGGCGCGACGAGGCGGTGTGCACCAACAGCCGCGCTGGCGACGTTGGCCGGGCGATGCTGCAGGGCGGCTGGGCGGTCGTCGCGCGCAGCGACACCATGGACGAAAAATCGGACAGCGCCCTGGCCGCGGCCTATGCCGATGCCGAGGCGAGGGCGCGGCGGCAGCGGGCGGGCCTGTGGGCCGGCCTGCCGGGGCGCTGACGCGGGCTTCAGGCCACCTGTTCCCTGGTCTTCAGGAACCGGACATTTGGGAAATCCTCGGCGGTGCGCTCCAGATGCCAGGCGTTGCGGGCAAGGAACACCGGCATCTCGTCATGGTCGTCGGCCAGCGCCGCACCGTTGGTGTCGGCGAATTTCTTCAGCGCCTGCGCATCGTCGGCCTCGATCCAGCGCGCTGTCATGATCTGCGTCGGCTCGAAGCGCACGGGGATGTCGTATTCGGTGCGGATGCGGTCAGCCAGCACCTCGAACTGCAGCGGCCCCACGACGCCGACGATCCAGTCCGAGCCCAGCCGCGTCCGGAACGCCTGCGCCGCGCCCTCCTCCGCCAGCTGGGTGAGCGCCCGGCCGAGATGCTTGGCGCGCATCGGGTCTTCGGGGCGCACGCGCTGCAGCAACTCCGGCGCGAACGACGGGATGCCGGTGAAATGCAGATCCTCGCCCTCGGTCAGGGCGTCGCCGATGCGCAGATTGCCGTGGTTCGGCAAGCCGACGATGTCGCCGGCATGGGCTTCTTCGGCAAGTTCCCGGTCGCGCGCAAGGAACAGCACCGGCGCGCTCATCGCGATGGTCTTGCCGCTGCGCACGTGTTTCAATTTCATGCCGCGCTTGAAATGGCCGGAGGCGAGCCGCATGAAGGCGATGCGGTCGCGATGCTTGGGGTCCATATTGGCCTGGATCTTGAACACGAAGCCCGACACCTTGTCCTCACCAGGCTCGATCACGCGTTCGGCCGCCGGTTGCGGCAGCGGCGGCGGCGCGAACTCGACCAGCCCGCGCAGCAGTTCGCCGACTCCGAAATTGTTGATCGCGCTGCCGAAGAAGACCGGTGTCGTATTGCCGGCGCGGTAGGCCTGCAGGTCGAATTCCGGCATCAGGCCGCGGGCCATCTCGACATCCTCGCGCAACTTGGCCGCGGCAGCGGACGGCAACAACGCGTCGAGCCGGGGATCGTCCAGGCCGCTGCAGCTCTCGGTCTCCTCCGGCTTTCCTTTCTTGGCCCGCTCCAGCAGCGCCAGCCGGTCGTGGATGAGGTCGTAACTGCCGAGGAAGTTGCGGCCCATGCCGATCGGCCAGCTCGCCGGCGTAACGTCCAGCGCCAGGGTCTGCTCGATCTCGTCGATCAGGTCGAACGGTTCGCGCCCTTCGCGGTCCAGCTTGTTGACGAAGGTGATGATCGGCATGTCGCGCAGCCGGCAGACCTCGAACAGCTTGCGCGTCTGGCTTTCGATGCCGCGCGCGGCGTCGATCACCATGACCGCGGAATCGACGGCTGTCAGGGTGCGGTAGGTGTCTTCGGAGAAATCCTCATGGCCCGGCGTGTCGAGAAGGTTGAAGGTACAGCCGGCATACTCGTAGGTCATCACCGAGGAGGCCACCGAAATGCCGCGCTCGCGCTCTACCTTCATCCAGTCGGAATGCGCGCGGCGCTGCTCGCCGCGGGCCTTGACCGCGCCGGCCGCCTGGATCGCGCCGCCGAACAGCAGCAGCTTTTCGGTCAGCGTCGTCTTGCCGGCATCCGGGTGCGAGATGATCGCAAACGTGCGCCGGCGCGCGACGACATCGTTATGCGTGGCCATGTGCCAGGCTCCAAGCCATGAAAATAGCGCCCGGTCATGAGGGCGCGGTGCTGGCCGTGGATATGGGGCAAGGGGCCGCGAAACACAAGGGGGTGCCACGGCGGCCCGGGCGGCGCCAAGGCAACAATGGCGAGGCTGGATACTGGATCACCCCTACCAGCCGCCGCCGCCGCCACCACCACCGCCGCCGCCGGACGAGCCGCCGCCGCCGGAGCCGGAGGACGAGCCGGGCGGGGTCGCGGCCGATGCGATCGAGCCGCCGAGCGACGCGCCGAGATTGCTGGCAAATCGGCCCGGCGACGACCAGCCGCGATAGCCGTGCCGCCCGTGGTACCAGCCCGGCTGGTAGCCGCCGTCGCCGCCGGATGCCGCTGCGGCGAAGACGTCCTGGAACTGCTCGCCCCATTCGGTTTCGACATCAAGCGCCATGGCGTAGGGCAGGTATTTCTCAAACAATGCCGGGGTATGTTCCGGCGGATGCAGCAAATTCAGCCGTTCCTGCTCGGCGGTCGACAGATACATCCGGAAGCCGTCGATCTCATCAATGATCCCGCGGCCTTCCAGCGTCGGCGCCTTGAGCAGATGCCGGAACACGAAATTGACAGCGAGCGTGGCCATGATTGTCGCAACGAATACGATCGTGCCCAACGCTTCGATCTCGCTGACGTTGGCGACGCCGGTGCCGAACACGGCAAGGACGCTGAGGACCAGGCCGCCGGCGAAATATCCCAGATTACGCCGGAAATGTGCGCCTTCGTAGTCGGCGGACAGGGCTTCGCGGAGCGCGTCCACCGCCGGCTTCAGTTGTGCGTGGTTGCCCTTGCGAACGGCGGCGGTGTCGCCCCACAGGAAGAGCGCGCGCTGCATCGCCTTTTCGCCGGGCGACAGTTTGACGCCAAACCCGCCATCGTGCTTGCGCAACGTGTAATCGTCGCCGCCTTCGTCCTCGATGATCAGCTTGCCCTTGACCGCGAGGCTGACCACCGCCGCACCGATCGCCTTGTTGTCGAATCCCATTTCCGAGATAAAGCGGGACGCGGCCGGCGAGATTTCCCGCGGCGGCCGCCATCGCGGCACGATGGTCCCCCCCTGCGGGTCGCGCCCAACCCGGCGCCAGACGATGAAATAGTAGACCACCACGAGCAGGATGGCGGCAGCAGCCACCAGGACGCCCATATAAGCGCGTAGCGCCCAGGCGAACTCGTCCACGGCCGTCGGGGGCGAGACGAAACCCTTCGGCCAGGCGACGGCAACCGTCAGCCCCTCATTCGGCGCAAGTCGCCGGGTGGTCTCGAAGACCGGATTGCCCCTGTCGTCGGTCCAGCCGTTCCAGTCCTGCCGGGTGGCGCCTTGCCGGCCGGTATAGGCCGCCGTCTGGACAATCGTTGCGTCCGCCGGCAGGACGATCGTCACCCGGACGCGTTCGATCGCGAATTCCCAATCATTCCCGGTGACGTTCCAGTAGAGCTCGTCGTAGTTTTCGAAGAAGCCGATCTGGCGGTCGGTCCGGTAGGTCAGGGTGTAGGTGTAGCGGCCAGGCCGAAGATAGACGTTCTCGTTGCCGGCATAGACCCGCACGCCGTTGCTGCGATTCTTGGTGAACCAGTTCTCGCGCCGGCCGTCGCGCAGCACCTCGACGACCTCGAACCCGACGATATGCGTCCGCCCGTCCCGTCCTTTATAGATTGTCGGAAAGTCCCGGTAGATGCCCCGCTTGATACGATCGCCCTCGGCCTGGACCGCGATCGTCTCGGTCACCGTCAGCTCACCATCGGCGGCGATGACGACCCGGCTGTCGAAGGCGACGATTCGCTCTTGCGCCTGTGCCGTGCCGACGAACAGCAGGAACAGGGCCGCCGCGGCCCCCGGGATGCGCGCAAGAACTGTCATCGCCAGGTTCGCCCCGGTCAGGAGAAGCTGACCTGCGGTACCGCGCGGTCTCCCTCGTCCTCGATCTCGAAGAATTCGGCCTGCAGGAAGCCGAACATGTTGGCGACGATGTTGCTGGGAAAGGATTCGATCAGGATATTCAGGTTGCGCACCGTGCCGTTGTAATAACGGCGCGCCATCTGGATTTCGTCCTCGATTCCGGCCAGCTGGCGGTGCAGATCGAGGAAATTCTCGTTCGACTTCAGGTCCGGATAGGCCTCGGCCACGGCGAACACGTTGGCCAGCGCCTGGCCCAGCAAGCCCTCCGCCTTGCCGCGCTCCGCCGGCGTCGCGGCCTGGCCAGTGCGCGAGCGCATCTCGGTCACCTTCTCCAAGACCCCCTTTTCCTGGCCCATATAGCCCTTGACCGCCTCGACGAGGTTCGGAATCAGGTTTGACCGGCGCTTGAGTTGGGTCTCTATGCCGCTCCACCCCTCCTCCACGAGGTTCCGGTTTCGCACCAGCCGGTTGTAAATGGAGACGGCCCACAGCAAGAGGCCGCCGACAAGGACGGCAACGACGATGGTTTCGATCATTTCCACACCCCTTGTTGGCCGCGCCCGGACCGCAGTGAATCCGGCCATTCAAACATCTGAAAGCAACAATTTGGTTAATGTGCGCGAGGCCCGCATCCAACGCGGTCGCGGTCGCCCGGGCGCCAAGATCCTTGAACCCAACGGCTTGATTTACTGGGTCAGCGTTCGGCCTTCGGTAACCGCTGTTCCCCGCCCGTCACTTCTGGTTCCGAAGAACGTTCCTCTGCCATCATCGAAAAATGCAGCCTTGGCCGCGCCCATTCGGCGCGACAGCATGCTCGCCGGGAATCGCGCGGTCGAGCGGTTATGGGTGGCTACCGCATCGTTATAGACTGCAGCGGCGCGGCGGATTTGCGCCGTGCTGTCCTCCAGCGCCGCACGCACGGTTTCGAACTCGGTAACGCCGGCAAGGCCGGGATCGGCCATGGCGGCAGCCAACACGCGGTCCAGGACCGCTTCCAGTTCCGCTTCGGCCGCGGCCCGCTCCGGTGGATTGCGCCCGGAGATGCTCCTCGTGCGGAGTCGCCCAAGAACCTCCAGAGACTCTTTTTGCGTGGTGAGTCGGTGCCGGGTCACCCCGGCCAGCCGGGGCAGCAGGACGCCGCGATCCTTGAGGCGGCCGCGAAGCGTCGTCCAGTGGCTCTCGACCAGCCGCCAGCCCTGTTCAACACGACGCCAGACAAATGCCATCCACCCCACCATCACCATCAGGAAGACGCCTGTCGCCAGTGCAACGCCTACGATATGGGTGGCTTCAATCGGGAACTGCATCCGCCCTCGCCGGTTGATGACTCCGCCGGTCCGCCGCGCCCGACCCGGTCGCCGAATCAGGCTGCGAGGGTTCGGCGCTATGCCTCTTCGCCCCGGGCACAGTCGATACAGTTGGGTGTCGCCGGATCAAGTGCCAGCCGCTTTTGCGCGATTTCCCCGCCGCACGCAACGCAGTATCCGTATTCATCGTCTTCGATGCGGTGCAGGGCCGCGTCGATGCGCCGCATTTCGGCCTCGCGCCGGCGCGCGACCTCCTGCGCCATCGCCTGCCCCTGCAACGCATCCATGCGCGACAGGCGGCCCTGGGTCGTCTGATCAAGCTCGACGACATCGCTGTCGTGCTCATGCTCATGCGCGAGGCGCGCCAACTCCGCCTTCATTTCCAGGAGCCGCGCCTTCATGGCGGAGCTATCGATGTCCTTGCGTTCGCTCATGGCATCAATTCTGGCACGAAACGTCACCCGCGTCCTTTGAAAATTTCGCATCTCAACCAGCTAGCTGCCGCAGCCCGGGGCGGCTCAGGCCCGACGCCATTCCGTTGTCCCGTCGGGCTTGTCCTCCAGAAGAACGCCCTGCTCCGTCAGTTCGTCGCGGATGCGGTCAGCCTCGGCGAAGTCCTTGTTCTTGCGGGCTTCGATACGCGCGGCGACCTTCTCGTCAATCCAATCGTCCCGACGCATTACCGTGAACGACGTGTTGACAGTAGCGCCAGCCGATACAGCGGACGATACCGTGTGTGTGCCACCCTTAAGCCAAATGGCCGGGTCCTGCTGCAACAGGCCGAGCAAGTCGCCGCCAGCGACTAGCGCGCCCTTGGCCCGCGCCTTCTCTTTCCGCGACTTCGCCTTGTTGAGCGCGGACACCGCCTCGTGCAGGTGGCTGATCGCCAGCGGGGTGTTGAGGTCGTCCGCCAGCGCCGCACTCACATCCGCTGCGTCGGCTTTCGCGGGCTTAACATCCACCGCATTGCGCAGAGCCAGGTAGAAGCGGTCCAGCGTCGCCTTCGCCTGCGCCAGACCCCCCTTGGTGAAATCAAGTGGCTGGCGGTAGTGCGTCTGCAGCAGGGCAAGTCGGATTGCCTCGCCGGGGAATTCGTCGAGCAGTTCATGCACGGTATAGAAGTTGCCCAGCGACTTGGACATCTTCTCGCCCTCGGCCATCAGGTAGCCGTTGTGCATCCAGTATTTCGCAAACATCTCGTCCGGATGGGCGCAGCGCGATTGTGCGATCTCGTTCTCGTGGTGCGGGAAGATCAAATCCTGCCCGCCGCCATGAATATCGAATGTCGCGCCGAGATATTTCATGCTCATGGCCGAGCATTCGATATGCCAACCCGGCCGGCCGCGGCCCCACGGGCTGTCCCAGCCCGGCAGGTCCGGCGTCGACGGCTTCCACAATACGAAATCGGCCGGGTCCTTCTTGTAGGGTGCAACCTCAACCCGCGCGCCGGCCACCAGTTCATCACGGCTGTGGCCCGAGAGCCTTCCGTAGTCCGGCATCGACGGCACACTGAACAGCACATGTCCGTCGGCCTCGTATGCATGGCCCTTCTCGATCAGTACCGAGATCATGGCGATCATCTCGGCGATATGGTCGGTCGCGCGCGGCTCTATATCGGGCGGCTCGTTGCCCAGGGCTGCCATGTCATCGTGGAACTGCTTCGCCGTACGTTCGGTAAGGGTCCGGATATCCTCGCCCAACTCCTTCGCCCGTGCGTTGATCTTGTCCTCGACGTCGGTGATGTTGCGGACATAGGTCACTTTGGGATAGAGCCGCCGCATCAGCCGCGCCAGCACGTCGAACACCACCACCGGCCGCGCGTTGCCGATATGGGCCAAGTCGTACACCGTCGGACCGCAGACATAGAAGCGGACATGGCCGGGATCCAGCGGTTCGAAGTCGACCTTCGCGCGGCTCAGCGTATCGTAGATGCGTAGCGTCACGTTATGGCGGTTCCGAGATTCAGGATGTTTCCCCGGCAAGGCGGGCGAGTGCCCGGTCGCGGCCGAGCATAGGTAACAGAACCCGCAATTCGGGTCCATGCTCCATGCCGGTCAACGCCTGACGCAGGGGCATGAACAGCGCCTTGCCTTTTGCCCCTGTCGCCTCCTTCACGGCGTCGGTCCAGGACTTGAAGGTCGCATCGTCCCACGGTTCGGGCGGCAGCAGGTCCGCGGCCCGCGCACAGAATTCGGCGTCCGCGACGACCGGCCGCACGTTGCCATGCAGGATCCGCCACCAATCGGCGGCGTCGGCGAGCCTGCCGAGGTTCGGCCGGACCGCGTTCCAGAATTCCCCATCGGCACCGTCGATACCGAGCCGGTCACTGACCTCGTCGAACGACAGGTGATGCAGCACCCGGGCGTTCAGATGATCGAGCTCCGACCGGTCGAACCGGGGTGCGGCGCGGCCGAAGCTGGCGATATCGAAGCCGGCGACAAGCGCCTCCATGGTCTCCGCCCCGCTGGCCGCCAGCGAGGTTCCCAGATGACCGAGATACAGGCACAGCGCGCGCGGCTCGATGCCGTCGTCGCGCAGCGCCGTCAGGCTGAGGCTTTCGAGCCGCTTCGATAGCGGTTTCCCGTCGTCGCCCATCAGCAACGGCAGGTGGGCGAACGCGGGCACGGCGAAATCCAGCGCCGCAAACAGCTGGATCTGCACCGCCGTGTTGGCGACGTGATCCTCGCCACGGATGACGTGTGTGATGCCGAGTTCGCCATCGTCGACAACCGACGACAGGGTATAGAGCGGATATCCGTCCTCACGCACCAGCACCGGATCGCTCATGTGGCCCGGTTCGAACTGAACGGTCCCGCGGGCAAGGTCCACCCACTCAACCACCGCATCCTCCAGCAGGAAGCGCCAGTGGGGCCGCCTGCCCTCCTTTTCGAATTTGGCGCGGTCGGCGTCGCTCAAGTCGCGGGCTGCGCGGTCGTAGACCGGGGGGCGGCCCTGGCTCAGCTGCCGTTTGCGCTTGAGCGACAGTTCACTTGGCTTCTCGTAGCACGGATACAGCCGGCCGGTGGCCTGCAGGCGCGTCACCGCCGCATCGTACCGGTCCAGCCGGTCGGACTGGCGGACGAAGCCATCCCAGTCGAGGCCCAGCCAGCGAAGGTCGGTCTCGATCGCCGCGTCGTATTCGGTGCGCGAACGCGCTACATCGGTATCGTCCAGACGAAGCAGGAAAGTGCCGCCGCCGTGGCGCGCGAACAGCCAGTTGACCAGCGCCAGCCGCGCATTGCCGACATGCAACAGCCCGGTCGGGCTGGGCGCAAAACGGACTTTTGGCGCCGCCGGCATCTCAGAGGATTTTCGTAAAGCTGTTGGTGATCGGGTAGCGGCGGTCGCGGCCGAAGGCGCGGCTGGTCAGCTTGACTCCCGGCGGCGCCTGGCGGCGCTTGTATTCGGCGATATCCAGCATGCGCCACACGCGCTGCACCAGTTCCGGTGCATGGCCTCGCGCGACGATCTCCGCGATGCCCATCTCGCCCTCGATCAGGCAACGCAGAATATCGTCGAGCTCTTCGTAAGGTGGCAGAGAGTCCTGATCAGTCTGGCCGGGCCGCAGTTCGGCGGACGGCGGCTTGGTAATGATGCGCTCGGGAATCACCGCACCCGCGGGGCCGGCGAATTCGTCCGGCCGGTTGGTATTGCGCCAGCGTGACAGGCGGAACACGTCGGTCTTGTAGACGTCCTTCAGGACCGAGTACCCGCCCGCCATATCGCCATAGAGAGTCGCATAGCCGACGGACATCTCCGACTTGTTGCCGGTGGTCAGCAGCATGTGGCCGAGCTTGTTCGACAATGCCATCAGGATGATCCCGCGGCTGCGTGCCTGGATATTCTCTTCGGTCGTATCCGGCGGGCGATCGCCGAACACGGGCCTCAGCATCGTCTCGAACGCCTCCATCGCCGGCTCGATGCCGATCTCGTCCAGCGTGACCCCAAGCACCTTCGCACACGCGGCGGCATCTTCCAGGCTCTCCCGGCTGGTATAGGGGGACGGCATCATAACGCAGCGCACCTTGTCGGCGCCCAGCGCATCCACCGCAACCGCCGCGGTCAAAGCCGAATCGACGCCGCCCGACAGCCCGACGATTACGCCGGGGAACCCGTTCTTGCGCACGTAGTCGGCCAACCCCAGCACCATCGCGCGATACATCGCCTCTTCGTCTTCAGGCGGCGCAGCACGG
>Ga0224512_10001583_pt1 | contig 21672 bp, 21 predicted proteins | sample SF_May12_sed_USG_4_FD_169103 | JGI IMG/M metagenome (GOLD analysis project Ga0224512, IMG submission 169103) | Sediment microbial communities from San Francisco Bay, California, United States - SF_May12_sed_USGS_13 | ecosystem: Environmental > Aquatic > Marine > Sediment | place: USA... | reverse complement strand
AGAAGTAGGTGCCGATGATGTGTTCGTCGGCGTGACAGGTGCCGCAGAGCTCTGCCACGTTGAGCGGGTGCGTCGGCGAGCGCCGGTCGTCCGCGCCGAACACGGTATGGACGGTGTGGCACGACACACAGGTGGGCGTGTCGCCGTTGGTGTCCACCGCATGGATGGACTCCGCCCAGTCGGCGCCCTGTGTTTCGTGACAGCTCGCGCACGGCACCGCCTTGGCGGGTGCCGTATGGGGAAACCCGGCGTCGAAGCCCGGATGGCAATCGGTACAGGTCTGGTCGGCGTGCTTGGTGTCTCGAAGAATCGAGTCCGTGACATAGAGAGCAGCCCATTGGCCGGACGGCGGGACCTTCCCCATCAAAAACTGCCGGTCCCCATGGCACTTCTGGCAGTCGACCGAGGAGGTCGGCCGGGCGCGCGCTCGAGTCGGCAGCGCTTGGGCCTGTGCCCCATCGGCTACCAAGAGTATGGCGCTCGCCAGGAGGATTGACCGGACCCCGAGGCGGCCCATCATGCCAAGAGGGGCCTACTGACCCACCGCACGGGCCGAGTCGGCAGCGGGCGCTGCCTGCGGCGCCATCCGATGGCATCCATCGCACGGCAAGGGGGCGTTATGGTCGACGCGATCGACATGGCAGGTGGTGCACACCTGCCGGCTCCATCCGGTCAGGTTCTTCACTGCCTCGCCGTGGCATTGGGCGCACGCCACGGTATGCGCGATCGCTTTGGTATGTTTGGCCTGTACGCCGTCTTCCGGCCGGTGACAGTTGAGACACGTGGCCTTGGGTTGGTGATGCGAGTCGTGGCAGGTGTCGCAGTTGAGGCCCGTGGCCTTCATGCTCGGCGCCGTGTGGCAGGTCGAGCAGCTGAGGTCGGCGTTGAGATGGGCCTGATGCGGGAAGAGATCGCCGCCGGCTGTAGCAATGCTCTTTTCGGGTGCACCGGCGCCTCCCTCGTGGCATCGGGCGCAGTCCAGCGGTTGCGCTGCCGCGCGGTGATGACAGGACTGACAGTCAGCCGCCGATGCGAGCCGGGTCTTTCCATGGTCTTCGATGGGCGTGTGGCAGGCCGTGCAGGCTAATCCCCCGCGCAGCACGTGCCCCTCGTGGCTGAATGACGCGCCCTGGAAGTCGACCGTCTTCCGTTCCGTGCCGAGGTGGCATTGGAGGCAGACGTTGGCGGTCACCGACGGACCGAGATCTACCTGGGGGACGGCGTAGGGCAGCCGGCCTGCCGTGACCGCCTGGCGGACGAACTGTATCGCCTGGCGCAACAGTTCGTCCGCGAAGGCGATGTTGTGTGCTCCCTTGCCATGCTGAACCAGTCCGACGTTGTCTTCCGCCAATTGAAAGAGCGAGTCGACCGTGGCACGAGTCCTGACCGTCGCGGCACTACGCGTGCCCTTGGCACTCCGCACCACGCCGGCCACCCGCTCGACCTTCCGATTCATCTCTTGCTGCCAAGCCGGTAGGATGTTGGCATAGCGCGTCCCATGACAGGATAAGCAGGATGCTTCACCCGCGAGCGAAACCTCCTCGTGTCCCTTGATTCGGGAGGTCAACTCGTGGCAGCCCTTGCACGACACGTTGGCGAGGTACATGGAGCTGGGCATGGCCTCGGTGCCGTGGCCGCCGATTCCGGCGTAGAGCTTTCGCTCCTGGTCGTGGGTCTGCTTGTGGCACGAGCGGCAGTCGAGGTCGAAGGTCCCGCTGTGAGACATGACCCGGTGTTCGATCGGGAGGTGGCACTGGGCGCACTCGACATTGTGCTCCGCGATGTGCAGGCGGTGCATGACCGTCGTGTTGTTGAACTGCTCCAGTCGCTCGGGTTCGTTGTGGCAAATGAAGCAGCGCGCTTGCTCGGCCGTGCCCGAGCCATCGGTGACGTTGTCGTGGCAGGACACACACGAGACCAGGTCGCGGACGTACTCCTCGTGATCGACGGTGAAACCGGCCGGCGACACCACCCGCGGCGGTGTTGGGTGGCATCCGACGCATCCGCCGATGGGGTCGCCGGCCGGACGATCCTTGAAGTGGCAGAGGAAGCAGGTCGACTCCGTAACCGTGAGGTGTTGCCCCTGTACGATCTGTGAGTGGCAGCTGGTGCAGCGGAGCTGCTTCCCGCGCCGCAATTCACCCAGGTGAGACGCGTGGTCGAAGCGGACTCCCTCGAAGTTGACCTCCCCTTCGAGTTGCCGAGTCACGTGGCAGCCCGAGCGCAGGCACGCGGCGTCTTCGATTTCGGCCCACGGCTTGAGGCCGTACGTGCCGGTCACGTACTTCACCACCTGGTTGGCGGCCTGCAATTTCCCCATCGCCTCGGCCTTGATGCCCGGCGCATAGTGACACTCGATGCACGGGACGAAGTTGTGGGACGAGGTGGCCCACGACTCGTAGTACGGCACCATGTTGTGGCAGTTGTTGCAGAAGCCCGGCTGCGCGCTGTATTCCACGAACCCCACCGTCCCGATCCCGGCGAGGATGATGAGCAGAATGCCGACCTGCACGGCCAGGCGCAGCGGCCGGGCACGGAAGATCGTCGACAGCCCCCGCGCACCCGCCGCCTCCTGCTGCTTCACATCCTCAGGCTTGGTCATGGTTCTCCGGCTCGCGTGGCGAAGGGTGGGCCAGCCGGAACCACGCCAACACGATGGCCGCCAACGCGAGGAACCACACCGGCACCAGCATCAGCCGGTGCTCCCAGCGGTGCTCGCGGGCCACCTCGGCGGTTTCCCGCACTTCCTGCGAGATCGAGGACACGCCCCGCCCCAGGTCGTCCAACAGCTCCAGGTCGAGACTGTGCTGGACCTTCGCGATTTCTCGGAAATCTGTGAGGGCAGATTCGTAGCGGAATCTGGCGTCGCTGACGCGGCGGCCCTCCCGGGTCAGCTCGGCGATAGCCCCCTCGGCGAGCCGCAGTTCCTCCGCGGCTCGGACCACCTGGGTCTGGATCTCAATACCGACGAGGGCCTCCCGGCTCTCCGGGGCATGGCACTGGGTGCAGAGCGTCGCGATCTGTTCGGCCGGCACCACCTCGGTGCCGTGATTGGTGTGACAGGCCAGGCAACCGGGAATCTTGCCGGCGCGTGAAGCTTGGCCGTGCGGGCCTTCGTGAAACGCCGCGCCGAGCAGAACGTGACACCGATCGCACACGGTGGAGATCTCCGTTGCCGCGGGCGGCAGCGCTCCGTGCGATCCATGGCATCCGATGCAAGTAGGTGCCGCGAAGTTGCCCTGCTCGAATACCGCGACCCCGTGGGCGCCGGTGCGGTACTTTGTGAGCTGGTCGGTCGGGAGCCCGTATTTCTGCATCATCGCCACATTGGAATGACATGCGGCGCAGGTCCCCGGGATGTTCGTGGGGTACACGTTGCTTCGCGCGTCGATCGGGCGAAGGATCGTGTGGGCGTCGTGGCAGTCGGTACAGGTCGGGGCATCGGTGTTGCCCTGGAGCAAGAGCTGCCCGTGGCGGCTGGTCCGGAACTCCGCGAGCTCCCCCGCGGGGAGACCATACTGGCGCATCTGATTCGGATCGGAGTGACACGACGAGCATTCCTGGGCAATCGCGATCTTGCTTCGTGGATCGAATTGCATCCTGCGGTGCGCCGTGACGGTTTCGAGCGCCCGCGGATCGCCGCCATGGCAATCGGCGCATTTGATGCCGCGTTCGGAATGCACCCCTGCAGAGAAACTGCGACGCTTGTCGGCGTGGCACACCAAACAGCTATAGGTGGTATCTTGGCCGGCTTGCAGATGGAAGGCCGGCGGAGCGGGCGCCATGGTCCACGCCACGCCTGAGATCCCACCGGTCACGACCAGGAGGACTCCGGTCACGCTCATGGTTCCTCCGGGACCGTGCCGGTCGTGTCCGTCGGTGCCACCTGGTCGAGTGCCGGCGTGCCAAGCTCCCCGGTGGTTTGAACCTCAGGCGCGACCGTCGGACTGACGGAGCGGATTTGCCGGCCCGCGAGCCATCCGAGCAGAAGTGTAACAGCGAAGACGACACCGAGCGCAAGCGGCAGCGGCCGCCGTCGAAGATGACGCTCCGGTCCACGATCGAAGACCGGAAGGAACACGAGCGCGAGCCCGAGGACCACGAACCCGATGACTCCCCAGGGACCGAGGTAACGCACCACGGCGAGCCCGATGTTGACCGGGCCCCACGTCGTCACCAGTTCGCTTGGCACGTCGTAGGGGTTGGCCGGATCGCCCACCGGTCGCGGAAAGAGGACGGCAAACGTGATGACCAGCGTCACCACCAGGACGGCGGTAATGAGGCTCCGGAGCAGGTGGTTGGGATAGAACGGCTGGCCGGGGGCGTTCGTCTCGTTACCGTTCACGGGCGGGGCGATGCCGTGCCTTCGGACCAGCGCGAAGTGAAAGGCAAGCAGGGCGAAGGCGATCCAGGGCAGCACGATGACGTGCAGGGCGAAGTAGCGGCTGAGCGTGGCCCCAGAAATCATCACGTCCCCGGTCAACAGCGCCGTGATCAAGGAGCCGACGACGGGGATCTTCTCGTAGCTGCCCAGCACCTCCGTCGCCGTCCAGTAGGCCCACTGATCCCACGGCAGGAGGTATCCGGTCGCTCCGAATGCAATGATGACGATCAGTAACAGCATACCGATGAGCCAGTTGGTTTCTCGAGGCGGCTTGTACACCATCTCGAAGAACACCCGCGCCAAGTGGGCGAGCACCACTACGACGATCAGGCTGGCGGACCACACATGCATGTCGCGGATCAGCCACCCGAACGACACCTCGGAGACGATGTATTGAATGCTGGGGTAGGCCTCCTGGGCCGAGGGGCGGTAATAGAAGGACAGCAACACGCCTGTGATGACGAGGATGGCGAAGAGGAGGTAAGTGATGCTGCCGAGCGCATGCTTCCACCGCACGTGGGCGGGCAAGCGATAAGCCATGGCCTTTCGGAGTGCTTGGTCGATCGGAAGACGGCGGTCGATGGGGCCGTACAACAGCCCGAGCCACCGGGCCACGCCCAGAAGGCTCGAGTCGGTGCTCGCCTTCACGTCGGCCCAGAGTTGGCCGACCCAATCGGTTATGGGGTTACGGAACCGGCTGGGCATGGCGCTAGGTTGCCACGTAGATGACACCGCCGCGGACGTACACCGGGTACGGCCTGAGCGGTGTCGTGGTGAGTCCGGCGACTACATTGCCGCGCACGTCATAGACCACGTAAGTGCATGGAGACACGACCCTGAGCGACGCGGCGTCCCACTCCACGATGCAGCCGTCGGTCGGTGAGGTTCCTTGGAGGCCGAAATACTCCTGGTCACCCCGCCGGACCACCAGGATGATCTGATCTCCCCAGTTCACCACCCGGCTGGCGCCAACAGGGAAGTCGGCCTCCCGGGCCACCTGGACGAACGGCTGGAGCTCCGGGAGTTGCAGGTGGCCGCCGGGCATCAGGTAGAGGAACACTGCAATGCCGGCCGCCATGGCCATGGAAAGAATCACCCCGGCGAGCAAGAGCCCGTTGAACGTCAGTCCCGAAGCCGGCTCTTTGGCATCCATGATGGGCCGCGCTTTCTCCTTCGGCGGTGAGGGTCGGGTCGTTGGACACTGACCGAGGCGAGCACGGCAGTTGCGGCCCCGTCACGGCTAGCGCGGCGTCAAACGGCCCACGTTGAGCGAACGCCCTAAATAGTGGCGACCCCTGTCGGATTGCGCAACGGAATCATGGATGCGTCTCGCATGCTCCGCGGGTCACCAGGTGCGCGTTATGCAGCCGCATCGGGATAGCTTGGTTTGCACGACAGCTCTGGGCGGTCGGGCACCCGTCATCAGACGAATTTCATGATTTCTTCACGGGCGGGGCATATCGTGGGTTACACTGTACCGCGCCGGATCGGCCGGACCTGACCGCGCAAGGATCGCAGGTGAGGTGTCTGGGTTTGGGTGTACGCTCCCGAACCGTGACCCTGGTGGCGCACAAGTGTCGGCATCCTTCCCTCGCCTCTACTTCGGGGCCCGGAGCCCCACGGAGGTGATCCCATGGGCGTATCCCAGACTTGGTTCACTGAGGAACTTGAGCGGCAGGGCGTCTCGCGCCGGGACTTCGTAGGCTTCTGTGGCGCGATCGCCTCCGTGCTCGCCCTGCCTCGTTCTGCCGGGGCGATGATTGCTCAGGCTATCGAGACCAGCGAGAAGCCGGTCTTGGTGTGGCTCGAGTTCCAGGATTGTGCGGGCAACACCGAATCGTTCCTGCGAAGCTGGCGACCATCCGTAGCCGAGATCGTTCTGGACACGCTCTCCATAGACTATCACGAGACGATCATGGCAGCCGCCGGCCATCGGGCCGAGCAGGCCCTCAATCAAGTCACCACGGCAAAACGGGGGGCGTACATCGCTGTGGTTGAGGGTTCGATCCCAACGGGGGCAAACGGGGCATACTGCACGATCGGAGGGAAGGCCGCACTCCAAATCGCTCGGGAGGTGTGCGGGGGTGCAGCTGCGACCATCGCCGTAGGAACGTGCGCCGCATTCGGTGGCCTTCCAGCGGCCGCTCCCAACCCGACCGGGGCGTTGAGCGTGGCCGACACGGTGCCGGGCCTTAAGAATCTGATTAACCTATCCGCTTGCCCCGCCAACGCGGAGAACCTCGCAGCGGTGGTCGTGTATTACCTGACATTCAACCGTTGGCCGCCGCTCGACCGACACCGTCGCCCGCTCTTTGCGTACGGCAAGGCGATTCACGACAATTGCGAGCGGCGTGCCCACTACGACGCCGGCCAGTACGTGGAGAATTGGGGAGACGAGGGGCACCGTCAGGGCTATTGTCTCTACAAGATGGGCTGCAAGGGTCCCGTCACGTTCCAGAACTGCCCCAATGTCGGCTGGAACGAAGGTACCAATTGGCCGGTCGGGTGCGGCCACCCCTGCCTTGGCTGTGCCGAGCCAGATTTCTGGGACAAGATGACCCCCTTCTACAGCCACATTGCCGGTGTGCCAGGGTTTGGCGTTCACTCCTCGGCGGACAAGGTCGGCCTCTGGGCGGCGGCGGGTCTTGGCGCTGCCTACGCCATTGGCGGCGGGATCCAGTACCGGAGGCGGCTGGCTCATGCGAAGGCCGAAGCGGCCGCTGAAGGAGAGAAAGGAGGCCAGTCATGACGCGCCTCGTGATCGATCCGGTCACCCGCATCGAGGGTCACCTGCGCATCGAAGCGGAAGTCGATCGCGGTATGGTACAGAATGCCTGGTCCTCCGCGACCATGTTCCGAGGAGTCGAGATCATTCTCAAGGGTCGGGACCCTCGAGACGCCTGGGCCTTTACCCAGCGAATCTGCGGCGTTTGTACGACGGTGCATGCGATCGCCTCGATCCGAGCGGTGGAGGATGCTATCGGCGCTCAACCGCCTGCGAACGCACGCATCTTGCGCAACTTGATTATGGCCTCGCAGATGGTCCAAGACCACGTTGTGCATTTCTACCACCTCCACGCGCTCGACTGGGTTGATATTGTCTCGGCGTTGTCAGCCGATGCCGCGAGCACGTCCCGCCTGGCCCAGTCCATATCGAACTGGCCACTGTCCAGCGCCACGTACTTCCGAGGTGTCAAGGATCGGGTCCAACAGTTCGTGGAACGCGGGCAGCTTGGACCATTTGCCAACGCGTACTGGGGTCACCCGGCCTATCGATTGCCTCCTGAGGCCAACCTCATGGCGGTCGCCCATTACCTGGAGGCCCTCGACTGGCAGCGGAATTTCATCAGGATCCACGCGGTGTTGGGAGGAAAGAACCCTCACTTGCAGAGCTTCCTGGTGGGCGGTATGGCCACACCGGTCGATCCCGATAAGCAGGCGTCGCTCAACGTGACGTCGATTTCGACCATGCGGAAGCTGATCCATGAGGCGCGTAACTTCGTGGAGCAGGTGTATATCCCTGATCTCCTGGCCGTCGCGTCGTTCTACAAGGATTGGGCCGGCCATGGGGCCGGGGTGGGGAACTACCTGGTGTACGGTGAATACCCGGAGACCGAAGGCTCCAACGCCCCCTTGTTCCTCCCGTCCGGCGTGATCCATGACAAGGACCTCTCGACGGTCGAACCGTTCGACCCCTCGAAGGTCACGGAGTTTGTAACTCATTCGTGGTACGCGTACGAAGCAGGCAATGAGCACGGGCTCCACCCGTCTCGTGGCGAGACGAAACCCACTTATACCGGGCCCGAGCCCCCGTATGAACGCCTCGATACAGACGGCAAATACAGCTGGCTCAAGGCGCCGCGGTACGACAACCAACCTATGGAGGTCGGTCCCCTCGCGCGCATGCTGGTTGCGTATGGCTCCGGACACTCGAGAGTGCGAGAGCTGGTCGGCTCCGTCCTCGGCCAGCTCGGCGTTGGACCCGAGGCTCTCTTCTCCACCCTGGGGCGAGTTGCCGCCCGGGGTATCGAGACGCTGGTCTTGGCCGAGAAGTTGGAGGGCTGGCTCGATGAGCTGGCGTCGAACATGGGGCGGGGCCAGCTGGAAATCCACGATAATTCCAAGTGGGATCCGAAGACGTGGCCCAGCGACTGTTCAGGAGCTGGCTTTCACGAAGCGCCGCGCGGTGCCCTGGGGCACTGGGTTCACATCGTGGATGGCGAGATCGCGAACTACCAGTGCGTTGTGCCGAGTACGTGGAACGCGGGGCCCCGGGATGCCGCCGGCTTGCGGGGACCGTATGAAGAAGCCCTGATGGGTACACCGGTGGCTGATCCCGAGCAGCCTATCGAGATTCTGCGGACGTTGCACTCGTTCGATCCCTGCATAGCGTGTGGGGTCCACGTGGTGGATCGCTCCGGCCGTGTACTCGCAGAGGTGAGAGTCCAATGAACAGCCCGGCAACGTCCGCCTCTCCGGGGCCGACATCGGTGGCAGAAGGCGGACTCATTCGGGTGTACGTCTGGGACGTGCCGGTCCGCCTGACGCACTGGCTCCTCGCCATATCCATCGCGGTGTTGGCGGTTACGGGGATCTACATCGGTCACCCCTTCATCACGGCCCCCAACCCGGCTGGGCAGGAGTTCGTGATGGGGACAATCCTGGCGATTCATTTCTTCGCAGCAATCGTCTTCAGCCTGTCCGAGTTAGCCAGGATCGTGTGGATGTTCATGGGGAACCGTTACGCTCGGTGGAATCAGCTCATCCCCACGAGCAAGGACCGCTGGAGACGGGCGTGGGAATGGCTCAAGTTCTACGCGCTGTTCCGGCCGGTCACCCCGAGATTCGTCGGCCACAACCCCCTGGCCGGGCTGACATACATTCTCGTCTATGCCGTCTGTGTGTTGGCAGCACTCACCGGCTACGCGATGTTTTCGGTGTACGCCGGGGTCGACTCTCCGATGCGGGTCTTCTCCGGTCTGCTACCGCTGTTTGGAGGCCTCCAAACCGCCCGTTGGATCCACCACATGTGCATGTGGTTGATCGTGTTGTTCGTCATACACCACATCTCGTGCGCGCTACTCGTCGCACGCGCGGCCGGGAACGGCACGATCGACTCGATGTTCTCCGGCTTTCGATTTGCGCGGCAGGAGGACCTGGCCGCCGAGGAAGCGGAGCGCTAGTGATACCAAGATCGGCCAACCCGGGGTCCCTCCTGGTCCTCGGACTGGGCAATGTTCTCTGCGCGGATGACGGATTAGGGGTGGCAGCCATCGAGTTGCTGAGCCGCCGATACCGGATCCCTGAGGACGCCCGGGTCCTGGATGGTGGCACGCTGGGATTGGCGTTGCTGCCACATTTCAGGGCATCGGACGATGTAATCCTGGTGGATGCCGTCCGCGGCGCGGGCCCACCGGGCACCCTCGTCCGGCTCGAAGGGACGGACGTGGACTCGGCGGTGCGAACCCGTCTTTCCTGTCACCAAGTCGGCGTGGCCGATTTGCTCGACGCGTTATGCCTGCTCCAAGCATGTCCGAGGCATCTGATCCTCCTGGGGCTGGTTCCCGAGACATTGGACCTTCGCCTCGGTCGCTCCGCACGGGTCGAGGAGCAGCTTCCAGCGTTAGTCCAGTGGATCGTCGACGAAGCAGGTCGGCTGGGCTACGAGTTCCTCCCCGTCGCCGAGAACGAAAGTCGCCAGGCTTGGAGGCCAAACCCAGTCGCCTCCGCGCTGGGTCTCTGACGGCTTCTTGGCCCCCGCCCCGGGGTGAACCTGCCGCGGGTCACCAGGAAGAGCAGTCGCTCCTGAGGAAGGTTCACTGAGGCCTCGGGGCTCCGGCACGGCGTCGCCGCTGGTCGAGTCGGAGCAGGAGGTACATGAGCCACTGTGCGGGCAACGGAATGACAAGAACCAGCACGACCACAGCAAATACAGTCAGGAGAGGGACCTTGTACGCCGATGGCAGGCCCCCGTCCCGGACCGTGCTGACGATGAAGCCGACAGCTACCGCGGCAACGAAACAGCCCCAGATGATGCTGACCCCGAGTCCGGCGAGCACCGTGAGTCGCGATGCCCGACCCGCGCCCCAGGCCTCCTTCAGCAGACCTACCGGCACGCTAGAGCGCCTCCCGCGGTCGCGTTGCTGAGTAGTCGGGGGGGTTGCAGCGGAGGCTGACCAGAGTCATGACGTTCTCGCCCCACTGCCTCAACAAGCTGCCAAACGCGCGCAGCCCAGGCAAGATGAACAGCCCCAGGCGCCCACGACCGCTCCTGCTGGCGGCAGCGATGCTGCTCTGGCTTGTCGCCTGTGACATTGGGGGTCTCCCTCCCGAGTACCGCAAGATGGCGGTTCCCGAAGCCGGGCTGAACTCCCCCGACGCGCGGGCTCGCGGTCGAGGTCTCTTCCTGGAACACTGTGCCCTCTGTCATGGCGAGCGAGCCGACGGTCGCGGCCGCCGGAGCAACCTATCGGTTCAACCGGCAGACTTCACGAATCAAGCCTGGCGGCGGCGGATCACACCGAGGCGAGCCTTCTTCGTCATACGAGAGGGTGTCCGCCGCACGCCGATGCCGGCGTGGAAGACGCTGAGCCAGGACCAGATCTGGGATCTCGTGGGATACATCCTGTCGGTGGCAGACGGCGTGTCTGGGCCTGAGACACCGTAGGGCGACGATGCTGTGTGAGGATGCTCTGAGCAATAGCCTAAATCGGAATTAAGCCGATTCCTTAACTCGGAATTAACGATTTCTTCAAGTGTCTCGCCGTAATGATCTCTTGCCCACTGCGAGGTGGCACCCCAGGTTCGGCGACATGCTGTGCCTCGCAGGAATTGCTCCGCCTGGAGCAGTGCATGCATGAAATGAGCCTCGCCCATGAGGTGTGCCGCATCACCGAGGCACACGTCGGGGCGGATCAACTCACCCACGTCGTCGAGGTCGGGGTCGAGGTCGGAGACCACGCCGGCGTCGAGGTGGGCAACCTGGAGTTCTGTCTCGAGGTCCTGCTGTCCAGCCCCCCGTTCGGTCGCGGCCGGCCGGCGATCACGCGCCTAGATGGCACCGACTTACGGGTCAGCTATGTGGAGATAGACGATGGCAGTCCGGACGATTGAAGTCCGCGAGCGGGTTATGGCCAAGAACGATGAGCTGGCTGCATCGGTTCGCGAGCGGCTCCGCGCGGCCGGTGTCACCGCGTTCAACCTGGTGTCCTCTCCGGGCTCCGGGAAGACGACGCTCCTCGAGCGGACGCTGGATGCGGTGGGCGAAGAACTGCACATTGCGGTCGTCACTGGCGACGTCCAGACCCAAAATGACGCGGATCGGCTGGCGCGACATACGACCGGTCTGGTGCAAGCCGTCGTTACGGGGGGCGCGTGCCATCTCGATGCCCGGCAGGTCGCGACGGCACTCGACGCACTCGATCTCGACGCTACGCGACTCCTCTTCATTGAAAACGTGGGAAACCTGGTGTGCCCTGCGAGCTGGTCGCTGGGCGAAGACGCCAAGATCGTGGTGTTCTCCGTGACCGAGGGGGAAGACAAGCCCCTCAAGTACCCCAAGATGTTTCGGGAATCCCGCTATGCCGTTCTGAACAAGATCGACTTGCTGCCTCACGTCCCGTTCGACGTCGGCCGAGCCTTGGCCTACGCGCGGGAGGTGAACCCGGAGCTCCAGTTCTTCCTCACGTCGGCGCTCACCGGTGAAGGACTCGATCAGTGGTACACGTTCCTTCGAAGCAGGACCCTCATGGGCAACCCGGCATGAGCAGTGCAGCCCCCGCTCCACCCGTTAAGCGCGTGCGATTACATGTGACGGGCGTGGTGCAGGGTGTGGGCTTCCGTCCATTCGTGCACCGCCTGGCGCTCCTCCACGGCCTGGGCGGGTGGGTCCGAAACGCCTCGGGCGACGTGGAAATCGAGGTCGAGGGTCCGAGCACGGCGCTGGAGCAATTTCTCGACAGCCTAGAAGCCGACGCCCCGCCACTCGCCAGCATCGAACGAGTGGAAGCGGAACCGCAGCCGCCCGAAGGCGAGACGGAGTTCCAGATTCTCGCGAGCCGGGCCGAGGCCAACCGCCGACAGCCGGTTTCTCCCGATGTGGCCATCTGTCCGGCGTGCGAAGCCGAATTGTTCGATCCGACCAACCGGCGGTATCGCTATCCGTTCATTACGTGCACCGATTGCGGGCCGCGCTACACGGTGATCGGTACCATGCCCTACGATCGGGAACGCACCAGCATGGGTGCCTTCACCCAGTGCAGCGCCTGCCTCGCCGAATACCACACCCCCGCCGACCGTCGCTACCATTCGGAGACCAACAGCTGCGCGGAATGCGGCCCCCAGGTCTGGTTCAGCGCCATCGAGACTCCGAGCCACACGACGCACGACCTCGACGCCATCCAGCACGCGGCCCATCTGCTCGCGAGTGGGCGGATCGTGGCCATTCGGGGGCTCGGCGGGTTCCACCTCGCGGTCGATGCCACCGATACCAAGGCGGTGGCCCGGCTTCGACAGCGCAAGCGACGCGAAGCCAAGCCATTGGCCGTGATGGTGCGGACCCTGGCTGAAGCCCGCGAGTTGGCCGTCATCGAGCCGGAAGAGGCCAGGCTCTTGACATCGCCGGCGCGCCCGATCGTGCTGGTGGCTCCCACGATCCATACCCCGCTCACCGAGGAGGTCTTCCCGCGGCTGGATCGCGTCGGGATCATGCTCGCCTATACGCCGCTGCATCACCTCCTGCTCGACGCCGTCGCCCGCCCGCTGGTCATGACCAGCGGCAACATCAGCGATGAGCCGATCGCCACCGGGAACGCTGAAGCGTTGGTGCGGCTCCGCACCCTCGCCGATGGCTTCCTGCTACACGACCGGGACATCATCTCGCGGTACGATGATTCGGTGGTTCGCCTCGTGCACGACCATCCGATATTCCTGCGCCGAGCCCGTGGCTATGCGCCGCTTCCGCTCGACCTGCCGGTCGCAAGTCCCATCCCTCTCGTTGCGGTCGGTCCGCATCTGAAGAACACGCTCACGCTGGTGCACGGACAACGAGCGTACGTGAGCCAGCACATCGGGGACTTGGAGAACCTGGAGACGCTCGAACACTTCCAGGCGACGTTCCATCGCCTGCGCCGCCTGTTCGACATCGACCCGCAGGTGGCCGTGCGGGACCATCACCCCGGGTATCTCTCGACCCGGGTGGCGGACGAACTGGACTGTTCCCGAGTGGTGGCCATTCAGCATCATCACGCGCATGTCGCGGCCGTGATGGCCGAATATGGAAGAACCGAGCCGGTGATCGGAGTGGCCTATGATGGAACGGGCTACGGTGACGACGGGAAGGTGTGGGGGGCGGAAATCCTCGAGGCCGACCTCCTCGGGTACCGTCGGCTGGCACATCTCACGTACGCGCCGCTCCCGGGCGGCGAGCGAGCGGTCCGCGCCCCGTGGCGGACGGCATTGGGGTATCGCTCGCTCGATCGCGGGGCAGCAGCGGCTTTTGCTTTAGCCTTTCGCGGCGTGGACCCGGCGGAGCTCGAGCTTGCCGGCCGGCAGATCGACCGGGGAATCAATAGCCCGATGGCCTCCTCCATGGGCCGGCTGTTCGATGCGGCCTCCGCCGTGTTGGGCTTGCGCCATCGCGTGAGATATGAAGGACAAGCGGCAATGGAACTCGAATCAGTGGCCGGGCGGAGGATCGGAACCCAACTCCCGTACCGGCTCGAAGACGATGGAGCGGGTGGCTGGGTGTTGGATCCGCTTCCGCTGCTCGTCACTTTGGGTGAGCGCCGGCAGCGTGGCGAGGATGTCGAAGATCTCGCGGCAGCCTTCCACGCAACGGTTGCGGCGGCCACCGGTCAGCTCGTGCTCCGTGCCGGCGACGCGACTGGACGGCGCACCGTGGTCTTGAGCGGTGGAGTCTTCCAAAACGCTCTGCTTCTCAGGCTGGTAAGTGCCGCTCTGGATGCCTGCGGACTCGAAGTGCTCGTGCCGCGGGTTCTAAGCCCGAACGACGGCGCGATCAGCTATGGACAGGCTGCAGCAGCCGCGGCGATGCTGAGCCGAGAATCCGCCCCCTAGGAGGGAATCCCCATGTGTCTCGGCATACCCGGTCGCATCATCGACATCCGCGATGACGGCGGACTCCCCATGGGCACGGTGGATTTTGCGGGGGTGCGTCGAGAAGTGTGTCTGGCCTATATCCGAGACGAAGTCGAGCCCGGCGACTACGCCATCGTCCACGTGGGCTTCGCCATCAGCAAGGTGGACGAAGAGGAGGCGCGCCGGACCTATGAGTTGCTCAAGGAAATGAGCCAGCTCGACGAGCTCGACTGGATGGAAGAGGTGGCAGAGCAAGGCCTGGGACAGCTCGACGAGACGACGTCGTGAAGTTTCTCACCGAGTACCGCGATCCCGCCCTGGCCCGCAGGCTCATCGGCCGGATCTTGAGTACGGCGACGCGCCGCTGGGTCCTGATGGAAGTGTGCGGTGGGCAGACCCACACTATCGTGAAGCAAGGTATCGACGAGCTGTTGGAGCCCGTGATCGAGATGATTCACGGACCCGGCTGCCCCGTCTGCGTGACGCCGCTCGAGCAGATCGACAAGGCGCTCCACCTCGCGTCTCGGCACGACGTCATTTTCACCTCGTTCGGCGACATGTTACGTGTGCCTGGCAGCACCTGCGACCTCCAACAGGTCCGCTCCCGCGGCGGGCAGGTCCGTGTCGTGTACTCGCCGCTCGATGCCTTGGAGTTGGCCCGAAGCAATCCCGATCGGCACGTCGTGTTCTTCGCCGTAGGATTCGAGACAACGGCCCCGGCCAATGCCATGGCCGTGTGGCGCGCCCGGGAGCTCAACGTCTCGAATTTCAGCGTCCTGGTGTCGCACGTGACCGTGCCGCCGGCCATGACGGCGATTCTCGAGTCGCCGGATAACCGGGTCGAGGGATTCCTGGCCGCCGGCCATGTGTGCACGGTGATGGGCTGGACCGAATACGAGCCAATCGCCGAGCGCTACCGGGTCCCGATCATCGTCACCGGATTCGAGCCGCTGGATCTCTTGGAAGGCATGTACTTGGCGATCCGGCAGCTGGAGGAGGGGCGCCACGAGGTCGAGAATCAGTATGTCCGCTCGGTGCGGCGCGAGGGAACGGTACCGGCGCGCGAACTCGTCGCCAAGGTCTTCGAGCCGGTGGATCGCCAATGGCGTGGACTTGGCACCATACCGCGGAGCGGGTTGGGTCTCAGGCCTGAATTCTCCGATTTCGACGCGGAACTCCGGTTTGGGCTCGGGGCGCTGCACGTGACCGAACCCGACGCGTGCCGCGCCGGGGACGTACTGCGCGGCCGGATCAAACCGTTCGAATGTGCAGCCTTCGGCACGTTGTGCACTCCGGAGCGTCCACTCGGCGCACCGATGGTGTCGACCGAGGGGGCCTGCGCGGCCTATTACAACTACGGGCGCTTCCGCGCCGACCAGCAGCAGGCGGCGCACCGTGAGTGAAGACGCGTCGTCGGTGGCACCGGGCTTGAACTGTCCGATCCCCTTCGAGGACACGGACCGGGTTCAACTGGGTCACGGTTCGGGGGGCAAGCTGAGCGCAGCACTGCTGCGCGATCGATTCCTGCCTCATTTCGGGAATCCCGCACTCGATCAACTCGCCGATGCCGCGGTGGTCACGCTTGGTGGAGAGGACATCGCGGTGTCCACCGATAGCTTCGTCGTAAGTCCACTCGAGTTTCCCGGCGGTAACATCGGCTCCTTGGCCGTGCATGGTACCGTGAACGATCTCGCGATGATGGGTGCCCGACCCATGTTCCTGTCCACGGGCTTCGTCCTGGAAGAGGGGCTTCCCTTCGACGTGCTGGACCGGGTGATCCGCGCCATGGCCGAAAGTGCCCGCGCGGCGGAGGTGTTGGTGGTGGCGGGCGACACCAAGGTCGTGGAGCGGGGCAAGGCAGACGGGCTTTTCATTAATACCGCGGGTATCGGACGGCTGGGCCCCTCGTTTCGCCCGGCTCCCGGCAATGCCCGCCCCGGCGATGTGATCCTCGTCAGCGGGGCCATCGCCCGCCACGGCATGGCCATCATGGCTGTGCGCGAGGGGATCGCCTTCGAAGCCCCAATCGAAAGCGACTCGGCCTCCTTATTTCCGCTCGTTCAATTGCTCGAGCAATCGGTGGGCACCGACGTGCACGTGTTGCGCGACCCGACGCGCGGCGGTGTCGCGAGCGCGCTCAACGAGATTGCCGCCGCCTCGAAGGTCGGGATGGCGCTCGAGGAAGGTGCGATTCCAGTTCCGGGCCCAGTGGCAGGGGCCTGCGAGATGCTCGGTCTCGATCCGCTGTATGTGGCCAACGAGGGCGTCCTCATCGCGTTTGTGCCCGAACAACGAGAAAGTGCTGCACTCGAGGCATTGCGGGGCCACCCGCTGGGGCGCGATGCTACTCGGATCGGCCGGGTGGTGGACGAGCACACGGGCTTCGTCGTGCTCCACACCGGCATCGGCGGGCGCCGGATCGTCGACCTCCTTCCAGGTGATCAACTTCCTCGCATTTGCTGACTGCCAAGCGGACGGAAATCCGAGTAGAATTCCCCCCTCATGAATCGTGCTTCTCACTGAGGAGATGGTGGCATGACGACGTCCAGTAAGTGCCCGGCGTGCGGAGCCGCCGCATCAGGGAAGTTCTGTAGCCGGTGTGGGGCCAGTCTCGGTGGAGGCTCGTGCAGCGGCTGTGGCTCGGAGTTGCCGAAGGGAGTCAAGTTCTGCCCCGGTTGCGGGGCTCCCGCATCGGGCGCCCCCGTCGCCCGAGGTGGCCGGACCGACCGGACCCCCTGGATCATCGCCGCGGTTGCGACGGTGGGTCTGCTTGCGGCACTCCTGATCATGGTCTCGCGGAGTTCCTCGGGCCGGTCCCCGGAAGCGCAGGGAGCACCCGCCGCCGAAGCTCTAGCAGCTGGCGGCCTGCCGGACCTGAATGCGATGAGCCCGCGGGAGCGGTTCGATCGGCTCTACAATCGAGTCATGCGGGCGGCGGAGGGCGGAGACCCGAGTACGGTGTCCAACTTCGGGCCCATGGCTTTGCAGGCGTACGACATGCTTCCTGAAGCCGACCGCGATGCCGACGCGCGATATCACGCGGCGATGATCTACCTGCACTCGGGTGGCGCCGCACAGGCAGTGGCCTTGGCCGACACGATCTCGGCTCAGGTACCCACCCATCTCTTCGGTTTCGTGATTCGGGGCACGGCGGCGAAGTTGGCGAACGACAAGGCAGCGTTGGCCACGCAATACGCGGGATACCTGAAGAACTACGATGCAGAAATGAACGTCGGGCGGCAGGAGTACAGTGAGCATCCGGCCATTCTCGAATCGTTCCGCGAGGAGGCGCGCGCGGCCGGTGGCTGAGCCCAGACCATTCTATATTACAGGGCGATCGAGTCGGAATTGATCGAGCCCGTAAGCGGAGGATACATGAAGGCCGGTACCAAGTTTTTTCTCGGAGCCGTGTTGATCGTCGGCAGCGTCGGGTTCCTGATTTTTGAGGGCGTTCGGCAGACCGGGGTCTACTTCCTGACCCCGACCGAGTTGGCACAACGGACCGCCAAGGATCCCACGTTCCATAATGTCGGGCTCAAGATGGGGGCTCGGGTCGTGCCCGGTACCATCCAGCGCGATGCGGCGACACAGACCGTCGAGTTCAGCGTGACGGATGGAACCACCTCCTACCCGGTCATCTACCAGGGGTTGGCGCCCGACACTTTCAACGACGAGCAGGAGATCGAGGTCGTGGTCGAGGGCCGGCTGGGAACCGATGGAGTGTTTCACGCCACGACCCTCCTGGCCAAATGCGGGTCTCGCTACGAAGCAGAATACGAAACGGCCGAGCCTGAGGCCTGATTCATGACACTTCTCGGACACTTTTCGCTGTGGGCCGCGCTTCTGGTCGGCCTCTGGGGCGTGGTCATCGCGTTTTCAGGCAAGTGGCGCACCCGGCCCGATCTGGCCGCCAGCGTCAACCGATCGACCTACGCATTGCTGGCCTGCCTCTTGGTCGCCTCGTTCGCGCTCATGGTTGGGCTGCTCAAGCACGATTTCAATATCGAGTACGTGGCGTCCTACACCTCGCGGAACCTGCCGGAGTATTTCATCTTCTCCGCCTTCTGGGCCGGCCAAAAGGGATCACTGCTCTTCTGGGCCGTGGTGTTGGCCACCTTCAGCGCGTTGGCGCAGTTCCTGACATCGCGGCGGTACGCAGACCTCCTGCCGTACGTGGCAGGCGTGACGTCGCTGGTCACGGTGTTCTTTGTCATCGTCATGTTGTTCTCATCCAATCCCTTCGAGCGGCTGCCGTTTACGCCGCCGGACGGGAATGGGCTCAACCCCCAGCTCCAGAATGTGGGCATGATCATCCATCCGCCCATGCTCTACCTAGGGTACATCAGCATCACCATTCCGTTTGCCTTCGCCATTGCGGCGCTCCTGTCGAAACGGCTCGACACGGGATGGATTCTGGCCATTCGGAAGTGGACGCTGTTGAGCTGGCTGTTCCTGTCCATCGGCATCACCCTCGGCATGTGGTGGGCCTATGTGGAACTGGGGTGGGGCGGCTATTGGGCCTGGGATCCGGTCGAGAATGCGAGCTTCCTTCCCTGGCTCACCATGACGGCGTTCCTGCACTCCGTGATGATCCAGGAGAAGCGCGGCATGCTCAAGCGCTGGAACCTCGGGCTCATCATCGGAACGTTTCTGTTGAGCATCTTCGGGACGTTCATCACCCGCTCGGGCGTCATCTCGAGCGTGCACAGCTTCACCCAATCGAGCGTCGGCTACTATTTCCTCGGGTTCCTCGTGGCCTCGGCGGTGGCGAGTTTTGCACTGCTGTATCTTCGCTGGCCCTTGCTCAAGCCCGAGGTGAAGCTCGAATCGATGCTGAGCCGCGAGGCGGCGTTTCTGTTCAATAACTTGGCCCTGGTCGGCATCGCCTTCTCGGTACTCTGGGGTACGCTGTTCCCGATCCTGTCCGAGGCGGTACAGGGGACCAAGGTCACGGTCGGGCCGCCATTCTTCAACAAGGTGAACATTCCTTTGGGGCTGTTCCTCTTGGCGCTCACCGGTATCGGGCCGCTGATTGCGTGGCGCAAGGCGTCGGCATCGAATCTGCAGCGGCAATTCCGGTGGCCCGTCGCGAGCGGATTGGTCGTGTTGGCCGCGCTGCTCCTCTTCGGCATGCGGAACTTCTACGCCATCGTAGCGCTCAGCCTGTCGGGCTTCGTGTTGGGCACGGTGGCCCAGGAGTTCTACCGCGGCGCACGCGCCCGGCATCGGATTCACGGCGAGTCATACCTTGCCGCGACCTACCACCTGTTCGGCCGGAACCGCCGGCGCTACGGCGGCTACATCGTGCACGTAGCCATTCTGCTCTACTTCGTGGCGTTTGCCGGCGCCGCATTCCGGGTTGACCAGGAAGCCACCCTCAAGCCCGGAGAGAGTGCCGACATCAGGAGCCCGTACGGGCACACCTACACCCTGACCCACGTCGGCGTCTCGCAATACGAGGCGCTCAACCGGGTCGTATCCGTGGCTACGCTCGAAGTCGCACGCGATGGCAAGAAGCTCGGACTGATCAACTCCGAGAAACGCCAGCATGTCGACAGCTTCGGCCGCCCGCAGTTCCAGCCCTCCACCGAGGTCGGCATTCGGTACAACCTCCAGGAAGACTTGTACGTGGTCTATGCCGGTGCGGTGCAGGGAACGGAGGAGGCGGTATTCCGCTTCACGATCAATCCGCTGGTGGTCTGGCTGTGGCTCGGTGGGGTCCTACTAATCATCGGCGGAATCACCACTATGTGGCCGTCCGAGGCGGGAGCGATCCGGCCGATTCCATCGGCTGCGGCCGAGCGCCCCGAGCCGGCGGGTGTGTAACATGACGCGACGTTTCTCGGCGCATCACGGCCTCCGGCGCGGCCTGGTGCCCCTGGTGGTGCTGGCGCTGGCCGGCGCGCTGGGCGCCCAAGAGGCCGCCCCGTCTCCGCAGGAAGAGGCGGGCCGGCTCTACAATCCTGGCGCGGTGCAAGAGCGCACCCCAACGGTCGACCTGGACAACGACGAGTACATCAAGGAGCTCGAGAAGGGCCTGCGGTGCACTTGCGGATGTAATCTCGATATCTACACCTGTCGCACGACCGATTTCTCGTGCGCCACATCGCCGGCGCTCCACCGCGAGATTCTGGCGCTCCACAACGACGGGAAGACCGCCCAGGAAATCATGGACGACTTCGTCGCTCGGTACGGTGACCAGGTGCTGATGTCGCCGAAACCCGAGGGGTTCAATCTGGCTGGCTACCTCGTGCCCGGCATCGTCATGGTACTGGCCGGGCTGCTTCTGACGGCGCATCTCCTGCGGAAGCGGAGGGGACGGGTGGTGGTTCCTGTCGCGGAAGTGAATTCCGCGACGCTGCCGTCCGGGATCGAAGCCAGTCCGGAGGAGCTCGAGCACTTGCGCCAAGAACTGCTCAGGGAGGACCTCTGATGGTGTTGGAAGCGCTGGCCGCCGGAACGGTAGGTTTGCTCGCGCTCTGGTTCGTGCTCGATCCCTTGTTGCGTCCCGTGCCGCCGGCGGCACCCATCTATGAGCCGCCCGACCCGCAGGAGACCGCGAAGGGGCAGGCCTTAGCCGCGCTCCGCGATATCGAGTTCGATCGCGAGACGGGCAAGCTGTCGGATGCGGACTACGACGAGCTGAGGAAGACGTACACGGCGGAAGCGCTGGTCGCGATGCGGGCCGAGGAAGGTGGGGCCGGCGCCGGCCCCGATGAAATCGAGCAGATGGTGGCGGCGCGCGTCCGAACGCTCAGGAGCGGAGCAGGTGTGGCGGACGGCGTCGTCTGCCCGGCCTGTGGCCCGCGCCCCGAAGCGGACGCTGCGTTCTGCTCGTCCTGCGGACGGTCGCTGAACGGGGCCGGCGCGTGTACCGGGTGCGGCGCCCCGCTCACGCCGGGCGCCAGATTCTGCGGCAACTGCGGAACCAAGGTTGCGGCCTGACGCTCCCGCCAACCCGATCGACGCCTGCACTCCTTTATCGCTCGCCGGACCACTGAGTCTGGCGAGCTTTTCTTATGGCCAGGAGTACTCGATCCCTAGCGCGACAACTCCTCTGAGCGTCCGCCGCCTGGTAAACTCGGGCGGCAGCTCACCCTCGTCGAACATCGAGCCGGTCATGGCGCCCTCCGCTCGGACAACTCCGCTCACGCCTTCCGCGACCAGACTCTCGAGGGTGAGTGCCGCCC
>Ga0224512_10001582_pt1 | contig 21673 bp, 24 predicted proteins | sample SF_May12_sed_USG_4_FD_169103 | JGI IMG/M metagenome (GOLD analysis project Ga0224512, IMG submission 169103) | Sediment microbial communities from San Francisco Bay, California, United States - SF_May12_sed_USGS_13 | ecosystem: Environmental > Aquatic > Marine > Sediment | place: USA... | reverse complement strand
CGATGAGGTGCGCCAGGTTGGCGCCCCGGCTCGTGCCGAACCGGAACCTGATCCACTCGGCACCGGTCATGACCCCCGACCGCCGCAGCCAGATCGAGAGGTAAACCATCAAGAAGATCTGATTGAAGACCGGCCAGAGCCACGGAATCCACACGCTCTTGAGGCCGTACAGGAACAGCAGGTACACCATCCACATGGTGCCGCTGATATCGAACATACCGGAGGCGTTCGACAAGCCCAGCATGTACCAGGGAATGGTGTTGCCGCCGAGGAAGTAGTTCTCGATGCTTCGGGACGCGCGCTTCGAGATCCAGAATCCGATCCCGACGGTCACCGCGATGTAGGCGGCGATGATCAGGAGATCGATTAGATGAAGGTTCATGTGCGCGTCGCTGGCAGCATATCCGATATCCGACCCAGGCGGCGTGGGACCGTAAACGTACGCCGGATTTCCGCTCCGACACACTCGCGTGTGGCAGTTGCAGACGATGCCCCTCCCCACGACGGCACCGTTTCTCATACCGCCGCAATCACGTAGATTGACCGTCGACCCTTCTACGCAGACAGGGGAAGGTACCATGCCGATATCCACCGAGCGCCGCTCATTCGCAAGCCTTCGCCGGCTGATCGTCGGCGTCGTACTGTTGACGGTCTTGGCCGGGTGCGATTTGGGCCCGCCCGCGTCACCCGGGTTGAAGGCCCATGACGCGCGAGCTGATGAGGTCCTGTCCCGGATGACGCTGGCCGAGAAGATCGGACAGATGACGCAGGCAGAACAGGACGCCCTGACGGACCCGTCGGAGATCACGGAGCTGCAGTTCGGCTCGCTGCTGAGTGGCGGCAACTCGGACCCGGCGGCGGGGAACTCGCGAGAGGCGTGGACGGAGATGTACGATCGGTACCAGCGGGCGGCGCTGGAGACGCGGCAGGCAATCCCGATCCTGTACGGCGTGGACGCGGTCCACGGTCACAACAATGTGCTCGGCGCCGTGATCTTCCCGCACAACATCGGCCTCGGCGCGACGCGCGACACGGGGCTGGTGCGACGGATCGCGGAGATCACGGCGGTCGAGATGCGCGCGACCGGGGTGCAGTGGACCTTCGCGCCGGCTGTCACGGTGCCACGGGACGAGCGTTGGGGCCGGACGTACGAGGGATTCTCGGAGGATCCGGAGCTCGTCTCGGACCTGGGCGCGGCGGCGGTCCGGGGGTACCAGCGCAATGGGGACCTGGCACACCCGCTGGCGGTACTGGCGACCGCGAAGCACTACCTGGGCGACGGCGGCACGCTCCCCGGAACGGGCACGTTCGGCGGCCAGCGGGGGCTGGACCAGGGGGACATGCAGCTGCCTGAGGACGACGTTCGCCGCATCCACCTGTTCCCCTATCGCGCGGCCGTGGCGGTGGGCGTGGGGAGCATCATGCCCTCCTACAGCAGCTGGAACGGTGCGAAGATGTCGGACCACCGCTACCTGCTGACGGAGGTGCTGAAGGGGGAACTGGGCTTCGAGGGATTCCTGATCTCGGACTACAACGCGATCCAGCAGCTCGACCCGGACTTCAAGGCCGCCATCGCCAAGTCCATCAACGCCGGCATGGACATGGCCATGGTGCCGACTCAGTATCGCGAGTTCATCGGGCTGCTGACGGAGTTGGCGGAGGAAGGCGTGGTTCCGGAGTCGCGGATCGACGACGCGGTCCGTCGGATCCTGCGGGTGAAGGCGGCCATGGGGTTGCTCGACGGCGACCGCTCGTATCTCGCCGACCCGTCGCTCGCGGCCTCGTTCGGCTCGGCCGAGCACCGGGCGGTGGCCCGGGAGGCGGTACGCAAGTCGCTCGTGTTGCTCAAGAACGAGGGCAACGCGCTGCCCCTGGCGAAGGATGCCGGCCGGATCCACGTGGCCGGCACGGCGGCCGACGATATGGGGATGCAGTCCGGGGGCTGGACCATCACCTGGCAGGGCGCGGTCGGCGACGTGACACCGGGCGGCACGACGATCCTCGCGGCTATTCGTGCGGCGGTAGCGCCCGGAACGGAGGTGACCTATTCGGCGGATGGCACTGGGGTCGGAGGCGCGGACGTGTGCGTCGTCGTCATCGGCGAGACGCCGTACGCCGAAGGGTTCGGGGATCGCGCCGATCTGTCCCTCGACGCCGAGCAGGTCGCCCTGGTGCGTCGCATGAAGGACGCCGGCGTGCCCGTGGTGGCGGTGCTCGTGTCGGGCCGGCCGATGCTTCTCGGAGACGCGCTCGTGACGGCCGACGCCGTCGTGGCCGCGTGGCTCCCGGGCACCGAGGGCGGCGGTGTGACCGACGTCCTGTTTGGTGACTACGCGCCGACGGGCACGCTCTCATATACGTGGCCGAGGTCCATGGAACAGATCCCGATCAATGTCGGCGACGCCGAGTACGACCCGCTGTTTCCCCTGGGCTACGGTCTGAGTTACTGAGGCTGGCTCTGCGCGGGCGAACGCGTTCTCGTAGTCGTTTCCGTCGTCGCTGCCACCCTGGTCGCGCGCTCCGCTTGCGACGAGGGTGCCGGGCTCGACCGTTGGGGGGAAGGCGGCTTTCCACCGCCTTACTGCGTTCGCCCAGAGTGCAGGAGGGCCGCTGCGAGCGCTAGGCGCGCATGACGTCCGCCGAGACGGTCGAGAGAGTCCCTAACAAAGTCGCTAACAAGACCGCCTCCGCCGCTTCCAACGCCGAGAGCAGCGGAGGCGTAAGTCCTTTTCCCACAAGTGCCCGGGGCGGGAGTCGAACCCGCACGGGGTTTCCCCCTAGGGATTTTAAGCTTCTAAGTTCCCGGGGACTATCCGTTGGCATCTGTTGTTATCCATGGATAGCACTACCACTTAGACGGTTCCCGCACGGGCGGGCACATCCTCCAAGACACGGATTCGCACGGGTGGTTGGCCACAATTTGGCCACAGGCGCAATGTGGCCTGCGCCCGGAGCGCCCCGCGCCCTCCCTGCCCTGCGCGTATGTCTCGATACTGACCCGCAAGGGATTGGACATTCCTTACGGCCGCCTAAGCCGTTGCGGTGCATGGGTGTGTCAGGGGGGTGTGGCCAGAGTGTGGCCACGCGAACGCTGGCGACCTACGACCTACGACATAAACGACCAAACTTCCAGGGCCTCGGGATGTCTCCGGGGCTTTGGTCGTTTCGGTCGTACGAATCCAACGACAGACACGAAGGAGGCACACGACGTGGCTACTGACAAGCTGACCGTGGCGAAGGTCGAGCGCGACCTCCCACCGATGACCACCCCGGAGAACGTCAAGCTACGGCTTGAACTCATCCAGAACTGGGCGCTCGGTGGACTCGTGCCGGGAGCGGTGGCAGGGGCGGCCGTGCGGGCCTGTGAGGTCTGGTACAGGGTAAACGACCTCCAGCACGACCGAGAGCGCACCCGCGAGCTGGAGAAGCGGCTCAAGGAATTACAGAAGGAACTCAACAAGGCGAGGTAGGGGATGGGACAGGGAACAGAGAGACGGCTCGACGCTATTGAGGCGCGCCTGGGCACTATTGGAGAGAAGCTCACCGAGCACGACCAGCGTGCTGACTTCCGACGGTTCGAGCAGTACGCGAACGACCCCGAGGGGTTCGTCCGGGAGGTGCTGAAGGCTGACCCGTGGGGCGCGCAGGTGACCATGATGGAACTGGTCCGGGACTCCCGGCAGGTGGTCGTGAGGTCAGCCAACGGGATTGGCAAAGACTGGGCGGCCGCGAGGCTCGCCTTGTGGTGGGTGTACGCCCGAGGCGGGTTCGTACTGGTGACCGGCCCCACTGAACGACAGGTGAAGGCCGTGGTCATGGGGGAGGTACGGCGGGCGTTCGACGCGGCGCAGCAACTCCCCGGCACGCTGTACGAGTTAGCGCTGCGGGCCGATGCGAGCGGTCACCGGGGGATTCTCGCCTTCACCAGTAACGAGGTGTCGAAGCTGACCGGGTTTCACGCGCCCGCGCTCATGATCGTCGTGACGGAGGCGCAGGGGATCGACGGGCCAATCTGGGAGGGCGTCTTCGCAAACGCCACGGGGGACGAGTCCCGCCTCGTCGTCGTGGGCAACCCGTTGAGCAGCAGCGGGCGGTTCTTCGAGTTCTGTCGGTCCGAGACGTGGGTCGCGCAGCGGATCACCGCCTTCGAGCACCCGAACGTTATTGAGCAGCGGGAGGCGATTCCCGGCGCGGTGACGCAGCAGTTCGTTGACAACATCGCGGCGGAATACGGCAAGGGATCGGGCGTCTACATGTCGAGGGTTTTGGGCGACTTCCCCGACGTGGACGAGGACACGCTGGTGAAGCGGTCGTGGATCGAAGCGGCCGAACGGCGGTGGGCGGACGGGACGTTCGACGAGCAGGCGAAGAACCAACCCGTCGTGCTGGCGCTCGACCCGGCACGGTTCGGGGCCGATCACTCGGCGCTGGTCGTGCGGCAAGGAAAGATCGTTCGGGAGATTGTCACGTGGGCGAAGGCCGATCTCATGGTGACCGTGGGGAAAGTGCTCACCGAGTTGGATCGGCTGGAGCTGGACCCGAAGCGGACGACGGTGTTGGTGGATACGGTGGGGGTCGGGGGCGGGGTGTTCGACCGACTCAAGGAGCAGGGCGTGCGCGTCAGCGAGTTCAATGCGGGCCGCACGGCCAGGGACCCGGTGAAGTTTCGCAACGTCCGGGCGGAGTGCTACTGGCGGCTCCGCCGGGCGTTTGAGGAGGGCACCATTGCGGTGCCCGAGGACCCGAAGCTGAAGGACGAACTCAGCGCGACGATGTGGAAACCGAACTCGGCGGGCAAGATCGAGATTGAATCGAAGGACGATTTACGGGCGCGGATCGGGCGGTCGCCGGATAGGGCCGACGCGCTTTCGATGACGTTTCACACGTCGGCGAAAGCGCCGGTGATCGTCTCACCGTTCGGGGTCCGCGTCGAGCCGTCGCCGTTCCGCGACCGCACATCGCCCTACCGAGCGTTCCTGCAGGATTGGGGGGACCGGGGGCCGGTGTGATCCGAAGAAATCGCCGAGACTGACGTGGCCCATCGACCCTCCTCCGTTAGCGGACCTTAGCGAAGGATGGTCCTGAGGCCTCAACACAACGTCAACACGTTTCGGTGTCAGGAGTTGATGGGGCGTCGAAACGAAACCGCCCGGCGCGGGACCGGGCGGGCAACATCAGCGGATTCAGCGGCGATTCGGCGCTAGAACGGAGCATGTTTGGCAGGAGGAGAATCATCACCACCATCATCGTGATTCCCATCAAGCACGTGCACCTTGAGCAAATGCAAGAACACGAGGAAGAGGAGGAACATGATGATGACGATGGTGATGATCGTTGACGGCAGGCAGGGCACGAGCAGCAGCAGCACAAAGGGCAAGAACAACAACAGCACTACTACTTCTTCTTCAACTTCATCAACAACCAGGCCTTCGACACGAGTTGTGCTTCGGGTATTGGATTTAACACGAATTCGGTTGACGAAGATGACAGGTAGATATAGGGGGTTGATTTGTCAGAAAATTACCATATATTTCCTGACAGAATCATTGGATGGTGAAGTATGCAATCTGTTGCAAATAAAATACTTAGGCGCATCAGGGGAAAGGGTCGCGGCTCTGTGTTCACTCCTAAGGACTTCCTAGACCTTGGGAGCCGCGCCGCAGTAGACCAGACCCTGTCACGACTGACGAAGGACGGCACCATACGCCGCATCAGCCGGGGGCTCTACGACTACCCATGCATCAGCAAACGTCTTGGACAGTTGTCCCCGAGTCCTGATGCTGTTGCCCAGGCGGTCGCCAGGAGTACAGGGCACAGCGTCTACGTCTCCGGTGCGCGCGCAGCCAACGCGCTGGGGCTGTCAATGCAGGTGCCAGCTCGACCTGTCTACCTGACCGACGGGCCATCCCGGCAAATGCAGATTGGCCCACAGACCATCTACCTGCGGCACACACGGCGCTTTACCGCTGCTGGGTCGACCTCAAAGCCCGTGCTTCACGCGCTCAGCCATCTTGGCAAGGCGCGCGTCGACGATGGCGTGGTCGGGAAGCTAGCTCGCAGCCTCTCACAGCAGGACAAGAACGCACTGCTGCGGGATTCCAAGTACGCTTCCGCTTGGATGCAGCCGGTGCTCAACAGGGTCACACAGGTCGCGTGAGCTTCTAATGGATACCGTGGCTCAGCTTGCGAGTGAGGAGCGCGCAGAGCTATTCACGGAGACTGCTGCCAGGATGGGCGTCTTCCCGATCATTGCTGAAAAAGACTTCTGGGTCTGCTGGGCTCTCAAAACGCTGTTCGCTCACCCTGGAGAGCGTCCCGGTCTGCTGTTCAAGGGCGGCACGTCGTTGTCCAAGGTCTTTCACGTGATCGAACGCTTCTCCGAGGATATTGACCTTTCGCTGAATCGTCATGATCTGGGCTTCACTGGCGACCGCGACCCGCTGAATGCCGCGAGCTACAGCCAGGCCAACCGTCTTGGGAAGGAACTTGAGGCCGAGTGCAAGAGCTATATCGTCGACAGGCAGCTGCCAGCCTTGGCGCGCGACTTCGCCAGTGTCCTGGCGGACGACGCCGACGACTGGCAACTCGTAATAGATGAAATCGACGCCCAGACGATCAACTTCCGCTACCCACGCGGCCTCGCTCCCGCTGAGTACGAGGGGTACAGATACGTGCGCCCCACAGTCAGACTCGAATTCGGCGCGCGTTCAGACCATTGGCCCGCCGCCATGCACTCGGTCACGCCATATGCCGCTGAGTTCTTCCCAGATCACTTCCAGGTCCCCTCGTTTCAAGTGAACACGCTTGCAGTTGAGAGGAGCTTCTGGGAGAAGGTGACCTTGTTGCATTCGGAGTATCATCGCCCACACACCAGCCCTCCAAGACAGAACCCCTCTCGCCACTACTACGACGTGGCTATGCTTGCGCGAACAGGAATCAAGCAGCGTGCGCTGGAGGACTTGGGCCTGCTGGCACAGGTTGCCAAGCACAAGGACTACCTCTTTCACACCGGGTGGTCGAACTACGCTGAGGCCGTACCTGGCACCATGCGGCTCCTGCCTCATCCCGACCTGGAGAAACCGTTGCGCAATGACTACGCAGACCTGCAGGAGATGATCTTCCGGGACCCACCGACGTTTGAGCAAGTGCTAGAGGAGGTGGGACACATTGAGGAGGAGGTCAACTCGCTCAAAGTGTGAGGGCGCACTCCCCACCTCTCAGATCAGTCTGCGTATTCAAGTCGAGCCGTACAAGAGAATGAGCCCACGGGTCTTGGGGTTTCCTGGGGTGCGCCAACAGGGCGACGAGGAAGGCGCGTAGCTCGCCCTCTCAGCGACGATCAGGAACCTCAGCGGGATCGAGGTCGGCGCTTGCCCCCGGGGAGCCGGAACGTGCGCTTGACGATCAGGCCTTTCTTCCCGCGTATGACAGTGCGTCGCGCAGCCCAGCGCGCAACGAAGAGCCCCGAACGCCGCGTGACGCTCGGGGCTGAAACGACACCGCCCGGCACGGGGCCGGGCGGTGGAAGTTCGCTCGCCGCTAGGGCGACCCGATCTACTCAGTCAAGCTTTATCGCCGACTGGGTAACCTTGCAGCCAAACGGATTGTCAGCGGAAACCTGCGCAAGGTTACAGCGAATGTGGGCGTGTCCTTTGTACGCGATTGCGCTGCCGTCGTCAACCGGTATCAGGTTACCCCGCCCTCGGAAGCTCCATGCGTTCGCGTTGTTGCCTTGTAGGCCGGAACCGAAGACAGAGTTATCGACGTACTTGACCTCACCCCAACCCTGGGCGAGCAGCTTTGAGCCAAAACACGCTCCCACCTGGCTCTCGTCGCGCAACGTGACCCATGTTTCGCCCGTCTGGATAGCATGGATGAAGCTGGTCCACCATTCGGGTTCAATGAGGTCTCCGACCTCCTGGGTGTCGATTGGGTCGCCAAGCGCCTGCAAACCACAATCCGGCTCTGGGGGGGATAATGGCAGAGTAGCGTGACACACACGCAACCCGCCGCGTATCGGGTCATCTGACCAGCAGGCCGCGAAGTGGGCCAGATAGCGGGTGATCTGGACGTTCCCGTTGTCCAGGTTGTTCATCCAGTTGAACACCGGACCATCCTCGATCGGCGCGACTGGTTGCGTGTCCGTGCACGCAACGAGCAACAGTGGGAGCAGTAGGAATCCTGGCCAGCGCATAGAACACCCCCTGAGAGGAGAATGAAGACTTCCCTCGTCGGCGGTCCACCGGGGCCGTCGGCGTCATCTATGGACTGCAACACTGCCGGTGGGTTGGGGAGGGGTCTCGTCGTCGGGCGGGCGTCACACTGCGGCGTCTGTCGGGCGGCGGGGCCACGAAGGCCACCGACGGGAATGATTCCGTTTGTGTCGTGGGTAGTACGACACGGGACCATCGCTGACAGGAGTCGCAGTAATGCCACAATTGGACCCCAACGGTCACGTATGCCCTTCAACCGCCTCGTGCGGGGGGCGTTGCGTGGTTCACTGATACCGAACGTGCGTCGTCTGGATTAGGACACTTTGTGGTGGAGTGCTGCGTCGTTCGGCCCGTGCTCGGGTGGCTCACCCGTCGAAACAACACCCCACCGGAAGCCCCGAACGCCGCGTGACGCTCGGGCTGAAGTGAAACCGCCCGGCGCGGGGCCGAGCGGTGTGGTAGGTCTACACAACCGATCTGGCCTGCTGACTCTACTCGGGCTCAGGAAGCGGCAGGTCCGAGTTCCAGATCACTCGGTGAAACAGCCAGGACCCGTCTGGCTGCTTCCGCAGTATCACGAGGGCCCTTCCCGTGGCCGTAATCGCCTCAGCCGCGCCTTCTAGGACAGAACTCATCGAGTAGCTGGTCCAAGCATAGGCCAAGTCCCCGCGACCGTCGATCTCAACGGTGTTCACTGTGAAGTCTAGGACTGTATCCACTTGTGCCAGTGCTGCCTGAATGGCCGCGCGACCTCGGATAGGGGCCCCGTTCGGGGGCAACCTCACGGCGTCTTCAGCGTGAAGAGCAGCGTCCGCAGCCCAGTCACTCGCCAGAGCGTTCTGCCTGTGTACCTCGAAGACGGTTCGGATTGCGGCCACATCGTCTTCAGACAATCGACTGACTTCCTGAACGGGCGGTTGGCAGGCTGTGCTCGCAAGTGCGAGCGCCAGCAGCACGAGCGATCTGTTTCGCACATTCATAACTGCCTCCTGATTTGTTGCTGACATAACGGGTGTAGTCCTCCTAGCGGCTTATCGCTGAGATTCACCGCCACTCGCTCTGGCGAGGCAGGGTCTTCAGACCATCGGCGGTTCGATGGATGTCGGTCATCCTCTGGCCACCAGCAGGTCCCTCTTGTGGCGGTGCCAGATGATCAGCACCACGACTCCCATGATCACGAACAGCGGCACCGCTATCAGCGCCAGGAAGGCGAACGTAAGAAGCACCGCGTGCACGCCGTGCCGGAGCATATCGAGGATTGCCTTGACCATGAGCACGAGATAGACAACCAGGGCTGCGATCAGCACAACCAGGATCGGAATCGTGACTGCCAGATTGTTCGTGATGGCGCTGAATACTCCGGACATGGTGACCCCCTGGTCAGCTAGTTCCCGTCGCAGACTCTTGGCAGAGGTGGTCCGATGGTCGCGCAGGCGGTGGTGGTGCGTCACCGAATCACTGGCGGTCACGCGGCGCGCGTCGCTCTAGCGGCGGGGCCGTTGAAGGGCCAACGCCAGGTCTGAATTCAACGGGCCACAATAGGGCGATTCCCCTGCAAGCCCAAGGACGGGAATTGTCCGGTTTGGATTGGGCGCAGCCGGTTGCCCCTCACTGCGAGCGCAAGAGATGCAGAAGTGCCACAACTGACGTGATCTGGTCCTGTATGCCTCGTCCGATGTGAGAGTCTTTCAGTTGCTGTTGATTGTTGTTAAGAGTTCCGCCCTACCGTCGCGCATCCCTCACTGGAGGACGCGATGGACTGGCCCACACCCCCGATCTGGCCTCACGACCTCGACGACATTCGCGAGTTATTGACCGACGAAGAGTGGCAGGAGCTGCTCAGGCGGCACTGGAGTCCGTGGCCGATGGAAGCAACACCGCCCGGCGCGGGGCCGGTCGGTTGAGACGACGAGTGCGACAGCTTCTATTTCAGGTAGATATGGCCGAAGAAATCGTTCTCGCAGTACTTGTCCCCGAAGTCGCTGACAACTGAGCCGACCTCGCGGATTTCGAGCCGGTACGCAGCTTGGCCCAACATCACGCCCAAGAAGAACGCCTGGTCAATCGGCGGGTCCTCGGTGAGCGTTAGGATCACGGTGCTACCCGCCTTGAACGTGAAGGTGAACTGCGAGTCCTGTGGGCCGAAGGGCGGGCAACTACCTACGGTGCCGATTGCGAATCCGTCCTGCATCCAAATGCCAAACGCGGTCACGGGTGTGGCGAACGCGATATTGATGTTCTCCGCACCACTCACGCCAAACTCATATCCGGGCAGAACCGGTGTGTACTGCTGCACGCCGTTGGCAAAGCCTAAGCCTGTAGCACTCTCCATGGTCACGCCATTCTCGCTGTAAGGGATGCCGTCTCCCGGCTTGAGGTTTGGATAGATGACCGTCAGCACTGCACCGCTCGCCGCAGTGAATTCCGCCTGGTCGTAGAACACCACCGGGCCGGGCGCGGTCGCAGTCGCCGTGAAGGTTCCATATACGAGCTTCTCGCCCCTGGAACTCACGGCGCGCGCCTCAAGCTGTTGCGGTCCCGGAGCGCCGAGCGTCCAGTACTCCTTCGCGATTCCCTGCGGGTCAGTCGTAGCGACACCCGCGAACACGGACCCGCCGCCCTCGACGACGCGGAAGTTCACGACCTGGTTCGGTTGGCCCGCACCCGATTTTGGGTTGACGACCTTCACGACCAACGGCTCGGGCAGCTCGGTGAACGGCGACCCCTCCTGGGCGTCACCTGACACGACGAGGAGCTGGAGATCAGCGGGATCGACTGTCGCCACGTCTTGGCAGGCTAAGGCAACAAGTGGGAACAGAGCGAGAGCCGGGAGCATTCGACGGAGGTGCATGGTCCCTCCTTGGAGCAAGTCCTCAGGGCGCGCAGAGGCGATTGAGGAAAACATGGCCACGGGACCGTATGGCGCAACGAAGTGACTTGGTCGGGATTACTTGGTGCAACCGAACGCCCCGAACGCCGCGTGACGCTCGGGCAGCGAGTCGGTCTGCTGACGCCTAGAACCTGACCGACACCCCTAGGGCAAACCGTCCGTCACGTTGCGGCGTGACACTCACGCGCAGTCGGTCGAGCGGGACTTCTTCCCAACGGTCACCGCTACTCGCAGCGCCGAACGCAGCCCCGAAGATCCCTCCGACAGCGCCGAACACGCCTGCAAAGAGCGCGGCGGAGGCTACCGGGGACTCGAGGCAGACGTACTCAGGTTCCCCAGAGCAGGTGACTGCACCGAGAACGCCTCCGAGGCTCCCCAACACGAGCATGCCGTATTTCGCACCACGGAGCATTCGCGCTCCGGTTGGGTCACGTCCCCGACTCACTTGCAGTCGCTCGATTCTGGCAAAAGGGATGTCGAGGGAATCGTCATATCCTCCTCGCAACACCACCAGAGCATCGTGCTCGACACGAATCAAGGTGTAGACCGCGCGGGGGAGCCGCCTCTCCTCCACCCGTACCCGCTGACCGGGCTGCAGTGGGTGCTCCTGGGCGATGGCGTCGGTGAGTGGCGCGAGGACGAGAATGGCGAGGAGAATGGCCGAGCGCATGGCTGCCTCCCAATGGGACGCGCCGAACGTATGCACCAACCGTCAAGGCAGCGTCAAGCAGAACGCCACCGACCGGCGCGGGGCCGGAACGCTCGTTGATACTCCGCAACCGAAAGCCCCGAACGCCGCGTGACGCTCGGGGCTGAAACACCACCGCCCGGCGCGGGGCCGGGCGGTGGAGCTGGTCTCATGTCTGGGCTGGGGTCTCAGCCCTCATCGTTGTCGCCCTGGTCGTCGTCATCATCATCGTCGTCATCAAGAACCAGTTTGGTCGCCATAACGCCAAGGATTCTGTGGACAACGCGCGTGAAGTGAACCGCGTCCCACCACAAGTAGTCATCCGGATTTGGCACGGGAGTCCCACCGAAGTTTTCAAAACACCCGTCACAAGCCTGATCGGTGACGTTCGTAAGACCGAAATGTTTGGGATGATCCACTAGCTCATCAATGAGCTCGCTCACCTCCAAGTGGAGTATCCTAATCCCGAGGTCGTCTTCCAACACCTCCAGCTCCTCTTCCAGCAGTTCGTTGAACGCTCGAGTCCAGGCGTTCGCGCCGTCGGCGTTGGGCGTACCGGCGAAGAACGGAGCGAGCCCAAGGCTGTGGAGATCTGGCACCAGGAAATGCCTGCCACCGGCAGCGGCCAAACTACGAATGTGCTCCGATATCTGCATGACAGCCGTCTCGGGCTCGCTACCTGACGCCCCGCCACTGAGCACATTCTGGAGCCCGTCGTTCGTCCCGGCCCATACCACGAGCAATTCGTCACCGGCGAGCGCGTCTTGCGAGAGAAACAGATCGATTTGTGCGCCGACGTTGGGAATGAAACCGGCGACGGTGCCGGAACCGGTCTCGGCGCCACCCCAGGCATAGCCGGTCCCACCGGCTAGGCTCGCCGTGACGGCCGGGACGCGGAGTCGGGCCGCGAGCTCTTCAAGCCAATTCGGGCCGTTGGTCCATCGGCCCTCGAAGTAGGGTGGGCCCGCAAGGAAGCCACCGGTTGCCAGGTGCAGGTTGCCGAGGTCTGAATGGCTGTCCCCGAAGGAGATGATTCGCGCGGGACGGGCTGCGTCGCTCGGCGCGTGCCTCCTGTGCAGGGCTACGGTTCCGTCCAGCGCCGTCGGCTGGTCGTGGCAGGCGGCCAGCAACAGTGGGACCAGAATGAAGCGTAGGTAGCGCATACCACACCTCCTGAGAAAGACGTAACGTCGACTTCCCCCGTGGGCTGGTGAAGCGGTTTCGTCGTCGGGCGGGCGTCAGACCTTGGCGTCGTCAGGCGGTGGGGCCGAAAGGACCACCGCCGGGAATGGCTGTCTTGGTGTGGTGTGAGGTCCACGCGCAACGTTACGGTGGCGCACTGATGCTAGCTAGGGCGGTTTGGGGGCATGAGGAGCCCCAGTTGGGACATTCGACGCGTGAACGGTAGGGAATACCGCTCCCGATTTGAGAGTCTTTCAGTCGCTGTTGAGGTGTTGTTGAGAGTTCCTGTGGCGACGTGATGACCTGTTGGGCGCGGGGCCGCTAGGCGCTGCAACTCTGCTTCGGTGCGGACGCGCCGGATGAGCGGTGGGAAGTGTGGCGCTGCCCGGCGTGTGGGTTCGTGGCGGTGTTCAGGACGTAGGCAGAACCGCACCGCGTGGGGCCTTCGCTGTCAGTGAGATGGACTATGGGTGTCCGACACCCATATAGACTCAGGGAGCAGAGACCCGCTAAATTTGGGTAGGAAAACAGAAGGCAGCAGCGTCCGACAACACTGCAGGGCCGCACCCCACAAGCCCGTCGACCTCGGTGGTCGATGGGTTTTGCATTTGGGGGTGCAGCGTGTCGAAGGGCAATCCACGAATCACAATCCGGTTACCGCCCGGTCAGCGTGCGATGCTGAAGGCCGAGGCAACGGCACGTCACTGCACCGTGAGCGATCTGCTCCGGCGGCTGGCGCACGAATTTCTGAAGAGGAGGGACAACCTATGAAACAATGGCATCCAACGGCGACGCGGGAACAGCGCGAGCGTGTCCACGATGAAGAAGCAAGCACGCGGCTGCGCACGATTGCCGAGGCAGCGAAGCAGCTGAAAGCCGCAGGACTCGATGCACCGCAGGTCCTGGCATTGCTTCGGGAGTCGTTCCCCGACTTGGCGAGCGCCCTCAGAGAATTACCGGCTGAGGCGCGGCCGGAAATCACCCAGACCTACAACGCCGTAACGAAGACCGAGCGCGACTACGAGTGCGACCTCGACTCGGAGGACGGCCGCGTGGCGCTCATCACCCAGACGGCACAGCGACTCGGCTATGCGGACACTCCCGCTCAGGCGTTCACCGAGTTCGTGGACGACCACCCCGATCTCTACGCCTGGGTGCAGTGTGCGCCAGCAGCCCGCGCTCGACCACGTCCCGACGTGCACAAGAGCGAACCGCGCACGGTGCGGAAGATCATGGAGACGAAGTTCGAGCAGATGGCGAAGCGGGAACAGCGCGAGGGCGAGAGCTACGAGTCAGCGTTTGCCCGACTGCTTACTGGGACGCGAGGCCGCGAGCTGTACGACGTGTACAGCCACCCCCGAGCGCACGAGGACCCCGTGACGTTTGTAAAGTTCGTGCAGCGTTGGGACCCGGCGTTCGCCAAGACAGCGACGCGCATCATCTACGGAGCCTAGGAGGAGTAGTGCCAGACACGATAGAACAGAAATGGGTGAAGCAGGCCGAGCGCAAACTCGCGCAGGCCCGAGAGAGCGAGCTGCACGCGAAAGCAGCCGAACTGAAGGAGGCAGAGGCGCAACGCCAGCGGGCGGCGAAGGAACACGCCGAGCGCGAAGCACAGCGTGAGCGAACCATCAGCACCGTCACCGAACGAGCTACCGTCATGGCGGCGGCCGAGGCGAAGGCGCACGAGGCTCTGGCGACGCTGATGGAGGCGTGCGAGTCGATCACCCGAGAGCGAGATGCCATCGCGCAACTCGTCACCGAGCTTGGGGCTGGGCAACAGGACGCGAACAGACTCAAAACCGCCCCAGACGAAATCGTTAGATGGATTCTGGGCGAACTGGCGCGACGGTTTTCGCGGGCAACCACTCGGCTCATCGGTCCCGATATCCGGCACGTTGGGCCACTGGCGAGCATCGGTGTCGTGATCAGCGTCCTCAAGCAGCTCGGGATTGCGACCGAGAAGCTCGCCACCGTTGCGGGGAGCGGCGCTCACACGGACTTCGTCGCTACGCAGTCATTTCGGTGTGCGGGCCGGGATGTGCAACCAGGCGATGTGGTGGACAACGTCGGCGGCACGAAGATGGCGACGCTGGTGCGCACGGGCCTGGTCGTGGAACGCCCCCGGAAGCGTGAGCAGTAGCGGCTTACGGGCACGGTTCGCGGTGGCGTTACCACCTCCGACGCCCCGCGAGGTAACGGTGGGGAGTGGCCGCCGCCGTGCCCTCGGTTTCTCTTTGGTCGGGTTCTCTCGGGCTGGTCCCCTGAGGGACGAAAGCGCGTCGTCTCCTCTACAGCACGCGGCCCGACTACCTCACCTATCGCCGCTTCCGTTTCGCTTTCTTACGCGGCGTGGCTAGCCCGTGGCGATATCGCCACTGCGCATGAGCCCGAGCAGCGTACCTGCACTCCTCTTTCCGGCACCAAGACAACTCATTGGCTCGCGGCCTTCTTGACGGGGCAAACAGGCCACCACAGTTCGCGCACCGCACGGCCGTGAGATTGCCCTCAGGAGTGAACATCACCCTGAGGGCAAGTTGACGTACCACTTCTCCCAAGACGTTGTGCCGTCCCGTTGATATGAGCCCCAACTCCGGACTCTGGCCCCTCCATCTGAACCTGACCTCCACCTTCATTTCTTGAAGGAGGATGTCAACGACACGCCCGAGAAGGAAGCGCCTGGGATACGCGACACGGGAACCTGACCGCCGCCGGGAGACGAGCAGTTCAAGGGGCACACGGAGCGCATCCGCCCAGTCCTGACTGACCCGGTCGTGCCCCTGTCTCTGGCCCTTGCTGCTGCGGTGTAGGTATCTGGCCACCCGTAGCACGCCCGCGACCTGGCGGGCTCGTTCACGCCACAGTTCCAACGGCTCAAGCTGCGAGTACGGTCCCTCGGAGAGCCCGAGCCTCAGCCGGTCCTGCAAAGGGACGATGGCCGAGGACGGGGCAAACTCAGCCAGAGAAGCGTGCTTGGGACAGGCGTGAGCGGGCGTGGATACTGGCCTCCCAGGGACATATCCCGTCTGCTCGGTGCGCCAACACGCACACAAGCCGAGCGCCCCGTACTTTTCTGCGAAGGCCACGATGGACTTGTCATCCCCATCGGCCAGTCGCACAAACGCGTTTAGCGCCCCGCGTGTGGGCAGGACGGGCCAGTCCCAGTCCTTCCGCTTCACATTCTTGAGGTTGTCAGCCCACTCCAACGTTGCTTCGTACCACTCCAACGCGGGCTTCCCCCGCCACCGTTCCGGTTCGGCATCCCCAAGGACCCTGAGCCTTGCCTTGACCTGGAACTGCCGAGCCCCCTGAAGCAGTACCGCACGCTCCGCTTCCTCCCACAAAGCGCCCCCCTATCGTGATACTCAAACGTGATATCTGCGTGTGTACAGGAAGTGTACCCTCAATACGTACACTCGAACAAGGGAGGCTCCGTTGTCATCCACGACCCGCCATAGCGACCCGCTCCTTGTACTGTCCGTCCGCGTACCGGATTCCCTCTTCGAGCGGCTGGCGCGCATGGCCCAAACCGAGGGCCGCAGTCTGAGTGCCCTCGTGCGGGGAATCCTCGTCAGTGCGCTGATGCGGGAGGATTCAGATGACTGAAACCGCAGCGCAACTCGCCCGCCGGGCGCTTGAGACCCGTGCCCGGGCCTTGGCCGCGTCCGAGGGTTGTTCGACGGGTGCGGGTCTCGACTGGGTGAGCAGCCGTACCTCCGAGGGCCGCTGGCTGCTCTCCATCGCACTGGACGACCGCGCCCAGCGGCCGGTTCGCATCTACCTGCGCGTCCTGCGTCAAGCCGAGGAGTGGGAGGCCTGGGCCGCCGCGATGCGGTTGCTGAGGGGGGCGAAGTGAGCCCCCTCGAGACGCCGGGGACGGTGCACGTCTTCACGGGCGAGCCGAAGGGCACGGTGCAACGACAGCTTCGGCGGTCGTTCCGTGCGCGTGGGGCTCGGGTGCGGGTCCACCAGGCCCGGCCCCATCTCCCGCAGCGGCGTAGTCAACTCCCCGACCTCCGAAGCGGGGACTTGGTGGTGCTCGACGTGCGATTCGTCACGCACGCCTTCACGCACGCACTCCGGCATCTCGCGGCCAACGCCGGAGCAGGGTTCGTGGCACTCCGTGGTTCCACGGGCCTGGCCAAGCTCACGGAGTCGGTGCTGGGGGGTGAATTGTGACTGCGCCTCTGCACCTCGTGCGAGACGATAACCCGACGTTCGCCGACCGCATCGTGAGCGGACTCAGCTCCGCTGAGGGCCTCATCTGGGAGGTTCGGGATCCCATTGAGCGGTGGGAGAAGTCGAAAGAGAAGGGCTCGACTGAATACCAGCTCGTCATCACCGACCCGGGCGTCGATGACAAGCGGTTGCTCGTCGTCGAGAACGAGTTTGCCAGCCCGCTCAAGGCGATTGAGCGCCAGGGCAACAAGTTGTCCCCCGTAGTCCGGGAGGCCTACGACGGACGACCGCTCCGCACCTTGGTCAAGCACGACCAGGCTAAATGCGGGCAGCCGCACATCTCCATCATCGGCCATATCACCGAGGAGGAGTTACGGCGGCTTCTGACGCAGACCGAGGCCGCAAACGGATTCCTGAACCGGTTCCTCCTTTTGAGCGTCCGACAGTCGAAGCGCCTGCCCCACGGTGGCACACTCTCAGACGAGCAGTTCGACTTGATGGCCCGAGCAACCGCTCAGGCACTCACGTTCGCTCAGGGTGTCGCAGAGATGGGACGTGACGGTCCCGCCAATGACCTGTGGGAGGTATGCTATGAGCGCCTTACTGCCGAGCGCCCGGGTCTCCTAGGCGCGGCGACCTCGCGGGCCGAAGCACACGCGCTCCGCCTGTCGATGCTGTTCGCGCTCCTCGACCACTCCACGGTCATCAAGGCCGACCACGTCCTCGCCGGGGTCAAGGTCTGGCAGTACGCCGACCGCTCCGCACATCACTTGTTCCGCACGGCGACCGGTGACCGGCGCGCCGATGAGGTAGGTCGGGAACTCGTGGCTGTCCCGGGGGGACTGACCAAGACTCAGGTCCGGGACATCCTCGGGCGCAACCGGCCCACCGAAACTGTCATCGACTTACTGGTGCAGAATGGCCTCGCGCACATCGTGGCCGAGTGCACCGAGGGTCGCCCGGCGCAGCGGGTCCTCCCGACCGAGACCCTTATGTCGTCAATGTCGTATGACGATTGGCCCGACCCACCGCAGCAGACCGCCTACTATGGCCTGGCCGGGGAGATTGTGCGCGAGATTGAGCCGCACACGGAGTCCGATCCCGTCGCCATCCTGGTGCAGTACTTGGTGGCGTTCGGCACGGCGGTCGGCCGGGGGCCATATGTCCGGGTCGAGTCAGACCGGCATTACACAAACGAATTTGCCCTGCTCGTCGGCAAGACCTCTCGGTCCAGGAAGGGGACGAGTTGGGGTCACGTCCGGCGCATCATCACCTTGGCGACCGGGGGGCAGCCGTGACGTTCGAGGAACTGGCCGCCGAGATGGCCGAGCTGACGGCGGCACTCAAGCGGGTCGAGGGCAAACTGGACCGACCCGAACTCGACGAGTGGCTGACGCCCGAGGAGTACGAAGAGTTGACCCACATCAGCACGCGGTGGCTGTACGACAACGCCGACACGCTGCCCTTCGTGCGCCGGGTCAACCGCAAGGTTCTGCGGGTCTCGAAGAAGGGCCTCATCCGGTGGATGGAGACGCGGGGGCGATAGACAGTTGCTCTCAAGACGTATGGGTGATACCTTTCGTGTTACCGTTATCGATGGGAACGGAGACCGATGGCACCCAAGAAACTGCGCCCACCACGCCGGAACCGGGGGTGTCTCGTCTGTGGGAAGCGGTTCACCCCGAAGCGCAAGGACGCTCGGTACTGCTCACCGGCATGCAAACAGAAGGCGTGGCGGTGGGCCAAAGAACGGAGGGAGGCCGCCGATGAGTGAGACGAAGGAACGCGCCCCGAACGGTGAGGGTCACCTGTTTCAGCGGGGGAACGTCTGGTGGATGCAAGTGCGCCACCATGGGAAACGGCTTCGCCGCTCCACGGGGCAGACGAGCAAGGCGAAGGCGAAGAGGGAACTCCGCCGTGTCCTCGGACAACTCGAGGCCGGGCGGTTCGTGCCGAACGCTGACAAGGTCACGTTCGATGATCTCGTGACCATATTCGAGCAGGACTACCGGCTGAACGAACGTCGCTCCCTGCATCGGGCGCAGCGGTGCGTCGCACATCTCCGCACCGTGTTTGGATTCGACCGCGCCATCGCCATCACCGCCGACCGGATCGCCGCCTATGCCGGTCAGCGGAAAGATGACGGTGCAGCCACGGCGACCATCGCCAACGAACTCAGTACTCTCAAGCGGATGTTCAGTCTCGCCATTCGCTTGGGCCGACTGACCCACAAGCCGACCTTCCCGGCGCTGCACGTTCGCAACGCCCGGAAGGGGTACTTCGAGCGTGGCGAACTCGTCGCCCTACTCCCTAAGCTGCCCGCGTACATGGTCAACCTGACGGAGTTTGGCTATCTGACGGGCTGGCGGATGCGTTCCGAGCTGATCGGGAAGAAGGAGTGGACCACTGACCTTCTCCCAGTCCTATGGCGCAACGTGGACTTCAACGCCGGGATTGTGCGGCTGGAGGTTGGTGAGACGAAGAACGAAGAGGGTCGTACCTTCCCGTTCGCGGTACTCCCGCCCCTCCAGGACTGCTTGGTCCGGCAACGGGCCTACACTCGTGAATGGGAGAAACGTCGTGGCATCGTAATCCCGTGGGTGTTCCACCGTGACGGGATACAAATGCGGGACTTCCCCTATGCCGCATGGCGTGGAGCCTGTGAGCGGGCAGGACTGAACGGGAAGATTGGACACGACTTCCGCCGCACCGCCGTCCGCAACCTTGTCCGGGCGGGCGTTCCCGAGAAGGTGGCGATGCAGCTCACCGGGCATAAGACCCGCTCGGTGTTCGACCGCTACGACATCGTGAACGAGGCTGACCTTCGGGCTGGCGCGGAGAAACTGGCCGCGTACCACGCCACACAGTCAGTGAACCGCCAAGTACTTCCGATGCGCCAGGTCAGCGGGGGAACTCAGTGAGAATGGCCACACTTTGGCCACAATCGAGCCTCACGGCCCCAACCGAGGAAACCGTAACTCTATGCCCGGGGCGGGAGTCGAACCCGCACGGGGTTTGCACCCCAAGGGATTTTAAGTCCCTTGCGTCTGCCCATTCCGCCACCCGGGCCTGAACTGAAGATACCGGCCCGGATCAGCGGTGGTGAGGGCCGAGACGCACGCCTCGAGTGACGCAGGGCCGCAATCCTAGGGACGCGCGCGCAGCAACGGCCAGAGACTCGTGTAATCGTCCGTCCACAACCGGGGCGCCGGATGCGCCGCACCGGTACGGCGTTCGACGTCGGCCACCGCGGCCGCACGCGCCACCACGCCGTCGGCAAAGAACGGGTTGCCCGGATCCCCGAGCACCACCCACGTCGCGTTGCGTGTCCCTTTGGCGAGGCTTCCGGACGAGCGAATCTCCGCCACACGAAGGCCGAACCGGATGGCCAGCGCATCCATCACCGGACGGAAGTCGAGCAAGCGGTTGGAAATGTGAACCGCAAGCAACCCACCCTCCCGGAGGTGCTCCCGGTAGACGGCGACGCACTCCATGGTCAGCAGATGCACGGGGATCGCATCGCCGAGGAACGCGTCGACAGCCAGGACATCGAACCGCTGGACGTCGCCCCGAGCCAACTCGTCCTCCAGCCGGAGACGCGCGTCGCCCAGCACGACCTCCACCTCGGCCCTGGTGTCTTCGAGGTACGCGAAGTACTGCCGCGCGACGCGCACCACGGCCGGATCTATCTCGTAAAAGCGGAGCACGTCGCCGGGCCGGCCGTACGCAGCGAGCGTCCCGACCCCGAGCCCCACCACACCGACCCGCAACGAGGACGCTGCGGAGTCCGGCGACAGGCGACGCGCGTGCCGGGTGAGCGCCAGGCCAATCCCGCTCTCCGGTCCATAATACGTGGTCGGCAGACGCCGCAGCTCCGCGCTCGTATACTGGATGCCATGCTGCGTGAGCCCGTGAGTGAGCAGGCGGAACCGCCCGAGGATCCGCTCCTCAGCCTCCCGCACTCGGAGCACACCGTAGAAGTTTCGCTCCGTGTGAATCGAGGCACTCTGGAAGTCGGCCATGAGGAGCAGTACCGCCGCCGTTAGTCCGAGCACGCCCAAGTAGAGCCCGTATTGGTACCACACCGGCGACCGGTCCCGGCGGCTGCGCCGCCAGTCCAAAACGAGGGTCACCGCGAACACGCCAGCGCACCCGATGGCGAGCAGGCTGAACGTCCCACCGCCCCGCCAAAATGCGACGAGTCCGGTCCGTGTTGCACCCAGAAGAGCAAGGCCGAGCGCACCAGCCACCAGGGCATAGGACCGCAACAGGTCCTTGACGGTTGGCGATGGCCGGTCGGGAGCGGAGGCCGGCGCGAACAGCGCCAGCAGGACACAGAGAACCAGCGTGATGGGAAACTCCCAGAAACCGCGAAAGACCGCCGGCGCCACCAATGCAACTCCGACGCCGCCTAGGGCACCCCCGACCGCGACCGCGAGGTAGAACGTCGTCAGCCACCGCGGCGCGGGCTTGGCACGCACCAACTCCCCGTGGCACACCATGCAGGTGGCGAACAGCGTG
>Ga0224512_10001581_pt1 | contig 21700 bp, 19 predicted proteins | sample SF_May12_sed_USG_4_FD_169103 | JGI IMG/M metagenome (GOLD analysis project Ga0224512, IMG submission 169103) | Sediment microbial communities from San Francisco Bay, California, United States - SF_May12_sed_USGS_13 | ecosystem: Environmental > Aquatic > Marine > Sediment | place: USA... | reverse complement strand
GAGCCGCGCGAGCACTGTGGCCCCGTGCTTGCGCGTCGCGGCGTCCTTGCCCGCGAGCCCCTCGGCCAGACGCGCGTTCAGGTCGTCCGGAAGCCGGCGCCCGCGCGCCGCCTCCCACGCCGAGGCTCGGTCCGGATGGGCGTCGCGCCAGCGGGCAAGCGCCGTGTCGGCCTCGGCCCGCTCAACGCGCTTGGCGGCGGCGCGCTCGGCGAAGTAGGCGCTGACGTCGTCGGGGATCCAGAACTCGGGCTGGAGCGGCCATCCGACCGCCTCCTTGGTGAGCTTCACCTCCTCGGCGCCGAGCTTCTCGCCGTGGGCCTTGCTCGTGCCCGCCTTGTTGGGGCTTCCGAGACCGATCGTCGTCCGCATGATGACGAGCGACGGTCGCTCGACCTCGTCGCGCGCCGCGGCCAGGGCCGCGCTCAGGCCCTCGTGATTCTCGCCATCGAGGCGCTGGACGTGCCACCGCTGCGCCTCGAAGCGCTTCGCCACGTCCTCGCTGAAGCTGATCGACGTGGGGCCGTCGATCGTGATGCGGTTGTCGTCGTAGAGGTAGATCAGGTTGCCGAGTCCGAGGTGCCCGGCCAGCGAACCGGCCTCGGCGGAGACCCCCTCCATCAGATCCCCGTCGCTCACGATCCCGTACACGTGGTGATGTCCCGGTCCCTCGCCGCCCACACCGAAGCGGGCGCGGGTCAGGCGGCCCGCCAGCGCCATGCCCACGCCGTGGGCGAAGCCCTGGCCCAGCGGCCCGGTGGTGAGCTCGACGCCCGGTGTGTCGCCGTACTCGGGGTGGCCGGGCGTGAGTGCGTCGAGCTGCCGGAAGCGCATGATCTCGTCGAGGGAGAGATCGAAGCCGAAGAGGTGCAGCAGCGCGTAGAGCAGCATCGAGGCGTGGCCGTTCGACAGTACGAAGCGGTCGCGCAGCGGCCAGTCCGGATCGGAGGGATCGAAACGCAGGTGCCGGTCCCATAGCTCGAACGCCGGCCGCGCGAGACCCATCGGAGCGCCGGGGTGTCCCGAGCTGGCGCGCTCCACGGCGTCGACGGCCAGGAACCGGATCGTGTTCTCGATGCGCTCGCGCAGGTCGGGGCTGGGGGGGGTCATCCTGTCTCCGACGGAGGTAGCGGGGATCGGGGGCCGTCCCAACGATACAACGATTCGCCGACGCCGGGAACGGTGGCGAGGAAGCGGGACGGGGTGGTGGGTTTCGAACCCACCGACAGAACGAAGACCTCGGGTCCGGTCCATCCGTGAGCGAGCCGACGCCTCCGCCCCTTCCTCACCAGGCCGGTCGCGCCTTGCGATGCGCCCGCGCAAAAGCCCCCTTGCCGCGCTTCGCCCGTGCGGCTACCTGGGGGCTGGCGTTTCCCGGTGCGAGGCCGGGGGGCGCCTCCAATCGAACGAGAATCGAGGTGATCGATGGTGGACAAGCAACGGGTCGGCAGTTGGGTGCTCGTAGTTCTGATCGGCGCGGTCCTTTGCGCTCCGCTCGGATGCATCGGTGCCCAGGGTCCGACCTTCGGCCTCTGGTCGGACGTGAAGGGCCCGATCCAGGGCGGCAGCGGCAGCGGGTCGAAGACGGGCGAGGCCTGCTCCCAGCACTGGTTCGGCGTCGTCGCCCTGGGCGACGCGAGCATCGCGACCGCGGCGAAGAACGGCGGCATCAAGCGCGTCGATTCGGCCGACTACTACATGACGAACCGGATCGTCATGGGCACGTTCTGTACGGTCGTGCGCGGTTCGTGAACCCGGATTCTGCCGGGGGCGGGAGGCCCGCGAGCACGGTCCTCTCGCCCCGGCGCCGCTGGGCGCTGGCGGCGAGCCCCTTCCCTCAACCCATGAAGAAGGCGTTGAGCTTGTTGCCATCGGGGTCGCGGAAATACCCGGCATAGAAGTTGTCGCCACGCGGACCCGGCGCACCCTCATCCTTGGCCCCGAGCTCGATCGCCTTCCTGTAAAGCGCGTCTACTTTGTCACGACTCTCCATCGCGAGCGCAACCATCACGCCATTACCGACGGTGGCAGCATTCCCATCGAAGGGCTTGATCACTGACAGGGCTGGTGCCTGAGGGGAAGTGTTCCAAGCGATGAACGTTTCAGTCTCCATGAAGCGTTTGGCGCCGATCTCTGCAAGAAGCGGGTCGTAGAATCGCGCCGCGCGTTCGATATCGTTTGTCCCGAGTGTGATGTATCCGATCATGCTTTCTCCCAGGTTTCGTGACACCTGACGAACTGGGCGTTCAGTGGCCGGAGCCGCCGCCAGCGCCCGCTCGAAGCGCCTGAGTTTCAATTCCCAATTCTATCAGAAGCCGCTCGGCGGGTGCGGTGACCCGCTCGGCGGCGGCGCCTCGTCAGGCGGTTTTGCAGCGCTTCGCTGAGCCCCAAAGCCGCCAGGAGACGAGCGCAAGCCGCGGAAATGGCAGGCCAAGGAGAGCGCGCTGAAACAGCCCGCTTCCGTTTCGTTCTGGCAGGGACCCGCCGATCGCGATGAGCGCGCAGAAGCTCAGGACCGAAGTAGCAATGGGGTAGGAGACCATCGAACGGCGCTGCTCGAGTTGACGGAACCGAAAGGCGAGCATGAGAGGGCCAACGCCAGCGCGGGGTCGGCGAACACGGACACGCACAAGGACCCCGGATCCCCGGTCCATGGCGACCGAAAGAGGGCAAGCAACGCCAGAGACGAGAGAAAGACGAGGAGAGCAGGCGCTCACCAACGCGATCATCACCGGCAAGCTCTGGATCCGCGCCAATCAGGAGTTTGAGACCATGTTCAAGCTCGACCGGCCTCCGAGGTCGACCCTGCGAGACGTCGAGTAGCGACCCTCCCCGGACCCCGGCCGAGGCGCTAGCTTGTGCGAGAGGAGAGGGTCATGCAGCGAATCGGGATCGTCGGCTGCGGCCTGATGGGATCGGGCGTCGCCGAGGTCTGCGCGCGCGCGGGCCGAGACGTCGTCGTCTGCGAAAGTGACGATGCGGCGCTCGCGCAGGGCCGCGTGCGGATCGAGCGCTCGCTCGAACGCGCCGCGAAGTCCGGCAAGATCTCGGCAGCGGACCGAGAGTCGACGTTCGCGCGCATCCGCTTCGCGACCGATCTCGAAGAGTTCGCGGACCGGGAGCTGCTGATCGAGGCGGTCTACGAGAACGAGGCGGCCAAGATCGCCGTGTTCGAGCAGCTCGACGAGCTGGTGCACGACCCGCATGCCATCTTCACCTCGAACACGTCCTCGATCCCGATCATGAAGCTCGCCGTCGCGACGGGACGCCCGGCGCAGGTCTGCGGCCTGCACTTCTTCAACCCGGTGCCGGTGCTCGATCTCGTGGAGCTGGTCCCGTCGCTGCTCACCAGCGACGAGACCGCCGAGCGCGTCGAGAAGTTCGCCGCGGAGGTCCTCGGGAAGCACGTGATCCGCTCGAAGGACCGGGCCGGCTTCATCGTGAACGCACTGCTGATTCCCTACATCCTCTCCGCCGTCCGGATGGCCGAGTCCGGGTTCGCTTTGCCCGAGGACATCGACGCCGGCATGGTGAGGGGCTGCAACCACCCGATGGGTCCGCTGGCGCTGGCCGATCTGATCGGTCTCGACACGACGATGGCCGTCGCGGAGTCGCTCTACAAGGAGTTCAAGGAGCCGCTTTACGCTCCCCCGCCCCTGCTTTCACGCATGGTCGAAGCGGGACTTCTCGGACGCAAGACCGGACACGGGTTCTTCGAGTATCCGCCCCGCTGAGGTGGATCGTGCGCTCTCCCCCGGGGCCGGCGACACATCGATCCGGGAGCGTTGGTCGATTCCCAATCAATGAGGAGTTCCTGGCATGGCCGGTGCGATGAAGGATGTGCGTGAAGTCATTCTCTCGGGAAGGGCCAGCGGGGCGGATTTTTCCGCACTGCCGCTGCCGGAATCGATGAGGGCGGTCACCACCCACAAGGACGAGGAGGGACTGTTCGAAGGGCTCGAATCCCGCGAGAAGGACCCGCGGCGCAGCCTGCACCTCGAGGACGTGGCGGTCCCGGAGGTGGGTCCCAACGAAGCCCTGGTCGCCGTGATGGCGAGCAGCATCAATTTCAACACGGTCTGGAGTGCGATCTTCGAGCCGATATCCACCTTCCGGTTCCTGGAGCGCGCCGCGAAGCGGAGTCCCTGGGATCAGCGCCACGACCTGCCCTACCACATCCTGGGCAGCGACGCCGCCGGAGTGATCCTGCGAACGGGACCGGGCGTGACCGTGTTCAAGCCCGGCGACGAGGTCACCGTTCACTGCAACTACGTGGACCTGCAGGCGCCCGAAGGGCACGACGACTCCATGCTCGATCCCGACCAGCGGATCTGGGGATTCGAGACCAATTTTGGCGGCCTGGCCGAGGTCGCCCTGGTGCGCGCGAACCAGCTCATGCCCAAGCCCACGCACCTGAGCTGGGAAGAGGCGGCCTCCATGCCCCTGGTGAACTCGACCGCCTACCGCATGCTGGTCAGTCACAATGGCAGCCCGGTCAAACAAGGCGACATCGTCCTCATCTGGGGAGCGGTCGGTGGACTCGGAGGATTCGCCCTGCAGTACGTGCTGAACGCCGGCGCGTTCCCGATCTGCGTGGTCTCTTCCGAAGAGAAGGCCAGGCTCTGCGAGACCATCGGGGCGCGGTGGGTGATCGACCGCTCCGCCGAGGGATATCGTTTCTGGAACGCGGACGGGTCGCAAGACGTCCGCGAGATGCGGCGCTTCGGCAAGAAGATCCGCGAGCTCACCGGCGGCGAGGATCCCGACGTGGTGTTCGAACACCCGGGGCGGCAAACCTTCGCCGCCAGTGTCTTCGTCGCCCGGCCCGGCGGCCAGATCATCACCTGCGCCTCCACCTCGGGATACAACCACGAGTACGACAACCGCTACCTGTGGATGAACAAGAAGCGCATCATCGGGTCCCACTTCGCCAACTACCGGGAGGCCTGGGAGGCCAATCGCCTGGTCTGCAAGCGGGCCATCCACCCGCTGCTCTCGGAGACCTATCCCCTGGCGGAGACCGGCGAGGCGGCCTTCCAGGTGCACCACAACCGGCAGATCGGCAAGATCGGCGTGCTGTGCCTGGCGCCGGAGGAAGGGCTCGGGGTGCGCGACGAGGAGGGGCGCGCCCGCCACATCGGGCAGATCAATCTGTATCGCAACGCCGCAAAGGGAGAATTCCGCCTGGTGAAGACCGAGCCGTAACGGGGGCGGGAGTTCCGAATCGCGACGTCGCCCCGGAGAGTCGCCACGGCGACACAGCCTGGGGCAAAGGGCCACGAATCCGCGCTGCCGCGCTGCCACGGGCGGGCGTCGAGCGCGGAAGCGCGGGCGAGCCCTTCCGGGTGGATCCCAGATCTGGTACCAGATAGAGGTCGATTCCTTCCACCACGCGCGCCCGAAGCCGCGAGCCCGTGAGGCCGCGGGAGGGCGTTCCCGATGACCACAGCGCTCACGATCCTGAACGAGGAAGAGGAGCTCTTCCGGCAGGCGATCCGCGAGTTCGCGGAGCGCGAAATCGGCCCGCTGGTCGAGAAGATGGACCGGCAGGGGCACTACGAACCCGAGATCATCCCGATGCTCTTCGACCTGGGCGTCATGGGCATCGAGATTCCGGAGACGCACGGCGGCGCGGGCGCAAGCTTCTTCATGTCGATTCTCGCGATCGAGGAGCTCTCGCGCGTGGACGCCTCGGTCGCGGTGCTTGCCGACGTGCAGAACACGCTGGTGGCCAACGCGATCCTGCGCTGGGCGAGCCAGGATCTCCAGGATCGACTGCTGCCCCGGCTGGCGGGCGGAAGCGTCGGCGCCTATGCCCTGACCGAGCAGAACTCGGGAAGCGATGCCTTCGCCCTCCAGACGCGCGCGGTGGAGAACGGCAAGGACTTCATCCTCACGGGCCGCAAGCTCTGGATCACCAACGCCGCCGAGGCCGAGATCTTCCTGATCATGGCCAACGCGAAACCCGACGCGGGCTACCGCGGAATCACCTGCTTCATCGTCGAGCGGGGCTTCGAGGGATTCGACGTGGGCAAGAAGGAGGACAAGCTGGGAATCCGCGCCAGCTCGACCTGCGAGCTGATTCTCGAGGAAGTCAGCGTCCCCAGGGCCAACGTGGTGGGCGAGGTCGGCAAGGGCTACAAGATCGCGATCGAGACGCTGAACGAAGGCCGGATCGGAATCGGGGCACAGATGGTGGGGGTCGCGCAGGGCGCGCTGGAGGACTCCCTGGGCTACACCGCTGAGAGAAAGCAGTTCGGCCAGCGGATCGGCGAGTTCCAGTCCGTGCAGTTCGAGCTGGCCCAGATGGCGACCGAGATCGAGGCGGCGCGCCTGATGACCTACAACGCCGCGCGACTCAAGGACGCGAGAATGCCCTTCCTCACTCAGGCGGCGATGACGAAGCTCTTCAGCTCCCAGGTGGCAGAGCGGGTCACCTCGCTCGCCATCGAGCTCTTCGGGGGCGTGGGCTTCAGCCGGGAATACCCCGTGGAGAAGCGCTATCGCGACGCCAAGATCGGAAAGATCTACGAGGGCACCAGCCACATGCAGCTGCAGACGATCGCCCGGCAGATCCAGCGCAGCTGAGGGTGCACGGCGGCCGTACCCTTCGTAGTGGTAGAATCCGCCGGCTCAGAGCCTCCACGCAACGAATCAACCCGCGTCCCCGAACGCGTCCCCCTCCGCGCGTACTCGTATGCTCGCGCTAGAGGCGCTCGGCGCCGAACAAGCTCAAGACGTCGTTGCAGCCGTCCTCGATCATCGATGCTCGCGCGTCGCGCAGGAGCTTCTCGATCGGGTACTCCCGGCTGAGGCCGTTGCCCCCGAAGATCTGCAACGCGCCGCTCGCAACCTCGAAAGCCGTGCTCGTCGAAGTCACCTTCGAAGCGATCGCGTAATGCACCTGAGGCGAGCCGCTCAACGTGTTGTACAGCACCACCCGCCGGTTGAGCGAGCGCGCCGCCTCCAGCTTGCGGAACATCTCGAACAGCCGCGCCTTGACGCTCTGGTGCTCGAAGATCGGCACACCTCCCTGGACGCGCTCCTTCGCGTACTGGACCGCGAGCTCCAGCGCCGCCCGCCCGACTCCGACGAAGGTCGACCCCATCCCTCCGTTCGCCTGGCACAGCACCACGTCGGCCCCCAGCGACCAGAGCTCCGGCCCCATGACCATGTAGTCGGCCGGGATCCGCACGTCGTCGAAGAAGAGCTCGCCCTGATTGAGGGCACGCTGTCCGATCTTGTCCAGCGGCTTTCCCTTCGACACCCCGGGCGCGTCGAGCGGCACCAGGAATCCGCCGATTCCGTGTGGGCCGTCCCCGAGGTCGACGGAACAGAAGAGAGCCGCAGCATGCGCGATGGTCCCGTTCGAGACCCACGCCGACTTCTGCCCGCTGACGACGAAGGCATCACCGTCCTTGCGTGCGACGCAGTTCGGCCGCCGGTACTGCTTCTCGCCCATCTTCTCGCCGAACAGGATCAGGTCGCTGCCGTGGTCCGGCTCGGTCGCCGCCCAGCAGCCGATGCTTTCCGGGCTCCCGAAACGTTCGATCAGCTCCGGCTTCCCCGACATCTGCGCCATCATGCGGGGGAATCCACCGGCCCCCAGGCTGATGGCGAGCCCGGCATCGCCCCAGCCGAACTCCTCGCTGACGATGCAGCGCAAGCGGGCTTGCTGCAGGGGTGTCAGCCCCGACCCGGGGTCGGTGAGCGAGTCGAGGCCCAGCTCGCGGACCTTTCCGAAGACCTCCCACAGGATCGAGTCGGGGGCAATCACATCCGCCGGGTCGGCGAGGTGGTCGAGCTGCGTGCCCGCCGGCCGCATGACCTCCTCCGCAAACTTGTGAACGCCGTCGCGAAGGACCCGCTCCTCATCCGAGAGGTCGAACTCGAGATCGATCATCGCCATCACATCGTCCCCCTGTGCGTCATGGACGCGCCCCCGCTAGAAGTCGGGAAGGTCGAGTGCCTTCTGCAGGTAGTGGAGCTCCGCTTCCCGCTCGGGAAGCGGAGCGGGCTCCTGAAGCAGCCTCGCCTGCTTCAGCTCCTCGATGACCTTCTCGTCGCACGGAAAGGGATTGCCGTACTCGTTGAGGTGGAAGATTCCTTCGAACGGCAATCGGGGGCGCTGTCCCCCCGCCTCCCTGGACTCGGCCGGATATCCGACGCACATCAGCAGCAGCACCTTGGCCGTGTCCGGGAGACGCATGTTCTTCTTGATGACTTCCTCGTTGGGAGTGCTGAGGCACGCGGTGCCCAGTCCCTGATCGATCGCGACGAGCGTGGCCTGGGCGATCCCCTGTCCGCAGTCGATCTCGGTGAGACCAGAGGCCTTGATGTGGGGCATGACCTTTTGGAAGAAGGGAATGAGGAAGCTGTCGAGGGTATCAAGCGCCTTTTCCCGATCGACGCCCAGGACCCGGGCGTTCACCAGCTCCTTGAGCCGGTCGCCCTGGTCGTCGAGCGCGGCGTAGTCGAGGTACCAGACGATCACGACGGGCGCCCGATCGATCTGGAACCCCGCAACCGGCGCGGACAGGGACGCGAGCACGTCTTCGCGGGCGGTCGCCCGATCGACGACCACGGCGCGCAGGGCTTGCACGTTGCCCCAGAACGAGGCGCGACGCGCCGCCTCCAGCATCTTCTGGATCTTCGCCAGCTCCACCCCCTTGTGCGGCAGGAGAAAGCGATACGTTCGCCGGGTTCCGATCGCCTCCTGCACTTCCACGGCGTCCTCCTAGGCCCGGTGAGCCTCGCGGTCCCAGGTTTTCGGACCTACACCCCGCCGTTTGAGATCGGTCTTCTGGACGCGGTGGGTCTCCGTCTTGGGCAAGGCTTCGCGGAACTCGAAGTACCGGGGAACCATGAACTTCGCCATCCGCTCCTGGCAGTGGCGAGCGAGCTCCTCGGGAGCGATCTCTTCCCCCTCTTTCAGGACCACGACCGCCATCACGTCGTCCTCGCCCAGCTCGGAGGGCACGCCGAACACCGCAGACTCGAGGACGGCCCGGTGCCTGTTGATCTCGCGCTCGACCTCCCAGGACGAGATGTTCTCACCGCGCCGGCGCAGAGAATCCGTCTTGCGGTCTACGAAGTAGAGGTTGCCCTGCTCGTCGGCGTAGACGAGGTCGCCCGTGTGAAGCCAGCCATCGCGAATCTTGGCGTTGCTCGCCTCTTCGTTCTTGTAGTACTCGGGCCTTCGACGTGCGACATCCTCCACCTCGAAGAGGAGCTCGCCCGGCTCACCCTGCGGCACCTCCTTGCCATCGTCATCCACGATACGGATCGGGGTGTTGGGTTTTCCGATCGAGCCCTTCGGTGCGTTGCCGAAGTTGATCACGGCAAAGCCGCCGCCGTCCACCGCCGCATAGCCCTCGATGATGCGCACGCCGAATCGGCTCTCGAACTCGGCCCACACCGATGCGGGGCAGGCCGCGCTGAAAACCATCCGGACGGGATTGTCGGCATCGTTCGGGCGCTGGGGCTGCTTCATCAGGATCGGGATCATCGCCCCGAGGGCGTTGAACGTCGTTACCCCGTAGCGCCGGATCTCATCCCAGAAGCGACTTGCGGAGAAGCGGCGCGAGAGCGCCATGGGCAAGCCGATGGCCAGCGCCCGCAGGGACGTCAGAAACAAGGCGTTCGCGTGAAACAGGGGCAGGCAGGTGTAGAGGACATCGTCTGGCTTCAACACCGCCCCGAAGACGCGAAGCATGGCGATGTTCGTGGAGCGGTAGCGGCTGACGACCCCCTTGGGTGCGCCGGTCGTACCGGAGGTGTACAGGATGCCGGAGATGGCGTCGGGATCGATCTCCACGCCGGGATTGCGGTCTGACGCGTCCATGATCCGGGCCAGCGTGTGCCAGCCCGAGGGCATCCGTGCCGACGGCGATTCGGTCGTATCGACGATGATCTCCCTCACAGCGGGAAGCGAGTCGCGGATGGGCTCGATCGTCTCGAGGTAATCCGGGTGGCAGACCAGGATGGAGGAGTCGGAATGCCCCAGGACGTGGCGAAGGCCTTCGCCTTTGAGGGCGACGTTCACCGGCACCGCGTACGCCCCCAGCTTCTGGGTCGCAAAATACACGAACAGCCACTCGGGTGAGTTGGGCAACATGATCGAGACCCCGACGCCGGACTGGACGCCGAGCTGGGCCAGGCCGTTGGCTGCGCGATTTACCTGCCGGTTGAGCTCATCGAAGGAAATCGTTCGATCTTCGAAGGAGAGAAAAGGTCGCCCCCCCAGCTTTTCGGACTGTTCGTCGATAAGCGCAGTGACCGTCGTCGGCGCCGCGTCCACTCGTGCTACCTCCGCGAGGGGGGTCCCTCCAGGATGTGGATGGCGATGGCGGCCTCGCCGTTGCTGATGAAGCCGCCGCCGTTCTCGGTGAGGCCTATGCGGGCGCCCTCGACCTGGCGCTTGCCCGCGTCACCGCGGAGCTGGTAGACGATCTCCGCGATCTGCGCGAGGCCGGTGGCACCGATGGGGTGCCCGCGGCACTCGAGCCCGCCACTGGGGTTGACCGGTCTGGATCCCCCTACCTGGGTCGCGCCCGACGCCGCGTAGGGTCCTCCCTCGCCTTCCTTGCAGAACTCGAGGCTCTCGGTCAGGGCCAGCTCGCCGAAAGCGGTGGCGTCGTGCACTTCGGCCGTATCGATGTCGTCCGGGCCGACGCCCGCCATCTCGTAGGCCTTCCGCACCGCGCGGTTGGCCTGGCTGCCGGGCTGGGGGCTGCCCGAGGCGAGCACCGATGCGCGCACCTTGACCGGACGCGCATCGCCGAGGCGCGAGAGAACCTCGCGCGAGACGAGGATCGCCGCCGCCGCGCCGTCTCCCACGGGAGCGCACATCGCCCGCGTCAGCGGATACGAGACGAGACGGTCCTCGAGCACCTCTTTCACGGTCATCGTCATCCGGTACTGCGCGTCGGGGTTGAGCGATCCGTGGGTGTGGTTCTTGGCCGCGATCACCGCGAGCTGTTCCTGCGTGGTGCCGTAGCGCTCCATGTGAGCGCGGCTCGCCATGGAGTAGATGTCCATGAAGGGGCTGCGCGCACCGCCCCCCTCGCCTTTCTCGAGCTTGCCGCTCTTCTCCAGCTCCCTGCGCTTCTGCTCCGCCTCGGCCTGCATGCGCTCGATGAGCTGCGTCGTGACTTCGACGTCCGTGCCTGCGAGGAAGCTGTTGAAGCCCCTCTTTCTGGTTTCGGGGTCGGCGTTAGGAGGAACGAAGGTCTTCTCGGCCCCCACGGCCAGCGCCACGTCGTAGGCTCCGGCGGCCACGCCGAGCCACGCGCCGTGGAAGGCCGACGATCCGCCTGCGCAGGCGTTCTCGACGTTCATGATCGGAATCTCCCGGATGCCGAGCGGCGTCAGGGCGACCTGCCCGCGGATGCAGTGCTGGCCGGTCGACATTCCCCAGCCCGAGTTACCCATCCATGCGGCCTCGATCGCAGCCTGCTTCAGCGGGCTGTGGGCGAGGAGGTTCTTCATCACCAGGCCGGTGAGATCCTTGATTCCGCGATCCGGATACTTCCCGAACGGAATCAACCCGACCGCGACTACGTATACGTCTCTCATGGATGCATTCCTACTGCGTCGCCCTGTCGCTGTCTACCCGGATCCCGCGGTCGCTGGGCGTGCGCTGCCCCTGGAGCGTCCGGTAGCGCAGGTGGCCGACCTCGATGAGATTGGAGCAGGAGGCGCTTGCTGGCGTGCATCCAGTGGATGCCGCCCACGGTTCCGCCAGCCGATAGCCCCCAGGGGACTCGTCACTCCGGGCGTTATCGGACCTCGATCACCCGCTTCTTCTTCCACAGCCTATCCGATTCACTCCGCGCGGTAGAATCGTTCAATTCGATCGACGACCGGCTCGAAACGACAGATCGGACCGAGACGGAACCGCACCGGCTTCTTGCCCTGCGCGCGAAGCTGGACGAGTGGTGGTGCGTAGCCAATGCGAACAACTGAATTCCAGAGGTCGACCAGAATGCATGTGCACAAACCAGCCACGATCGGGCGGTCGTTGCGTACCACGGGGCACCGCGTCTTCATCCACTCATGCATGATACTCGCTGGATGCGCTGCTGTGGCTGCCGAAGCAGCCGACGCGGATCGCCCGAACATCGTTGTCCTTGTCAGCGATGATCTGGACTACCGACAGCTCGGATACACCGGTTACCAAGCGGTGGAGACGCCACACATCGACTCCGTCATTCGGGGCGGGACGTTCTTCACCAACGGCTATGTCAGCGGGCCCGTTTGTGCACCGACGCGGGCGGGCCTGATGACAGGACGCTACCAGTCACGCTTCCGCTACGAAACGCTGACCGGCCCCATCACGCGTCAGATCGCTGACGACTACGGCGTCGACATGCGCGAACTCCTGCTTCCACAACTTCTCAAGGACGCCGGGTACGCGACTGCGGTCATCGGCAAATGGCATCTGGGCTATAACGAGAAGTATCACCCCAATCATCGTGGTGTCGATCACTTCTTCGGGTTTCTCGCCGGCGGTCACGACTATTTCGTCTGGGATACGCCGGCGATTGGGCTGGAGGGGGGACCCATTCTTCGAAATAAGCAGAAGGCTGAGGGTGCCGGTTATGTCACGGAAGCGCTGGCTCGTGAGGCGGCCGAGTTCGTCCGCGAGCACCGGGACAGGCCGTTCTTTCTCTACTATTCGCCCTATAACGTTCACCCGCCGTATGTCGTCCCGAAGAAATACGTTCCGGAGGATGGCGATGTGATGGCGGGGATGGTGAAAGCGCTCGACGACAGCGTGGGTGTCATTCTCGATGCGCTTCGCGCGTGCTCGCTCATCGAGAATACGTTTGTCGTCTATGTCAACGACAACGGCGGCGCGCGAGACAATGCTCCGTTTCGAGGCAAGAAGGGACAACTCCACGAAGGCGGGATCCGCATCCCGTTTGCGATGCGCTGGCCGGGGCGCATCCCGGTCGGATGGGTTTATGACCAGCCGGTGATTCAACTGGACATTCTGCCGACGGTTGTGTCTGCCGCCGGCGGCACGCTCCCGGAAGATCGTGAATACGACGGCGTGAACCTGCTCCCCTACCTGACGAGTCAGAAAACGACAGCACCGCACGAAACGCTCTTCTGGCGTTTTCCCCCGCATGGCCGAGCCGCGCGCGCCGGGGATCTCAAGTTGCTGCTGCCGAATCGGGGTGAGCCGGAGCTCTACGACCTGGCCAGCGATCCCGGTGAGAAGAACAACATTGCCTCCGAGCATCCCGAAATCGTTGCCCGCTTGAAGAAAGCGGTTCGGGACTGGGAAGCGATCGTGGCGAATCCGGATCAGTACGGTCCGTCATCGCCGTGAGCGTCTGACTCATAGTCCTCGATGAAGGCGCCCTGAGACCTACGGTCCCGCCAACCGATAGCCCACACGGGAAGTGTCACTTCGGGCCTCATCGGACCTCGATCGCCCGCTTGTTCGTCCTGGGCGCCCCCGAACACCAAGCGGCCCTACCACGACGCCACGCTCACCAGGATCCGTCACCGCGCTTGCGAGGACTCCGGGGAGTGGCGGTGGTCGGGGTGGTGGGATTCGAACCCACGACGCTGATCCCCCAAAGATCAGGCTCTGGCCGCTGAGCTACACCCCGGCGCGGACAAGACTACAACGTTGTCCCGAAACGATCACGGACCCCCCAGGAGCCCCTTCGCGGGCCCCGGCGCGCCGGGGCGTCCCAACGGCGGGGGCGCGGGCTACTCTCGCCGCCATGAGCGCTGCCGGACGAAACCTCCTCCAGAAGGTCTGGGACGCGCACACGGTGCGCGAGCTGCCCGGCGGGCAGACGCAGCTCTTCATCGGCCTGCACCTGATCCACGAGGTCACGAGCCCCCAGGCCTTCGCGATGCTGCGCGAGATGGGGCTCGGGGTGCGCTTTCCGTCGCTCACCTTCGCGACCGTGGACCACATCATCCCCACCACCTCGCAGCGGCGCCCGCTGGCGGACCCGCTGGCCGAGGAGATGCTGGTGGCCCTCGAGCGCAGCTGCGCCGAGTCGGGGATCCCCCTGTTCGACCCCGCCAGCGGCCGCCAGGGGATCGTCCACGTCATCGGTCCGGAGCTCGGGCTCACGCAGCCGGGGATGACCATCGCCTGCGGCGACAGCCACACCGCGACCCACGGGGCCTTCGGCGCCGTGGCCTTCGGCATCGGCACCAGCCAGGTGCGCGACGTGCTCGCCACCCAGTGCCTCGCGCTGGCGCGGCCGAAGGTGCGGCGCCTCGACGTCGGCGGGAAGCTCTCGCCGGGCGTCTACGCCAAGGACGTGATCCTGGCGATCATCCGCAAGCTGGGCGTCAAGGGCGGCGTCGGCTTCGCCTACGAGTACGCCGGGGCCGCGATCGACGCGATGACGATCGAGGAGCGCCTCACCGTCTGCAACATGTCGATCGAGGGCGGGGCCCGCTGCGGCTACGTCAACCCGGACGACACCACGTTCGACTATCTGCGCGGCCGCGAGCACGCGCCCGAGGGCGAGGCCTTCGAGCGGGCGCGCCAATCGTGGCGCGGGATCGCGAGCGACCCCGACGCCGCCTACGACGACGAAGTCGAGATCGACGGCTCGTCGCTGGCGCCGTCGGTGACCTGGGGCATCCACCCGGGGCAGAGCGTGGCCGTGGACGAATGCCTGCCCGTGCGCCGCGACGCGCCCCTGGACGAGCGGGCCGCGCTCGACGAGGCCTTCGCCTTCATGGGGCTCGAGCCCGGCAAGCCCGTCGCGGGCGTCCCCATCGACGTGGCCTTCATCGGCTCGTGCACCAACGGCCGCATCTCGGACCTGCGCGAGGCGGCCCGCGTGGCGAAGACGGGCCGGGTGGCCCCGAACGTGCGGGCGCTCGTGGTACCGGGCTCCCAGTCCGTCGCCCGCGAGGCCCGTGCCGAGGGGCTCGACGAAATCTTCCGCGCCGCCGGCTTCGAGTGGCGCGAGGCCGGCTGCTCGATGTGCCTCGCCATGAACCCCGACAAGCTCGTCGGGCGTGAGGTCTGCGCCTCGTCGAGCAATCGCAATTTCAAGGGACGTCAGGGATCCCCGACCGGCCGCACCCTGTTGATGTCGCCGGCCATGGTGGCGGCGGCGGCGCTGGCCGGGAAGGTCGTGGACGTGCGGGAGCACCTGTGACGGCGACGGCAGGGATCGAGCGGATCGTCGGGCGCGGCTGCGTGCTGCGCGGCGACAACATCGACACCGACCGGATCATCCCGGCGCGCTTCCTGCGCTGCGTGACCTTCGACGGACTGGGCGAGCACGCCTTCGAGGACGACCGCGCCCAGGCCAAGGGGGACCACCCCTTCGACGACGAGCGCTTCGCCGGCGCGTCGATCCTGATCGTCGGCCACAACTTCGGATCCGGCTCCTCCCGCGAGCACGCCCCCCAGGCCCTCATGCGCTGGGGGTTCCGGGCCTTCGTCGGCGGCTCGTTCGCAGAGATCTTTGCGGGCAACTGCACGGCCCTCGGCCTGCCCTGTCTCACGCTCGAAGAGGACGACCTCGCGGCGCTGATGGACGCGGTCGTGCTCTCGCCCGAGCACGAGATCAGCATCGATCTCGAGGCGCGCAGCGTGAGCTCGCGGGCCGGCGTCGCGCGCGCCGGCATCCCCGACGGGGTCCAGCGCCAGCTGCTCGGGGGAAGCTGGAACGCGACGGCCGTGCTCCTCGAGGCCGGCGACGCCATCGAGGCCACCGCCGCCCGCCTGCCCTACGTCAACGGCTACCCGCGCTGAGAACGGCCGGGGCCGCGGGGAATCCCGCAGCGAAATCAAGCGCAGGCCGCCCTCGATCTCCGCACGGCGCCGTGCCCCGCAGAGGTGCATTCGTCGGCGCATAGCCGGCAGCCCCTTGGCGGCCGAGCCATTCGCGGAGGGATCTCCCCCGGCCCCGGCCGCCCCCCCGCGCAGGCCTAACGCGGCTTGAGGTCCAGGTCCGGCGGCGGGTGGTCGGGCAGCTTCCAGCGGATGTAGGGCTTGTGGGTCTTCACGTGCCAGGCGTTGGCCGCTCCCACGGCCGCGCGGAAGGCCCGGCGGAAGCTGCCCCAGCTCTCGTCCTCGATCGCGGCGCCGAGCGGCGCCCAGGAAACGCGGAGGTACTCCTCCATCGCCGCCGCGTGCTTCGGCCGCGTGAGGATGCCGATCTCGAACAGCTTCCGGGTCTCCTTCCACTGGTACAGGGCGTTGGGCCAGTTCAGCGCCTCGGCGGCGTAGAAGAGCTTCCAGGTGCGGTGGCCGATCTCGGGCATGAGCCGGCCGAGTCCGGGCTGGATCTTCGCGATCTCCTCGATCGCCATGTCCTGCTTCCCGTTCGAGAAGACCATGGCCCTCACGATTTCCCGGACCCGCTCCTCGTCCATCTCCCCTCCCCGCTCGAATCCCGGGGAACGCCTCGCGACCTGAACCGCTAGCGCCCCGGGAACTTCGGATCGCGCTTTTCGAGGAAGGCGTCCATTCCCTCAGCGCGGTCCTCACGCGCCGACACCAGGCCGAAGGCCTCCTGCTCGAGGGCGTGAGCCACGTGCAGGTCGGCGCCCTGCCCCTCCTGGATCACGCGCTTCGCCGCGGCGACGGCCACGGCGCTCCGGGCCGCGATCGTCTCGCCGGCCTTCACCGCGGCGTCGAGCAGCGCCTCGGGGGGGAAGGTCCGGTTCACGAGGCCGATGCGCAGCGCCGTCTCGGCGTCGACCGGCTCGCCCGAGAGCACGAGCTCCTTGGCCCAGGCGACGCCCACGCGGCGCACGAGCCGGCTCGTTCCGCCGAAGCCCGGGATCACGCCGAGCTTCACCTCGGGCTGGCCGAAGCGCGCCCGCTGCGACGCGTAGATCCAGTCGCACGCGCAGGCCAGCTCACAGCCCCCGCCCAGGGCGTAGCCGTTCACCGCGGCGATGGTCGGAGCCGCCAGCCCTTCCAGGTCGGCGAGTGCCGCGTGGCCCAGGCGGCTGAAGGCCGTCGCATCCGCGGGGCTGTGCCCGCGCATCTCCGCGATGTCCGCGCCCGCCGCGAAGGCGCGGCCTTCCCCGGTGAGCACGACCGCGCGCACCGAATGATCCGCGGCCAGCTGCGCGCAGCACCCGCGCAGCGCCTCCAGCGTCGCGCGGTTCAGGGCATTGAGCGCCTCGGGGCGATTCAGGGTGAGGACCGCGACGGGGCCGCGGTGCTCGCATCGGATCGGTTCCATCGGAAGGGTCTCCAGCTCGCGACGTCGGCGACGGGCGGAGCACTCTACCACAGACTTCGGGCCCTCATGGTATGCTGCGGCGCCCGGAAGACCTCCGCCCTCACACCCTTCCAACAGGGGGAACTTCGCCATGGAGACGCCTTCGCGTGTCGCGACGTTCGCCGCCGCCGTGGGCATCGCCGGCGCGGCGGCCCTCGCCCTGGGACCCGCCGCCATCCAGATCGGCGCGGTCTCGCCGTTCGTGGGCTTCCGGATCTTCGGCCTGGGCCTGCTGCTCGGGCTGCTGGCCGCGGTCGTCGGAGCCGCGGCCCTGTGGCGGACGCGGGCGGCCACGGGCCGCTTCGGGCGCGGGCGCGCCTGGATCGGCGCGGGCCTCGGCCTCGGGATCGTCGCCGTCGTCGTGGTCGCCGCCGGGTCCGCCGGCAACGCCCCCATCATCAACGACATCACGACCGACCTCGACGATCCGCCGGCCTTCACGGCGGCCCGGCAGATCGAAGCGAACCGCGGGCGCGACCTCGGCTACCCCGGGGAGGAGTTCGCGAACCAGCAGCGGGCGGGCTACCCCGACCTCGGCCCGATTCTCCTGAACGACCCGCCGGACGCGGCCTTCGCGCAGGCGCAGGGCGCCGCCGCGGAGCTGGGATGGGAGATCGTCTACCGCGACCCGGCGACCGGCGTGTTCGAGGCCGTCGAGGTCACGCGCGTATTCCGCTTCGTGGACGACATCGTGGTTCGCGTGCGCCCGCAGGCCCGCGGTGGCTCGGTGGTGGACGTGCGCTCGAAATCGCGCGACGGCAAGGGCGACATGGGCGCCAACGCCGCCCGCATCCGCGCCTTCCGTGACGCGCTCAACAGCTAGCCGGACCGAGGGACGCGAGGGCCGTGTCGCGGGCCCAGCGGTAGTCCGCCTTGCCGCTCGGCGAGCGCGTGATCTCGTCGACGAAGACGAACACCTTGGGCAGCTTGAACGCCGCGATGTGCTCGCGGGCGGCGCCGCGCAGCTCGTCCTCCGACGGACGCTCGCCTTCCCGCAGCTTCACGATCGCCGTCACCTGTTGGCCCCAGCGCTCGCTGGGCGTGCCGACGACGACCGCGTCGTACACGCCGGGGTGGTGCTTGAGGGCGTGCTCCACCTCCTCGGCGAAGACCTTCTCCCCGCCGGTGTTGATCGTCACGGCGTCGCGTCCGAGCAGGCGCAGCGTCCCGTCCGGAGCCATCGCCGCACGATCTCCGGGCACCGCGTAGCGCACGCCGTCGATCACGGGAAAGGTCCGCTCCGTCTTCTCGGGATCCTTGTAGTAGCCCAGGGGCACGTGCCCGCGACGGGCCAGCCAGCCCTGCTCCTCCGACCCGGGCGGCACGACCCCCGAGAGGTCCCCGGTCAGGACCAGGTTGTCGGCGCTCAGCGCGAAGTCGCCGGTGGTCGCCTTGCCCGTCCCCGTGGAGGATTGGCTGGCCTGGGCGCCGCTTTCGGAGGAGCCCAGCGTGTCGAGGATCCGGATGTTCGGGAGACGTGCGAGGAATTCCTGCTTGAGGGCGGCGGTCAGGATCGCGCCGCCGGAGGTGAGCATCCGGAGCGAGGAAAGATCGTAGTCGCGCCGGCGCAGCTCGTCGGCGAGCGGGCGCCCGAAGGCGTCGCCCACGATGACGAGGACGGTCGCCTTCTCGCGCTCGACGGTGGACCAGATGTCCCGCGGATCGAGGTGCTGCACCTGGGATTGCACGATCACCGTGCCGCCCACGTGCCACATGTTGAACGCGGCCCAGTGCGCCGCGCCGTGCATGAAGGGCGCGGATGGGATCGTGCGCGGTCCCCCCTGGCGCGCGCGCGCCACGATCGCGTCCAGGTCGGGCTCCACGCCCGCCGAGAGCGCGGCGCGGAAGATGTCCTCCTGCCTCCAGAGGACGCCCTTGGGCATGCCCGTCGTGCCGCCCGTGTAGAGCACGTAGAGGTCGTCGGGCGAGAGGTCGCCCGGAGGCGGCGCGGGCCCGGCCTCGGCGAGCGCCCGTTCGTAGTCGAGCGCGCCGTCGAGGAGCGGCTCCCCCGAACCGTCGTCCACCTGAAGCCAGGCTTCCACCTTGGGAAGCTTGTCGCGGATGCGGGCGAGCGTCGGGGCGAAGCAGGCGTGGTAGACCACCGCCCGCGCGTCGGCGTTGCCGAACAGGTACTCGAGCTCTTCGTCGACGTAGCGGTAGTTGACGTTGAAGGGAACCGCCCGCGCCTTGTACGCGCCCAGCATCCCCTCGAGGTACTCGTTGCCGTTGTAGAGATAGAGGGCGACGTGGTCCTGCCCGGACTCCCAGCCCTGGAGCCCGCCGCGCTCCCGGCGACACCCCAGCCCGTGCCGGCGCAGCACGTCGGCGAGGCGACGCGTACGATCCGTGATCTGCGCCCAGGTGAAGCGCCGATCGCGAAAGACCAGACATTCGCGCTCGGGGATCGCCGCCGCGATCGCCTCGTGGATGACGGCCAGGTTCAGCATCGCACTCGCAGGTTTGCCGTGGGCGGCGGAGCCTGCCACAGCTCGCACGCACGCGCCCGCCGGGCCGCGGGCCCCGAGCCCCGTGCGTCGCGACGCCGCCGCGGATCGCCGTGGGCCGCGACGAAGGCGGCGGCGCGGCTCGTCCGGCGCGGTCTCGCCCGCCTTCACGCCTGCAACAGCAGGCCCGTCAGGTAGTGCCCTTCGGGATGGTCGATCGAGACGGGGTGATCGGCGGGGGGGCCCAGCGTCCGCAGCACGCGGACGCTCCGATCGGCGTCGAGCGCGGCCCCGAACGCGATCTTGCGGAAGAGCTCCGGTCCGATGTGGTGGGAGCAACAGAAGGCCAGCACGAAGGCCCCGGGCGCCGCGCGCCGCAGTCCGAAGAGCAGTACGTCCTTGTGGGCGCGCGCCGCGCGCGTCACGTCCCGACGCCGGCGCGCGAGCGGCGGCGGATCGATCACCAGCAGCTCGAAGCAGTCCGCCCGCTGCCGAACGAACTCGAAGGCATCCGCGGACTCGAAGCGCACGGCGCAGTCCGGGGCGTTGTCGGCGAGGTTTTGCCGCGCGAGCTCGAGCGCCCTGGCCGAGGAGTCGACGGCGGTCACGCTCGCGGCGCCGCCGCGACCCGCCGCCACGCCGAACCCGCCCGTGTACGCGAACAGGTCGAGTACGCGCCGGCCCGAGGCCAGGCTTTCGACGAGGTCGCGCGCGTCCCGCTGGTCGAGGTAGAAGCCGGTCTTCTGCCCGTCCGCGAAGTCGACGAGGTAGCGGCGACGCCGCTCGCAGATCGCGATCGGCGCCTCCGGCACGCGTCCCCAGAGCGCGCCCTGGTTCACGGCGAAGCCCTCGCGGCGCGCGGCCGCGGCGTCCGTGCGCTCGAAGCCGGACGCAGCGCCCGTCGCACGCCGCAGCGCGCTAGCCACTTCGTCGCGCCTCGCGGCCATGCCCGCCGATGTGAGCTTCACCACCACGAGGTCGCCGTACCGGTCGGCCACGAGGCCCGGCAGCGCGTCTCCCTCCGAGTTGACGAGCCGAACCGAATCGGTGTCAGCGAGCAGTGCGCTGTCGGCGCGGCCGGCCACGGCGCTCGCGATGCGCGCTTCGATCAGGTCCGAGGCGGGGGGCTCCTTGCCAAACGCGAGCAGGCGCACGCGGATCCGAGAATGCGGCGACAGGTGCCCGTAGGCGAGCACTTCCCCCTCCGCGGACCGCACGCACGACCAGGCTCCGGGCTCGGCCGGGCCCTCGACCCGCGCCACGGCTCCCGAGAGCACCCAGGGGTGGCGTCTTCGAAGCGACCGGTCCCGCCCGGGATGGAGGACGACTTCGACCACGCGGCCAGTGTAGCCCGAGCCGAGGGCAGCGTGTTCCGTTAGCGTAGGCCTCGTGAACGACACCAGCGACGATCGCCCCACCAACCGCCTGGCCCGCGAGACGAGCGCCTATCTGCGCCAGCACATGCACAATCCCGTGGACTGGTACGCGTGGGGTCGCGAGGCCCTCGACCGCGCCCGGCGCGAGGACAAGCCGCTGCTGGTCTCCATCGGCTACAGCGCCTGTCATTGGTGTCACGTGATGGAGCACGAGTCCTTTGAAGATCCGGAGACCGCCGCTCTGATGAATCGGCTGTTCGTGAACATCAAGGTCGACCGTGAGGAGCGCCCGGACGTGGACCAGATCTACATGGACACGGTCACCCGGCTCACGGGGCACGGGGGCTGGCCGCTCACCGTGTTCTGCACGCCCGAGGGCGAGCCCTTCTACGGCGGCACCTACTTTCCGCCGGAACCCCGCCACGGCCTGCCCTCCTTCCGGCAGCTTCTCCAGGGGATCGCCGAGGCCTACCGCGCCCGTCGCGGCGAGGTCGCCGAGAGCGCCGGCCAGATCCTCGAGGCGCTCCGGCAGCGACCCCAGGGCAGCGCCGACGAATCCCCCGGCGCCGCGACGGTCGCCCGCGGCGCGACGCACCTGCTCCAGCGGGCCGATCCCGAGCACGGGGGCTTCGGCGGGGCGCCGAAG
>Ga0224512_10001580_pt1 | contig 21707 bp, 18 predicted proteins | sample SF_May12_sed_USG_4_FD_169103 | JGI IMG/M metagenome (GOLD analysis project Ga0224512, IMG submission 169103) | Sediment microbial communities from San Francisco Bay, California, United States - SF_May12_sed_USGS_13 | ecosystem: Environmental > Aquatic > Marine > Sediment | place: USA... | reverse complement strand
CCAGCGCCGCGAGGTAAAGGTGGGGGAGCCCCGGCCATCGGCAGCCGAGAGTTCGCAGCTGGGGGAAACGCAGGGCGGGGAGGGGAACTCCTTGAGGGCCCGATCTGCCGGGCGCAGGTCCGGCAGGCGCAGGCTGTTCTCGGTGTGACCAGCGTGCTTGTTTGACCCCCGCCGGGTGGACGTGACCTATTCCTCTGGCCCCGATCGCGGGGGAGGCCTCATCCTGTAATTGATGGTGCTTCGCCGACAGCCGGGAACGGCTGGCGTGCCGGTCGAAGGGGTTGCGATGTCGAAGCAGGAAAGCGAAGACCTCAATCTTCACCACATCGCCCATACCCAGTTCGAAGAGGCCGTGCCATTCACCACCGAGCTCGACGGCTGGCGCGGCCTGGCGGAGTGGCTGTTTCGGCCCGAGCGGATCATCACGCTGACGCTCCCGGTCGAGATGGACGACGGATACGTGCACAACTTCACCGGCTACCGCGTTCTGCACGACAACAGTCGCGGGCCCGGAAAGGGCGGCATCCGGTTTCATCCGAGCGTGGCAGAAGACGAGGTCAAGGCGCTTGCCACCTGGATGACTTGGAAGTGCGCCCTGGTCGACGTCCCCTTTGGGGGGGCAAAGGGCGGGGTCAGGTGCGACCCGACCACGTTGTCCGAGCGCGAAAAGCGCCGCATCACCCGCCGGTACGTCGCCGCCCTGGGTGACAACATCGGCCCGTACACCGACATCCCTGCCCCCGATCTCTACACCGATGCGCAGACCATGGCGTGGGTCTACGACACCTACTCGATGATGCACCCGGGCAAGAACAACCTGGCGGTGGTGACCGGCAAGCCGCTCGGCCTGGGAGGCTCGGAGGGTCGGGCGGCCGCGACGGCCTCGGGGCTGCTCATCGTCGTGGAACACATGATCTCGGTGGGCGGTCTCCCGGCGATCAGCGACCTGGACGGCGCCATGGTGGCGGTTCAGGGTTTCGGGGACGTCGGGGGTCACTGCGCCCGGCTGTTCAGCCAGGCGGGGGCCACAGTGGTAGGGGTCAGCGACCGCCACGGCGGGATCTACGAGCCGAACGGACTCGATATCTCCCGAGTCGACGCGCACCTGAGAGAGACTGGCTCAGTCGTGAGGATGGCCGGAACCAAGCCACTCGCATCGGGGGAGGTGCTCGAGGTGCCGTGTGATTTGCTCATCCCGGCCGCCATCGAGACCCAGATCACGCGTGAGAACGCCGCCCGCATTCAAGCGGCGGTGGTGGTGGAGGGAGCCAACGGCCCGACCACCCCCGGCGCTGACGACATTCTGCGGGAACGGGGCATCACTGTGGTGCCCGACATCCTCGCCAACCCGGGAGGGGTGGCGGTCAGCTACTTCGAATGGGTGCAGAACCTGGCCAACACGAGTTGGTCCGCAGCCCAGGTCGCGGAGTTGCTGGAAGAGAAGATGCGGCGCGCCACGGATCTGGTGCTGGCCACCCGCGCCGGCCTCGTAGACGGTTTCGGCCGGTACCAGGAGGCTTGGGCAGCGGTGCAAGCCGGCGACGGGCCGCTGGCGCCGCCTACCCTGCGCATTGCCGCCCATGTCGCCGCCCTCGAACGCTGCCGGCGAGCCACCGAAGCCCGCGGCATCTGGCCGTGAAGGCCTGACGGGACGGACACCAGCCGATCCGTCCCCGGTCCCCGCACCTACATGATCGCCCGCAACGACTGCACCAAGCGAATGGCGTTCTCACGCTTGGCTCCGAAGCCCATGAGGCCGATCCTCCACACCTTGCCGGCTCCCTCGCCGAGGCCACCGCCGATTTCGATGTCGAAATCGTTGAGGAGCCGGTCCCGCAGGTTGTCGTTTACACCCTTCGGAAGCTTGACGGAAGTGAGCTGGGGCAACCGGTAGCCGCGCCTGGCGTAGAGCTTGAAGCCCAATCCTGTGAGCTCGCCTTGGAGGAAATCGCCGACCTCCCGATGTCGAGCCCAGCGCTCCTCCAGGCCTTCTTCGAGTACCAGCCGCAAGCCTTCCCATAACCCGTACACCATTGAGATCGGTGCCGTGTGGTGGTAGGCACGGGCTCCATTGCCCTCCTCCCAGTACCTGCGGAGCATGGACACATCGAGGTACCAAGACTGCACAGCCGTCTGCCGATCCGCCACGACCTGGGCGGCTCGTGGGGAGAAGGTGATGGGGGCCAGGCCGGGAGGCACACTCAGGCAGTTCTGGGTCCCCGAGAAGCACACGTCGATGCCCCACTTGTCTACTTCGAGGGGGATGCCGCCGAGCCCGGTCACCGAATCGACGATGAGCAACGGTCCCGGACCGATCTCCCGCCGCACCAGATCAACCGGGCTACGGGCACCGGTGGAGGTCTCGGCGTGGACGAGGGCGACCACCTTGGGCTTGGCGCTCCTCACCGCCTGTCCGAGCATCTCGGGATCGATGATGTCTCCCCACGGTGCTTCGACCACGGTGACCTCGGCCCCGATGCGGGCAGCCGCGTCGGCCATTCTTCCCCCGAACACACCGTTGACCCCGATCACGATGCGATCGCCGGGCTCCAGCAGGTTGACCAGCGCCGTCTCCATCCCTGCGCTGCCGGTGCCCGACACCGGGAAGGTGAGCGGGTTGCGGGTCCGGAAGACCTTGCGAAGGCGGTCGCTGGTCTCATTCATGATGGTGATGAATTCGGGGTCGAGGTGGCCGATGACCGGCTTGGCCTGGGCGTCGAGCACCGAGGGGTCAACCGGCGAGGGACCGGGGCCGAGCAGCAGGCGAATGGGAGGAGCAAGGGGAGATTTCATACGCTGACGGTACCAGCCATCGGTAAGGTCCCGGAATGCTGCTCAACGACATCATCGCCGTCGTCGGCTCCGATCAATGCCTGACCGATCCCGATCTCCGGGCCGGCTACGAGGTCGACTGGACGGGTCGATACCGGGGAACCACGTCGGCAGTTATTCGGCCCGGCTCGGTAGAGGAACTGTCTGCGGTGCTCGCGTTATGTCACGGGGCCGGGCAACCGATCGTTGTGCAGGGAGGCAATACCGGCCTGGTGGGGGGCGGCGTTCCCTTGAACCGGGAGCTGCTCGTGAGCGTTGCTCGTCTCGGCAACCTCCACCTGGTCTCCGAGACGAGGGTGCGGGCCGGGGCGGGCACCACCCTCGCCCGGGTCCATGAGGTGGCGGCCCTGGTGGGGGCGAGTTTCGGAGTCGACACCGCGGCCCGGGGCTCGGCCACCGTCGGCGGGATGATCGCCACCAATGCCGGCGGTATGAATGTTGTGCGCTTCGGACCGATGGCCGATCAATTGCTCGACGCCGGGGTGGTGCTGGCCGACGGCCGCTACATCGTGTCCCTTCGAGACCTCGGGCCCGACGACGCCGCCTTCGGCCTGATCGACCGCCTGGCAGGCAGCGAAGGGATTCTGGCGGTCGTCGCCCACGCCGATCTGGCCATCGGCCCAGACCCACCGCAAGCGACGGTGGCCCTGGTCGAGGTCCCGTCCGCGGGGCTGCAGTCGTTCGTGCGCGCCGTCGCGGAACTCCCGTCGATCTATGCGATTGAGCTCTTCGGGGCCCCCGAGGTCGAGCTGGCCGCCGCCAATGTCGGGAGGAGCGCCCCACTCTCGGCCGATTGGCTGGCCCTCGTCGAGTGCCGGGCGACGGAAGACCCGGCGGAGGCCCTCGGCAACGTGGTCGGGGATCTGCCGGCGGTCGTCGCCACCAATCAAGCGGTTGGCGAGGAGCTCTGGCTATTCCGGGAGGCCCTCACCGAAGGAGTGTCTCGCCTGGGGGTACCCCGCAAGTTCGACGTCCGGATCCCGCACGATGCCCTCAATGATGTTCGACCGCGGGTGGAGGCTGTGGCCGGGAGCAGTCGGGTGTTCCTGTGGGGTCATGCGTTCTCCAACCGGCACCGTCACCCGACCGCCAACATGCACGTGAATGTGGTGGGCGATGTCGATGACGACGCGGTCTTCGATGTCGTCGAGGACCTGGGCGGCTCGATCGCCGCCGAGCACGGCATCGGCACCGCCAAGCGCCATCGGGCGGCGGGTGCCCGCAGTGACCTTGCCGAATTGCGGGAGCTGAAGGACCGCCTCGACCCGAAAGGGATTCTCAACCCGCGGGTGCTGTTGCCGTAGAGACCGTCCCTCACCGCCAGCGGCCGATTTTCATCCTGCGACTGAGGGAACCGGGGCGAGAGTCACGCCGTAGTGAGATCGACACCATTCAAGGAGGGGTCAGATGATTCGGAGGCTTTTGCTACTCGGGGCCTGCCTGGCGCTCGTCGCAGCCGCCTGTGGCGATGACAGTTCTGAAAGTGACACGGTCTCCACGACCACCAGCACGCTTCCAACCACCACGACGGCCGCGCGGCAGGACGATGGGGGCGCCGCCCCCGCAGCGGTGGCGGTGGCCGGTTCGGCTTTGGGGGACATCCTGGTGGATCAGGACGGCAACGTCCTCTACCTTTTCGTGCCCGATGCGCAGGGTCCCAGTGTGTGCAATGACGGGTGTGCGGCGGCATGGCCGCCTCTGTTGAGTGGTGCCGTGGCCGGGGACGGTGCAGATGCGGCCTTGTTGGGGACGGCCGCGAGAGACGACGGTGCCGAGCAGGTGACGTACAACGCGTGGCCGCTGTATTACTTCGCCGACGACCTGGCGCCTGGCGATACCAACGGCCAGGGGGTAAACGACGTTTGGTATGTCGTCTCCGCCACCGGGGACGCCATCGGACGGTGAACGCGGAACTTTTTCCGGGGACGCGTGGTAGGGAATTGAGATGATCGAGACCTGGATCATCGATTGGGGGAAGTGATGGCGGGCGCGGGCGGTTGAGAGGAACGAACCTTGACGAGGGTGAGCGCGGCATGAGCAATGTCGACATCCAACGATTCGCGGCCGGTGACCCCGAGGCGGTGCGCCAGCTCTACCGGCTGTACGGTCGGGCGGTGTACACGGTCGCCTACTCGTCGCTTCGCGACCAGGGACTGGCAGAGGAGGCGGTGCAACTGACGTTTCTCCATGCCTGGCGGGCGGCTGATCGATTCGACGTCACGCGGGATCCGAAACCCTGGTTGTATGCGATTGCCCGCCGAGCAGCGGTCGATGTCTTTCGGCGCGAGCGGAGACACGGCGGACGTGTCCCCCTGGAATTCGATGCCGATATTGCGATTCTTCCCGAGTCATTCGAGGCCACCTGGCAAGCCTGGGAGATTCGCATCGCCCTCGACCAGATGCCCCGCGCTCACCGCGAGGTGATTGAGGCCACTCATTTCCTCGGGCTGTCCCAAGCGGAAATCGCCAGCAAGCTGGGAGTGGCCCTGGGGACCGTCAAATCAAGGTCACACCGCGCCCATCGGGAGCTGGCAGCGTTGTTATCGCATCTCGAGGAGGCCACCGCATGAAGTGTGACAATGCCCGCAGTGCCTTTCTGTCGGGTGCGGCCGGCCAAGCAGAGCTGGATCATCTCGGTTCGTGCTCCGACTGTCGCAACGAATGGGATGCGCTCGAGTCTGCCCGACAGGTGCTGGCCGATCCGGGATTCTGGGAGGAGCCGTCACCGGGTCTCGAGGATCGTGTGGTGGCGCTGATCGGGCTGGCCCCGGAGGCGGTGGTGGCGCCTCCCAAACGAAACTGGCGTTGGGCCCTCGGCGGGGGAGCGGCAGCCGCACTGATCGCAGTGGCGCTGGTCGTGGTCTTGCCGAGCTCGGGTCCCGACTGGGAGGTCGCCCTCCCCGGCACGTCGGAGGCCCCCGCCGCCTCCGGGGTTGTTCGGGGCTGGAACGATCCGAGCGGCACCCGGGTGGCCCTCGACATCGACGGCCTGCCTCCGGCTCCGGACGGCTCGGTCTACGAGTTCTGGTTCAGTCAGGGAGACCTCCACATCTCGGCAGGCACCTTCGCAGCGCCCGAGTCGGTGGAGCTGTGGGTGGGCGTCACCCGCGCCCGGTTCCCGCGCCTTTGGATCACACTCGAACCCATCGATGAGGACGAGAGCCCATCGGGCAAGAACGTGATGGATACCGGTCAGTAGCGTTGCGGCTAGAGGTAGTCGGCCAGCACTTCGGCCAGGTTCGGTGAGCCCTGCTCCTCGACGGTGTAGTGGACGCGGGTGTGGGGGATCGTGAGCTCGAGCAGCGCCGCCAGGTCGATCGGGGTCCCGACGACAACCGTGTCGGGAGCGGTCCGGTCGATGGTCTCTCGCAGCTCCCGTCGCTGTTCCTCGCCGTATCCCATAGCCGGAAGCACGGCCCCGATGTGGGGGAAGGCCTCGTATACCTCGTGGATGGTCCCGACGGCGTAGGGCCGCGGGTCGATTATCTCGGCTGCTCCGAGCTGCCGAGCGGCGATGAGCCCGGCACCGTGTGGCATCCCTCCGTGGGTGATGGTGGGACCATCGTCGATGACCAGCACCCGCTTGTCGGCCACCAGGTCCTCGTCATCGACGCGGATGGGACCGGCGGCTCGAATCACCCGGGCGGCGGGATTGGCTTCGGCGACTGCGGTTTCAACCGCGGTCAGTTGGTCGGCAGTGGCGGTGTCGACCTTGTTGATGAGGACGACGTCGGCCCGCCGGAGGTTGGCCTCCCCCGGCCAGTAGGACAGCCCGTGTCCTGCTCGATGGGCGTCGGCCACACAGATGTGGAGGTTGGGTTTGTAGAACGGGAGATCGTTATTGCCGCCATCCCACAGGATGATCTCGGCCTCGGCTTCGGCTTCTTGGAGGATCGCCCCATAGTCGACGCCGGCGTAGATGACCGTCCCGGTGGCCACGTAACGCTCGTACTCCTCGCGTTCCTCAATGGTGACATCGGCCGCCGTGAGATCGTCGAGAGTGGCGAATCGCTGCACCCGCTGACTGACGAGATCGCCGTAGGGCATGGGATGACGCACGGCCACAACCCGTTTCCCGGCCTCGGTGAGCAGGTGGTGGATCTTGCGGCTGGTGGGGCTCTTCCCGGCGCCGGTGCGGGTGGCGGTGACGGCGATGACGGGCTTGGCGGACTCGAGCATCGTTTCCGACCCGGGAAGCGCGTAGCCGGCGCCGGCGGCCACGGCCCGCGCGGCCAGGTGCATGACATGCTCGTGGGTGATATCGGAGTAGGCGAAGACCGCCAGGTCGACGCTGAGGTCCCGGATGAGGTTCTCGAGCTCGGACTCGGGATGAATCGCAATGCCGTCGGGATAACCGTCGCCTGCAAGCTCGGGCGGGTAGCGGCGATCGACGATATTGGGAATCTGGGTGGCGGTGAATCCGACGACCTCGTAGGCGGGATTGCCGCGGTACAGGACGTTGAAGTTGTGAAAGTCGCGTCCGGCGGCGCCCAGGATCAGTACTCGTGTCGGCATGGAGGTCATTCTGGCAGGGTCCTGTGGCCGCCCCGCGGCACGGAGGGAGGCGGTCATCACTCCTATCGACGATCAGCGGGACGGCCCCCGACCCGCTCGCTGCCGGCAGTTCACCCTCGTACGATGCGGAATACAACAGGAGGATTGCGTGGAACTCGCCGGGCGGGTGGCGGTGATAACCGGTGGTGGCGATGGGATCGGCGCCGCCTTGGCGCGGGCCTTCGCCGCCGAAGGAGCTGCCCAGGTCGTGGTCGCCGACATCGATGACGCGGCGGCGGCGCTTGTCGCCCGGGAGGTGGCCGGCAGCAGTTTCGGGTTGGATGCGGCCGATGGCAATGCGGTGGCTTCCATGATCGAGACCGTTGTCGCCCGGCATGGTCGGATCGACGTGTTCTGCGCCAATGCCGGGATCGCCACCGCCGGAGGCGTCGACTCAGCCGTCGACGTGTGGCAGCGAGCCTGGGACGTCAACCTGATGTCGCAGGTGCATGCCGCCGGTGCCGTGCTCCCATCGATGTTGGCGCGGGGCGAGGGCTACCTGGTGCTCACCGCCTCGGCTGCCGGTTTGACAACCAGCCTCGACTCGGCCCCTTATGCCGTGACCAAGCACGCCTCGGTCGCCCTCGCCGAATGGCTGGCCATTACCTACGGCGATCGAGGCATCCGGGTGTCGTGTCTGGCTCCCCAGTTCGTCGATACGCCAATGGGGCGGTCGGCGATGACCAGTCCGGCCGCCGCCGCCTGGGTGGCCGACATCATGATCGATCCCGATGAGGTTGCGGTCTCGGTGGTAGAGGCGTTGCGCGCCGAAACCTTTCTCATCCTGCCCCATCCCGAGGTCGGCGGGTACTTCCGAAACAAGGCTGCCGACTATGAGCGCTGGCTCGGCGGGATGCGCAACTTGCGGGCCGGTCTCGAGTATTAGGGTCCGTCCCGTCAAGCGGACGGCGAGGTGTCGACCAGGTGGGTGGGGCTCACCGCCGAGCAGTTCGCCACCGGGGAGGGGCTAGCCGCCGACAATCGGCTCGAGACCGCGGGCCTCGAGCGGCGGAATCGTCTCATCGTTGAGCCACGCCGCGGCGAGCTCCAGTGCCTCACTCCCGAGCCGTTCCTCGACCAGATCGAGAAAGTCGGCCGTGGTGGCGGTTCCGCCCCCGTACCGGTCGATCCACGCTCGCAACAGCGTAAACACCGGCTCATCGCCGACCAGGTCGCGCAAGGCCACCATGGTGAACGCTCCCCGCCAGTACACCGATCCGCTGTACATCTCCTCCCGCTCGGGAGCGGCCGGCGGGTGGGCCTGGGGGTCCTCAACGAGGAGGCCGTAGATGCCGTCGACCTGTCGGGTGTAGCGCTCGAGTCCGTGGTTGTGCTCGGCCCACAACAACTCGGCGAAGCTGGCCAGACCCTCCTTGAGCCAGATGTCGGACCAGTCATCGAGCCGCACGTAATTCCCGAACCATTGGTGAGCGATCTCGTGGGCGATGACGTCCTCGTAGCTGAGATCACGGCTGTAGGTGGGGATCCCCTGGGTTTCCAGCGCGACGGTTGCGGTGGAGTCGACCACGATGCCACCGAGGTGGTCGTACGGATAGGGCCCGAAGAGCGATTCGAAGAACTCGAGCATTGCCGGTTGCTGGACGAAGTCACCGATGCCGTCCGACCCCTCGTAGAGGTAGACGTCCATGTCGACCGTTGCGTCGAGCTCGACGACATCGAACGCCCCGATGGCGAGCGGGAGGAGGTAGGTGGCCACCGGCTCGGTCGACTCCCATACCGTCGTCGTCCGATCTCCCTCACTGGTCGCAGCGACCAGCCGTCCAATGCTGATGACCTCGAGATCGGAGGGGGCTGTCACCGACACCCGGAACGACGCCGGGTCGCGGGGATGGTCGTTGGAGGGGAACAGGCTGGCGGCACCGTCGGGCTCGAGGACCGCGTACAACCCGGTGGGGGATCGCCGGACGCCGGTGAACTCGTCGAACAGCCCCTCAGCCAGGGTCGGATTCCCCGAGTAGTCGATCCGCACACGGAAGCCGTCACCCGCTGCGAGGACCGTCGGAGGGCCGACAATGAGCTCGCGATCCCGCCGGCACCACTCAACGGGAATGCCGTCGATCGCCACCGACCCCACTTCCATGCCGTGCATATCGAGCGAGAAGGCGGAGAGGGGCTCGGTAGCCGTGGCCGATAGCGTGGCCGAGGCCTCCAGGAAGGGTGGCTCCGACGGCGACCCGGGGATGTCGAAGGCAAACGCCAGGTCGTACGCCGTCACGTCATAGCCGGTGTTTCCGTTTCCCGGGAGGTTGGAGTCGCCCAATCCGATTGGCAGCCGGGGGCAGGAGAAGACCAGCGTCGATGGCGTAGTGGTCGTGGCAGCCGTAGTGGTAGTAGTGGGGCGGCCGACGGTCGATTTCGGCTTGGCCTGCGGGTTGTCGGCGGGATCGGGGGCCCCCTCCCCATTGCAAGCGGCGAGCCCAAAGGCCAGGAGGAAAAGAATCGCTGCGGGTCGGGTCACGGCGTCGAGCATACGAGGCGCCCGCGGCAACGCGACGGCTGGCCCGGGCCGATGCGCAGGAGTACCTTGCCGGTAGCAGTGCGGCTCGTGAGGTCGGAAAAAGCGGCCGCGTAGTCCTCCAGCGGATGGATGGCGCTGATACGAGGTTCGATCCTGCCGGTCGCCGCCATCTGGTACAGCTCGCGGACGTTCTCGGCGGTTGCGGGCGATCCTCGCCGCATCCACGCACCCCAGAACACGCCGACGATGGAAGCGCTCTTCAGCAGCGGCAGGTTGAGCGGGAGGGACGGGATGTCGCCGGCGGCGAAGCCGACGACGAGAAGGCGCCCGTCCCAGGCAATGCTGCGCAACGCCGGTTCCGAGATCGGACCGCCCACCGGGTCGTACACGACATCGACCCCGCGCCCTGCGGTGAATTCCTTGACCGACTCACGGAGATCGGCCGCCGTGTAGTCAATGGTGTGGTCGGCGCCGAGGGAGCTCGCGAAATCCAGCTTTTCGGGCGTTGATGCGGCGGCAATCACCGTCGCTCCCATCGCCTTGCCGAGCTCAACGGCTGCCGATCCGACGCCCCCGGCGGCGCCGAGCACGAGGAGGGTCTCGCCGGGCTGCAATCCGGCCCGTTGCTTGAGGGCGTAGTAGGAGGTGCCGTAGGTCATTGTGAACCCGGCGGCCTGCTCGAAGGACAGCCCCTCGGGTAGCGGCAGGACCATGGCCCCGGGAACCAGCCACTTCTCCGCAAAGGCTCCTGCGGTATGAACGGCGACCACGGGGGTGCCTACTTTCCAGCCGACGCCATCGCCGACGGCGGCAATGACTCCGGCCGCCTCACCGCCTGGTGAGAACGGCGGGTCGGGCCGGAACTGATACTTGCCCTCGATGATGAGGGTGTCGGGGAAGTTGAGGGCGGCCACCTGGACGTCGATGACGATCTCGCCGGGCCCCGGTTCCGGGTCGGGGAGCTCCCCGAGGACCAGATTCTCGACCGGTCCGAGCGCGGTGCAGACGACTGCCCGCATCAAACGGCCGTGATTGCCATGGTCAACGTTTCCGCCACCATCGCCGGCTTCTCCTCGTTCTTGATTTCAATGGTGATCTCGGTCTTGATCAGCAGCTGCCCGGGGCCCTTTTCGGCCACGTCGACCAGCTTGCTGTGAGCCCGCACTTCGCTCCCGGACTTGACGGGGGAGATGAAGCGGAGCCGGTCGAGGCCGTAGTTGAACATCATCACGAGGTCGTCGGGCATGACGCCGACCTGGGCCGTGAAATAGGGGACGAGCGACAACGTCAGGAATCCGTGGGCAATGGTCCCGCCCAGCGGCGTCTGTTTGGCCTGTTCTTCGTCGACGTGGATGAACTGATGGTCGAGCGTGACGTCGGCGAAGCTGTTTATGCGGTCCTGGTCGATGGTGAACCAATCCGAGGTGCCGAGATCCTCACCCACCATCTCGACGAGCCTGTCCTTGGAAACGATCTGCATGCGTTGCTCCCGAAGTCGTGGTCATCCGAGGGTACCGCAGCCGGGGTGCACCGGCCGCGCCAGACATCTCCGCACCGCGTTCACAAGTTCTCCACATTCGCCTGACATCGTTTGGGCAACGAGATAGGAGAAAGCAATGTTCGTGCTGTTTTTATTGGCCCTCATCGTTCTGGCGATGATTGGTCTTGGTTCGGTGCTGGGAAGTGGCCTGGCGGGTTTCGGGGCTCTGCTCCTGTTGCCGCTTCTGCTTCTCAAGGTCGGGTTCGTGCTCATGCTCTTCGGCTTCGTGGGACGCCGCGTCGGCGGATATCGGCCGTCGCGGGACTGGACTAATCCCGGCTGGGTGGGACGCTCCCGCCCTCGCCCGGAGGCCTCGGCTTCCCGCGAGGACCGGTTCGAGGAGTGGCACCGCATGGCTCACGCCCGCGAGGAGGTTGACGGTTGGGTCGCCGACCTCGAAGACCCCGGGGCAGAATGACCCTGTGAAGAAGGTGCTCGTCGTCGAAGACGAACTCAAGATTGCCCGCCTGGTGCGCGATTACCTGCATCAGGCGGGCTTCGCCGTGCTCGAGGCCGCCGACGGTGCGACGGCGTTGTCTGTGGCCAGATCCGAGCGACCCGACATGGTGGTCCTCGATCTCGGCCTTCCCGGGATGGACGGTCTCGACGTTACCCGGCGACTGCGGGAGACTTCGTCGGTACCGATCATCATGCTCACTGCCCGCAGCGAGGAGTCGGATCGGATCGTCGGACTGGAGCTGGGGGCGGACGACTACATCGTCAAGCCGTTCAGCCCCAAGGAGCTCGTGGCGCGGATTCGGGCCGTGTTGCGCCGGGCCGATGCCACGCTCGGCGGAGGCGAGGTGGTGCGGGCGGGACCTCTCACCATCGACCTTCCGAAGATGAAGGTCACCGTGGGAGAGGAAGAAGTGGAGCTGACGGCCACCGAGTTCCAGGTTCTGCTCACGCTCGCCCGCCATCCGGGACGGATATACACCCGGGCGCAGCTGCTCGATGCCCTGCACGGGGTGTCCTTCGAGTCCTACGAGCGGTCGGTGGATGCTCACATCAAGAACCTCCGCCGCAAGGTCGAGCCCGAGCCGCGCCGTCCCCAGCTGATCCTCACCGTGTACGGCGTCGGATACAAGTTCGCCGATGCCTAGGCCATTCGGGCCCGGCGGCCCCCAGCACTGGCGGAAATACGACACTCGGCCATGGCCCCCGGCCGGGGAGGCCGCTCGGGCCTGGCAGGGCTTCGGCCGGCGCATGTTCCTGGGAGGGCTGCTGTTCTTCGCGATCTTTGTGGCCGCGATCGCGGCCATGGCCGTGTTCGTTGTGTCCGCCATCTCCGACTGGTCCGGCGTGCCGGTCATTCTGCTGGTCATTGGAGCGTTCCTCGTTGGCCGTTCGTTCATCCGATCATGGCGTCCGGTGCGCAGACTGATCCGGGCGGCGGGCGCTCTCGCCGACGGCGACTACTCGGCCCGGGTGACGCCGAGCGGATCGCGCTCGATGCGCGCCGTTGTGTCTTCCTTCAACAACATGGCCCGGCAGCTCGAGACGTCCGACGAGCAGCGCCGCCGGCTGCTCGCCGACCTCGGGCACGAACTGCGCACCCCGCTGACGGTGGTGCGGGGGGAGATCGAAGCCATGCTCGACGGCGTGCACGAGATAGACGCCGATCACCTCAACCTGTTGATGAATGAAGTCATGGTCATGGAACGGCTCCTCGAGGACCTGCGCACCCTCAGCCTGATCGATGCCGGACGGCTCGACCTCCATCCCGAGGCGACAGACCTGGTGGGCCTCGTCGAAGACGTGGCGGATGGCTACCGCCGGCGGGCGGGCCAGGCCGGGGTTTCGGTGGTGGTCGAGGCCGAGGGCGAGATGGACGACCTGATGTTGGATCCGGTGCGGATCCGCGAAGTCCTGACCAATCTGGCCGTTAATGCCCTCCGGGCGATGCCCGAGGGCGGTCGACTGCAATTTCTCGTCCGTCCGGCCGGAACCGGGGCGGTTGTCGAGGTGGTCGACTCGGGGACCGGGATCGAGGCTGCCGAGCTCGAGCAAGTGTTCGACCGCTTCCACAAGGGGTCGACCTCGGGAGGCTCCGGCCTCGGACTGTCGATCAGTCGTGACCTGATACACGCCCACGGCGGTTCCCTGACGCTGGAGTCACCACCCGGCACCGGCACCAGGGTGCGGGTCGAGCTGCCGAATCTCATGGAGCCCGAGTAGGCCGGCCGGGTCCCTCGCCGGGTAGATGGCGCCGCCGCAGGCAGCTACCTCGGACGACCTACCCAGACGTATGGGGTCGGAGAGGCATAATCGGTGGCGATTGATGTGGTTGCGGTCGTTGCGCCCCCCGTGATCGTCACCTCCGGCGAATCGCTGCGCAGCTCCAACGTGACCGCCCCATCCTCGCCGTATTCGATCTCGCGGTAGCCGTCGGCGGACTGGCCGACGATGATGATTGCGTCACGGCCGACTGCTGCGTTCTCAGCCCACATCACGTCGAGCCCGACGGTTGTGGCGGTGAACCATTCCTCACCGTCGGGCGAGTAGGCGACGGCCGGCTCGGGAACCGAGTACTCGTGATCGACCTCGGCCGCCTCGGAAGCGGCATTGGCTTCGTCCTCGGTGAACTCCATAACGACGGTGCCGTCGATGTCGGTGATCTTGATCGACCCGTTGTCCTCGATGATCTGGGCCGGAGGCTCCTCCCGGTAGATATCGACCTCGATGGTCGTCAGGATCTCGCCGGTGGCATCCTCGGTCACGGTGATGCGTCCCGTCTGGCTGTCGACGACCAGGGTGCGACCGTCTTTGGCGATGACGATCGGCGGTCCGAAGCTCTCCTCCTGGTACTGCCCGACGGCCACGACTCCGAGGTCACCGGCGGCCAGTGAGTTGTAGTAGGTCCCCCTGCTCTCGGGCTCGTGCACCAGTGTCCAGTCGGCACCGTTCGAGGAGCGAGAGATGCCGGGGCGGTTGTCGTAGCTGAGTCGGTAGTAGGCATCACCGTCGCTCACCACCTCTCCGGCAGCAGGGTTGCCGTCGCCGGATGATGAGAAGAGTTCCCAGTTCAGACCGTCGGCCGAGCGCCATACCGCCAGCTCGGCTCCATCTGCCCGGTAGCTGTTGACCGAGACCAGGAAGCCGTTGGGACCGAACCCGACTCCGCTCACGTTGAGCTCCTCGGCCTCGCCTGATGCCAGATCGATCCGCTCCCAACGCTCGCCGTCGGTCGACGCCAGCAGGATGAGCTCGGTCTGTGGAAAGTAGCCGGAGCCGAGGGTGGCCCAGGCTTCGTCCTGGGCCCGGTAGAACTCGTCGATCGTAATGTCGACGATGGTCTGGTCGGTGGCCGGGTCGACGACGACGAGGCGGGGCGTCCGGAAGAGCTCATCCTGGTTCCCCGTGGCAATCACCGTGTCGCGGGCGATGTCGGTGGCGACATAGGTTCCCTCGTCGTAGTTGATCTCGACGCGGATGCCGTCCTGCTCGACGCTCAGCGACGTCTCGAACCCGGCTGCATAGGCTTCTTCCATGGTTGCGGCGGACAGCGAAACTATTACTTCGCCGTCCGGTCCATAGACCGTCGGTCCTCCGCCGTACACGACTTCGGCGTCCATCACCACGATCTCTTCGCCACTATCGAGGTCGCTGACCGTGAACGTCCCGTCGTAGTGGCTCTCCTGGATAACCACGCCGGCCTCCTCGAGCACGACGGGCGGCTGGGGCGGCTCGGTCTGGATCAGGCCGGCGAGCACGGTAACGCCGTTCCCGCTCGCCGCCCCGGTGAACCAAAGATGCTGGTCCGGGGCCAACGGACCGAGCTCGGCGAGGCCGGCGGTCCAGGTGATGCCGTCGGCGGACCGGTAGACCCGGTTCGATTGATCGGCTCCCTCGGAGGACCGGACGACCGCCACGAAGCCATCGCCGGTGTTCAGGAGGCTATCGACTGTTCCATTGAAGGGTGTCGCACTGGCGGTCAGGCTCCAGTCGTTTCCGTCGTCCGACTGCCAGACCAGGAGCCGTTCGCCTTCGTCGGCGCCGGTCGGCGTGTAGCCGGTGCCGATGGCGGTGAATCCCTCACCGGTGGCGGCCACCTGGATGTTCCACACGTCGGTGCCCTCGGGCCGGGGCAGAGCCACCCGCTCCCACACGAAGTCGGCAACCCCGGTGCCGGGGGTAGTGGTGTCATCGGCCTGCTCTTCGGCCGACGAGGCGAGATCTTGTGGTACTGGATCGTCCGAGTTCCCAAGCATCTGGACGCCGGCGGCGGTGCCGCCGATGAGGACCAGGACCAACGCCGCCCCGCCGACGAGGTTGGAGGCGCGCCGGCGCCGGCCCCGGCGGATGGCGGTGTCGGGTGAACCATGGGGCGCGTGAAGGTGCTCGGCTTCCTGTGCAAGAGCCTCTTTGAGGCGGTCTTCCATGTTCATCGTGATACCTCCACGTGGTTCTCGAGCCGTTCAAGAGCTCGAGACAGTCGACTCTTGACGGTGCCATGCGGCACCCCGAGCGCTTTGGCGACCTGTTCGGTCGACCAATCGAAATAGAACCGAAGCACCACCACCGATCGTTGCTGGAGGGGCAGCTCTTCGAGGGCGGCGGCAATGGTTGGATCGGCCACCGCCGGGTCCGGGGCCGGCCGGTCCTCGAGCCGGAAGCCGCGGACTTCACGCCTGGCGCGCCTCATGCGGGAGCGTGCCCAGTTGAGGCCTACCCGGTAGGCCCAGCCTTCGGGGTTGTTGTACTTGCTCACCGATCGCCAATGCTGATAGACCCGGGCCATGGCTTCGTCGGTGGCGTCGGCTGCCAGGTCGCGGTCGCGCAGCGTCAGCGTCAGGCCGCGAAACACCTGCTCGCGACGGGCACGGTAGAAGTCCTCGAAGTCCCGGGGGGCGAGGGTGCCGACGACCGGTTCGACGATTCGTTCCTCAACTCTCACTGCAGTGATTGTCGCCGCTCCTTCTCATGGGTCCGCCCCCTAGACGCATGAGAAGGAGTTTTGGTTCCACTAGGGACGGCCGACGAGAATCACCGGTGTCGGGGGCGTGAAGACGTAATCCTCGGCATAGGGACTCTCGGCATCGAGAAGCTGCGGCTCGTCGTAGTATTCCTCGCCGGCCACGACCACGCTGCCGGAGCCGACGGCTATGTAGCTGGCCCAGCCTTCGAATTCGAACGGGATCTCGACCCACTCGTTCAAATCGGCTGAGAAGTACATGGTGGGTTGCCCGGGCTCGTAGATGTAACTCTCTTCGAGACTCATCCAATGTTCGTCGCGTGTCCGGTACCACTCATCGTCGGTGATAGCCATCAGCACGATGTCATTGTTCTCGATGTAGGTGACACCGTCTTCATAGAAGAAGCCGTCGGGCAGCCCGCCCTCCTCGCGCAACTCGGTGTCGATCACGACATCGTCGGTTGTGTTGTCGACGACGGTCACGTGCGGCGGCCAGTCGTAGTCGTCAAAGGTCAGCGTGTAGTCGCCCTGGGTGAGTGTGAGCGGATTGGCGGCGAAGTACTCCGCTTCGTAGGAGTTGCGCTCCCGCGTGCCGACGACGAATGTGCCGAGCTCGCCGGTTCCGAACTGGTTGAAATACTCATAGAGGTCACGATCCGCAGGGATGCGGGTGCCGAAGGCCTCGCCCCAGGCGATCCCGTCGGCGCTCGACCACAGCGCCTGACCTTGCGGGCCGTCGCCCAGCGCCAGCAGGGTGCCGTCGGCGGCCTCCTTGACGTTCCAGATGTACATGCCGCCCGGCATATCGGCGACCCGCTCCCAGGTGAGGCCGTCGCCGCTGGTCCAGATGGCCGGCCCGCCGCTGTACTCGTCGTACTGGTTGCCGTAGGCGATGTAGCCGCCGTCACGCACGAGAACCCAGTCGAAGCTCACCTCCCGGGCCTCGGTCTCGACGACCGACTCGGTCCACGTGAGCCCGTCCACAGAATGAGCGACCACGACCTCGGACTGATAGCCGTTCTCGGCGCGCTCGATGTCCTCCCAATGGGCCTGCTGGGCCTGGTCGAACTCCTCCCAGGTGAAGCGAAGGATCTCACGGCCTGCGTCGTCGGTGAAAACCGGCCCCGGTCCCCGCCACAGGTAGTCGGCATTGCCCGAATAGATGAGCTCACCGCTGACGGCGTCTTCGATGAGATAGGTGAAGGTTTCCTCATCCATGGTGATCCGGTAGCCGTCGTACTCGATGGATATCACCGGCGGCGTGCCAGAGAATCCACCAAACGGGCCGTCGGCCGGCTCCGAGTAGGCCTGCTCCCAGGCCGCCTCCCACACCTCGTGCGGGACAACGGTCAGCAACTCGCCTGTGTCTGGATGAAGAATGACCTGGCCGTCTTCGGTGTAGTTGTTGTGGTAGATGTCATCCATCGATCCTTCGGCCACCAGGACGCGGTCGCGGTCGAGCAGCCGGTACGTGTAGGTGAACTCGCTGAGTTCCAGCGTGTAGCCGTCCTTCTCGAGCAGGACCGGCTCGAACTCCGGTGACGTCGAGCGCTGACCCACCACGATGAAGCCGTCCGGCCCGGCGGTTCCCGTGTTGATCCAGACGTCCTGATTGTCCGCTGTGGTCAGATCGAGCTCGGTCCGGTTCCAGGTAACACCGTCCACCGAGGTCCAGATGAGGCGCACGGGAGGGTAGGCGCGGATGAACGCTTCGTCCTCGTAGTCGACCCATTCCTCTCCGAACGCAATGGCGCCGTACTCGTTGAATACGACGTTCCAGACGTTGGCATTGGAGAAATCGCCGTCGAGCTCTACCCGTTCCCAGGCCAACCCGTCGGTGGATCTCCACACCACCATTGCCTGTCCATCACTCTCGTAACTCATGGCGAGGGCAAGGAAGCCGTCTTCGACGGCGTAGACGCCCTGCAGATAGGCCTCCGAACCTTCCGGGAGGTCGAGGGTGACCCGCTCCCAACGGAAATCCTGGGCGGGGAGTTCCGGCGTGGGTGTTCCGACATCACCGCCGGGGCGGGCCGGCTGAATGTAGCTCTCGCCGTCTCCACTGCCGAAGAAGCCGCGAGAGCGCTGATCGCGAGATGCGAGCGGGGAGGTGGCGATGGTCGTGGTGGTCTGAACGGTGACCGTCGGCCGGGAGGGGTCGGGGTCGGCGAGAGGGTCGGGCTGTTCGCTGCCGCGGAAAAGGGCGGCACCGAAGGCAACTCCCACGAGGAGCACAGCGATGACCGATACGGCCCCAAAGATGGCCGACCACCTCTGGCGCTTCCCGTCCATGGGGTCGTGTGGTGGGATCGGCTGGGCCTCATAAAGGATGGAGTCGGTCACGTCATTGCTCCCTGTGCGGTGTCTCTCTGTAGACGCCGTGCGCAGCCGTTCGGTTCCCCTTCATTCTCCTCCATTTATGTCGATTGTGCCGTTTCCCGGACCATGAGGCGTCGGGGGAGAGGCAGCGGCATACTCGACGCCGGGCCCGTGTTCCGGTAGCCGCCGTCGGCCGGTCCTCCCGGGCATGGTCATCGCTGCCGGCCATTGGTCGGCGGCACGACCGGTGCCGATCTCTGCGGCCGCGCCGGCCCACATCGATTGTCACACCATCGCTCGCATCCCCGGGACGGCCGCCCATCCCACCCGTCGGCACCCCGACGCGCGCTCAGCCGAGTTGGCTAGCTTTGGAGTGAGGCTCACAAGGAGATCGGGCATGCGGCGGATGAGGCGGCGGCTGGGTTTGGTCCTCTCGATAGCGATGGCGTCGTCGGTGCTGAGCATCGGTGGGGCCGCTGCGGCGACCCTGGACTGCAACGGAGGCGGATCTCTGCAGGAGGCAGTCGACGCGGCCGCTCCCGGGTCGTTCGTCGATTTCACCGGGACTTGTCTCGAGAACCTGGTATTCGCCCCCGATGACTACCTCACCCTCCGGGGTGTAGGTCCGGCGGTCATCGACGGCTCGGGGGCCCTGGCCAGCACAGTCCTCATCCCGGCCGGTGCCTTGGTCCGCATTGAGGACGTGACGATCACCGGTGGAACCGGCGGGTTCGGCGGCGGCATCGACAACAGCGGTGACCTCACAGTCGTGGACTCGTTCATCGAGTTCAACACCGCCACTCTCGATGGCGGGGGCATCGACTCGGTGGGCCCGCTCACGGTGCTCGACAGCACCATCCGGTACAACACGGCGAGTGGCTTCGGCGGCGGAGTCGTCAACCGCTTCGACGGACTCCTTGACGGCGTCGACATTCACGACAATTCGGCCACCGACGGCGGCGGAGTGGCGAACCTGAACGGAGCCGAGCTATTCGCCTTCGACACACTGGTGTCTTTCAACGAAGCAACCTTCGGTTTCGGGGGAGGCTTCTACAACGACAGTGGGGCGAGCCTATTCGTCGACTCATCGGTCATCTTCGACAACCAGACGCTGGGAGGACACGGTGGCGGGATCTTCAGCGGCGACGGAGTCGGCGGTGGCCTCGGAGACGTTTTCGTCACCGACTCGGTCATCGCAAGCAACGGTGCCGGCGGCGGCGGCGGAATCTTCAACGAAGGGGGCTCCCTGTTCGTTGCGGGTACCCTCATCGAAGACCACGTCTCCAGCGCCGGGGGCGCAATCCACAACACCTCGGGCGGTGACACCATCGTCTTGGGCAGCGAGCTCGTCAACAACACCGGCGGCACCGGCGGCGGAGGGATCTTCTCCGACTCGGGCTCGGTCGACATCCTTGACAGCACCCTGGCGGCGAATACGACCGACGGCCCCGCGGTCGGCGGCGCCATCTTCAGCGCCGGCAGCAGCGCATTCGTCATCAACAACAGCACGCTCTCTGGAAACACGGCCGAAAGCGGTGGTGCCATCTTCAACGAGGCGACGGCCAGCATCTTGCTGTCCAGTACCACCGTGGCCGCCAATACTGCGACGGGTGGCGCCTCCGGCGGCGGCGTTTTCAACGACGGCGGCTCGGTGACCCTGGTCGGCACCTTGCTGGCCGGCAACACCTCGCCGACGGGTCCCGATTGTGGCGGTGCCATCACCTCCGCCGGCTATAACCTCGTTCAAGACTCCAGCGGTTGCACGTTCACCCCGTTCGGGACGGATCTGACCGGGGTCGACCCGCTGCTAGGCCCGTTGGCAGACAACGGTGGTCCCACCCGGACTCACGCCCTGCTGGCGGGGAGTCCGGCGATCGATCACCTGCCGTCCGGTCCTGTCTGCGGCGGAGGTGCCGACCAGCGCGGCATCGTTCGGCCACGGGGAGCCGGCTGTGATGTTGGTGCCTTTGAGCTGGACACGAACCCGGATGTGGTGGTGTTGGTGGAGCCGAACGGTCGGTGGCACCTTCGCCAGCCGGGGTTGGCGGACCGTACCTTTTGGTATGGAACCCCGGGGGACATCCCGTTGTTTGGTGACTGGGACGGCGACGGGATCGACACGCCCGGAATGTGGCGTCAGAGCGGCGGCGGTGGGTTCGCCTACTTGACCGACACCCTCCCCGGCGATGGCGCCGTGGCCTCGGCCGAGTTCGACTTCTTCTTCGGGATACCCGGTGATGAAGTGTTCTCCGGCGACTGGGACGGCGATGGCATCGACACCCTCGGGATCAATCGGGGCGGCCACATCTTCCTGTCGAATTCCAACGGGGCGTTCGGGGCGCCGGTGCCGACCGACTACGACTTCTGGTTTGGGGTCCCCGGGGATCGGGCGTTCGGCGGAGACCCCGACGGCGACGGACGGGACACCGTCATGTTGTATCGGGGAACCGACGGTTTCACCTACTACACGAACGACTCGCCGGTCGGGCCGGGAGCAATTGCATCCACCGCCGACAACTTCTTCTTCGGGATCGCCTCTGATTCGTTCGTTTCCGGCGACTGGGACGGCAACGGAGTTGACAGCGCCGCTATCTTCCGCGGGTCGAATACCACGGTGTACCTGAGCAACACCAATGCCAGCGACGGTGCACCAGCCCCCACCGACGATTTCTACGTTTGGGGCGCGGCCGGGTGGACGCCGGTAGCCGGAGTGTGGGAGTAGCCGAAACGCCGCTTCGCTACCTGGCCCTCGGCGATTCATACACGGTTGGGGAGTCGGTCCCGCCCGACGCGTCGTGGCCCCGGCAGCTGGTGGATCGGCTGCGGGCGAAGGGTGTGGTCCTCGAGCCCACGATCATTGCCACCACGGGGTGGACGAGCGGCGAGTTGCTGGCGGCCTACGATGCTGCGCCACCGTCCGGCGCCTTCGCGCTCGTGTCACTCCAGATCGGGGTCAACGACCAGTTCCGCGGGCTCTCCCTTGCCGAGCTCTCCGGCAATGTCCGGGCCCTTCTTGGTCGGGCGCGCCGGGTGCGGGGTGATTCTCGGGGCGGCGTGTTCATGGTGTC